>OCTX012192419.1_pt1 | contig 11377 bp, 10 predicted proteins | sample 1539691 | NCBI WGS metagenome assembly OCTX01 (sample SAMN02144231, study PRJEB22623) | gut metagenome | biome: sheep rumen | host: Ovis aries | place: New Zealand | reverse complement strand
ACCGCCTTTTCACCGCCGAAATAGCCGCAGATCGAAACATAACCCTCATGGACATGGTAATAGAAATACCCGTGAGAATATTTCGTATCATCAGCAAAGGCTGTGAAGGCAAGCGTCACCGCTGCGAAAAGCGCTGCGATCACCATACAAATAGTTTTCTTCATACACATCTCTCTTTCAAGAAAAAAGGGGGGCGGGATATACCCGTCCCCCTTTAATAATTGATGATTTTCCAGCGGTCAGATTTCGCCGCCGCCTTCTTCGATTTTAGTAGGACAACTGTTAGTGATAACATCCTCAGTTTCAAATCTGATTATTTCAAACTCGATCTGATCATACTCTTTCATTTTCTTAACCCCCTATATTACATAGTCTGTGAAACTATATCACCAAATATCTCATGGGTATTACCGGCTTTATCGGTATATACAAGATATGCCCTTACATACCATGTGTCACCGACATTGACTTTGCCCTTTGTCAATGTGTAACGGTATGATGTACTGTCTGTTGCATTGCCCATTACATAGGTAGCGCTATCAACATTAAACGTATCCGGTGATGCTGCGACATTTGGCTTATCTGTAGCAATAGCACCTGCTTTGTCGATCTTGCAGCCCTCGGGAACTGTACTCAGTGATACAAATATCAGCTTTTTGTTCTCGGTGTCCTTGTACATATTGATTATCTCAGTTGTACCAACAGCCTCAACTGTATCAGCTGCATCAACATATACAGCGTAGAGAGTCAGGTTTCTGTCAGCGTAGAACGAGTAGCTCTTATTGTAGCTTACTACCTTATATGCGCCGTCTCTCCAGTGGCTGAACTTCTGACCTGCGATAGGTTCATCTGCGGTGACAGCAACAACAGTATTCTGTGTAAATGTGCCGTCAGCATTAGCTTCGCCCTTCGTAACAGCTCCGCCGTTTACAGTTATGATATAAGTGTTGTTGTTCAGCTCATAAATAGGCTTGATGACAATAACGTGGTTATCGTTGTTAAATGCGATCTGCTTTGCGGCTTCAAGGGTATCCTTTTCAGGATCGTAGATGCCGTCGCAGTCATAATCCCAGCCAATTGCCTTGTTGCCGTTGTAGCTTGGCAGATCAGGCTCATCGGTGGTCTGATCCTCCTTGAGCTGAACGCTCTTGATGATCTGATTGTAAGCAGACTCCCAGACGATAGATGCCTTTGTCTGCAACACAGTGTTTGTCACAGCTATGATCTTATCTTGGCCTGTTACGGTGAATGTGTACTCCTTGGAGCGAGATACTACCATTCCGTAGTCGTTCTGCCAGAATGCAAAGTTTTCTTCGTTTGAAACAACAGTGATCCTGTCGCCAAGATAATGCTGGTTGTAATATGTGTTGCTGCACTCTTCACCGTTGATCGTGTAATTTCTTCCGCCGTTTATCTGAACATTGACCTTTGAGATCGGCTTATACTTTGCAATAAGATTGATCGGTCCGTCAACGGTATGGCTGTATGTGTTTGAAGTAGAGAAGACTGAATCGCTCACCTTTTCATACCAGCCTACGAAGGAATAACCTACGATCTGCGGAGCAGTCAGTTTTGCCTCGTCACCGTATAAATATTCTCCGCCGCCTGTCAGAGCGGCAGGAACATCGTATCCGTTCACGTCATGAGCTTCAACTGTGACATAGTTGAGTCTCTGGCGTGTCTCAAATTGAGCAACGTAGAATGTATTACCTGTAACTGCCTTAACATCGGAATCCCAGCCGCTGAAGATGTAGACATAATTATTGTCAGGTTCTTTCGTAGGTGTAGGACCGTTATACTCGGGAGTTGTGCCGTATTCAAGATCCTCATCTGTTTCAAGAACTGTCTTATCATGGTTCATCCAGTAGACTGTGTACTTCTTCGGATCGTACTTGGGCAATTCAATATAATCGCTCTTAGAACCGTCATAGTCAAATATGAATTTTGCATTCTGAGACTCGGTTTCAGCACCCTTTGAATCACTTACATTGAATCGTACTACATAATAATCGTCACCGTTATCAGCTTTATAAGATTTTACAGCATTCTCATTATCAGCAGCGTAAGCCATTGAGCTTGTTGTGAAGCCTGCTTTTGAACGGTCTACATCCGAGCCGAAATCCATGTAGTAACACAGCTCCGATGTGTCACTGTCATATTTAACGCCGAGGCACTGCGCATAATCGTTGTTTACAGGCAGCGTTGCCGAATAATCGGTAGTATAAGTGTAGAACGAAATGAATTTGGTCAAGTATTTATATTCATTTTCAGGATCCCATATTCGTTCTTCGGGTGGATCATCGGGTGAAAAACGATAAACTCGATAACTATTCTGGTTCTCTATGATGTTGCTGTTGCTGTTTATAACAGTAACAGGGGTCTTGTATGCATTGAAGTAAAGCTTTCCCTCATAATTAAAAAGAGTTTCTTCAAATTCCCAATCATTAGTAACATCAATAGCGAGGTTCAGGTTCTTCATCTTATCAAACATCGGTTCATCTCTGAGCAAGCCTGCAGAGTAAAGCTCATCTCTGAGGCTGGTGTTTGACATTTTGTTGACAAAGCTGCTGCGCTCATCGGTGGTGAAAGTATGATGTATAGGTTTTTTGTTATAGAAATCGTAATCATCGGAATACATAAGTGTTACCCTGGAATTAAGAGTATAACAGTATGGGTGATATTCCGGATCGTTTTCCAGCTTATAGGTCTGTGTCTCAGAGGTCGAATGATATGTAGTGTGCAGATAGATATCGTCTCCGCCTGCGTCCTGGTTGAAGTCCTGCTTCTGCAGCGAGCCGTCTTTATTTGCATTGAACAGCATGGATTTCAGCAAAGGTGCGGTCTCACTGTAATCTTTGGCATAATAAAGGTACAGATACTTTCCGCCCGAATTATTGTTCAGGTTCACGCAGCCTGTTACAGGAGAATATGTAACTCCGTTATTTGTAACGTTTCCAAGAGAAACTGCCTTGCTCTCTTTGCGGATATACAGACCTGTAATAGCCTTTGTGGGATCGGTGGTGGTCTTATAGCCTACATATACATAGTCTCCGCCGCCTTTCATGTTGGTATCCTGGTTAATGACCGTAAAGCCCTTATCGGTCAGCTTCTTCTTAGCATCAGCCTCTTTGCTTGCAGCTGCGGTCATTATCTCGCTGATGTACTCGGGTGTTTCTGGATCCATGATCTGATACATATAGATATCGTCTCCGCCGGCAGCATCATTAAGATCCCATCTCTTGCCGTTTGAAGCGATAACGTTCTGGATATTTGCCGAGTGTCTGTTACCGTACCCGATCTCTGAATCAAAGAACACACGCTCGATAGCCTTGCCGTCCGAGGAAGCGTCAGTGGTATAATACAGCCACATCCAGGTACCGCCTGCTTTACAGTTAAGGTCACCTGTCTCATTTACGAATTTCTCATCTCCGGTGTAAGGGCAAAGTTTATATTGCCGTGAGCCAAGCATCATTGAGGACATATTACTGCCCTCTCCTGTAACGATCTTCAGATCCTTGACAGCCTCGGCGTAATCATCGGTAGTCTTATAGCCAAGATAGATATAGTGACCGCCCGCGCCTTCGTTAAGATCCTGATCTATAACAGTATAGCCCTCAGTTTCAAGCAATGCCCTTGCTGCATTGCCATCGCCCTTAACACCTGAAAGCTTAAGCTCTTTGATATACTTGCCTGTAGCAACAGCGCCTTTCTCCTGACCGTGAGGATAAGCCTTAATTTCGCTTGCATCATGTCCCGAAGGAACACTTTTGTCAATGAGCTTTACAGCAGCATGGTACTTCTGGTTCAGATTATTGTAAACAACGTTTTTAGGATACTTGGCAACGTTATTAATAAGTGCTACCATACCCATTGCCTGAGTAAGTGAGGTAAATATCGTCTCTCTGAACATAACTCTTGGCAAATATGACTGACTATCAAAGTTGTACTTCAATGAACACAGATAGTCAAACTCATTGATCGGGTTGTCCCGAATGCCGGTGCCTGAGGTCGTGACCTGATTAGTGATACTCGATATGCATTCTTTCAACTTTGCATCCTGGATATCATAATCTTTTCCGTTTGTCTCTTTTGCCTTCTGCACAATAGCCTCATTGTAAGCTATCATCTCTTCACCTGAAGCTGTTTCAGGATCCAGTATCTTTTCAGGAGTAACGTATTCACCGTTAGGAGCTTTTATACGGTACCCGTCAGGGATTTCAGCATCATCAGCTATGACTTTTCCGTCGCTGTCAACTAATTTATAGCCGTCTGGCAGAGGCTCGCCCTTGAGCCATGTGGTCATAGCATAGTCGGTCTTTGCATCGGTTATCATTTTTTGAAGTAATTTATATGCTGAGCGCAGCTCATCAAGAGCTTTATCAAAATCTCTCAGTTTTTCTGCCTGCTGATCAGTCTTGATCTTCAGGAGCATCTGAGTATGCTGATCCAGGGTCTGCTGCATCTTGTCGATCTTTTCCATGATCTTCTTCAGCGCTTTCATTACCTGAGCGTGCTCAGACTCCATAACGCCGGTCATTTGCAGGATATTCGAAAGAATACTCCACGCAGTAGATAAGCCTCCTCCGATCGTAGTACCCCAGTATACAATCGTACCAAAGTTACTATTCAGACCTCTTGTGAACTTCTGGATATCAATCAGCGTCTGAGCGTCAAGTGAACCGCTGGGCTTATAGGAAATATCTCTTTCCATGCTGCTGCCGGTATAGAAATGCTTTTCGGAAACAGCTGCGGCAGGCTTTTCGCCCCAATCGTTCACAAAAGCGTCAGCAGAAAGCTTGACTTCGCCGTAAAGATCGAAATTCTCAGGTGTCTTTCCGTTTGCAGGCACTGAAAGCTTGAGCTTTGCTGTGCCGTCGTTCATCTCGACAGACTGAGCCTTTGCGTCCTTGAACTGCTCGCCGAAGGACACCATATCTGTGGTGATCTTGTCTGCAAACTTACCGCAGTTTGCATAAAGGTCAAGTGTAATGTCAAGGTTTTCGCCGCTTTGCTCGCAGTAATCAAGATAGCCTGCAAGTGAAACGCCCGGCAGATAAACCTCGGACTCTTTGCCGCCTACTGTGATCTTCTTGCCGTTTACAAGCGCAGCAAAGTCATTGACTGTCTTAACACCGTCAGCTTCGAAGGTAACGGCTATGGTCTTGTAGTTCTTCTTCTCAGCTGCGATGACCTTTACGCCCTCGACTGTAATACTGTCCTTTGTGATAGCGTTTATATCGCCCATGTCATAAGCGATAATATCAGCCGTGATCTTTCCGTCCTCAGCTTTAATGCTCTCCGGGACAAAGCCCAGGTACGGCGACATAACAGGTATATCCACCTGCACATAGTCCTTTGCACCGTTGATACCCGATGCAAGAACGACTACCTTTCCTGGTTCGTAGATGTTCACCTGCTCGTTCTTGACGGGAGTTCCTTTGAGTGTAAGCGTAACAGTGTCGCCGTCATAGGACACACCTTTAACGCTCATTTCCTTGAACGCATTGTCAAGACGGATATCACTCTTGCTGATACCCTCTTTGAAGGTACTTCCATCGAGTCTGAGCCTGATAGTATTAAGTGCAGATGTGGAACCTACATATTCCAGATCTGTGCTCAATGTCAGGGGGGCAGACGGAGAAACATCGCTCACTGAAGCACTTGCCTTAACGTCAACTGTATTGTCACTTTGCGAGGTCCAGCCTGCAAATGACGTAACAGTCAGAGACAATGCAAGTACAAAAGCAAGCATTCTCTTTTTTGCTTTCATAGTCATCCTTCCTTTCACTGCAACTAAAAATTCAGTTCTTGTCGATAGCCATGTATCAGTGGGTTTATTATATCACGCCAAATCCATCAAATATCCATCAAAATTGCTATAAAATTGTTTGAAATGAAAATATTTTTTACAATTTTATAAGAAGCCACACAATTCTTCGCCCAGGCTCTGAGCTGTTCTCCATAAAGCCGTTAAAACCACAAAAAGATATAGTGACATCTCGTCGAAGAGCTGCATAGGATAGACCAAAGCCTTACGGCTTTAAACTTACAAGGAGGAATCTATTTGGCAAAAGAAGAACTATTCATAGGACTGTTTGAAGCAAAGCCCGATGACAGCGCAGTTTCAGCCTGCCCTCTGCCAAGCGGCAAGCTGCCGCAAAGCACGCCAATTGCAATGGCTTATGTTCCTTATCAGTTCTGGGAAAAGCCCTACGACGACGAAACTGCTCTGTGCAGGGGGACTGTTTTCCCCTCGCTTGATAAGCCATTTATCGGAGAGGAGGCGGTGAAAAATGCCGATGCTCAGTGATAAGCAAAAGCTGATGCGCAGATTGCAGCAAAGCTCATTTGCGCTGACTGAAGCAAATCTATATCTCGACAGCCACCCGACCTGCAAGGATGGACTGAAATACTACTCACAGCACAAAAAGGAGCACGATGAGCTTATGGCGCAATACACCGAAAAATACGGTCCCATAAGGGCTGAACAGACAGATACCGAAAAAGAGTGGTCGTGGGCAGTTACCCCGTTTCCTTGGGAAAGGGGTGAGAGCTGATGTGGCAGTATGAAAAGAAACTGCAGTACCCCGTAAACATCAAGGATCCTAACCCTGCACTTGCAAAGGTCATCGTCAGTCAGCTCGGCGGACCTGACGGCGAGCTGGGAGCTGCGCTTAGGTATTTAAACCAGAGATATGCCGCACCCTGCCGTGAGGTGCAGGCGATCCTTTCCGACATCGGCACCGAGGAGCTTTCGCACATGGAGATGATAGGCACTATCCTCTACCAGCTGACAAGGAACCTCTCGATGAAGGAAATAAAGGAAAGCGGCTTTGATGTTTACTTTGTTGACCACACCACAGGCGTTTATCCCATTGCCGCTTCGGGCGTTCCGTTCACGGCAGCAACCTTCCAGAGCACAGGCGACGCTATTGCCGACCTGACCGAAGACCTTGCTGCCGAGCAGAAGGCAAGGGTGACATACGATAATATCCTGCGCCTGACCGATGATCCCGATGTGCGTGAGCCGATCAAGTTCCTGCGTGCAAGGGAGATAGTTCACTTCCAGCGCTTTGGCGAAGGTCTGCGTATGGTGCAGGATATGCTTGACTCCAAAAACTTCTACGCATTCAACCCCAGCTTTGATAAATAAACAAAAAATGCCGCCTGTTGCCACACAGACGGCATTACATATTTTATTCAGAAACCGTTATCTCAGCTTTTTAACGACCACTATATCTATCTTTCCACCAAGCACGCCCACACGCACATCATCAGCGATATTTGCGATTATCGACTTTTCAAGCTCGTCCCAGTCCTCGCTGTAGCTCTGCTTTGCTTCAAACGAGCTGAAAGCGTCCTTGTAAGCCTCCAGCGACCAGATAGTGTCCTCGTCATAGTCTGCAAGTCCCCTGCTCCACACTCCGTAGGAATCACTTGCAGCAACGTTTTCATTATTGCCCAGCATACTTTCCACCGCAACGGCTATCTTACCGATAATTCCCCTTGCAGCAGCGTTTTTTCCGTCCTTTGAAACGGAAAGTATCCTGTTTACATCGTAATTGCGGCTTTTGTCTATCTTGACATTCAAGTGCAGATCAAAGCTGTCCTCGCTTGTTTCTATCCAGAATCTGCCCATACCATAGCTAAGCATCTGCGGCAGCATACATATCATTTCCTCCGCAAGAAGCCTCATTCTCATACTCGCCTTTTTATCAAGTCCGATAAACTCAGCTGTCAGCTGAGCCTCCTGTGGAATGAATCTGTGGTCTTCATCAGGGCTTTTCAGAATGTATTCATTAGTTATCATCGTTTACCTCCGAGGTAATACAGAATAATTTACTTTACAGCAATACCTACTTTTCTATATCCAGCACCTCTGTAAATCCCGTTATCACGAACGTTTCCATAACGATATCGTTCACTTTTACCAGCCTGAAAACACCGCCGTTGTCATCAACAGCCGCATTCACGCTTACAAGCACTCTCAGTCCCGATGAAGATATGTATGTCAGATCCGAGCAATCAAGCAGCAGCTTGTCACAAGTACCAACGACCTCGTTTAAGAATTCTTCCGCCTGAGGTGCAGTTGTATTATCAAATCTGCCTTCTATCTTTACTATAGTCTCTGATCCCTCAACGCTCTTTGTGATATTCAAGGTGATGCCCTCCTTCTTCATTACATTATAATAATTATAACTCAAATGCCTTTCAAAAACAACAATAATCTTTCAGTTCATAAAAATATTACATTTTTCACAAAAGTCCGCAGGTCTCAAACGCTTTATAAAGCCCGTCGTTCTCGATCCTGTCGGTGATGATGTCAGCGTGCGCCTTGACCTGATCGGGCGCATTTCCCATTGCAACGCCGACCTTGCAATAAGAAAGCATCTCGATATCGTTTCCGCCGTCGCCTATGGCAATGGTATCCTCAATATCTGCGCCGTAGTATTCAAGCACCTTTTTAATACCGATGGACTTGTTAATGCCCTTTTGCATTATCTCTCCGCCCGAATCATCTCCCGGGTAGCTGAGCATTACTATATCGCAAATATCCCCAAGCTCGCTCTCAAGCGTCTTCGCAGGACAATCGGCGCTTTTGTAGACGAACTTACCTATGTTATCAAGCCCCTTTTGCGCCCTTGGTATGAATCTTCCGCCAAGGCTGAGTATCCAGTCTCTCATCATTTTGAACCTGTCATCGTAGGTATCGCCAAGAAAGTCCTCATTCTCAAACGATTCGGCAACAAGCATCGCCTTGTGTGAGATCATCACCTCGATTATCCTGTCATACTGCCCGGCAGTGAATACCGAGTTGAAAACCTGCTTGTTATCGCAAATAACGCTTGCTCCCGATGCAAAAACTCCGTCAGTAAATGCAAGCGGCGCAAGGCATTTAGGAAGTATATTTCTGTATCTGCCCGAGCTTATAAACAGCTTGTGTCCGTTTTTCCTTGCAAGCTCCACCGCCTCAACGGTCGAGGGGTGTATCGTTTCGAGCTTGTCAACAAGTGTTCCGTCAATATCAAGAAATACGATCTTTCCCATTTTTTGCTCCTTTCCTTACTTAAACAAAAGACCGCTGTACAAAAAATTGTACAGCAGATCTTTTAAACGTCACATATCCAGCTTGAAATGAACGGGCATACCGTTGTTCATTTTTATCTCAACCTCGCCCTGTATCAGCGGCAGGAAATATCCTATCGCCTCATCTTTTACATTGTTGTGCTCATCATTCACCCATTCCATCGGGAAGAACTGTTCTTTATTCGCAACAAGCGCAGCATCTGCGCAGGAGATGTTCACGCTGTATTTTTCGCCCTTTTCACGCTCAAAGACCATCATTATGCCGCTTTTGCCGTCAAGTGCATACTCCACAGCTTTTGCGCCGATAAGCTCAGCTTCGTCAAGGTCTGTTGCCGAGGCGATGTGCGAGGAGCACCTTTGCATAACGTTAAGCTCGATAGAGCGCACTTTGCAGCCTATCTCGCTGCGGACAAGCTCTTCAAGCGTCTTGCCGATGCCCGAAAGCTGCTGATGACCGAAGACATCAAGTTTATCGCTGCGCAGGCACTTGGAGTCCTTCAGCTGAACTCCCTCGGAAACTGCAATGATAACGGCTTTGTGCTTCTTCTGCTGCTCTCTTATGTCATCTAAAAATCTCTGCGCACTGAATTCACACTCGGGAAGATAGATAAGATGAGGCGCAATTTCACCGTTTGCACGCAAAACACACGTTGATGCGGTCAGCCAGCCTGCGTGCCTGCCCATTACTTCGATTATCGTTACCGATTCCAGCGCATAGACCGAACTGTCCCTGATTATTTCCTGTGTTGTTACGGCAACATATTTTGCTGCGCTGCCAAAACCGGGGGTATGGTCTGTGCAGGGCAGATCGTTATCTATTGTTTTGGGCACGCCAACGACTTTTATATCCGAGCCTTTTTCCTTAAAATAAGCTGACAGTTTTGCAACGGTATCCATCGAATCATTTCCGCCTATGTAGAAAAACGCACCAACGCCATGCTTTTCAAGACAGGAAAGAATATCTTCATACACCTGCGGCTGAGAATCTGCATCGGGCAGCTTATATCTGCACGAGCCAAGAGCCGTCGAAGGTGTGCGCTTTAAAAGCTCTGCTGCTTCATCATCGGGGATCGCTTTGCCAAGGTCGATCATACGATCCTTGATAACGCCTTCGATCCCGTTAAGACAGCCATAGATAGTTTCTATTTTTCCGCTTGAACGTGCTGCTTTGAAAACGCCTGCCAGCGAGGCATTTATTGCACTTGTCGGTCCGCCCGACTGGGCAACTGCTATGTTCATATCATTACTCCTCTTTAAATATAAAATGTTTCACGTGAAACATTTGTTCTTTCGTTTGAACTTCATCATAATAATTCTTTACGCAGGTATTGCTGAAATAAGTTCACCTATCAGTGCATTCATAAAGGTACATCCATTCCTGCAGCTCTTTTCCTGCGATATCAACACAAAGACGCTCCCGAGTGCAGAGAAAGCCGTTATTCTCATAGAATCTTCTTGCTCTGAGATTATCCTCCAGCACCCACAACAGAATATGCTTGTATCCCTGTTTTTCCAGCTCGGCGACACATCTTTCAAGGAGAAGCCTGCCAAAGCCCTGCCCGATATGATCAGGCAAAAGGTATATGGACACTATCTCGCCGTATTCTTTATACTGCTCCCACCTTGATCTGCAGATAGATGCTGTACCGATCAAAAGATCATTTTCAAGCATAACAAGGTTTTTCATTTCGGCTTTAGTGATCCTGTCCGCCCAGTGCCCTGAGGGTATGCTGTCAAGATAGGACTGCGGAACGATACCCTTATAGGCATATTTCCAGCTTTGCTCATAGATATTGCTTATCCCGGTCAGGCTATCGTTACGGTCAATGAACCTTATTTCCATCCGGACACCTCACACACCTGTTATTTCACATTATATTATAACAACTATCCGCTTTTTTTGCAAGGAATTTGACGTTTTTTTCATTTTTTCTGCATTGCCTACAACTTATCCGCATTTTTGTGGAAACTTATTGACAATTCTGTATATCGCCTCTCAAAATGCTCTTGACAAAAGGAGCGTAAAAAAGTATAATAATACTGGTATACTTTTTTTGAGAGGTTGTAAAGATATGGCGAATAACAAAAACATTCCCGATAATGACATAGAGCTGAATGATGAGGATCCGCAGGGATTTGAAAACACTCACGAGATGCGCAGAAGGAATGCAAGAAATGCAGGCAGGCAGTTCCGTGAAAAGCTGGCTGAGGCTGATGCCGCACAGGAAAGAGAGCCGCTGCTCTCCCCTGCTGTCAAGGGCATAATCGGTATTCTGGTTTCCACGGCTTT
>OCTX012223212.1_pt1 | contig 11380 bp, 6 predicted proteins | sample 1539691 | NCBI WGS metagenome assembly OCTX01 (sample SAMN02144231, study PRJEB22623) | gut metagenome | biome: sheep rumen | host: Ovis aries | place: New Zealand | reverse complement strand
GCAGAGAATACTTTGTGTATTGTCAAACCCTTTGACGCAGGATTGGCGGAAATTGGCCCGTCAAAACCGTGTTCGTATTGGCGCCATCAGACTAGGGAGGCATCCCCAGATGCCTCCGCAGACTACGCACCCAGTTGGTAGACCACAGAGCGATTAAGGGAGAAGGTGAATTGCCCGAAGGGCAAGAGAGGCCGGCCTGGGCCGTCGCTCCCTACGCGGGAATGGGAGCGTATCGCGTGGGGCGGGATGCCCTCATCTCGCCGCGGATAACGCACCGGGCCGGAAGCCGGCGGAGCGATCAGGGGATCGCTCCCTACGCGCCGCCAAAGCGAGCTGTCGCAGATCTGCGGCAGCTTGCGTCGTTTTGGGGCTTTTGGTTGAAAACAGCGTCTATACCCGGTATAATGAGATTACCTTAACTTGAAAAACCGACACGCAGGAGGAAACAAACATGAGCGAGCCCGGCGATTTTATGATCGAAAACGGCGTTTTGACAAAATACAAGAGCCGCAGCGGCAAAGTGATCATTCCGGAGGGGGTAACGGAAATAGGCAGCGGAGCTTTTTCCGGCTGCGCGCGTGTGATTCGGCTGACGATCCCGAGCAGTGTGCGTGCCATCGGAACCGAAGCCTTTTCTGACTGTACCGGGCTTTCACAGCTGGAGATCCCGGAGGGAGTGGAAACGATCGGCAAGAACGCCTTCCGCGGCTGTAAAAACCTCACGACCCTTGTTGTTCCCGCAAGCCTTCGGAAAATCGACGCGGAGGCCTTCTATGGCTGCAAAAGCCTGACGGAAGTGCACATTCATGATTTGGCCGCCTGGTGCCGCGTTATCTTTGGTTCAAGCTACAGAAACACCAGCAATCCGTTCTCTAACGGCGGGAAGCTGTTTCTGGACAGCGAGCTGATCACCGATCTTGTGATCCCGGAGGGTGTGACGCAGATTGAGAGAGCCGCCTTCTATGGCTGCACAAGCCTGAAAAGCGTGACTTTCCCGGTAAGCCTGAAGAGCATCGGCGACGATGCGTTCGAAAAATGCGGTAAAAAATCAACGGGCAGCCAAACGATGATCATGTGGTATGAAATGCGCAACTGCGGCAGCCTGGAGAAGGTCTGTATCCGGGATCTGAAGGCCTGGCTCGGCATCTGTTTTGGCCGCGGCAACTCCAACCCGCTGATGAATGGCTGCAAACTTTGCATAAACGGTGAAATCGTCACGGAGCTCAGGATTCCGGAAGGAATAACCCAAATCCCGCCCAGGGCCTTTATCGGCTGCAGCAGCTTGACAGAGGTAACGATCCCGGACAGCGTGACAGACATCGGCATGGAGGCGTTTCGTGCCTGCAGCAGCCTGGAAAGCGTGACGATTCCGGAGAGCGTAACGGAAATCGGAGACTCGGCCTTTGCCTGGTGCGAAAGTCTGAAAAACGTGACGATCCCGGACAGTGTGCAAAGCATCGGCAAAGAGGCCTTCTCCTTCTGCAGCAGTCTGAAAGATCTGACGATCCCTGAGAGCGTAACGAGCATCGGCGACGGGGCGTTTCGCAGCTGCGGGAGCCTCACAAGCATGACGATTCCGGACAGCGTGAGGAATTTCGGATCCTCGCTGTTTTCGGGCTGCAAAAATCTCAGGAGCGCGGTGCTTCCTGTCGGCCTGGAAGTGATTCCTCCGGATGCTTTCCGTGAGTGCGAGGGCTTGCAGAACGTCACGATCCCGGACTCTGTGACAAATATCGAGAACGGGGCTTTCGCTTGCTGCGGCCAGTTGAAAAGTATGACCATTCCGGAGCGTATATCGAGAATTGGCAGCTGTGCTTTTCGCGGCTGCGGCAGCCTCAAATGTCTCACGATCCCAGATAGCGTGAGGAGCATCGGAGAGGATGCGTTTGACAAGAATACGCATCTTCTGCTCACCGACATCGAGCTGCTGTCGCCGGAGCTGCGCCTCAACGCGGCTGTCGGCTTTGCGGAAGCGGGCGGCGGGAAAGGAAAGCCCGGCTTTGAAGGATATAGCAAGTATATCAAAGCCAACGCTGCCAGACTGATCGATACGGCAATGGCGGAGCCTGCGCTGCTGTCCATGATGTGCCGGGAGAAGCTCATCACCCCCAAGTACGTGGAGCCCTATGCCGAGGCCGCCCGCAAAAGCGGGAACGCGGAAAACATCAGCCTGATGCTGGACTATCAGGCCAACAAAGTGAGCGCAAAGCAGAAAGAGAGTCTGGAAAAGCGAAAAAATAAGGAACAGGATACCATCATTGAGCGCATGGTGGACCGCAGCGGGAAAGTGGGGATCCGCGGGCTCAACATCGCCGTGAGCGGAAATCTTGAGACCTTTGACAACCGGGAAGAGCTGAAAGCCTATCTGCTTGAAGCGGGGGCAACGCTGGCCGCCTCGCCCACAGCCAAAGTGGATTATCTGATCATGAACGATCCAAGCTCTGACACGGCCAAGGCGAAAAAGGCGCAGGAATTGGGTATCGAAATCATTACGGAGCGCCGCTTCAACGAACTGGCAGGCCGGGTGTTCGAGATAGACGGAACCGTGCTTTGCCGCTATTGCGGGACGGAAACCGAGGTGGCGATCCCCGATGGCGTGACGAGCATCGGATCGGAAGCGTTTCGGGGCTGCAGAGCCATGACGAGCGTGACGATCCCGGATGGCGTGACGGAGATTGGCAGGTCCGCGTTCTATGGCTGCAGCAGCCTGACGAAAGTGACGATTCCGGATGGCGTGACGCATATCGGAACAGCGGCGTTCTGTGGCTGCAGCAGTCTGACGGACGTGGTGCTCCCCGATGGCGTGACACATATCGGAACAGAGGCGTTTCGGGGCTGCAGCAGTCTGACGGACGTGGTGATCCCGGATGGCGTGACGGAGATTGGCTGGTGGGCCTTCTCCGGCTGCTACAGTTTGACAAGTTTCGTCATCCCGGATGGGGTGATAAGGATCGGCAGCGCCGCTTTCAAGCATTGCGAGAATCTGACGAAGGTGTCGATCCCGAAGAGCGTGACTGGAATCGGGGAAGAAGCGTTTTCTTTCTGCTGGAGTTTGAAGGAAGTTGATATCACCGACCTTGGCGCCTGGTGCGGGATCGTTTTTGACGAAGCCTCAGCCAGCCCGCTCCAAAACGGCGCCGCACTGTTTCTGCAGGGGAAAGCGCTGGAGCAGGCGGATATCCCCGAGAGCGTGACAGAGATCCACAACTGGGCTTTTGCCCATTGCGCGAGCATCAAAAGCGTGACGATCCCCGCAAGTGTGCGGAAGATCGGACTGGAAGCTTTCTGTAATTGCGGTGTGCTTTCGAGCGCGGCGGTACCGTCGAGCGTGAAAGAGATCGGACCGCGAGCTTTTTCCGGCTGCCAGGCGCTTGCGGATGAAAACGGCTTCGTCATCATCAAGGACGTGCTGTATAAGTATGTCGGCAAAGGCGGCGAGGTGAACATTCCGGAGGGCGTGAAGCGTATCGAGAACAGCGCTTTCAGCAATTGCGATGCCGTGACCGGAGTGACATTCCCGTCAAGCATCCGGGAGATCGGTAATAACGCGTTTTACAGCTGCAGCGGTCTGACGAGCGTGACGATCCCGGAAGGGGTCAGGGAGATCGGCATAAAGGCTTTTGATTGGTGTGTTTACCTGAAAGATGTTACACTTCCGCAAAGCGTTAAGACCATCAAGACAGATGCTTTCAGCGGCAGAATCATCATCCACGCTCCGGCCGGCTCCTACGCCGAGCAGTATGCAAAGAAGAACGGAAACCCCTTTGTGGCGGAGTGATCGCATTTGTTGGAGGAAACAAAAATGAGTATCCCCGGTGATTTCATGATCGAAAACGGTGTCCTGACGAAATACGTCGGGAAGGATTTGGACGTTTGCGTGCCGGAGGGCGTGACGGTTATCGGTGAGAGGGCCTTCTACGGCCAGACGCAGCAAAATCTCCGCTTGCCCGACAGCTTGCGGGAGATCGGAAAGGAAGCCTTTGCCCGCTCGTCCCTGCGGCGCTTCGAGGCGTCGGAGGGGCTGGAAAAAATCGGAGAGCATGCGTTTTACGACTGCGAAGAGCTGACGGAAATCGTACTTACCTCTTCTGTAAAAGAGTTGGGCTCCGGCGCCTTTGAACACTGCACGGCCATGACGCGCGCTGAGCTGTCACAAGCGGCGCTGCAAGCTCTTCCGGCTCGCGGCTTCTTTTCCTGCAGCTCGCTCAGGGAGCTTGCGCTGCCTGCGTCGCTGCGTGAAACGGGCCTGGGGGCCTTTGCCTTCTGCGAAAAGCTGCAGCGCTTTATCCTCCCGGAGAAAATGACAGAGCTTGCGCAGGAAACGTTTTCCGGCTGCACGGCTCTGGAGAGCGTCACGCCCAGTGAGCAGCTGAAAGAGATCGGGTACTTTGCGTTCAAGGATTGTGTGTCGTTGGAACGGTTTTGCCTGAGCGACGGCACAATGATCGGGCAGGACGCGTTCTTCGGCTGCGAAAAGCTGCGTGACATCGGTACGCCGCATCTGCCCAATGAGGTCAACGCCTGCGCTTTCCGCAGCTGCCCCGGCCTCGCTGATGAGCGGGGCTTTGTGATCGTGTCGGGCAATCTCTTCGGCTACTACGGCAAGGACGAAAACGTGATTATCCCGGAGGGGGTCACTGACATCTGCCCCGATGCGTTTCGGGAAAACGTTACGATCAAGGGCTATCGTTTTTACAATAGAGAGACCTCATACCGCCCCGAAGGTTCGCTGAAAAGCGTCCGTTTCCCGGCAAGCCTGCGCAGAATCCACAGATACGCCTTCCGCGGCTGCCGCGAGCTTGCGCTCTCCTCCTTGCCCGAAAACCTGGAATATCTGGGCGAAGAGGCTTTTGCCTACTGCGGCAAGCTCGGGAACTTCTCGCTGTCTTCCTCTTTGCGCATGGGCAAGGATGTTTTCGCCGAAAGCAGATTGAAATCGCTGCGCCTGCCGCCGGAATGGAAAAAGCTGCCGGACCGACTGCTGAAAAGGAGCTTGAAGCTCAAGCGCCTGGAGCTGCCCGCCGCGCTGGAGGAATGGGACTCCCAGGCGCTCTCGGCCTGCGAGGGCCTGGAGGAGATTTGCTTTACCGGAGAAAACGCACTGTTCGAGACTGTGGACAACGTGCTGTTTCGCCGTTCCCCGCGCGAGCTGCTGTTCTACCCGGCCGGGAAGAAGGATAAGAGCTATGCTGTTCCCGAGGGCACGGAGATCGTCGCGCCGCAGGCCTTCCAGGTAAACGTATACCTGAAGGAACTGCGCATCCCAGCCTCGGTTCATACGATGGGAGACCGGGCCTTCGCCGGCGCGGAAGACAAGAATAAAAGCGACCGCTGGAGCACGCCGGACATGGCCTTTACGAAGATCAGCGCCGCGCCTGGCGCGGGCAGCAGGAGCGTGGGCAGGCAGCTGTTTGAATTCAAGGACAGCAAGACCCTGGTCTATCCCGAACTGCCGCTGTCGCTGATCCGCGAGCGCAACACCGTCTATCGTCTGGCCCTGGGCTACTGCCAAAAGCCGGAGAACTATCAGGAGCCGTACCGGGAAGCCTATGACAAGTATGTGCACGCCCATATCGACGCTTTGCACGATCACGTAACAAAAAAACTGAACGGAGACAAAACACTGCTGGCAGCGCTGAACCGGCTGGAGACACCGGCACAGGTCGCCTACTCCGAAATCAATTATAAAAAGCTCAGCGAGACGGCGCTGGTCGAAACGCTGGAACGCGCCGTCCTGAGCGGGACAGCGGAAGATGTACGTACCGTACTCTCCTGTGGGCGGTCGATCGAGCTGACAGCCCGTGCCCTGGGCTTTGCCTGCCTGTACGGCGGCGCGGAGAAAGTCAGCGTATTGATCGATCATCAGGTGAGTTTCTCGTATCATATCAATGCGCCGGGAAAATACGGCCTGCGGCACGATACCTCGAGCAACTGGTTCTGGGCTGATTTTTCGCTGATGCCGGTATATAAGGGGCAGACGACGGTGCCGTATATGCTGTGGTCCGACTTGCAGCAGATCCATTTCGGCGATACGAAGTTCCCAAAGCGGAAAATGCTGCCCGACGAAAAACGTGTGCCGGTTGTGGAATTGCTGCTGGAATACGGCCTGGCCGATCCTCAGAAGCTGCTGTATTACGCACTGGTCTGGGACTGCGGCGCGGTAGCGGAACTGCTGCTGGAGCGCGGCATCACGCTCTCTGAGAGAAAAATTGAACTGCTGACAAATGCTTCTTTTTCCGACGTCCTTGCGCGTTGTGAGCTGCAGGCGACGCTTGCCGATTATGACGGGGCGACCGGAGATCGTGTGATCAACCGCATCGCCGACGTACTAGAGGGCACCGGCAAGCAGGCCGTCTTTACGATGAAGCCCTTCGAGGACGAGAAATCGGGCTTTTGGGATGACCGCGTACTATCGACGATCCTTCGCCGCACGAACACCGACGGCCTGACCAGGCGCAAGCTGATGGAAGGGGCTGTGGTGCGCAATAACGTCATGTCGCTGACGGCCATGGGCGAAATGGGCTGGTACAAAACGCCCGCCAAGAGAGAGGCGCTGATCAAGCTGGCACAGGAAAAAGGCTGCATGGAGGCGCTCAGCTGGCTGCTGGAGTACAAAAACCGCACAGCGGATCTGGCAAAGGAGGCGGCGGCGGAAGAAAAGGCTGCGATGCGCAGTCTCTTGAACCCCATGTCCGTCGTGGAACTGAAAAAAAGCTGGAGCTACAAGAAGCTGGAGGACGGCAGTCTGATCATCACGTCCTATAAGGGAACAGACACCGATGTCACCGTGCCGGATCGCATCGGCAAAAATCCGGTCAGTACGATCGGTCCGGAAGCTTTCAGCGCATGGAGTTATGCCAGCCGCGTACCGAACCGCGAGGTCAGGAAAAAGATCACGCGCGTCGTTCTGCCCGAAGGCATTCGGGAGATTGGCGAAAACGCGTTCTGGGAATGCTCGTCGCTGAGGGAAGTCGTGCTGCCCGAAAGCCTCGAGGTGGCCGATCACGGTGCGTTCCGAGAGTGTACGGCACTTCGCCAGTTGAATTTCCCGAAAGCGCTCAAGCGCATCGGGATGGGCGCTTTCCCGACCCAGAGCCTGCCGCAGACGAAGGATGGCTTTTTGATCGTTAACGGCATCCTTATCCGCTATCAGGGAACGGAAGACGCGCCGAAGCTGCCGACCGGGATCGAGGCAATCGCCGGCGGAGCTTTTGCCCAGCACAAAACGCTGCGCGAGATCCATATCCCGGATGGGGTTCGGATCCTGGGCGAGAGCTGCTTTATCAATTGCAAAACTCTGGAGACCGTGGCACTCCCCGACACGCTGGATGTTATCCCGAAGAACTGCTTCTATGGCTGCGAGGCCCTGCGCGAGATCCACATGCCCGGCAGAGTGCGGGAAATCGGGGAGGAGGCCTTTTACTCCTGCAAAAAGCTCTCATTGCTGTCGCTGCCCGAGGGCTTGACCGTGATCGGAGACAAGGCCTTCTATGCGTGTAAAAGCCTGCAGGAGCTGACGCTGCCGGAAAGCCTGCAGACGGTAGGAAAGGAAGCGTTGAAGGACCTGGGGCTGGAAAAGCTGCGGATTTTGAACGGCGGGCTTGATCTGCGCGAGGCTTTCGGATGGTTCGGCCCCTGGGGGCTGATCCTGTACGCGCCGGCGGGATCGCAGGTCATCAATACAATGAAGCAGTATTCAGATCTCTGTGTGACTGTAATCGAGCTATAAGCGGCGTATTCCAGGCATTGTTTGATCTGCGGAAAAGCACGATCGCAAAAGCAGAATACTATACTTCGATAAGCACCCAAACAATAGAATGCCCCGGGAGGGACTGCTCTGAACTGTCCTTCCCGGGGCATCTTGTTTTCAGACTTGCGCCTTCTGTTCGTGTGGACTGCAGCCGCAATGACCGCTGCTGTGGCGGTCAAAACCTGCTCAGGGGGGGATCATCGTCGAACGTCCCTTACCTGTGGGTTTTCTATATTGGTTTCGATATTGCTGCAGCGTCATCCCGGTGCCCTCGCGGAAATGGGCTCCCAGATGGCTTTGGGAGCTGGGCACCCGCATCGAGGGCGTCATGGGCTCCGTCAACTCCTTCATGGCCAAGATGGCCAGCGCTCTCTCCGGCGCGCTCCAGGGCTTTTTGATTGCGGCAATCGGCTACGTCGCTACCAAGGAGGTTCAGAGCGCTTCCACCCTGACCGGTATCACCGTCCTCTTCAACCTGGTTTCCCTGGTGCTGGTCCTGGTTGCCCTCTTCATCTCCTACAAGTACAACGTGGAGAAGCGCATCGGCCAGATCCGCAAAGAGCTTGCCGAGCGCCACGGCGAGACCGAAACTCCCGCGGCCGAATAAGGGAGGAGCGGAACATGGATAAGCTGAGAGGCGTCAACCTGGGCAACTGGCTGGTCCTGGAAAAGTGGATGAGCGAGGACCTCTTCCGCGGCACCACCGCCATGGACGAGACCTATCTCTGCATCGAGCTCGGCCCCGAGAAGATCCGTGAGCGCCTGAAAGTCCACCGGAATGAATTCATCACCGAGCGGGACTTTGAGGAGATCGCCCGCATGGGCTTCAACGCCGTGCGCATCCCCGTGCCCTTCTTCCTCTTCGAGGATGTCGGCCCCTACGTCCACTGCTATGAGTATCTGAACAAGGCCTTCGACTGGGCCGAAAAGTACAGGCTCAAGGTGCTGGTCGATCTGCACACCGCCCCCGGCGGACACAACGGCACCGACAACTCCGGCATCTGCGGCATCTGCACCTGGTCCACCAAGAAAGAGAACGTGGACTACACCGTGTGGGTACTCGAGAAGATCGCCGAGCGCTATGGCGAGCGGCAGGCCATGTGGGGAATCGAGCTTCTCAACGAGCCTATGTGCTCCGACACCGAGGCGGGCCGGATGCTGAACATCCAGAACTTCCTGCAGTTTTATAAGCCGGTGGACCTGGAGCTTGCCAAATCCAACGCCAACTATCCGCTGGAGTTTCTCAAGCAGTTCTACCGCGACGCCTATACCGCCATCCGCAGGCACATGGGGCCGGAGAAGTACGTGGTCATCCACGACGCCTTTGAACTCAACATCTGTGACGAGTTCCTGAAAGAGTTCGAGGGCATGATCCTGGACACCCACAACTATCTCATGACCGCCGACATGATGATCTTCCGGGAGCGGAACGTGGACGTGTACACCGAGTATCTGCAGAACCTTGGCACCAAGGTCAACGCCGCGGCCCGCCGCCTGCCCCTGATCGTGGGCGAATGGAACGCCCAGAACCAGGCCGACGGCATCGACGCCATGACCGAGGCCGAAAAAACCCACCTCTACTACACCGTGTCCGAGGAGTTCCAGAAGAGCATGGAGGATACCATGGGCTGGTTCTACTGGAGCTGGAAGATCCACGGGGACGGCGGCCGGGACGATATCGTGGACGACGCCTGCCGCGCCGTGCGCCACGGCTATCTGAAATTCAACAAGCAGTAATTCCCAACGTTCAGCGGGGCGCGGAGGAACCGCGCCCCGTTTTTATCAAATCTATTGATTCGAGGAAAAACACATGATCCTGCAGGAATATGAAAAAAGACACGCAGCCCTCGTCCGTGAGACCGCGGCGGAGTGCACCGTGCTGCTGAAAAAAGACGGACGCTTTCCGCTTTCCGCTCCCTGCCGCCTGCTCCTTGCGGGCAGCGGCGCGCGGCGGACTGTGAAAGGCGGCACCGGCTCCGGCGAAGTAAACTCCCATTTCCATACCACCATCGAGGAAGGCCTCAAAAACGCGGGCTTCACGCTCTGCGGCGAAGAATGGCTGGACGCCTATGACGCGCTGCTGGCCCGGCAGGCGGAGAAAAAGCGGGAACGTCTGCGCCGGGTGCTGGCCGAAGAGGGCCTCTCCGGATTATTCCTCGAAAAGGATCATGACGAGCCTGTACCCTTTTATGACTTTCCGCTTCCCACCTACGCGGATGCGGCGGTCTATGTGCTTGCCCGCAACTCCGGCGAGGGCAGCGACCGCAAAGCGGAAAAGGGCGATTTTCTGCTCAGCGACTGCGAAGTGCGGCTTTGACGGCCTCGTCATGACCGACTGGATCGGCACTGACTATGCCCCCGGCGACGGCAAATACCGCAACGGCTGTGCCGCCCCGACCATGAAAGCGGGCAACGACCTCTTCATGCCGGGCTGTGACGCGGATCTGGAGGATATCCTGCGCGCGCTGAAAGACGGCGAGCTCACAAGAAAAGAGCTTGCGCGAAACGCTTCCCGCATATATCATAGCATCTGCAAACTCAACAACGAAAGAAACAGGAGATAAGCCCATGAACAAGATCCTCTTCCATACCGGCTGGACCATGCGGCCCGGCGTACCCAATCCCTTCGGCGTGATCTTCGGCTCCGAACCGGCGGCTGCGCCAGTCACCCTGCCCCAGGACGCCATGATCCTGGAGCAGCGCAGACCGGACGCACCCAGCGGCAACCAGACCGGCTATTATCCGGTGAAGTCCTATACCTATGAAAAGCGTTTCTTCGCCCCTGACGAGTGGGAGCAGAAGCAGAATACCCTGGAATTTGAGGGCGTTATGGCCCAGGCCATGGTGTACCTCAACGGCGAACTGATTGCGGCCAACCATTACGGTTATTCCCAGTTCTATGCCGAACTGAACAGCCGCCTGCGCTATGGAGAGGAGAACGTGCTGCAGGTCATCGCCCGCAGCGCGGAGAACAACTCCCGTTGGTACCCCGGCGCGGGCATCTACCGGGACGTGTGGCTCTGGCAGGGGGAGCGCTTCCATGTCCAGCCGGAAGGCGTGCGCCTGACTACGGCAGAGCTGGAGAGGGGCTATGCCCTGGTTCTGGCGGATGTGGCAGTTGAAAATACCGGTCTCGAGGCGAAAAAGCTGCGTCTTCGCCTGACCCTCACCGCCCCGGATGGGCGGGAGACCGAAGCGGAGAACGTGGTTTCCCTTCTGCAGACGGAGACGGTAAACACCCACCTGCGCCTGGTCGTGGACGAACCCGATTGCTGGAGCCCTGATCATCCGGCGCTCTATGCCTGGCGCGCGGAGCTCTATGATGGAGAAAACTGCCTCGACAGTGCTGAGGGCAGCTTCGGCATCCGCAAGCTGAGCCTGGACGCGCGGCACGGCCTGCGCATCAACGGCGTGGAGACGAAGCTCCGCGGCGCCTGTATCCACCACGACAACGGCGTCATCGGCGCCACGACCCTGCCCGACGCGGAGGAATTTCGCATGCGGCAGCTGAAAGCGGCAGGCTTCAACGCCATCCGCTCGGCCCACCACCCGGCGGGCAAGGCCCTGCTGGAGACCTGCGATCGCATCGGAATCCTGGTGATGGACGAGCTTGCTGACATGTGGGAGATG
>OCTX012272693.1_pt1 | contig 11383 bp, 10 predicted proteins | sample 1539691 | NCBI WGS metagenome assembly OCTX01 (sample SAMN02144231, study PRJEB22623) | gut metagenome | biome: sheep rumen | host: Ovis aries | place: New Zealand | reverse complement strand
CTGCGAGCCACAAGGACGGCGAGCGAGGAGGCAATAACTTTCGTCTGCTTATGCAGGCTTGCCTAACGCATCCGAAAGCCATTGCCTCCCCGCCCGCCTTGGGCTTGATATATAAAGTTTTCCCTTCTTCATCCTATTGCAAAAGAGACAGTACACTGGCAGATGTTTGATTGGCCTGTGCCAGCATAGATTGGGATGCCTGAGCCAGGACATTGCTCTTGGTGTATTCCGTCATGACCTTGGCCATATCCGCATCCCGGATCGTACTTTCGCTAGCCTGAGTTGATTCGTTAGCGGTTACGATATTTGCTTCCGTGAAGTCCAATCGGGATATATAGGCTCCTATATTGGTCATCTCCCCCAAAGCATAATTCAAAGCATTATCTATCACTCTTAGAGTAGCCGTAGCTTCCTGCTGGTTTCTCACATTCACTTTATCTAGTGATAATGCCTTGGTATGCATATCATTGATGAAAATATTCACGGCTTCATTTGCTTTAGTTCCGTGATGAATGACAAGAGGTTTACCGTCTCCCCATCTATATCCTGTATAATTTATATCCCCATCAACCCAATCGGTGATTATATCTCCCACAGTACCATAAAGCCCTCTGCCAATATCTTCTCCATAGGTGCTTTTTGCTTTTATATCTGCATATCGGCTGATTTTTATACTTGCGGCATGTGCATGATTTGCCCCACTACCGATACCCGCACCATACATAGATTGAGCATCGATAACCGCCTCCTTACCTATAACGATATTTCCTACTTGATTTAAACTATTTTGATAAGGACTAGTCACCGCACTCAAAACACATCCAGTACTGCCAATGCCAGCACCAGTTGCCGCAACGGTTTTTATAGTACCGCCATTGATAATAATATCCCCAATGCGGCCACGAACACTTGTCCCAATGCAAGCACCATCATTGTTCACGAAAATATCATATGTGCCACTGTTTATCGTAAGACTCCCAGACGTATATTGGTCTTGGTCTACACCAATACCCGCACAACTCATATCCCCTGTATTACGGATATTTAATGACCCCGTCCCTTCCAGGGTCAATCCATCCCCCATATTGATAACGGCTTTATTATAGTCAATGGTTCCCGTATAAGTTATAGTATTATCTCCTATAAGCGTTAAGTAATTATTGCTGCCTTGAAATTTTATGATTGAACCATCCTGCGTGTTATTGATATTCAAATTGTTAATCCAAATATTCGCACCACCACCCGCCGGGCCTTGAATATACACATCATTAAGCTGTGCCCCCGGATTAGCCTGCCTGATTTCCACATTATTCACACCACTGGCTATTGTTATAGTACCACTGAATCCTGTCGGTATGACATAAACACCATCTGCGCTGATGGTGGTTCCGCTCACTGTTTGTGGTGATCCTGCCGGCTCATTCATTGTTATGTTGGGCACTTTTCTCTTGCCATATCGCCCATCCAACAGAAATTTCCCATTGTAATTGGTTTCCGAAGCAATATCGTCGATATTCGCTTTGCGGCTATCAAACTCTTTCTGTATCGTTGCCCTGTCAAAATCCGTATTATGATCATTGGCACTATTCAGCGCCAATTCCTTCAACGTACGGATTTCATCAACTATACTCTGTATACCACCTTCAGCAACATGCAGAAGCGCCTTTCCATTCTTTACGTTCTGCTCATCCTGCTCCAGCCCGCGAATCCGCACCCGCATCTTCTCGCTGATGGAATATCCGGAAGCATCATCCCCGGCACTATTCAATTTCATGCCAGAAGAAGCTTTCTTCAGTTCTTTGCCCACCTTGCTGATGTTCTTATTCAGCTGCCCCAGCGTCAGCATGGCACCGGTATTGTTCATTATGGTCATAGCCATCAGACTTCACCCCCTAAATACTGTCTGTTTATATTTTGCGGAATATTGTCCTATGGGGGGACTTCATCATCATAAGTCTGGCCTCCTTGCAAACAACGATGTATTTTCACCGAAAATCCTCTTATGTATATATCGTTATTATAGGATGAAAATTAAGTCCCAATTTTCCTGCTTAGACTTAACACTATAAGGTAAAATAACCCGGCGCTTGATGAATTTCTAAAAAAACATCAAGCACCGGGCATCTTAATACCACAAAGAATCTTGGATTCCCTTATAACGTATTCCTATACAATCTGTCGATATAATTTTGCACGCCAGCTATGTCCACCATTCTCAATGTTCCTATTTTGCGACGGAAATCCTTCGGCTCCAATCGCAAGAATTTCGAGATTCTTATGGTTGACGGGTCAGATAAGCCTGCCTGCCGCCACTTTTGTACGCGATACTCGCCCCAAAAGCTCTCTCTTGGCGGAGTTCTCGTAATTTTTAATGCGGCATAAATTCCCCTTTTTTCATCAATGACCAAAACTGGCCTGTCATCGGCCTTGGATGGGTCATCTTCATAAGCAACACTTGCAAACCATAGGTCATATGGCTTTATGCTCTTATCGTCCATCAGCCCAATCCTCCGGAAGAACATAATTGCCAGTAACTTCATCCCTATGACCGATAAAATCGTTTTCCGATAAAACAGGCATAGAAAAACTTTCCAAAACCGGTAATGACTCAAAATACGCCTGAATATCTTTTTTCGGTATCACATTGTTCACATGGGCTTCATAGACTTTGCTCCACGGCGTGCCACTTCTATGCGTCATATCCACCAAGCCACTGGTAGAGTATTTAGAATATGCCCGCAGTACATCAATCAGCAACTGTGCTTCTTCTTCCGAAAAATTTTCATCATAGTTCTCGTTGTCCACATCTTGTATTTTATTCCTGCCTGCCACCTTAAATCTATGGTAAACATCAGGAATCACCGGCCCCAAGTCCCACGCAAAAAAGTCATCATTAAAAAGAGGTTTCCCATTGCGCCTTGCAAGACTCCAGCCCTGTGCAAAAAATAACAACTTGTTGACCCGCAAATTGGTCATATTGTCGTCAGGGTCATTGAGAGCTGAATCAACAAAAAAGTCCGCAACATCTTGAACTTTACACATTGCCTGCACCTCCCTGTGTTTATTGTAGCATATCTGCTACACAATTTGAATTATTGTAGAAAAATATTATCTGTCCCACGGTGTCTTAACGGCGTAATGTATGATACTAAGCCCGGTGACGGCTAATGCTTTTCCGTCGCGTTTGACAAGCCTGTCTAAGCAGAGGAAAAGTATTAGCCGTCACCGGGCGTCTTAGCATATAGATGTAAACCTAAACGCCCAGCCGTTCATTCAGCACCCGCAGTGCCTCCTGCTGTACCACCTTCAATGGTACCTGTTTTTCCGCCGCCAGTTTCCGGCAATCTTCGTATTCTGGCGAAACACTGCAAAGCTTCCCATTCCAGGCGCTGACCTTGCAATTCACCACACCGTACTTGGTCTCCACCCTGGCGATATGGCGGGCTGCTTCTAACCGTTCCCCTACAGGCATAATCCGCAGGCCGATGCTGGTGGTTTCCGCAAAAATAATCCCTATGCAAGCAGATTTTTTTTCCTCCGCTGCCAACACCGAAAGTTTCTGTGCCGGACGGTTTTTCTTCATAAATATCGGCGTTGTCCAAACGTCCAAGGCTCCTGCCGCGAGCAGTTTTTCATAGAGATAGCCATAAATCTGCGGATTCATATCGTCAATATTGGCTTCGATAATGGACAGCTTGCTATCCACTGCACCATTGTATTCCCCTAAGTAAACCCGCAGTACATTGGGAATGGACAGTTCATGACTGCCAGCCCCATAACCGATGCACTCCGTCACAAAGCCCTTGGGCAGGCTTTCGCTATAAATGCCCAAAGCACGCACAATGCCCGCACCGGTAGGCGTCACCAACTCTTTTTGCTCTGTGCCGCGCTCGGTCTGCCAGCCGATTAACAGTTCCGCTACCGCCGGAGCCGGGACAGGCAGCAGACCATGCGCACATTTTACAAAGCCACTGCCCACAGTCAACTGCGAAACAAAGACACGCTCGATTTCCAGATAATCCAGGCAGATAGCCGCGCCCACGATATCGACAATGGAATCTACAGCCCCCACTTCATGGAAGGATACTTCCTCTGCCGTTTTGCCGTGCACCTTGCCCTCAGCTTGGGCAATTTCCATAAAGATGGCTAGTGCCTGCTGTTTCACCGCCATATTTAATGAAGATTTTTCAATCAGTTCCCGGATATCTTTCATACTGCGATGTGCATGATGATGTTCTCCATCATGATGTTCATGATGCTTTTCGCCATGCGCCAGCAGATTTACCTCCACATAAAGGGAATGTATGCCCTTGCGCTGCGTTTCCTTTACGTCCAGCGCAAATTCATCTGCCATAGGCAGTTTATTCAATTCCTTTTCCAGATACGCCACAGGCACACCAGCCTGCAGCATTGCTCCCAAAAACATATTGCCGCTGATGCCGGCAAAACAGTCCAAATATAGCGCGCGCATTCCGTCACCTCAATTTATTAATCTTGCTGGCCAAAGCACCAGCGCCAAAACCATTGTCAATATTCACTACGGATACGCCCGCAGCACAGCTATTCAGCATGGAAAGCAGGGCCGCTACGCCATGAAACGAAGCACCATAGCCCACACTGGTCGGCACAGCGATGACTGGCTTATCTGTTAAGCCGCCCACTACGCTGGCCAGCGCACCTTCCATGCCCGCAATGACGATAATGACATTTGCCTGCTCGATATCCGGCAAATGGGCAAAGAGCCGATGTATCCCCGCCACGCCGCAGTCATAATGCGTCTTGACGCTATTGCCAAAGAGGTAAGCCGTCAGCCTTGCTTCCTCGGCCACAGGAATATCGCTGGTTCCCGCCGTCAAAATCAGGATTTGATGCTGCTCATCCCGCACCTTGGACGCATCCCGGTCAAGGTAAACTGCCCGTGCTGTTTCATCATATTCTGCTTCCGGCACTTTTTCCAGCACTTTTTCATAGTGCTCCCGCCCTGCTCTGGTGGCCAAAATATTGCCCTGGCTGTGCGTATACAGGGAATAAAAAATATCCCGTACCTGTTCCGGGGTCTTGCCCGCAGCGTAAATCACCTCCGGCATGCCCTGCCGCAGTTCCCGATGATGGTCAATGGCCGCAAACTTCATCTCCTCAAAAGGTGTTTCAGCAATTTTGTCCACCGCTTCTTCCTCGGACAGAGCACCATTTTTATACGCCTGTAAAAGTTTTGCTATATCTGTTTTCTTCATCCTGTCACCTCAATTCTTATATTTATTATAATCGTTGGAGTATACTACAAGTCAAATATTATCTTCGACAAACATACTAAAAGCCCTCCCCACCAGGAAGGAGGGCCAAAATACACCGACGTTAATTATCCCAAAAACTCCACATGCGCTCGGCCTGTGCCTCTTTCTTCTCTGCCTCTACCTCGCGGGCAATATTCAAATCTTTCTGCCCATACCCTGGTGTAAGATTGATATTCTTGGAAAGCCACTCATCGGAGAACAGCGGCTTATCCATGAGAATGGCGCGGATTTGCGTTTTAACCTTCTTCTGCGCAGACTCATCACCGCCGGACTGAATAAACTCTCCCAATAAATGCCCGATTGTCTGTAAGGCGGCTTCCTTTAATGCTCTGGTCGTAGGATCTAAAGTTGACAAACGCAGAATCGAAAACGTCTTGCTGTCGTCTGATGTCAGCATGGTATCCCCCTTAGCCATAATCCCGGCATCGCGCAATTTTTTCGCCATTTTCTCCGGAATCATGTCATTTGGCAGCTCTGCCAGCACCAAATGGCTCTCTGTATTCCCGCAAAGTGTCTTTATCCCGGCATCATGCAAGCCTTTTTCCAAAGCTCTGGCATTTCTAAGTACCTGTTCACAATAGGCCTTAAACGCCGGACTGCCTGCCTCCAAAAATGAGGTTGCCAATGCAGCCAGCACATTTTTCTTGACCATAGAGTGCCCTGTATCCAGCACAGCCTGGTCCATGTTTTCCGCTAAATCCGTAGTCGTAAAGATAACTGCACTTTGCGGGCCATGGAGCGAATCATCGGTGGGCATGGTCACCACATCAGCATAAGGTATCGGTGACGGAGCACAGCCTGCCGCCACAGCCCCCGCATTCTGGCCAATATCCACCCAAAGGTAAGCCCCAACACCTGCAGCGATCTCCTTGAGCCGGGCATAATCAATATGGCGGGGATAATTTACCGGGGAATAAATGATCAGCCGTGGCTTACGTGCGCTGGCCAGTTGTGCTACCCTGTCCAAATCAATCTGTTCCGTTTCCGGCTCAATGCTGAACGAAACAAAATCATGCCGCAAATGTTCGCCTATACAATGTTCCGACTTGCGGCGGTTAAAGGAAAGAATGGTATCGCCCGTAGTGGCCAAAGCCTGAAATACCACCCGGGAAGCAGCGGCAATATCGGAAATCCGCACAATAGCATGGTCAGCACCGAAGAGTTTCTCTGCCCGCCGGGCCGCAATATCTTCCAAGATCAAATGACTCTGCACAGCATGATGGTCTAAATGTCCATTGCCAAAAATACTGGCCTTCAAATACGCACTAAAGGGCGACACCGCATTCGATGTGGGCAAAAGCGACAGGGTAAAACGCTGTTTCTGTATTTCTTCCTGCAACAGTCCATATATTTCCGGGTCGAAAGCCGCCAGACTCTCGGTAAGCGTTTGATTCTGCATGGTCAATCCTCCTCACATGCCCGTAATCCAGTTGACAAAATAAATTGCCAGAGGAATCGTCACACAGGCAATGCCGATAAAGTCAATATATACACCGGTCTTAATCATCTTGGTAATGGGAATGTAACCCGATGCATAGACAATCGCGTTCGGCGGCGTGGAAACCGGCAGCATAAAGCCAAGTGATGCCGAAAGCGCAATCCCCACCGATACCGGAACAGGACTGATGCCTGCTGAAACCGCTGCCGTAATCGCCAAAGGCCCTATCATATTCGTAGCCGCCGTATGGCTCGTGAGTTCGGAGAGCAAAAGCGCCATAACCGAGAAAATCGCCACCATCGCAATTTCCGAGGGTGCACCGCCCATAGAGCTGACGATTAAATCGCCCACCCACTGCGAAAGACCGGTCTTATACATCATGCCGCCCATAGCCAGGCCGCCGCCAAAGAGAATCAGCGTCCCCCACTCAATCCCCTGCATGGCCTCTGACCATTTCAGCGTGAACTGGCGTTCCTTGAAATTCACCGGCATGATAAAGAGCAGCAAAGCACCAGCCATAGCCGCAATAGCTTCCGGGAACAGGCGGTTATACATCTTGAGCAGCGGGTCTGTACTGCCAAAGGTAATGGACATAAAGCCGGGCAATACCCAAAGGATAACGGCTACGATAAATGCAAGCAAAGTATTCTTTTGGGCACGGGTCCAACTGCCCAGCTCCGAAAGCTTGGTCTTGATAAAAATATCCGCGCCTTCAATATGGTCAACATCTGCCGGAAACATTTTGGAAAGCACCACATAGGCAATAGCAAAATAAACCACCATCGCAATAAAGCCCCAGGTCATCCATTGGAAGAAGGACACATGAATATCACACATGGTATCCAAAAAGCCCAGCATGATGAGGTTAGGCGGCGTGCCGATAGGCGTAAGGACACCACCGATGGAGCAGGAATAAGCCGTCATCAGCATCAGTCCGGTTGCATATTTATATTCATGCAGATGAATCTCCCGCCCATTGGCTGCAAACATTTCTTTAATGGAAGTCAATAGGCCCAGACAGATGGGAAACATCATCGCCGCAGTAGCCGTATTGCTGACCCAGCCGGAGCAAAGAGCTGCCGCAAGGCCTACCGCTAGAAAAATCCGCCTGGGATTAGAACCGACCCACTCACGTGAGAGCAGCCAATAAGCAAAACGCTTATCCAGCCCATGCGTCATCATGGCCTTGGCCAGAATAAAACCGCCCATGAACAGGAAAATCATGGGATTGGCAAAGGCTGCAAACGCTGTGCCCACAGGTACTACGCCCGTAATAACCGCCAGTGTTGGTCCGATAAGCGAAGTAACCGGAATCGGTACGGGTTCGGTAATCCACCAAAGAGCCACCAGTACCATAATCGCCAACAGTTTGTGGGCTGCCAAGGTCACTCCGTCAATAGGCGTCATAAAGACCAATAATGCCAGTATCGGTGCACCGAAAAGCCCAATAGTGCGCCGCTTGCGGTCAAAGGCTTCTTCTGCCGCCTTGACCGCTGCCGCTTCAGATTGTCTTGCGTCCACCTGATAAACCTCCTTTACTCACACATTTCTTCAAAATAAGCAGTCCTTCTATTGGGATTATTCGCTCCCTAAAAAATAATTCCTCCCAAATAAAATAAGCTGCTACAACCATTTTGCTGTAGCAGCTTATTTGCTATTCTTATTTTTATTTTCTCTGCGCAGGAGAGAGCTGTTGGCGCGGTTGCGCCTGCTGTTGCGGCTGCTGTTGTTCCTGCTGACGGGCGGCCTGCTGGTTCATCTGCATCTTAGCCTGCTGCAGAACATTCAAGGCCTGCTGTAGACCGGCTTCAGCCTGACGAACCCCCTGAAAAGTACCATTCACATGACCAATCAACTGGTCAAAGACCTGATTGGCATAGGCATCAGCATTCGTCTGCAGCTGAATAGCATTGGTCTGCGTGCGCTCCATGATTTCCTTTTCCTGTTCCTGCGCCTGCTGAACAATAGCTTTGGCCTTTTCTTTGGCCTGCTTGACCAATTCATTCTCATTCGTAATGCTCTCAGCATATTCACGCGCCTTGCGCTTGATTTCCTCAGCCTCTTCCTCGGCCTGCTTGATAATCTTTGCCTGATTGCGCATGATTTCATCGGCCCGATTCAATTCTTTGGGCAAATCATTGCGCAGTTCCTCTACATAGTGGACCAACTCATTATCATTAATAAGCGTCTTTTCCGTAAATGGCACACGGGATGCTCCCACGACCATGTTTTCAATTTTATCTAAGGTTTCGCGTACCGACGACATAATTGCTACATCCTTTCCCTATCTGCACTGCTCATTTTATTTTTCATTGCCTGTTCTACACAGGCAGGTACCAATCCACTTACACTGCCCCCAAAACGGAATACCTCCCGCACACCGGATGAGCTTACATAAGACAAATCCGGCCGGGTCAATAAAAACACGGTATCAATTTCAGGATTCAAATGCTTAATCATATATGCTTCATTTTCTTCATATTCCAAATCCTTTACCGAACGCACACCCCGCACGATGATCTTGGCATCCTGCTGCGCCATAAAATCGGTAATCAGACTGGAAAACGCCATAACACGGACATTCTTTAAATGAGCCACAGCTTCCTCAATAAGCTTTACCCGCTCATCGACAGAAAAAAATCCCTGCTTTTCAATATTGCGGAACACGCAGATGATGAGTTCATCAAACATACGGCTTGCCCGCTCAAAGACATCTACATGCCCCAGCGTCACCGGGTCAAAACTGCCCGAACACACCGCCCGCCTCATGCTTCTTCCTCCTCTGTTTCCACGTAAGCACGCCACTGGAAAAAACTAAGCTGCGTCGTATGGCCGTAACGGCGGTTATGAACCAGCTGCAAACGCGAAAGTTCTGGGATTTCGTTTTCCTCAGCACCATGTTCCACGACCAAGATACCATTTTCTGCCATCAGACCATCAGCAGAATCAATCTGCTTCAGCGCCTGCTGCCATAATCCTTTATGATACGGCGGGTCACAGAAAATCAAGGAAAACTCCGCCCTGCCTGCCGTCTGTCGGGAAAGTTCAGCAAATACATCGTTGCTGCAAACTTTGCCCTTTTCCTGCAGCCGGGTGAGCTGTAAATTTTCGGTAATGAGCTTCGCCGTCGCTTTATCCACAAAGACGGCAGACTCTGCCCCACGGGAGAGCGCCTCCAGCCCCAGATTGCCTGTACCGGCAAAGATATCCAAAACCTTACGTCCAACAACCATTTGGCCTAAGATATTAAACAGCGACTCTTTCACCCTGTCCGCCGTTGGCCGCGTAACCTCTGCCCCTTTGGGCGTTTTCAGGCGGCACCCCCGCGCCGAACCGGTAATTATGCGCAAATCTCTCACTCCCTAATACAGAAACACTATTATTTTAGCATATTTTCGTAAAATAGTGAACTATAATATCCGCTAAAATACAACGAAAAAGCACCTCTGTAAAGCGGATTATTGTGCTATACTTGAATCATCATTTTGACCAAGGAGTTTACCGTGAAAAGAATCATGTTTCTACCCTTGCTGCTGTGTTTTTTTTGCGCACTTTGGCATGCAGGGCTTTCCCAAAACACCGCTGCAGGCACGCCTGTGCCCAGCCGCCAGCTGAATAAAAATATCCTGCTTGTCCCCTTGGACGGGCGTCCTCCCTGCAAGCAGTTCGTCATCGACAGCGGCGCGATTGCAGGCTTTAACGTAACGACGCCCCCCGGTGAATTGCAGGACTACTACTCCGCCCCCGGCGATACTGCCGGCATGCGTAAATGGCTGCAGGAAAATACCCCCCATAACCAAGCCGCCCTTATCTCCATCGACCAGTTGCTCTACGGCGGCCTGCTCGCCGCCCGCGAAAAAGAAGCCACACCTGCCCAACAGGACGATTTGGTGAACTTCCTGCGCCAGCTCCATGCCGATAATCCCGCGGTTCCCCTGCTGGCCTTTTCCATTCTGCCCCGGCAGACACCACAGGATACCATCGACGGCTATCAGGAGCGCAAGGATTTACTCGCCTACTCCCGCTTGAAAGGCCGTCAGGCAGCAGGCCTTTCTATCGATGAACAGGAACTGTCCCGCTTAGAAAGCGCCATTTCCCCGGAAAGCAAGGAAAAATATCTGGCGCATTTTCAGGAAAACGAAGAACTCAACAAAAAACTCATTGCCCTCGTAAAAGAAGGTGTCTTGTCTAAACTGGTACTCGGGCAGGACGATGGCGAGGAATACAGCATTCCCAATATCGAAAAAGCCCACCTGAAAGACTATATCACCAGCGAAAACCTTCCCACGGAAAAAGTAATCCTGACCCACGGTGCTGACGAAATCGCCCTGACCATGCTGGCCGCATTTCAAAATGCTCAAACCGGCTTTTGCCCGCAAATTTATCTTGCCTATAACCATAACAAGACTCCTGAAACCGTTATGCCCTATATGGCCATTGACAATCAGGAAACCGCCCGCGAAAAAATCGCCCTGATTGGCGGGAAAGAGACGGACAATAGGGAAAACGCCGACTATATCCTGTATCTTTCCGCCAATGATTACGAAAAAGACACTGTCAGCAGCCGCCGTGCCAGTGTACAGGAATTAAAAGAATTAACGGATGCGGGCAAAAATATCGCTCTCGTTGACCTGTCCAAACACTTCACCGC
>OCTX011923588.1_pt1 | contig 11393 bp, 8 predicted proteins | sample 1539691 | NCBI WGS metagenome assembly OCTX01 (sample SAMN02144231, study PRJEB22623) | gut metagenome | biome: sheep rumen | host: Ovis aries | place: New Zealand | reverse complement strand
GGCGCGGCTGTCGGTGGCCGATGCCTTCTGCAGGTCGCTCAGAATCCGCGCCTTCATCTCCGCCGTGGCCTTGTTGGTGAAGGTCACTGCGAGAAGATGCCTGTAGGCCTTGGGGTCGTCGGACCCGAGCAGGTAGTCTATGTAGGTGTGCGAGAGCCGGTAAGTCTTTCCGGACCCTGCGCTGGCTTTGATAATGTTCATCATCGTCCGCAGATGGCTCTGAAATCACAATACTTGCATTTGCCTTCATCGTCCGTGCGCCGCCAGGGAACGGACAGGTCGGAGATTTCCTCGAGTACGGCTCCCAGGGAGTCGTGCATCCGGGAACAGTAGGCGTCGTCGAGAGACAGGGAGAAAACGTCCCCGCCGCCCATCAGCACAGCGGGCTGGTAGATGGCCCCGGTGACTTCGGAGCCGCTTCGAAGCGAGGACGCAATAAGCTTGTATACATACAGTTGCAGGCCAATTTCGGGAATGTCGCCGCTGCCTTCGTCAAAATGCAGGTCTTCGGGATTCACCCGGCCTGTCTTGTAGTCCACCACCCTCACGCTGCCGTTTCCGGTGCTGTCGAGCCTGTCGATAAAGCCCTTGAAACGGAAGGAGCCTATCGTAGTGTATCCCAGCTTCTCGACTCCGAGTATCCGAAGCGAACCGCCGGAAGGCAGAGTGCGGAGGTCGGCGGAAAGAATGGCGTCGACGTAACTGCAGATGACGTCTGCGAAGATTATGTTGCGTCCGCTGACCTCGAAGGTGTTGAGCTCCTTGCAGATGAATTCCTCGACGAGGCTGCGGATACGGCCGCTGTCCTTGCGGAGGGCGGATATGTACGCAGCGTCGGCCACGGTGCCCTCGGGATAGAGCGCCTCCATGGTGCTGTGGAGCACACGCCCGAGCGTACCGGAATCCAGCGACTCCGTGACCTCGTTCTCGGCCTTCAGACCCTCGACCTTGGAGTAGAAAAACCTGGCGGGGCAAGCTATGTACGAGCGCACGGCGGAAACGGAAAGCGAACCCGAGCGCAGGGCATCCAGATGAGCCTGCGTCTTTGCGGGTTCCGTGCTGTCGGAGCCGTGCCCCAGCGGCGTATGGGCCTCATAGTGGTTGACTTTCACCCCGAAATGCATCTCGAGCTGGGCAAGGTAGCGGCTGGGTTCCCCTCCCCTTAGGCCCTCGGTGCGGGAGTCGAACACCATCCACACCTTCGACGCGCGCTGGATTGAACGGTAGAAGTAGTAAGCCCAGACGGCGTCCTGATACTCGTAGGTCGGAAGCCCGAAGCCCTTGCGCAACTCGGGAGGAATGAAAGATGAACTCACCGAACGGCGAGGGAACATGCCTTCGTTTGCGCTGAGAATCACAAGGTTGTCGAAATCGAGGGCACGAAGCTCCAGCGGACCCATGATCTGCAGTCCTTCAAGCGGTTCACCCTCGAACGGGACGGTGGCCGGAGCAAGCGTCTGGGTGAGCAGGCGGAAGAATGACGCCGGCGCGAGGGGAAGTTCCCTGCGGCCCAGCATGGCGAGCGTCTCGTGGCATACCTTGGCGAAGTCGAGCTCCAGCTGCATGCCGGGAAGGGCCTTGAGCATGGGTGCGACGGTTACGAGTATATCCTGCAGCCACCCGCAGAGCGCGGCGGTCCGGGCGGCGTCGGGATTGTTGTCCAGGGCTACGGGGCGGAAAATTGCCCCGAGCACGGGACTGGACGGGAATGCGTCCGAGGGAATGTAATAGCGGCGCTCCCCTCTCATGGCGTCGAGAGCCGAACGCACATCCTCCGGAAGGAGACTGCGAACGATAGGGTTGGAGAGTACCGCCCACACCGGACGGTGGTAGAACATCCAGCCTCCGTCCTTGCGCCGGAGGTGCAGCTGCAGCCCGGCAAGGTCGCCGAGCAGCGCCCACATCTGGCTGCCGCTGATGGGATAGCCCATGGTTACGTTGAGCTTTTCCACATGGGCCGGAATAGAATTGAGCACCGGAATCAGCAGCTGCTCGTCGGGCAGTATGATGGCGGTGTCTATGCCGGGATTGGGAGTGCAGCGCTCGAGGATATCCGGAATCTGCTTGGCCTGGCTGATGCCTCCGGGCACGCTCAGTACGTTGAACTCGGTCTGCGGAAGGCCTTCCGGGTCGGTCTGGAAAGACGAAGGGAACTCGAGCGTGAAGTCCCTGAGGAACAGGGACGACTTGTTGTCGGAGTTGCGGAGCTGTTCAGACCGGTAGTCCCAGCAGAATTCGCACAGGCCCGCCTTGTGGATGCGGCGCAACAGGGTTTTTTCGCACTCGTTGAGCGCATTCAGGCCCACGAAGACAAATCGTTCGCTCCAGGGGAAACGCGAGTGCAGCAGGTCGGCCACGGACCCTTCGCCCAGGCTCTCCGCCAGCTCGCGGTACACCATGCCTTCGTAGGACATCCCCTTGGAGCGCAGGGTCTCCCGGAACGAACGGTAAAGCGGCAGGAGTATACGCCATATACCCAGGAAACGCTCCTTCACGGCACCCGGGGTGAGGAAATGGCGGACGAAGCGCTGAATGGCCTCCCGCTGGGTATCGGTCAGGTATGAATAGTCGTCCTGCATCTCCCTCAGGTCGGAGACGTTGGTGAACAGGTGCCCGGGATTGACGAGATACTTGTCCACGTCGTCGAAGTCGCCCAGAAGGGTGTCGCCCCAGAATATGAAATCGTCAAGCTGCTCGGCGGACGGGTTGAGCGCCTTGTAGCAGCCGTATAGCTCCAGCAGAAGGTCGATGCGGCCGGAGGGACGCTCGCCGGTGGCACGATAGAAGAAATCGTTCATCGTGTACATTCCGGGAGCGACGGCGGGGCCGGAACCCGAAGCGGCTATCTCCTCCCCGAGGTAATTCTCGAAGAAACGCAGCGCCCTGCGGTTGGGAAAAACGAAACAGAGCCGGCTCAAATCACCGGCTCCGTTATGATAGTGTCTCGCGACCTGTCGGAGAAAAGGAGTCATTTTCCGAGGTCTAGAAATTGAGTCTTACGAGCGCCTGTACGCGGTGGTTCATGACCAGGTGCAGGTTGTCCGTGGCGAGCATGCGGGTATTGGGAGTTCCGTAATTGGCTCCGGTGAGCATGTACTCGAGGCCGAACTGGAGCTTGCCGAGGTTGTAGATGAACTCGGGCTGCACACGGAAGAGGGTGTTTACGGTATCGGCACTGTTCTTGACCCAGCGGTACATCCAGGCTCCGGAAGCGTTCTTGTCGCCCAGGACGTCGACACTCGTACCGAGGAGCTTGGAGTAACCCAGCAGGATGGAGGGAACCCAGCGGCCGAGGCCCTTGTAGGAGAGGGTTGCCCAGCCGGAGGCGACGCGCGTGGCGGCGAAGCTCCAGTTGTCGGTGGTCTCGTCGATTGCGGTGACGCCGTATCCGCCTATCATGTTGAAATGGGAGCCGTCGTTGGCATAGGTAAGCTTGGTCTTGAGGTCGAGCTTGCCAAGGGAGGTGGCACCGTAGAAGAATGCGCTCCAGGTGGTGAGACGGTCTGCAGCAAGGCCGGTGGCGCTGACCTGGCGGGGCTTGATGCTCAGGACGTCGCCGCCGAGCCGCAGGGTCGTCTTGCCGCTCTTGAAGTTGATTCCGGCATAGAGTTCGGGGGTGCTGCCGTACTTGATGTAATTGGCGCTGGCGCCCTCGGGGCCGGTGGAGGTGTACTGCATCTGCCAGATGGCGGCGGCAGTGAGCGACATGACATCGGTCAGTTTCCAGTCGAACTGCACCAGCGGGGTGCGGCTGAAGGGGCCGAAGGGAGCGCCGCTCTCAAGCGAGAAAATGTCTGGGAGGTCGGCTGCCATGGGATGCCATGCCTGGCCGAGTTTCCAGCTGCGGGAGCCCTTGCCTACGGTAATGAAAGCCTGGCGGAGGCGCAGCTGGGCCGTACCGGTGCTGCCGGTAAGACCTGCGTAGAAGTCGGCCTCGAACTTGCCGCCCACCTTGTAGCCGCTGAACTCGTAGCCGCTTATATCTACACCGAGACGGGACGTGAGGGCTGCGAAGCGGAAGGAGGGGGCCTCGTTGACGTCGGTGCCGCCGACCATCTTGACATCCTTGGGCATCCAGTAGTAGAGGTCCTCGGTGCCGGCGGTGCTGACACGTGAGTCGAAGGCGAAATAGTTGCGCACGAAGCCGTATAACTTGAAGTGCGGCTCTTTCTGGTCCTGTGCGGAGAGGACTGTGGATATAGCAAGCAGCGCTGCGGCTGCAATCATGAACTTCTTCATGTTAAGACATCGGGAAAGGGAAAATCTTGGTAAGGAGGAAGTAGCCCAGCACGAAGCCTACGACGCCGATGATGGCGCCAACCTTCGCCATCTGCGAGGTCTGGACCAGACCGGTGGAGGAAGCGATGGCGTTCGGGGGCGTGGAAATGGGGAACAGCATGGCTATGGAAGCGCACATTGCAATGAACGGAATCATGGCCTCCATGCCGCCGATTGCCATGAACTGGGCGTTGTTGGCAGCCGCAGGGTCAGCCATTGCGGTACCCACGACGACGAGGATAGGGACGAGGAGGGCGGCAGTGGCGGAGTTGCTGATGAAGTTGGAAAGGAAGTAGCACACGAGGCCGGCGATGATGAGCACCAGGACCACGTTCATGCTGCTGAACGGAATGGCGTTGATGAGCGTGGCTGCGAGGCCGGTCTTGTTGAGGCCGGTTCCGAGCGCGAAGCCGCCGGCGACGAGCCAGAGGACGCTCCAGTTGATTTCCTTGATGTCTTCCTTGCCGAACACGCCGGTGCAGGTGTAGACGGCAAGAGGGATGAGCGCCACGATGTTGGAATTGATGCCGGTAAGGGACTCGGTAACCCAGAGGAGAATGGTCACGAAGAAGGTAATCCATGCCACATAGTCCTTCCAGGCCCACTTGTGCTGCTTGGCCTCTATCTTGAGCTCGATTTTCTCGGACTTGAAGGGGAAGAACAGCTGGAGGAGCAACCAGGCTATGAGTATCATGACGATCACGTACGGAATCATCCTCGACATCCAGGTGGCGAAGCTTATCTGGTAGCCGGCGTTCTCGAGGGCGCCGATGGCTATTGCGTTGGGAGGAGTGCCGATGGGGGTGCCGATGCCGCCGAGGTTGGCCGCGACGGGTATCGACAGGGCAAGGCCGATTTTTCCGGTTTCATTCTCGGGAAGAGTCTTGAGCACGGGAGCGAGGAATGCAAGCATCATGGCGGCCGTGGCGGTATTGCTCATGAACATCGAGAAGATGGAGATGATGATGAGGAAACCGAGGAGGACCATCTTGGGCTTGCTGCCGAAAATGCTGAGGAGTCCCTTGGCTATAACGGCGTCCATGCCGTATTTTGAAGCTATGATGGCAAGTACGAAACCTCCGAGGAACAGCATCACCACAGGGTCGGCGAAAGAAGCCATAATGCTCTTGTAATCAACGAGAGTGCCGGCCTCGGGCATGCAGAAGAACTTGAGTCCCTTGTTGGAGACCGTAAGCAGCATGACGACGATTACAAGCAGTGAAGTGGTCCAGTTGGGGATGATTTCGAACATCCACATGAGGGCGGCGAAGACGAAGATGGCTATCATCCTCTGCTGCACGGGGGTGAGGTCCGCGATACCGAAAACAGACGTAGGGAGGGCCCAGAGAAGGATTGTGACTATCAGCACCAGCGGCAGAAGCACACAATACTTTACAGAAAATTTTCCGTTGGACATATTTGATTTTGTTATATCTCTATTAAAGCGGCGCAAATTTAGTTATTTATTCTCACATGCCCAAATGGAAAAATAATTTATTATTTTTGCGTCATGAACAAGTTTATGGAGACTGCCATCCGCGAGGCGCGCGAGGGCATAAGACAAGGAGACGGCGGCCCCTTCGGCACCGTTATAGTGAAGGACGGACAGATAGTCGGCCGCGGCCACAACTGCGTGCTGCGGGACAACGACGCCACCTGCCACGGCGAAGTGGCGGCCATACGTGACGCCGGCCGGCGCCTTGGCACCCACGACCTTAGCGGCTGCGAACTGTATACCACCGGCGAGCCCTGCCACATGTGCCTGTGCGCATGCCTGTGGGCCAATATAGACAAGATTTACTACGGCTGCACCATTGCCGACAACGAGCGCATCGGCTTCCGCGACGACAAGTTCGACAAGCTGTTCGGCGGCCGCGACAAGCTCCCCGGCCTCCTGGAAGAGGTGGACCGGGAAGAATGCCTGCGACTGTTCGACGAATATATGTCCCTGGAACACAGGAACTATTAGTCTTCCGCCTCCTCGAGAATCCGTATTCCCACGGAACGCAGCTGCTGCCATCCCGAGGTGTCGGTAACGCGAATCATGAAATGATAGGTACCCTCATCCACATCCTCGGGGATGGGGATTTCGAGCCGTGCCTCATAGCTGGTGCTGCCTGCCGGGATGGTGTAATCCCGGTTGAACACCCAAGGATTCACCGGGCTCTCCCCATGCCCATGATCATGGTCGTGGTCAGACTCGCACTCGCCGGCCTCGGTACTGTGCGTATGATGGTCGAAGTTGTTGTGGACCTCGATATTGAACGAACCGAGTTCCACGTTGTCCGTGAATAGATATGCGAATTGCATCACGCTGCCCCTGACGAAGCCCTGGCAGTTGAGGGGCGACGCATAGTCCCCGATGGGGAGTATTTCGGGAGGTGTCATGTCCTTGTCGGCGGAAACGCCTTCGCAGGAGAAAGTGAGGGATATTATGGCAACTGACGCTGCGAGAGCCAAGATAATCTTTTTCATTATTCAGCATTCTAAAATTCGAGTCCCAGCATGAGCGAGGCGTTGATGCCGGGCTCGGGGACTCCGATGAGTCTGTAATAGCTTGTATGGTCGTAATACCGCCTGTTCAGGAGGTTTTCCACCTGCAGGCTGGTTTTTAGCCGGAGGCCTCCGAAGGAGAAGGACTTCCCGGCAGAGAGGTTGACGGTATACCAACCGTCGGTCGGTTTTTCGGGAGGGACGATTTCCTTCCTGGCTCCGGCAATGCGGACGTCCAGTTTCACGAAACCGTCACTGAGGAAAGCATATTTTGCACTCACATCCGCCTTCCACGGAGGGCAGAAAGGCAGGGTGTAGCCCTTCTTGGCACCGGACATCTGGCGGGCGAAGAGATATTCGCCCTGCGCCTCCAGTTCCCAGTGCTCCGTCACGGTCCAGACGGCCTGAGCCTCGAACCCGGTACGAAGCACCTGCGCCTGCGTGTAGGTGTACATCTGCAGCCCCTCGTAGTAACCGGAACCCGGATTGAGGTAGATGTAGTTGGGGAACCAGTTGAAGAAAGGGTCCAGCCGGAGCGTAAGCCGCTCCCCCACCCAGTTGACGCCCAGGTCGACCTGGTACGACTGTTCCGATTCCAGGTCGGGCGAGCCTTTTTCGTAACGGAAGATGTGATAGTTCACGCCGTCCGCTCCGAGTTCCTTGGGAATGGGGACGCGGAAGCTCTTGCCGGCATTGGCCTTGAGCACCCACCGGCCCGGGCTCCATACGACTCCCGCAGACCAGGTGAAACTGTCGAAGCGGCGCGCCACTTCCCCGGAGCGTTCCTTGAAGACGGGCACTCCGCTTTCGTCAGGCGTCATGTACCAGTCCCGGTAGGCGTGAATCGAGGTGAGGACATGGTCGTAACGCACTCCTGCATTTACATTCAGCACCTCCGAGAAGGTATGCCGGTCAATGGCGAAGACGCCTCCGGAAAGAGTCTCGAAGTCGGGAATGATGAAGCCCCAGCCGCCCCTGCGGTTGTGCTGGAATTCGGCATCCGCCCCAACCTGCAGCTGGTTCCGGCGGGACAGGTCTACCTTGGTGCCGAGTTTTCCGGTAAGGGTATGCTTGCTAAAATCCCTCTCCAGGTCGTCCGGAGGCACGCCCATGTAGCCGTGGGAGACCGGCTCCGAACGTTCCTGCCGGTGATTCCATTGCCATGCCACGTCACCGTCGACGGTGAATCCGTCACCGTGCAGGTGGGAATGGTTGTGGACGGTAAGATGGTTCACGCTCTGACTCGGCAGGTCGACGTCCCGCCGGGAAGAATCGTAGTCGATGTCGGACAGGCGCACCTCGAGCCCGTGGGCGTTGGCGAAGAATCCGCTCTTGCCCCAGGTGTCGGAGACCTTGAAATCGTTGCGGAAGCGCTCGCCGACGTAGCCCAGCGTAAGGGAGGCATCGGCCTCGCGACCGGCCGTATTACGGAGCGTTCCGTTCAGCAGCGGGATCCGGTAGGAGTAATACTCAATCTCGTCCGCGGGTACTTTGTAGTCGGCATAATCCGTCCCGGTAAGATGCAGCCGCCAGAAGAAATGGCCGCTTCGTCCCTGAAGACGGGTGGAGATGCCTGCGGACAGGTTGTTGCTTCGTCCGAAGAGGTTGACCCTGCCTTCGAAGGCTTCAAGCGGCAGATAGTTCGTATACACTCCCAACACGCCGCCTATGGCGTCGGAACCGTACATCAGCGCCCCGGGGCCCTTTATGACCTCTATGCGGTCTACGGCGAACTGGTCTATCTCGAGGCCATGGTCGTCACCCCACTGCTGGCCTTCGTGCTTGATGCCGTCCACGGCCACTGCAATGCGGTTGAACCCCAGTCCGCGGATGGCGGGCTTGGACTGCCCGGAGCCTATGGACCGCGCCTGCACGCCGGGGATGGCGCTCAGGCTCTGCATTAGGGTTCCGGAGAAATTGTTCTCTATGTAATTCCGGCCGACTTCCACGCTGCCGACGGTAAGGTGCATGAGTTCCCGGCGTTTCGACTCGCCGTATATGGCGGCCGGGCCGAGGACCTCGGTGGTATCCTGTACCTGCAGCAGCATGACCGCAGCCAGGAGGGTTGCAATCATACTTTCCTGTTTAAATTTTCTCTTGAATATTACTGTACTGCAGAGAAAACAGGAGGAGCGCGGGAATGGTTGAGACGGAGATGTAAGGATATGCGGGCCTCCCGGGAGACGGCACGGAAGGCCGACCGGACCTCTGCGGGCAGCAGGAACACCGCCGCGATGCAGGCTATGAAAGGAAGCCCGAGAAAATGGCACTGGACGCAGCTGGACAGACTTCCGTCCGCTGCGCTGAGGTGCCCTGTATGAGGCAGATGATGGACGCACCGGAAGCATTCGGGCTGCTGCACGGAAGCCTGCGGGTGCGTATGGAGAACGGACGCGAGGAAGGCCGGCAGGAACACTGCCAGCAGCAAGGCGGAAAATATGCGTCGTCTCCTTTCCATAAGTCCGGGTGCAAATATAGCGTTTTTAACGGAACTTCTTGTCTTCCTCCAACATACCGAGGTAGGAATTGTACCTTTCCGGGCTGACGGTGCCTTCTTCGAGCGCCTGCTTTACGGCACAGCCGGGCTCGTGGGTGTGAGTACAGGGGATGAAGCGGCAGCCGTCGGCAACCCGCAGCATCTCGGGGAAGTATTTGGATATTTCCTCCTTTTCCAGGTCCACGAGTCCGAAGCCTCTAAGACCCGGGGTGTCGATTATGAATCCGCCGCCTTGCAGGGGGTACATTTCGTAAAGGGAGGTGGTGTGCCTGCCCTGCAGGTGGGCTATGCTTATGTCGCCGACTTTCGGTTCCAGCGAAGGGTCGAGCGCCCTGATTACGGAGGACTTGCCCACTCCGGACTCGCCGCTCAGCAGGCTGGTGCCTTCGGAGCACAGCTCACGGAGGGAACCGATTCCCTCGCCCGTTAGCGCGGAACATTCGAGCACGGTATATCCGGCTCCGCGGTAGATGCCGCAGAACGCTTCAATCTGCTCCCGGGCGAACTCCCGGTACAGGTCCACTTTGTTGAGCACTATCACCGGCCTGACTCCGTAGACTTCGCAGGTCACGAGCAGCCGGTCCAGGAAAGGCAGCTTGATTTCAGGGAAATACAGGGTGACGACCAGCACTGCCCTGTCGACGTTGGCGGCAATCACATGGGACTGGCGCGACAGATTGGTGCTGCGGCGGATGATATAGTTGCTGCGTGGAAGCACGGAAGTGATTACGGCGGCGGGGCCGTCTGCACGGGTTTCTTCCAGACGGTATTCCACCCTGTCGCCGACGGCGACCGGATTGGTGGCTACGCTGCGCTCCAGCCGCACCTTGCCCCTCAGCACCGCGGGGAACGGGTCCCACTCGGGCAGGCGGCTCAGCATGAAATGGCTGCCGGCGTTCTTTACTACCGTCGCTTCCATCTATTTTGCCCTTCCTATGAGCTTTTCGGCAAAATCCTTCAGCGGGGCGATGTCGCAGGCCAGAGAATCAACCGCACTCATGGCGCAGCCGGAAAGGCGCCTTATCTCCTCCCTTGCATCGCCCGGGACGCCAAGGGTGTCGTAAAGCGACTTCACTGCGGAAATCTTCTCGGCATCAGACAGTTCCTGGCTGCAGAACACGTCCATGAACCCCTGACGGTCGGAAGTTTTCTCAAGGGCCCGCACGGTCAGCCAGCTCTTCTTGCCGTTGATTATGTCTCCGCCGATAGGCTTGCCGAAGACTTTCTGGTCGCCGTAGGCGTCGAGGTAATCGTCCGCAATCTGGAAAGCGAGGCCCAGCTGGTAGCCGTAATTGTAAACGGCCTCGCACGCAGGCTGCGGCGCCCCTGCAGCAAGCGCCCCTATCTTGGCGCTGCAGGCAAGAAGGACGGCGGTCTTGAGGCCTATCATTCTGACGTATTCGTCCATGGCGACACTTTCGCGGGACTCGAATTCCATGTCCAGCTGCTGGCCCTCGCACACCTGTGCGGCAGTCTGTACGAAGACGTCCAGGATAGCTTCCCTGCTGCCGGACGGAGCCTTGCACATGCGGCGGAATGCGTCTATGACCATCACGTCGCCGCTCAGTATGGCGGTATCCTCGTCCCACTTCTTCCAGACGGTAGGTACGCCGCGCCGCAGGGGTGAGCGGTCCATGATGTCGTCGTGGATGAGGGTGAAGGTATGGAAGACCTCCAGGGCCGCTGCGCACTCGCATACCCCGGGCTCAAGGGAGTCCCGGAAAAGGGAGTAAGCCGTAAGGCACAGGGAGGGACGAAGGCGCTTGCCGCCTATGCTTATCATGTATCTGAGCGGGTCGTACAGCCCGGCGGGCTCAGCGCTGAACTGCAAGTCGTCGAAAATCTTTTCGACCTGTGAAGAAATCAGTTTCGGGTCAATCATCCCGCAAAGATAACAAAAACTCTTATCTTTGCATCCGATATGAAACTGCTGTTTGCAACCGGCAACCGCGGAAAACTGCGCGAGGCCCGGGAAATACTCGACGGAGTGGTGGATGTAGTTTCCACCGCACAGCTCGGAATCACCGCCGAGGCGGAAGAGACAGGAAGCACCCTCAAAGAGAATTCCATCCTGAAGGCAAGGCTCGTACACTCCGTTTCGGGGCTCGACTGCTTTGCCGACGAC
>OCTX012055106.1_pt1 | contig 11396 bp, 10 predicted proteins | sample 1539691 | NCBI WGS metagenome assembly OCTX01 (sample SAMN02144231, study PRJEB22623) | gut metagenome | biome: sheep rumen | host: Ovis aries | place: New Zealand | reverse complement strand
CCTTTTTCTCGACATACACAAAGTATGCCATCGAAAAAGCGCCTTTGCCAGAACACAAATTCTCTCGCAATTCGCCCTTGACGCATGGATCATCGTTTACTTATTACTTGCTTTTTTCGCCAAGATGGGATAACATAAAGATACAACCTATACCGATGGGAGGCCTGCCCCGTGAAATGTCCCCGCTGCGGAAGCGAAATGACGCTTGATTCTCACCGCAAGTACGCCGTTCACATGTGCTATGAGTGCGGCTATATTGAAGGACGCACCAACGACGTCAAGCCCGGCATCAAGAATTATGAGCGCATCCGGTCATTGAATTACAACGAACTGACAGCCTTTATCTCCTCCGGCCTCGGTGTGGACGCCGACAAGGTCCACGCCTGGCTCGGCAAAACCGAATAAAAAGCAAAAGAAAAAGCCTGAGCGGCTATGCCGCTCAGGCTTTTTTGCTTTCTATCACTTTACGATCAGACGGGTCATGCGCGCCAGCGTCAGACGATTGCGGATCGCGGAAGAGATGTCGAGGAAATCGTCCTTGACGGCGGGATCGATCTCCAGCTCTTCGAGAGAATGCTTCGCGCCGATCTTCGTGTAGAGCGCGATCAACTCCTCGGCGGTCGGGATCGCGGAGATGATCTCGCGGATCTCCTGCCAGTGGGCCTTGATGTTCTCGGGCGGGAAGGTCTTGAGCACATCGTTCTCGTTCTCCTTGAGAATGCCGTCCGCGAGCGGGCCGAACACGTCGCGCACCCACTTCTCGTCGATCGGCTCAAAGGGCTTGACCTCGATCGTCTCGCGCTCGGCCAGCTTGTGATAGGCCTCGGCGCACATGATCGTGCCGACGCCGACACACTCGCCGTGCAGGCCGTGAGCCTTTTCAAAGCCCCGCGGCTTCATCTCGACCAGGTGAGCCACCAGATGCTCGGCGCCGGAGGCGGCGCGGCTGTTGGACAGAATCTGCATCGTCAGGCCGGAGAGCATCTGCGTATAGGCCATGGCCTCGTAATCGGGCTCCTTGCCGTCGGCCAGCTCGTGGGCGCAGCGCACCATGGTGTCCAGCGCCTCCTGCGCCATATCGCAGACCTTTTCGCAGAAATATTCGCCCGCGACGAGATGCGCGATCTTCCAGTCCGCGATCGAGACGTACTTCGCCATGATGTCCTGCACGCCCGCGATCGTGAGGAAGCGCGGCGCGCCGGCGACGATGTCCATGTCGCAGATGACCGCGTCGGCTGCCTGCATCGGGATCGACTTCTTCTGCCCGTCGATGATGATCGAGCAAATGTCGGCGGTAAAGCCGTCGGAGGAGACGATCGTCGGGATGGCGACGAAGGGGATGCCCAGCTTCCAGGCGCTGTAACGGCCAAAGTCCATCAGCGTGCCGCCGCCGACAACGACGACGTAGTCGGGCTTTTGGACAAAGCGGGTCATGCAGTCCTCGATCAGTCCCTTTTCGCTGTGCAGACCGGCGGCCTCCAGCACGATCTCCTGGTCGGCGGCGACATGGGTCATCGTCGGCAGGTTATAGGTGTTCGTGTCGTGAATGACGGTGCGAAAGCCGCTCAGGCCGCAGTCGGCCATATACTTGTCAAAGTTTTTCAGCGCGCCGTATTCGCATACGACAAGCTTGGTGCGCAGCTCATGGTCGCGGCCGCACGCGCAGGGGCCGAGGTACTTTTTGCAGTCAAGAATCATGGTTGGTCTCTTCCTTTCGTATATCGTAAAGGTATCTGTTCGCTATGCTTAAGAATACCTTTTCCCGCCCGATTCGTCAAGTGCGGCGGGCAATTTTCGCCTCCTCCGTGCTTGCCGAAGGGCGGGCGCTGTGGTATGGTAGAGAAAAAAGGAAAGGGAGGAGGGATCGCATGGAGAGGCAAGCGGAAAAGGCAGCCTGCCGCGCTCTGGCGCTCTCCCGCCGCCGCGCCCTTGCCCCGGAGGAGCGAAGGGCGCGCAGTCTTCAGATCTGCCGCGCGCTGGAGGGGCTGGAGGAGCTGCGGGGCTCGAGGACTGTTCTCGGCTATGTCCCCTCCGGCAGTGAATGTGACCTGCGGCCGTTTTATGAAACGCTGCGCAAAAGGGGCGTGAGCGTCGCCTTTCCCGTCACGCTTTCGGACGGAGAGATGGAGGCCTATGTACCCGTCGGGCCGCTTCTTCCCGGCCGCTGTGGGATCCCGGAGCCGGATGCCGCCGTCTCCCGGCTTGTGCCGCCGGAGGAGCTCGACGCCGTCCTTGTCCCCTGCGTGGGCTTCGACGATACGCTCTGCCGTCTCGGCCACGGGATGGGGTATTACGACCGCTATCTTCCCCGCTGCACGCGCGCCGCGGCGATCCTCACCGCCTTTGAGGCGCAGCGGCTGGACGCCGTTCCGAGAGAGCCGCACGATTTTTCCTTCCGCGCTGCCGTGACGGAAAAAGGCGTTTTCCGAAAATAAAAAAAAGAGGGATGCTTTCGCATCCCTCTTTTCGGTCTTACGCGATCCCTGCGTATTTCTGCTTCACGGCGTCCAGCTTCTGCTGGGTGGCCTGCTCGGCCGGATACCAGCCGCGCTCGGCCATTTCCTTATAGACATCGCTCTGCATGCAAAGTGCGCTGTTGAGCGCCGTGTTGAACGTGCCGTGCACGTTCGGCGTGGCCGACTCGACGGTGCCGTGCATATACAGATCGACGACGCCCTTGGTCGTGATCAGAATGTTTTCCATGATCTCCTTGTCGTTCATGCCGCGCTCCTCCTTACACAAGATTGTAAAAACTGGTAAACAGCTTCTGGTTCTCCGCAACCAGGCGCTGTGCCTCGCCGCGCAGCGCAGGGTCGGTCAGCTGGCTGGCCGCCGTGCGGCACTGGGTCATCAGAAATTGCGTGTGTCCGAGCGCGTCCTCGATATAGAGCAGTTCTTTGGGACTCATGTTCATCACCTCATATCAGACTAAACCCCGGCAAACGGCGCGCTTGCCGCCGCTCGCTGTTGTTCGGTATTAGTATCTGTCGTGAGGCGGACAATAAACGAGAAATTTTTTGAAATTTTCATCGAATTTGTGCGCGGGATGTGCTATACTTTCCTCACCGATCCGAAAAACAAGGAGCAAAAACACATGCAGATCTTTCTTTCTGTTCTCGCCGGCCTCCTTTGGGGCGGCCTCTGCGGGCTTGTCAATATGCTGCTTACGAAAAAAATGGCCTCCGGCAGTGCGCAGCAGATCTCGTCTCTGGGCGTCATCCGCACGGCGGTCGATCTGGTCGCGCTCGCCGCGGTGTACTTTACGCGCAGCCTCCTGCCGCTTCGCTTCGAATATACGCTGATCGCCACCGCCGTGGCGCTTAGCCTTGTCGGCATTATCTCCGCCTTCCGCCTCTCTGCCTCGATGAAAGGCTGAGCCTGTCCTGTCAGGCAAAAAGCCCGTGCGTGCCAAAAGCACGCACGGGCTTTTTCCTTTTTCATTCCTCGCCTTTTGCGGCCTTCTCGTCCGCCGAGACGATGTCGTCGAAGGCGCCGATCTCGACCTCGATGTCCCTCTCTCCGCTCTCCTCGGCGATCTTCTCCTTGAGAGCCTCGATCTCCGTCTCGATCGAGCGGATGTTCTCCGTCGTCTCACCCGCCTGGGCAAAAAGCGGCGCGAAGAAGCCCCCGGCGCTGCCCTGCTGCTGCTCGAAGTACAGCCTGCCGATCTCGGTATAGATCTTTTTCAGCTCCTCATTCTCGCCGTTGAGCGCCAGCGTCAGCCTGGCGATACGGGCATAGGCCTTTGTCCGCTCGGTCCCCTTGGCGTACACGCCGCGCACGGTGCCGTTTTTGTCCACGGCGTTCATAGCCTGACCGCCGACCTCTTTTGCTTTTTTCACCAGTTCGCCCAGCGTGCCGGCCAGCTTATCCATCGTTTCGCTCATGTTCGGTCTCCTCCCCGTTTTCTGATATTACGATCTCCGCGGCGGCCGCGGCGACCTTGTTGACATGCAGTTCCTCCGGCGGGTGTTTTTTCCGTGCGTTGACAACCAGCAGCACCAGGGACGCGAGCGCCAGCACGATCGACAGCAGCTGCGAGACGCGCAGAGACGTCCCGGCAATATACAGGCTGTCGGTCCGCAGACCCTCGATCCAGGCTCTTCCCACGCCGTACCAGAAGAAATAGCCCAGGGCGGCCTGCCCGTCATAGCGCCGTCCGCCCCTGCGCTCCCACACGATCAGGCCGATCAGGCCGATGAGATTCCACAGACTCTCGTACAAAAAGGTCGGGTGGACACAGACGCTGCTGCCGTCCGGCGCGGTGAGCTGCATGCGGCAGAAGATCTCCGTTTCGGCGCCGAAGGCCTCGCGATTCATGAAGTTGCCCCAGCGGCCCAGGATCTGGCCGATCAGCAGGCCATAGACGATCAGATCCAGCATTGCCTGCCAGGGGATCTTTTTCCGGCGGCAGACAAGGAGCATCACGATCACGCCGGCGATCACCCCGCCGTAAATGGCCAGTCCGCCGTTCCAGATCGCGACGATCTCCTCGGGGTGGGCAAGGTAGTAGTCCAGCTTGAAGGCCACGAAATACAGCCGCGCGCCGATGATGGACAGCGGGATCAGCCACAGCACCAGGTCATAGACGTCGTCCTCGCGGATGCCGAAGCGTTTGGCGTTTTTTGTGCAGTAAGTAATGCCCAGCAGGAAGCCCAGGGCGATGATCACGCCGTAAAAGTAGATGTTCCGCCCGAACAGCACAAAGGACGCGGGCGGGTTCATGCTGAAATCTCCGAGCAGCCCCGGAAAGCTGATGGCGGAGGTGCGCTGAATGGTTTCCAAAGCTGTTTCCATCTTATTTCCCTCCCGGCCTGACCACGCTCAGCGCCGTGCGCTCACGCCTCAGCGTGCGCGCAAGAAAGTCGCGGCATTCCTCGGCCGTGACGGAGGCAAGCACCTCCGGCGCGTCGAAGATGCAGTAGCCCAGCTTCTGGGCGTCAAAGCAGGTGAGACACACACTGTCAAAGTCCTCAAAGCCCCTCAGCCGTGCGCCGAGGGAGGCGCGCTTGGCGCGCTCGAAGGCGCCCTGGTCAAAGCCCTCGGATGCGATCCGTTCGACCTCACGGAGCAGTTCCTCGTACACGCGCTGCGGGTCGGGGCTCTCGCCGCCGACAGTCAGCTGCGCGGTATTCGCGGGAAAATCGGTGCCGTAGGAGAAGTTGCGGTTGAGCACGCCCTCGCCGTACAGGCGGGTATAAAAGGGCGAGGAGGTGCCGCACAGCAGCCGCATCGCAAGGCGCGCGACGATCCGCTCGCGCAGCACGTCGCCCTCCGTCGGGCGGTAGGCCGCGCCGAGCAGGAACTGCGGCGCGGAGACGCTCATCACGCGCTCGGTATAGAGCTTTTCCGGCGCGTCGTTCTCTTCCTGCACGACCGGCTGGGGCACCTCGCCCTTTTTTCCTCCGAGCATCTCTTCGGCGATGGCGCAGATTGCGGCGGCGTCCACGTCGCCCGCCACGCACAGGCACATGTTGCCCGGCGTGTAGAACGCGCGGTGGCAGGCATAGAGCGTATCGGCGTCGATCTCGGCGATGCTCTCGACCGTTCCGGCGATATCGTCGCGCACCGGATGGGTCTTGTAGAGCAGCTTCATCAGCTCGACATACACCGCATTGTCCGGCTCGTCGTCGTACATGCGGATCTCCTGGGCGATGATGCCCTGCTCTTTTTCCACGGTCTCGGCGGTGAAATAGGGTGTAGTGACAAAGCGCAGCAGCGTGCGCAGATTTTCCTCAAAATGCTCGGTGCAGTGGAAGTAATACACCGTCTCGTCATAGGCGGTGAAGGCGTTGGGATCGGCGCCGGTGGCGGTCATGCTCTGCAGGGCGTTGTCGCCGTCGGGCATGTCGAACATCTTGTGCTCCAGATAATGCGCCACGCCCGCGGGGGTGTCGTGCCGCACGCCGGCAAGATCAAAGCTGCGCTGAACCGAGCCGTAATACGTGCCGAAGCAGGCAAAGAAGGACGAAAAGCCCTTTTTCGGCACGACACAGACATGCAGGCCGTTATCCAGCACCGCCGTCTGCAGCGTTTCGCCGACATTGTCAAATCTCTTCGTCCGGATTTCCATTTTCATCCTCCTCAAAGGCCCTCAGTTCTTCTTCGCCGGGGTCGGCCGCATCCTCGCCGTCGTCTTCTTCGCTTCCGTCACCGGTGAGCGTGTAGATCATGTCGCACTCACAGCCGCGGGCGATCGCGACCAGTTCTTCCTTCGTCACATCGTCGACGAGGGCGCTGAGCTCCTCGGGCGAATAGTCGGCGCCGTCGAGAGCGGCGGAGAGATAAAAGCCCTCGAGCGCGCCCTGGACGTCCAGCGCGCTCTTCAGCGCGCTCTTCACGTCGGCTCTGGCCGCGCTGAGCTCCTCATCCGTGATCTCGCCGTTTGCGATCGAGGCAAGCTGGGCGAAGATTTCCTCCTTTGCCTGCCCGACGTTGTCAGCTTCCGTCCCCGCATAGGCGAGCAGCACACCCTTGTGTACGTCTGCGACCGCGCTCGCGAAATAGCAAAGCGACAGCTTTTCCCGCACATTGACAAACAACTTCGACGCCGTCGAGCCGCCGAAGAGCGAGGCGAAGAGGCGCAGCGCCGCGGGGTTCGGGTCATCCATGGCCTTTCCGAGACGCCAGCCGATCACCAGCTTGGCCTGGGTCACGTTCATCTGCTCGGTATATTCCCGCGGTGTTTCTTCCAGCGCGTTGAGACGCACGTCCGTGCCGATGTCATAGTCGATCTCGCCGCGGGGCAGCGTGGAGAGCGCATCGCGCAGCAGGCTCTCCACGCGCTTTTCCTCCGCCCGGCCGCAGTAGAAGATCTCGATGGGGCTGGTCTGGATGAGATTGCGATACTGCTTTGTCAGCTTCTGATAGCGGATAGCCGCCGCGCTCTCCTCATCGCCAAAGCGGGAGACGGCAAAATTCTCGCAGCAGCACATCTCCTCGATGCAGCGGCTGACGGAATAGCTCAGCTTGTCGTTGAGCCGCGCGCGGATCATTTCGATGAGCTTGTCCCGTTCGCTGTCCACATAGTCCGGCAGCAGCAAGCCGCCGCGGGTATTGGGCGCGAGCAGCATCTGCCCCATCAGCTCGCAGGTGCCGCGCAGGGTGTCGGCTCCGGCGGGAAGATAGTCCTCCTCCGGCACGCTTGCGAAAAAGCCCAGGCACTGGATCTCTCCGATCCGGCGCACCACCGGCTCGATCGCCGCGCCGTACAGCTCATCCAGGCGGCGGGAGATGGCCTCCATATCGGTGTAGCGGGCCGTTCCGCGCCGCAGGACCAGCGGCAGCAGCGCGTTCATCGCCGCGCTCTCGCGCTGCAGCTGCGTCAGCAGCGTGATGCTCAGGCACGCGGTCTTGAACTTATCGGATCGAATATGGGTCAGCCACACGCCGTTTATAATCTCGGCTCTCGTGTATTCCATCTTCCGCCCTCCCGTTTTTGCTTTTTATAATAGTATATTATAGCATCTTCTCATTCTCTTGGGTAGTCCCCTCTTTGGGCGGAAAGAGCCTTTCGCCGCCGACCTCGACCGTTTTGACAGCAAAGAGCGCGCAGGATGCGGGTCGGCAGGAGAGGGCGCCGTCCTCCTGCCGGATACCCAGCAGGTTTTCCGTCACCGTGCGGAAATACCAGCCCGCCGAGCCGGTGTACCAGGTCCAGCCCGCCTCGCCCTCGTGGCCCGGCGCGGCGCACACGTCGGCCGGCAGAACATAGGGCTCGGCTCCGTAGATCTCGCCTCGCCCCTGGGGCAGCAGAAGGTCCAGAATCTCCCGCCCCGCGTCGGCGCGGCCGGCCAGGAAGCAGGCACGCGCCAGCCACACGGCGGCGTGGGTGTACTGTCCGCCGTTCTCCCGGCAGCCCTCGCCGTAGGAGGTGATATAGCCCAGCCGCTCCTCATCCGCCGCAAAGGGCGGGCAGAGCAGCTTCACGAGCCCTGTTTTCTCGTCCACCAGGCGGCACAGAGCGTGATCCAAAGCCTCGCGCGCGTGCTTTGCCCCGCAGAACACGGCCCAGCTCTGCACGATCGAATCGATGCGTCCCTCCCCGCGGCTCCAGGCGCCGTGGGCGGGAAAAGCCCGCTCATACCAGCGGCCGTTGAAGCTCTCTTCCGCTGCGGCAAGCATGCGTGCTGCAAGGGCGTCGCAGCGCTCCGCCTCCTCTTTTTGCTTCAGGCGGCGCAGCAGCCAAGCCATCTCCCGCGCGCAGAAGCACAGGAAGAAGCCCAGCCAAACGCTCTCGCCGCCGCAGTCGCTGAGGCTGTCGTTCCAGTCGCCCGCCCCCATCAGCGGCAGGCCGTGGGGGCCGAAGCCACGGCCAAGACAGCAGCCAAGCGCTCTTTGCGCGTGCTCCAGCACGCTTCCGGGCGTGCCGGCGCTCACCGCCTCCTCATAGCGGTCCCGCTCTTCCTCCGCCAAAGGAGGCGAGACGAGATAATCCACCCGCTCGGCGCAAAGGGAAAGCTCCCCCGTTGCACTCACGTATTCGCCCAGAGCCCAGCAGAGCCACAGCAGATCGTCGCTGCAGCGCGTGCGCACACCGCGCTCCACTCTTCCCCCGCCATGCCACCAGTGCATCACGTCGCCTTCCCGGTACTGATGGCGGCAGGCGTCCAGGATACGCTCCCGGGCGGTTTTTCTGTCCACAAGAAGGATGTTGACCGCGTCCTGCAGCTGGTCGCGAAAGCCGATGGCGCCGCCGCTTTGGTACAGGCTGCAGCGCGCTTCCAGGCGGCTGTACACCTGGGTGAGGCACCAGAAGTTCATATACCACTCCAGCGCGCGGTCGCTGCAGCGCAGATGGAAGCAGCCCATTCGCCGTGCAAAGCGCTCGCGCGCCGCCGTCTGTGCCGCGATCGCCTGCGGCCGGGCAAGCAGGGCTCTCAGGCTCTCCGGCGCGCAGGCGCCGCAGGCCAGGACGTCCCCGCCGTCGGCGGTAAAGCTTAAAAACATGCCCGCTTCCGCCCAGTCCCAGCGGCATTGCGCCGCTGCGCTGACGGCGGCGCAAAAGCGCAGGCCGGGTATGAAGCTCTCCGGATTCTCGGCCGTAAACATCCCGCGTGCAAAGCCGCAGCGCACCGCCGCGCCGTCCCGTGCGCCGATCACCGTCTCCATGCGCCAGCAGACCGTCAGCCCCTGCGCGCCGTCAAGCAGCAGGACGCGCGCACCGCTCCCGGGATCGAGAAAGCCTGTGAGCGTGACGCGTCTGCCCTCGATCTCCTTTTCCCAGCGTGCCAGTGCGCCGGAATAGCTGACACGGCAGGGGATGCCGTCCTCCGCTGCAAACAGGCTGACACGGCCGTGGGGTGTTTCGACCCACAGCTCTTCGCTGCCTTCTGTGCTCTCCGGCAGCGCGCTCGGAGGATTGATGCGTCCCTCCCGCGCGTTGCGCTGCCACAAATAACCGCTGCCGCACTCACTGACGAGCCAGCCGAAACCGCCCGCCGTCAGAATGTTCTGCCAGGGGCGGCGCGGCAGCGTACCGGGCAGGATAAAGGAAAAGACGCCCGTGCCGTCAAAGTTCTGGGGAAAGTCTCCCGCTCCGCTGCGCTCAGCGCTCTCAAGCGAGGGCATCGGCTCACGCAGCGTGTTGCTTTGCCCTACGGCGAAGGCGGACCGGGAGGCGATTGCGTTCTCAGAGTCGATGGGGCAGAGATGCACGCCGCCTCTTTCGCCTATCAGTGCCTCCAGGCCGACGCGCGAGAGCACCCCTGCCACCCGCTCATAGGTCCGCTGGGGATATTCCCCCGCCTCGTCCGTCGTGATAACAAGCTCTGCTTCAATTCCCAGACTGCGGAGCAGGCAAAAGCCCAGCAGGATTTTTTCCTCTTCTCTGGCGCCGCCGCGGCACAGCAGCAGCGGCATATCTCCCGATACGCCGTATTTCCACAGCTCCTGCTGCGGCGAGGCTTCCCGCGGCGAGAAGCGGCGGATCGCGGCGTAAAGCGCCATGGCAAAGGCCACTTCTCCCTCCTTCATGCCCAGCAGCGACGCGGCACCGCCGACGAAGGAGCCTCGCTGGAAGGCAGCGGCGGCAAGAAGCTTTTCTGCGCCCGTCACAGCCTCTTGAGCATCCGCAGAGACGCAGAGTGAAACACGCACGCCGCCCTCACCCGCCGCCGCGCGCACGCTGACGAAGGGGCGCAGCAGCGTTTCGCTCATTCCTTCGCGTTCTGCACGCATGTCCGCGTGTCGGCTGCAGGCGACGGCGAGATAAAGATCCCGCCCGCCGCTGCGGGCAATCCGTCGCAGGAGCAGGACGCCGTCTTTCTTCTCCGCACGGATGCCGAGCCGGGCAAAAGCCGGGTGATCCTGTGCTTCCCGCAGCGGGCAGAGCAGCGGCGTGAAGCAGAGCTCCGTCTCCGCCGCCGCCAGGGAGCCGGGCAGCTCCAGCTCGTAGAGCGTGCCGCATACTTCCGTTCCGACGCTGACGGTGAGCGCGGCTCGCCTGTCGCCCGTGCCGTATTCATAGCGGCAGAAATCTGTTCCCATCTCCCATTTCCGGCTCACCGAGGGCATCAGCACGCTCTCCTGCCCGCCGAGACGCAGGCGGAGGCTCGTGCCGCCGAGACGCGCGTCACTGACCGTTGTCCCGTTCCAGATCACGCCCAGCTCGCCTTTTTCGTCAAATGCCGCCGTATAGCTGCCGTTGGAGAGCAGGCAGACGCCCTTTTCCCCCGGCCCGCCGCGGCGGATCATCGGCGCCGCGCTCCCGCGCGGCCGCTCCGCCTCTCCCATGCGGCCGCGGCGCAGGATCTCGCCGCCCTCACCCACGCGCTCGCACAGCAGCGGTCGGAAGGCGGCCATGCGCGGATCGGAAAGAAAGCGGCGCACGATGCTCTCGCCGCACAGCGCGTTTGCCGCGGCGCAGAGACTCATCGCCGCGTGGTGCGCCATCGTCGTCAGAACACGCTCGCCTCCCTCGCCGCGGCAGCGCCCCTCGGTCAGATCCAGCGCTTCGTAAAAGCCCCAGGGTCCCCGCATCCCCGCGCGCTCGAGACGCCGCAGGTTTTCCGTCGCGCCGTGGGCGTCAAGCCCCAGAGCCAGAAAGCTGCTGTAGGGGGAGATGACCGTCTCGCTGTCCATCCCGCGCCGCAGCGCCAGCGCGCCCACGCCGTGGGCCTTGTAGCGATAGCGGCCGGAGGCGTCAAGGGAGAAAAACGCGCTCTCGGAGATGCCCCAGGGCCGTCCGACGCCGGTGCGCCGTCTTTGGGCATAGAGGCAGAAGCGGCTGCTCTCCCACAGCATTCCGCCCCGCTCAAAGGGCAGAAACAGCGCCGGCATCCGATATTCAAACATGGTGCCCGTCCAGCTTCCCAGCCCGCTGTATCCGTCCAGGCGCAGACAGGCGCGGCCGAGGGCGCGCCAGTGGCGGCGCGGCACCTCGCCCCGGGCGACGG
>OCTX012116256.1_pt1 | contig 11398 bp, 11 predicted proteins | sample 1539691 | NCBI WGS metagenome assembly OCTX01 (sample SAMN02144231, study PRJEB22623) | gut metagenome | biome: sheep rumen | host: Ovis aries | place: New Zealand | reverse complement strand
GGAATAACTGGTATGAAGTGTACAACGGAAGCGGCTCAGTCGTCAAGGCGAGCGGTGTCATTGCCGATAAGGTGTCGTATAACGGTACTTCCTACAACATAAATTCCTTGGGTATGGCCTCCATAGACCCTTACACCATCAGTTCTGTCACCATCAATGCCCACATCTCAGACTTCAACCCTAACTATCACCTGGCTACCTCCGACAGATATTTCCAATCGTACGTCAAAAGAAACAAAATCTATCTTGACTCCATCCATGTATCAACAGATAATCCCGTATATTCATCCGTTGGTGGTGTCTTATATACCAAGAATTATAAGAAACTTCTTTATTTCAGCCGCAAATACGGTACAAACTTTACACAACGCATACACGTCATTCCTATCTGCTGTGAAGAAATCGCAGAGGGAGGAATTCCGAAGATGACAAATGAAATGGGGAACGGAACAATTATCTGTTCCAGACCTTTGTCTGAGATATGTAGTGGCACAGTTGGTGTACGTGTAGAGGAACTGAGCCACTTCCCCATCGTTATTGGAGATTCCATCCGCGCGCTATGGAGCAGAGATGCTCAATGTTTCGACCTGCATAGCTACAACACCCAAATAAAAGATATCATTATTCCTTCCACATTGACCTCATACGGCATAACGCTGCCTGTTAAAACCGTAGGAAAATACAAATTGGACGAATGTTATGATTTCTATGATTTTTTCTATTACAATAAATGGGGATATGGCGGATTTCAAATGGGCTGGATAAGTGACACTGAGGTGGAAAGGGGATTCTTTAAGTCCTTTGACGCAGAGACCGCTGTCATACCAGAAAATATTGAAGAGTTGTATAACGTATTCAACGGTGCTTCCAACTTACAAAGCGTACAGTTGCCACAGTCGTTGAAAATTCTCGGCTGGCAGACTTTCGGCGCTTGTAAGAAGCTTACAACTATAAAACTGCCGTCGCAGTTGGAGAGAATCGATAATTATGCGTTCATTAATTGTGTCAAGCTAGAGCAGATAGTCATTCCTGCATCAGTCAGTATTATCGGGCCTGGTGCATTTAAGAACTGTTCCGAATTGCACGATATCTACTGCCTAGGACAGACACCGCCTATGATTATTGAACCAGGTAAAGACCCAAGCCAAATTTCTGACGTTCCCTTCAAACAATTGTTCGGAAGTACATCTCCTACCCCATCATCATGCACTCTTCATATACCTGCCGGAACACTGGAGACCTATCGTTCAGCATGGGTATGGAAAGAGTTTGAGAACATTGTGGAGGATGCCGATGCCAGCAGCATAAACAGCATTGTTCCCGTTTCACCAAGTCCAATTGCAAACTACGACATAAGTGGTCGCAAGACATCCGGTCACAGCGGTTTGAACATCGTGCACTATGATGACGGAACGGTGAGAAAAGTAATCATCAAGTAATAATTTGTTAAACTAAAAACGAATAAAAGACTATGAAGAAGATTTTTATTGGTGCAGCTGCATTGGCGGTGTTAATGCTGGCCGCATGTGGTGGTAGCAGTGAGAGCGGTGGCCTTTTCGGTAAGTTCATTGATGCTGCGTATACCTACGACAGCGAGAAACTCTCTGATTTCTATATTGAACAAAATGAGGCACTTGTCCAAACCCCCATCGCCGTAGAAGTAGATGCTGATGTGCCTTTGCAGACGGCAGGTGTTAACGGTGTGAAAGAAAATATGGACTTCTATTGCGATGCTACCATAACAAGAGCCGGTGTGTACCAAGCTAATACTTGTTGGGCCGAGCCCAAAAACGACGACGAGAGATATGACTTCGACATGCGGTTCGAAGTGCTGCTATGCGACAAAGATGGAACACCAGTCTATAGCGTACCCTGCTCTGTCTATGGACTAGAAAAATCTACCCTTCAGAAGCGAGTCGTCAATCCAAAAGGAACTACTGTGCAGCTAAATTTCGGCATTGACTCAAAACCTTTCTATGCAGAGTTGCTGGTAAACGTTGAGCGCATACGTATTGTTGACAGGAAGGCCAACGCTGAATTGATAGACCAACTGAGTCGCAGCGTTAAGCAGGCAGAGCAGAATTTCAACAATAGTAAGTAAAAGAAGTGGAGGTTTCGAATGATCACTTTCTGACTCTGCCGACAATGTTGGCTAAATCATTCAAATAATTGTATCAAGTCCGAAGCAACCGAACTGCAAGCCCAGTTGCTTCGGACTATCAGTTAGGAGCAACCGAACTATTAGTTTAATTGGATGTCAAGGGGAAGGGAGTGACATCAGACAGGTTTTGATTCCCCATTGGTTCCCCCATACTGGACTTTTCCAAATAGACCTAACATCCCTACCATAGATCTTCTGAAACCCGCGTAAATTAAGGGAATGTGGAGTCTGGACGGCTCGCCATCTCTACCATCAGACCTAACATTATCCCTAACGTGACACCTAACGTCAGAACTAACGCTAGACCTTAGGTCAGAACTTCAGATCAGGACTTGGAAAATGTTATCCTTTATGGTAGGAATCATGGTAGGAATCATGGTAGGTCTGCAAAAGAAGCAGTCTTTGTAATGATTTGTATTACAATGGATTACTATTTTTATGTTAGGAATGTTAGGTCTTTTAAGAAATACAACTAATACAGATACAGGAACAACTAAGCCAGCGCTGGCTTAGTTGTATTTAGTATGCTAGTACAACTGTCTTGCAGTGCTAATACTGCTGTCTCGTGGTGCTAATACAACTGACTAGTAATGTTACTACAGCCGTCCTGTCTCCTGATAGCTGAAATAGCTACCGTCTGTAAGGATGACATGATCCATGAAGTGGATGCGCATGAGCTTACAAGCCCGCTGGATCTGAACAGTAAGATCATTGTCGTGCGTGCTAGGGCGTAGGTTGCCAGATGGATGGTTATGGCAAACAGCAATGATGGTAGCGTTGGCAAGGACAGCTTCACGCATAATGATGCGGATGTCGACAGCGGTCTCTGTGATGCCACCATGCGAGATGCGTAGCTTTTTGATAAGTCGGTAGTTCTGGTTCATCAAGAGCAGCCAGAACTCTTCTACGTCGCAGTCCTGAAGGACAGGATGCATATGATTGTATATCTTGGTAGCCGTACCCAGGTCAGGACGCTCCTCGGGTCTATCCATCTGACGGCGCTTGCCCAGTTCGCAGGCTGCAAGGATCGTGATGGCCTTAGCAGGTCCCACCCCATTATACAGGCATAGGTCACGGATGGTCAATTTTCCCAAGGTATTGAGATTGTTGTTACAGTCAGCAAGAATACGCTTCATCAGCGAGACAGCATCCTCTTGTGGCGAACCAGAACCTACAAGGATAGCAAGGAGTTCAGCATCTGTCAATGCCTGTGCTCCCTGTCGCTCCATCTTCTCACGCGGTCTGTCCTCCTCAGCCCACTGGTTGATATTGAGTTTATCCATCATTTATAGAAGTTCTTTTCGAAAGCCGTAAACTCGTCCTGTTTCAATACACAGCGCTTCCACCACGACTCTATAAATCCGAAGCCATAGCCCATCAGTTGGGTGAAAGCAGCAGGAATGGAGAGTAACCCTACCCATAAGCTCTTGTTCTGCATCGACGAGTCTACAAAGATGAGCAGACAGTACAGCAGAAGGGGCAACAGGGTCAGACCATAGCAGAACGGTGCCAACAGTAGACAGCCTATAACACCAAGGGTGAAAACCATCGGCAACAGATGAACCAGTTTCATAGTTCCCGGGTGGCGCTTCTCCAAATTGATGCGAGCAATACCACTGTTGTATACCTGACGGAAGAACTTACGGAAGTCAGTACGTCGCTTGTGCCACACCCATGCTTCGGGGAATAGTTGAGGCAGATAGCCAGCCTCAACAATACGATAGGAGAAGTCGACATCCTCACCAAAGCGCATCTTCGAAAAACCGCCAAGCTGCTGGTATACATCGCGACGAATTCCCATGTTAAACGAGCGGGGGAAGAACTTGTCGAGCTTTTTCTTACCACCACGGATGCCACCCGTCGTGAAAAACGACGTCATGGAATAACTGATGGCTTTCTGTACAGGCGTAAACGACGAATGCGCAGCATCGGGACCGCCCCAAGCGGCGGCTTCACCGCCTAGTGAAGAGTTAATAGTTAATAGTGAAGAGTCAACTGCCTCCAGATAGCCTGTGGGCAGCACAACATCGGAGTCAAGAATGATAACATTGTCACCTTGGGCACGCTCCACACCGTAGTTGCGACTCTGACCGGGGCCACTATTCTCTTTGTAGTAATAATGCAAAGCAAGGATGCTTGCGTACTTGTCGCAAACATCCTTGCAAGGTTCCTTCGATCCGTCTTCAACAATAATGACCTCAAAGTCCTTCACTGTTTGGGAGCAAAGGCTCTCAAGCAACTCGTCGACCTCGTCAGGACGATTGAAGACAGGAACAATAATCGAATACTTCATGGCCAATAGCCAACAGCTAATAGCTAAAAGCCAAGATTACTCCTTAGCGCGAGCCAAGTAAGAACCGTCGCGGGTGTCAACCTGAATCAGGTCGCCCTCATTGATGAACAGGGGAACACGAACCTCAACACCTGTCTCCAGTGTAGCTGGCTTCAGGGTGTTGGTAGCAGTGTCGCCCTTGATGCCAGGCTCTGAGTGAGTCACACGGAGAATGGTCTTCACTGGCATCTCAGCATAGAGTATGGTACCATCAGTAGTGTCGCTGACAACAGATACAACGTCGCCCTCCTTCATGTACTCATGACCAATAACGAGGTCGTTAGCGATGGGAATCTGCTCAAAAGTCTCCTGATTCATGAAGATGCGGCCTTCCTGATCCTCATAGAGGTACTGGTAGTCACGGTGCTCGATGACAACGTCCTCCAGTTTCTCACCGATATTGTAGCGGCGCTCCAGCACACGACCGTCAGTAACGTTCTTCATCTTGATGTTCATGATAGTGTTTCCCTTACCGGGCTTACGATGCTGGAAGTCAATGCAAACCCAAATGGCACCGTCCATGCGAATGGCGGTTCCCTTCTTAATGTCTTGTGAGTTAATCATAAAAATATGCTATAATAATATGTAAAATGTCATTTTGCGAGTGCAAAGGTACGAAAAAAAGTGAAAAGTGAAAAGTGAAAAGTGAAAAATTTATATGAAAACTTGCACAATTAGAAATAATTATGTAATTTTGCAGCCCGAATTGACGAATTACAACAATAAAAATAATATAGAACAATGAAAAGAACATTTCAGCCGCACAATCGTCGCCGCGTGAACAAGCATGGTTTCCGTGAGCGTATGGCAACAAAGAATGGTCGTCGCGTACTGGCTTCTCGCCGCGCTAAGGGCCGCAAGAAGTTAACTGTTTCTGACGAGCACCACGGAAAGTAATTCTTGGCTGTTAGCTGTTAGCTATTAGCTATTGGCCAAAAGCCAAATGCCATAAGAATTGGGTATGTTTTTAGAAATATACCCAATTTTTTTTGCGTTTGTCAATTATTCTTTGTACTTTTGCGAAATCATAGCACTAAAGAGACAGCATGAACATAAAAGAATCTTTAAGTAAGATATTTGACCGTTATGTAGTCATCAACTTATCAGCGATGCTGGTGGTGGTTATCTTGCTATGCGTAGGTGTGGGCTTCGGCCTGGACATCTATACTCATCATGGCGAAGATATCACGGTGCCCAACTTAAAAGGAATGGACATCGACAAGGCCGAGCGCCAGATCAACCAGATGGGGCTGAGCATTGTCGTCAATGATTCAGGCTTTAACAAAACCTTACCCGCCGACTGCATCCTGTTGCAGACACCTGGCGAGGGTCAGAAGGTTAAGCAAGGCCACATCATCTACGTGACTGTCAACTCCCCATCGTCGCCATCTTTTACCATACCTGACATCATCGACAATTCTAGTGTCCGCGAGGCAGAAGCCAAACTGACGGCTATGGGATTCCGTCTAAATCCGCACAAAATGGTTGATGGTGAGAAAGACTGGGTGTATGGAGTTTTGTGCCATGGGCGTCATGTAGCCAATGGAGACCGCATCTCTATCGACCACCCGCTGACGCTGATAGTAGGAAAGGGCACTATCGAGGACTTGGAAGATGTGGACATGGTGGATGCCGAGGAAGTGGAAGAAGGTGGTACCGACGACTTCGAGGAAGTCCAGGAACCGTAATCAATAGATTGGAATGACGGAAGAACTCGACGACATAGAACTCTTCGACAGCGATGCTGATTGTAACCAGACAGAAGAAGGTCAGCTGTACGAACACCTGCGCATGGAGGTAGACCGCGGGCAGGAACCTGTACGTATTGACAAATACATGTCGGAACACGTGCAGCACTCCTCACGCAACCGCATCCAGAAAGCAGCCGACGCAGGATTCATCCAGGTGAATGGCACGCCCGTCAAGAGCAACTATAAGGTACGCCCAGGCGACGTCATCACGCTAATGCTCGACCGTCCGCACTATGAAACGACCATTGAACCAGAGGATATTCCTCTGAATGTGGTCTATGAGGACGACCAGCTGATGGTCATCAATAAGCCGGCAGGACTGGTGGTACACCCCGGAGTGGGCAATTTCCACGGCACACTGGTCAACGCCATTGCCTGGCACCTGCGCAACCTTCCCTCGTACGACCCTAACGACCCGAGTGTTGGACTGGTACACCGCATCGACAAAGACACCAGCGGTCTGCTGGTCATCGCAAAGACCCCCGAAGCCAAGACAGAACTGGGTGCCCAGTTCTTCAATCACGACACACACCGCTCGTACCAAGCCTTGGTATGGGGCAACTTCACGGAAGACACGGGGCGCATAGAAGGCAACATTGGAAGAGACCCAAAGGACCGTCAGCGCATGGCGGTATTCCCTCCCGGCTCCGACATTGGCAAGAGTGCCGTCACCCACTACCGCGTGCTAGAGCGCTATGGCTATACCACCCTGGTAGAATGCCGACTGGAAACAGGGCGCACCCATCAGATACGTGCCCACATGAAGCACATCGGTCACCCGTTATTTGCAGACGAGCGCTATGGCGGCACAGAAATACTACGCGGTGAGCGTACCGCCAGCTACAAGGCCTATATTCAGAACTGCTTCAAGCTCTGCGGTCGACAGGCGCTGCACGCCAAGACGCTGGGGTTTGTACACCCCGTCACACACCTGCAGATGGACTTCACCAGCGAACTTGCTGATGACATGCAGGCACTCATCGAGAAGTGGCGGAACTATACACGAAATACAGAAATCACAAAATAAGGAAAAGATAGATGGAACATCTGAAACGCAACATCGCCATTGTATGTGGCGGAGACTCTTCTGAACACGATGTATCCCTGCGTTCAGCACAGGGACTGTACTCATTCTTCGACAAGGAGCGCTATAACGTGTATATTGTCGACATCAAGGGCCAGGACTGGCATGTAGAACTGGCGGGCGGCATCACGGCACGCATTGACCGCAACGACTTCTCGTTTGTGGAAGACGGCAAGGCCAAGTTATTCGACTATGCCTATATCACCATCCATGGCACCCCTGGCGAGAATGGTATTCTGCAGGGCTACTTCGACTTGATTGGCCTGCCCTACTCCACCAGCGGCGTACTCGTCGAGGCGATGACCTTTGACAAGTTCGTCCTCAACCAGTACCTGCGCGGTTATGGCATCAGCGTGGCCGACTCACTGCTCATCCGTCAGGGTTATGAGCAACTGGTCAGCGACGACGTAATAGAGCAGCGCATCGGCATGCCTTGTTTCGTCAAGCCTGCTGCTGACGGTTCGTCTTTCGGTGTCAGCAAGGTGAAGAACAAGGATCAATTGGCTCCCGCCATTCGTAAAGCCATGTTAGAAAGTTCGGAAATCATGGTCGAGCAGTACCTGGAAGGCACAGAGATCTCTATCGGTGTTTATAAGACGCACGACAAGTCGGTAGTGCTGCCTGCCACAGAGGTGGTTACCAGCAACGAGTTTTTCGACTACGACGCCAAATACAACGGTCAAGTACAAGAAATAACGCCTGCTCGCCTGTCAGAGGATGTGACACGTCGCGTTCGCGAAATTACTAGTCATATCTACGATATCCTGCACTGCAACGGCATTATCCGCATCGACTACATTATCTCTAAGGAAGGTAAGATTTCTATGTTGGAGGTGAACACCACACCTGGTATGACACCCACCAGTTTTATTCCCCAGCAAGTGCGTGCAGCAGGCCTGGAGATGAAGAATGTTCTGACTGACATCGTTGAGAATCAGTTTTAAGGAAGAAGGTAAGAGTGAAGAGTGTATAATTTGCTACCGCTATGGAGAAGTACGACATCAAGGAGTTTGACGAAATACGGCCTTATGAGGCTGGAGAAATGAAGCAGGCCTTCAACGACTTGTTGAATGACCGTCAGTTCTCAATGATACTAAAGGGCTTTGCCCCTTGGTTGCCCAAGACTGTCCGTAACGGTTTACTGAGACTGTTGTTTACAGGCATCAAGACGCCACTGGACTTCCAAAAGCGCTTTATGAAGCCCGTCGTCAACTGGATTATCCGAAAGCACACCGATGGCTGTTCGTTTGACGACGACCTGCTGCCGGCAGACAAGTCACTGCGCTACACCTTCATCAGCAACCACCGCGACATCGTACTCGACTCGGCTTTTCTGGACATGGAACTCGTCAACGCAGGCTATCCCAACACCGTAGAGATAGGCATTGGTGACAACCTACTCATCTACCCATGGATCAAGCGTTTGGTGCGCATGAACAAGGCCTTCACCGTACGCCGTGGTTTGACGGCTCACGAGATGATGCGCTCTTCTCAACTCATGAGCCGATATATCCACTTTGCCGTCAGTCAGAAGAAAGAGAACATCTGGATAGCCCAGCGCGAAGGCCGTGCCAAGGACTCCAGCGACCACACGCAGGATGCCGTGTTGAAGATGCTGGCGATGGGCGGCAATCTCAGCGAACTGAACATTTGTCCACTAACCATCAGCTACGAGTTCGACCCTTGTGACTACCTGAAGGCTCAAGAGTTCCAGCAGAAGCGCGACAATCCTGCATTCAAGAAGTCACGCCAGGACGACCTCGACAACATGAAGACGGGCATCTTCGGCTACAAGGGACGTGTCCACTATCATTGCGGCGCGCCCATCAACCAGTGGCTTTCCGAGTTGGAAGGTCTTCCACGCAACGAGTTTTTCCAACAGCTCAGCCAGCGCATCGACCAGGAGATCCATGCAGGCTACCGGCTGTACCCTTGTAACTACATCGCCCTGGATCAGTTAGAAGGGACCTCAACGTATGCCTGCCAGTATACGCAGAAGGACATGGACCGCTTTGATAATTACCTAACTGGTCAGCTGGCCAAGATCAACATTCCCGACAAAGACGAAGTTTTTCTCCGCGAGCGCATGCTGACCATGTATGCCAATCCCGTGCGCAACTACCTTAAAGCAAAGAGTAAAAAGTGAAGAGTGAGAAGATAGCTACCGCTTCTAGAGCAATCCTGTATGTAGCCATATTATGGCTGCCTCTTCTTATAGCATGCCAAAGGGACAGCTACGAGAAAGGTGAAGGTCGCTATTCATTGCTGCAGGCCGATTTTGCCTGCCTCACCGTTGACAGCGAGAAGCAAGGGGTGTCGTTCATTACCGATGAGGGTGAGCACTACCTTCTCCGCAATCCGGTAAAAGCATCATGGATAGAGACGGCCGACACCGTCTATCGCACCTATTTATATTATAATAAGGTGGAGGACGGTAAGGCACAGGCAAAGTCAATAGGAATTCTGCCTACGTTGATAGCCCGTGATGCCAAGGACTTCAAACGTCAGCCTCAGGACCCTGTAGGCATGGAGAGTGTCTGGCTGACCCGCAACGGCAAATATATCAATATGGGATTGTTACTCAAGAATGGCCGTGACGACAATGGTAAAGAGGGCACACATGCCCTGGCGCTGGTACTCGACGAGGTTCGTCAGAATGCCGACCAGACACAGACAATCTACTACCGTCTGCTCCATGAACAAGGAGAGAGTCCACAGTATTATACCAACCGCCGCTATGTGTGTATTCTGCTTCCAACAAAAGAACGGCCAGACAGCGTGTGTCTGACCGTTAATACCTACGACGGTGTTGTCGTCAGGAAATTCAAATTGTAGCCGTTACTCCTCCGGTGAGAACTCGTCCTTACCGACGCCACAAATAGGGCATACCCAGTCATCGGGAATGTCTTCAAAGGCTGTTCCTGGGGCAATGCCGCCATCGGGATCTCCTACTGCGGGATCATACACGTAGCCACATGTGTCGCAAATGTACTTTTTCATAAGCTTTTTAATTTAATGGGTTAGTAAAATAGTCACTTTTCACTCTTCACTCTCAATACCTTCTCCACCTTCTCAACGATGGTTTCTGGTGCGATGTTACGCATACAGGCATAGTCGCCACGCAGACAAGGCTTCTGGCCGAAGATGCTACACGGACGACAGTCGAGCGGAATCTGTACAGCATTGTCCTCTAACTGCCCCCATCCCATAAAACCAGCATAGGGATGCGTAGCGCCCCAGATGCTGACGACAGGTGTGTTCGTCAGTGATGCCAAATGCATATTCGAAGAGTCCATAGATATCATGACATCTAGATGACTCATCAGTATCAGTTCCTGATGCATCGACTCCAGCTGAGCTCCGACGTTCACACAGGCAGCATGCTGCGCACTCCACTCTGCAAAATACTTGTTCTCCTGTTCGCCACGGCCAAAGAGCAGGATGCGTGCCTTCGGATATTTATCCATAAGCTGCTCTATCACCTGCAACATCAAGCGAGGGGGATAAGTTTTTCCCTCGTGTGCGGCAAAAGGAGCCACACCAATCCACTGCTCATAGGATTTCTTGACACATAGCCCAGAAGGTAGCATGTTTAGGTTGCCTCCTTCATCTGGGAAGATGCTCTTAAACTGTATCTCCACAGGATAGCCCAACTTGGCGAAGACGTCGACATAGTTCTGGAACGACGTAGGCTGCTGCACCAGTTCCTTGTGTGTAGGTGAAGTGATGCTGCGACGTCCCTTGCGGTGCTTATTGATATGCTCCACACGATAGCGTCCCAGATTAAAGCGCATGCGGAGATAGTTAGAGCGCAGCACATTGTGTAGGTCGGCCACTGCTGTAAACTGCTTGGCAGCAAGTCGACGATAGAGGGCGTTGAGTCCCTTGATGCCCTTGTATTCGTTTTTCAGGTCAGCAACCATGAAACCGACATTGGGTGCCAGGTCTTCAAAGAAAGGACGGGCAAAAGCTCTGCTCAGCACCGTGATGCGAATACCAGGATACTGGTGCGCCAAAGAATAAACGACAGGCACCATCATGGCGACATCGCCCATTGCGGAGAAGCGGAT
>OCTX011541605.1_pt1 | contig 11398 bp, 5 predicted proteins | sample 1539691 | NCBI WGS metagenome assembly OCTX01 (sample SAMN02144231, study PRJEB22623) | gut metagenome | biome: sheep rumen | host: Ovis aries | place: New Zealand | reverse complement strand
GAAGGATTCTCTTGTCCTGTTGGACCTTGTCTCGCGTACTCTTTCGCCGGGACAGTTTTCAGTCGTTTTTAGTAATACGGGAATGGAGCTTTCTACCACAATTCAATCTGTGGAAAGGGCTAAGCAGCATTGGTCATCTCTAAAGTTTTACGAAGCCAAGAGCCATCTTGATCCAACAGATAGCTGGGAGAAATTTGGCCCCCCCGGACGTAGAATGAGATGGTGCTGTGCAGTCCACAAGTCAGTACCGACTATTCTTCTGCTCCGAGAGATTACTGGAAATTACAATATCAAAGTGGTTGTCTATGACGGAGTCAGGGCTGAAGAAAGTGCAGCAAGAGCAGATCGAGATGAAATAAGCGTCGGGGCAAAAAATATTAACCAAATCAACTGTAGCCCTATATTGAAATGGAGCACCTCGGAGTTGTTTGTTTATTTGCTCCACTATGGAATTCTTTTTAATGACGCTTATCGGTTCGGTCTGTTTAGAGTGGGTTGCATCGTATGCCCTATGTCATCGAGCTGGTGGGATGGAATCGTTAATGACATATACTCTGATGAAATGCATGATCTGCTTTCCAAAGTGGAGCAATACGCAGAAGCGACCAAGCCTCAGAATGAGGTAAGGAAATTTATTGAACAAGGCGGCTGGAAAGCTCGTATGGGTGGTCGAGGATTGTCTAACGGGGGTAATCGGGTAGTTGAGAGAATAGCAGACGATAGGATTTCTTTTAGTTTTATTGAACATAGTCAAGAATGGTTGAATGTCTGTAGCATTCTTGGCCCCATCGTATATAAAGACGAGAATGTTTATACACAGATAATCGAAAAGCAGGAATATCAGTTTCAAATAATTACAAAAAAGAATTTGATGGTTACTTACTGGCCTTACTCGAAGATGGATAGATTTGTATTAAGTCATTTACGAGGAGTAGCTAATAAAACAGCGTACTGTTTTGGGTGTAAAGCATGTGAGGTACAATGCCCGGTAAATGCCTTTACTATTACTGAAAATGGACATATTTATATTCGAGAAGAAAACTGTATTCATTGCTATAACTGCATTGAGTTTACAAATGGTAAAGGCTGTCTTGCGGCAAAGTCACTTTCTGTTACAGGAGGAGAAAACGGTATGGATCTGAAGGGTATGAACAGATATCAGCATTTTGGCTTAAGACGTCCCTGGCTCGAACACTTCTTTTTTAACCGGGAGAATTGCTTCACCATGGGATCTCTGGGAAATAGGCAGTATGATTCCCTGAAGGTTTGGCTGCGAGAAGGCGGGCTTTTGACGGCATCAGGAAAAGGCGATAAATCCGGAGTCCCAACACCGCTATTTGATAAGGTTAAACCTTTAGGTGCTGGGAATCCTTTAACGTGGGCAATTATTTGGACTAACCTTGCCTACAACTCCATTATAGTAAAGTGGTATATGCTGAATGCTCCGGCTGGAGAAGTCTATGAAAAGAACGATTTGATTTTCCTTCTCGGTGACGACTATTCTAAATCAACTCGCGATAATGCTGTGACAGCTCTTCTCGAGACGTTCCGACATAGTCCAATTGGCACTGTGTTGAAACAGGGAATTCCTATTCCGAGCGGCAACAGCTACAAATTTTCAAAGCAGGGGTGGAATACACCGGATGCGGTTGCTATTCTCTATGCCCTGTACATGTGGGCTGAAGCCACAGGCCGTTATACTTTCACGCTTAGCCAGATGGCCTCAGCCAGGGGAAATGCCAATGCCAAAGGCGTAGATCCTGTCTCCATCTTCGGTATAAATCCGGATCGGTTCAAAGATATTCTGCAGGACATTACTCTGCAATTCGATAAATACATCCGTACAACATTTGTTGCGGATCTAGACAATGTTCAGCTTTTCCCGGAATATAAATCCATTGACATCTTGGATTTGATTGCGAAGTAAGGAGACGACGTTATGGCAAAGTACAGTACTTACATAGAGTTAAGTCCACACTATGAGTCGGTGGTTGATATTAATTCTGAATCTCGGCATCCGGGTATGTGGCAGGAGTATATTGTTCACGAAGATATGAAGGGAGCTGTAGAGGTAATCTGCGATTCTCTGAAATATGAAGATGAGGACAAGCGGCGCTCCTTTTGGATTCACGGCGCATATGGTACCGGCAAAAGTTACGCTGGTATCGTGCTGAAGCATCTCTTCGAAGACGACATCGAAAGCATCCGAAAATTTCTGTCGAACCAGATGCTTATTCAATACAGAGAGCGCTTTCTCTCTATTAGAGAGAAGGGTGAATTCCTTGTAATCTGGAAGAGCCAGGCTACGGATATTCGGAGCGGCATCCAGCTCATGATGACGATGGAAGATGCCATTAGGGATAAGATAAAGGAAAAGTACGGTTCTGCTGCATATTACGGGAAAAACTCTCTGATTGCAGCTGCACAGGAAGCCGTAAACGATTCCTCTGTTAACTGGGATGACCTCTTTACAAATCCGGCCTATGGCCTATATGAAGAATATGGCTCCGTTGAAGAGTTCCGTGGTGATGTGGTAAACGGGAGCTTGAGGGCAGCTAATGTTGTAGCTCGTATCTATCGCGATAAAGGTTGGGGCTTCTTCACATCGCTAACGATGTTTAAAGACTGGGTCGCCGACGTAATCGAGGGTAATCATCTTCAGGATTCAGGTATTATTTTTATCTGGGACGAGTTTACATCCTATCTTCGTAATAATCCTACAGACGACGTCTTGCAGCCACTATCCGAGTTTTGTAAAGAGCAGCCTTTCTTCATGTTCCTTATTGTTCATAGAGCACCGAGTTGGGTGAGCCAAATTGGCGAGGAAATCTATGAGCAGATTATTCACCGCTATCATTCTCTTGACTTCCACGTCAGCGAGAGTGCAGCATACGAGCTGATTGGTAGCTCCATTCTGACTCGGGCCGGAATGGATGATCAGTGGAATTCAGTAAGAGATACCCTGATGAAATCCGTCAGCAAGAATTTTGCTGATTTTGACAATCTTGACATGAGCAATAAAAAAGAGCGCCTTCGTCAGCTTTGCCCACTGCATCCGATGACGCTTTCTCTGCTCGCAATTGTTGCCCAGAACTTCGGGGCCTCCCAACGTACCTTGTTCCGCTTTATGAAAGACCCGAAAGAGTCTGAGCAAAATGTCGGATTCCTCTACTATATCAACAACTATGGTCCGGATGACTGGCGCTGGCTGACACCGGATTTCCTGTGGGATTATTTCTTCACCAGAGAAAGTGATGTGCGCAGTTTTTCCTCGGAAGCCAAGAGTGCGTATCAGCACTTCATGACCAAGCGGGAATTCGTCTCAGACGATTATCATATGCATGTTTTTAAGGCAGCAATGCTTCTCATTGCGGTCATGTCTTCTGGTACCGTCAGCAATCTCTATAGTCAGGCTACACAGCGCAAGGTTTCTGCTACGAGCAGCACATTGTATAAGTGCTTTGCAGGTCAGCTGACAAAAGATGATGTAGAAACATACCTTGCCGATTTGGAGCAGATTGGTGTCCTACGTCTTGATGTTATGACTAATGGAGACAAGCGCCTACAAATACCATATAGCGGTAATGCTGATGTGTTTGATGTCCGTAAGGATATGCTGATGAAAAAGTATACCCGTTACGAGCTGTTCAAGAAAAACGGCATTTTTGCAAAATCCATGGAAGCAAAGATCTGGGATAAGACCAATGCCTCCTATGGAAGAATGTATATTGCAGCCTCCGATGCAAGTACAAATTCCATAAATTTGAGATATAGCGAAATTCAGACGGATCTCAAAAAGAATCCATATAAATTTGGCATTCTTGTGATTGCCATTTCCGAGTCGAGCCAGTTCGCTGCTATGCAGGATAAAGTGAAGGAGCTTGCATCGAAAGATGAAACTGGTCGTATGGCAATTTATCTATTGAAGTCACCGCTTACGGACGATCATTTGGACCGTTGGTACAATGCCATGACACATTCTGAGCTTGCGGCTGAAGAAGGTAAGAGCGGCGATGCCGACAGGTATACTGATGAGGCAAGCACTATTGTTGAAGAATGGTCAGGTACAGCCAAAGACGATCAACTCATGGCAGTCTGTGGCGAGAAGGTCTATCCTTCTGAATATGGTACGGAATACTTCGCTCCTAAACTGGAGAGAGATATTCTGTTCGGTTCTATTTTCACAGCAGCCCCGGAGCTGGTTGTTACAACAAATACAGCGTTTAAGAAAATTCAACAGAGCACGGCTCTTGCTGGTGTACAAAAAACGGCTCCAAATAACCAGGTTGGCAACATTGTCAATGGGCTGAAGCAAGCTGGCGTATGGGATACTTACGGACTGGATAAGCTGGCTCAAAGCGCCGGTAATGATGGCGCTACTGCCATTGCAAAAATAGCGAATTATATTCTACAGAGGTTTTCACAGGGCACACAGATCAAGCTGGACGTTTTTTGGCAGGAACTGCAGGAGGCACCTTACGGTTACTATAACAACATGACATGCGGGTATATTCTCGGCTTCCTGCTCAGATACTATGTCAACAGTGAATTCAGCTGGAATAAAGGAGATAACAATCCATGGCCGCTGACTGAACAGACCCTTGCTACCATGATTACGGCTATCTGCAAGGAAGAAGTCGTAAATAACTACCTGTCTCCTGGATCTGAAATCTGGCAGAAGTTTAAGCCTTATGTGCAGAAAGTGTTCAAGCTGCAGGATGGCGAAGCTGTCAATGAGACTGAGGCTTGCAAATACATGTCCAAACAGTGCACCGAAAAGGCTGGAGCACCGTTCTGGGTTCTTAAGTACGTGCCAGAGGAGAAGTTTGGCGGAGAAGCTGCAAAACAGGTAGCTGATGAGATTATTGACCTCTTCTGCGATTTCATGAATGAGAACGGTGATCAGGAACAGGTGATGGGTAGCATTACCGTGAAGTTTACCGGGCATGGTCCGGTGCGCAAAGCCCTGACCAACCTCTATTTTGACCAGAATACGGTATATGATGCTTTCAGCTCTTTCATTTCCCAAAAGTGCTCGGAACTGCAGCAATTAAGGGACAACATCGGTCTGACCAGTCATGACCTTTTCGATGCCATCCATCAGATGATGCAGGGACAAGTCTCTACTTGGACAGAGGCACAGGTGGAAGAAAAGCTCACTGAGCTCTGCGTCGAATATCGTGCGGTTTCGATTCTGAATGATGCTCTTAATTTGAAACGCAAAAGTATAAAAGCGCTAAGCAACGATATATTGAATGCGTTTACAAATATGAAGATACCCGGAACAGTGATTGAGAAACTGGATTATGCATGGATTCCGACCCTGAAGGCTATGCAACAGATTGCAACTACGCAGTGGTCCAAAATTGAACTGAGCGACCGGAAAGCCTACGTCCAGCTTTTAAGCGATGATGCGCAGAAGGTGTGGAGCAGCATCACTTCCCCAAGGGCGATTCTACAGTGGTATATGGAGCGGCATGGCCATAACTGCACGGATGAAGAACTGGATGGTATCTACGCTACGCTGAAAGTGGTCAGTTATAATTCTCCTTCCTCTGACTTTGATAGCAGAATTGAAACGCAGCTTAACAAAGTAGCTTATAATCGCAACAAAGTACGGATTCAAGAGCTTTGGATGTCGCAGAGTGGATTTGAGTCTGTAACGAAATGGTGCGATAGCTATGCTGTGCCGATTCAGTGGGTTGTCAGTGATGAAGCATTGCCTCATGTAACAGTTTTAAAGACCGTACAAGACGGAAAGCTTGCAGATAACACGGCGCTTCACAATGCTACGCAGTACTTTGAATGTCATACCATTAGTGCGCTGAAAGATAAAAAACACAGCATGGACTGCTTTATTGCTCAAATTGGCGAAAGCTATCGGGCCGCGTTTGAGGCATCTGGTATGGTGCTGATTTCTCGACTGAAAACAAATTCAAAGCTGTCCTCAGATGTTTATTCATGGGCTAATAAAGTCGGCGAGATTCGCAAGATAGTGGATGCCTTCCTCCGAGATAAGTATTGCAAGGAAGCTAAGAAGAAGGTTGAAACCATGCCTGAAGCTCAGCTGCGAGACAGAGTTGCAAAGCTGTTGGACAATAATCCCGATCTTTATACTATGTTCATTAACTAAGGAAGGAGGCCCGAGTCGTGACAATTGCCGAAATCAAGGAAAAGCTCAGTCAGGAAAGAGGCTTTGGATCCCGCTTCCCGGCTCGGATCATCTTTACTGAGAGTATCGATGCCTATTCTCTACTGGAAAGTAAGCTGAAAGGTATCTGCGATATCACAATTAATGTAGCGGATTTTTGCAGGGCACCGGATACGGTTCCTCAATTTGACTTGATAAAGATCAAATTGAATGAATATGAAGGAAAACAGGTGCTACTGCTATCTGCTGGTGAATATCTCCGTCTATGTATAAAGCGGGAGCTGAATACTGAACGTCGACAGTTCCTGTCATTTTGGGAAAACCAACAGTCAGAAGCATCGAGAACCAGAGTCATTATGCCAATGTTTAGTTGCCGTACTATCTTTGACCGGGTGGTTGGCTCAGTTGATGAACGTCAGCAGGACTATGTCTGGACTCTCGACACAGCACCGACTGTTGAGAGCTATACCATTTCGGTGTACTCTCCCAAATTTAAAGAAGCCATCAATCCGGATGCTGACAATCTGACCAGTTGGCTTCGCGATTGGCAGGCCATTCTGCGTAAAGATGAGCCGTGCACCATCGTGACTCTTCAGGAGAGAAACGTCGAGACCTCTTATGGGACTGTTAATATTAAGCCTATCAACAGCCCGTTCCGCTACCTGACAGATTTTCTGATTGACGGGGATATTCTTGTTGAAAAATGGGAGAACAATGATTTCTGGAATCGTATGGTTGCCTATACATCAAAGTTCCGTAGCAAGACGTCATTTGGTCAGATTGTTATCCTTGCGTTGAACGTCAAAGACTTTGATTTTGTTTCTGTAGTTGCACGTTGGAAGACATTGACTGAATTTCAGAAGGAACTTATTTGGCTCTGGTACCGTGTATACCCGACGGGTGATTATTATTCATATGCTTGTTGCAAGGCTGTCAAAGCCGCAGATATTCCTGCAAGAATCCGAGATGAAATACTGCTGCTATCCAGAAGAAGTGAACAATGGATTGAGCAACGAATGACTGCCATGAAGGTGCTCAATTTTACCTCTTTTGATGATGCTTACTTTGATCTGATGGATAACTTGCCCTTAGTAGAGACGAAACTACAGCTTCTGACATATCAGACACACGAAGAGAAAACATACGCAGTCAAGTTGATTAGTAGTCTTCTTCGCGATGGAGCGGAGCTGGAGGCGGTCGCAGATATGATTATCAGCGATTATTCGGCGTTGGCAGTTTATATGAAAGAGAATACTGGCTGTGATGAGGCAGTGGACGAGTACATGACATGGTACCGGAAAAACAAGCTCATCAACCGGTATCCTGGTGAATATCCTGTAAAAATGACGTTTGATCGCTTCGATGCCCGATATAAGCTGATGCATCAAATGAAGGGCAAAGATTGTGTTTCTTTCTGGATTGACGGTTTCGGTGTGGAGTATATGCCTCTCTTCCTGCATGAGTTGAAGGCACGGGGAATTGTACCAGATTCGGCAAAAATCGCTACAGGTCTTCTCCCCACAGAAACAGAATATAATCACCAGTGGGATGAGACTGACCCGATGACGTTAAAATGGAATCGGCTGGATTCTTGTTCCCACAAGGGCATGCCTGATGATAAGAGCTATTACTCCTGCATTGTTTACCAGCTTTCAGTGTTTGCTGAAGCGGCAAAGAAAGTAGAAGAGCTTTTGGATAAGCATGACTATGTGGTTATAACCGGCGATCACGGCAGCAGTAGATTTGCAGCCCTCGCGTTCCATGATGCCAGTGTTGTCCCAGTGACAGCCCCCAATAAATCGACAATTCGGAGCTTCGGGCGTTTCTGTGAGCTTGATGAAAAAACTGCTGGTATACTCCCTTTGCCAGAAACCAGCAAGATAACAGCCAAGATTGGCGATGGGACATTTTTGGTGATGAACAACTACCAGCATTTCTCTGTGGGTGGAAATGTAGCCGGTGGGAATACAGATGAGCATGATGTGGCTGGTGAGATCCACGGCGGCAATACTGCGGAAGAGCGCCTCGTTTCCGTTATTGTTGTAAAAAGAAAGCAATCGCTTGCTCCGCTCACATGCAAATCGAAAAGTCAGTATGTAACAAAGCGAAAAGGCCACATAGAAACCCTTCTTATTTTCAGTCAACCGGTTTCTACCATAGATGTTTCTATGGGACGTAATAAAGCCGTCTGCACTATGTTGGAAGATGAAAAATGGCGGGTTGCCTTAGATAATGTAACAACGGACGATATTGTTCTGACTATCATTGCTGACGGACGACTTTTGCCAAAAGTGACACTAAAAATCAAGACTCAAGGCATTAGTAAAAACAGTGATCCATTCGGCGGTATGGGGTTATGAAAAGAAAGAAAATAGTATGCTGCGAATGTGGCAGTACATTAGTTAAAGATGAGATTGCGTTGTGCAGAAAGCTACTTAGTATCGACAAAGAAGATTTTTACTGCATCGATTGCTTGTCGGAATACTTGGAATGTACAAGGACTGATCTTGAGATAAAAATTCAGGAATTCAGAGAACAAGGATGTACTCTGTTCCTGTAAGCGAGGAGGAAACAGAATGTTGGAAGAAAAAATTCGGGATGTTTTTGCCGATATGGTCGTACTGAAAAACCCGGAGCGTGCGGAGTTTTTCAAGAACTTAAGCCTTCCCTCGTATATGCGTGACTGGCTTGTCATGAAGTTTTCTGACGATGACGGAGAGATTGACTATGATAGCGTGCTCAGGTATATCCGGCAGTACATTCCAAGCCGGGAAGATTATGAGCAGTTTAAGTTCGCTATGGTCAATGGTGAAACAGTCCGTTTTCTTGCAAGGGTACGCGTGGCTGTTGACATCAAGACCGGCAAAACAATGTTTGAACTGCCGGATTTCGGCGGCGCCAAGGCTGGCGCTGCTGGTGAAGTTACAAATGATGTTGTAAGTCGCTGGAAAGATACTCTTCTCAAGGAGAGTGAGAACTGGGGCATAATCGAACTTATCTGGGGGAAGGACTTCTCATCCAGCAAAGCAAAAGGCATTGTAAAGCTTATCGAGTATAGTCCGTTCTGCCCTTATACTGTTGATCTGGAATATTATAAGGAAGCGAGGAATTCCTTTACCACAGAGGAATGGATTGATCTACTTGTTGCGGCAGCTGACTACAATCCGGAAGGGTATGAATCAGAGGCCCAGAAACTCTGTTTTCTACGCAGGCTTCTGCCCTTTGTAGAAAAGCGTATTAACCTGATGGAATTAGCTCCTAAAGGCACAGGAAAGAGCTATGTGTACCAAAAGATTAGCAAACGTGGTTGGTTGATTTCTGGAGGTACTGTTTCCAGAGCTTCTCTCGTCTATGACAATGCTAAAAAGACTGGCGGTCTCATTACTCGCTTTGACTTTGTTGGGTTTGATGAAATTCAGTCTATGTCGTTTGTACAGCCAACGCAGATCCAGACTGCCTTGAAGGATTATATGGAGTTCGGAGAGGTCCAAGGCTTTGATGCTTCTATTATTGCAGATGCAGGAATTATAGTCCTTGGTAATATTGATGCCAGCAGATTCAATGTTAACGAGAACATGATGGAGGAGATCAGCCCGGTTTTCCGGGAGTCGGCCTCGTTGGATCGTTTCCATGGATTTATACCTGGATGGGAGCTTCCACGAATGCATCAGGGCCTTGTTGCGAATGGTTGGGCTCTGAACACTGAGTATTTTGCAGAAGTTCTGCATCTTTTGAGGGATGATCTGAGGTATTCCACAATCGTTGATGAATGTCTTCTTCTACCCTCAAAACCGGATCAGAGAGATCTTACCGCTATTAAGCGCCTTTGCACGGCATTCATGAAGTTGATATTCCCGAATGCAACCTGCAAAGAAGATATTTCTTCAGAGGACTTTATCAAGTATTGCCTCGAACCAGCCAAAGAGATGCGTAGTGTGATCAAAAAGCAACTTTGCATTATTGATCCCAAGGAATTCAATGTCCTAGGGAAAAAGGATATTCCTGATATTCAGTACAGATATTGAGGTGACAACCTTGGCAAAAAAAGTATATGCCGATAACGCTGCGACAACGAAAATGGATGTAGAAGCTTTCGAGGCGATGAAACCTTGGCTTCTGGAGGAGTACGGGAATGCTTCACAGCCATATTCATTTTCACGAAAGCCGAAGGAAGCCCTGAAAAGAGCAAGAGAAACAATCGCTGAGTGTATTAATGCACTACCTGAAGAAATATACTTCACTTCCGGTGGTACAGAAAGCGATAACTGGGCTATCAAAGGAGTCGCGTTTTCAAATTATAACCGTAGAACCACTATTACTTCAGCAATTGAACATAACGCTGTACTACATTCGTGTGAGGTAATCAAAAGGTTCGGTTACCCGGTGATATACTTATGGCCGGATAATAACGGTGTTATTGCACCTGAAAGATTGGCATCTATCATCAAGAATGAGACTCTTCTTATTTCGATTATGTTTGCTAATAACGAATTGGGCACTATCCAACCAATTCAAGAATTATGTGATATAGCTCACGCTAAAAATGCCATCTTTCATACCGATGCTGTTCAAGCTGTTGGACATGTGGCAATTGACGTAAAAAAGCTTGGTGTTGATATGTTGTCAGCCTCTGCACACAAGTTTAACGGACCCAAAGGTATTGGTTTTTTGTATATACGAAAAGGTGTAGGCCTACGCCCTTATATCGATGGCGGAGCACAAGAATTTGGAGTGCGAGCTGGGACAGAGAATGTAGCATCAATTGTTGGTATGGCTATTGCATTAAATAATAATGTGAAATCTCTGAATAATAATCAAGAATATGTACTTGGTCTTGAAAGAATGCTCATGAAAAGGATAGAACAACAAGGTATTTCATACATACGTAATGGGGGGAGTAATACACTTCCAGGTATCATCAGCCTTTCATTCGATGGTAAAGACGGTGAGGCTATTCTTCATAGGATGGACTTAATGGGGATCAGTATTTCTACAGGATCAGCTTGCGATAGTAAAAATACAGAAATTTCACATGTTCTACGTGCAATTCAAATGCCGGAAAACTGGGCAAAAGGAACCATTCGGATTTCCTTGGGTAAGGATAATACTGAGGAAGACATAGATTCAATAGCCGTTGCTCTTAGTAAAGTTCTTAAATAAATATAACTTTCCCAACCAGTGAGACTATATAAAAGCCTATAGTTTTCACCGGAATGAGTCTTTTGACAACTCAAACGGTTGGATCAA
>OCTX012135531.1_pt1 | contig 11399 bp, 8 predicted proteins | sample 1539691 | NCBI WGS metagenome assembly OCTX01 (sample SAMN02144231, study PRJEB22623) | gut metagenome | biome: sheep rumen | host: Ovis aries | place: New Zealand | reverse complement strand
AAGCCTCTATCTCTGCAGCCACGCTTTCGGTGATTTCCTCACCAGAACCGAGAATGAGATCGCCTGTTGACGGGTTGATGATGTCGTGTACGGAAACACGTCCGAGAATCCGCTCAGCGAGTGATGCCACAACTCGGTCTCCGTCTTTCAGTGCCGTACACTCCAGTCCACGCAGTGTTCCGCAGTCTTCCTCTGTGATAATCACGTCGTGGCTCACGTCAACGAGACGACGTGTGAGGTATCCTGCGTCGGCCGTCTTCAGTGCGGTGTCGGCCAGACCCTTACGTGCACCGTGGGTTGATATGAAGTATTCGAGCACCGACATACCCTCCTTGAAGTTGGAGAGAATCGGGTTCTCAATGATGCTGTTGTCGCTGGCGCCGGCTTTCTGCGGCTTTGCCATCAATCCACGCATACCCGCCAACTGTGCAATCTGGTCGGCAGAACCACGGGCTCCAGAGTCGAGCATCATGAACACGGCGTTGAATCCCTGGTCAGCCTCTGTCATCTGCTTCATCAGCGTGGCTTTCAGCTCATTGTTGGCACGTGTCCATGTGTCGATAACCTGCTGGTAGCGGTTTTTATCGGTAATCAAACCAAGAGAGTAGTTCATCTGAATCTCCTCAATCTGGTTGTTCCCTTCCTCCACAATCTTGGCTTTCTCCTCAGGGATGATGATGTCGTCGAGCACGAACGACAATCCACCTTCGTAGGCTTTGTTATAGCCAAGGTTCTTGATTCCGTCGAGGAACTCACAAGCCTGTGCCATACCCACAGTCTTGATCACCTTGGTGATGACCTTCTTCAGGGCTTTCTTTCCGATGACCTCGTTCACGAATCCTACGCGGTCGGGGATGATGTCGTTGATGATGATTCGGCCGACTGTGGTCTCCACACGGTTCTTGAAGAAATTGCCGTTCTCGTCAACGTCTTTCACGAAACATTCGATTTTCGCGTGAACGTCAACCTTTCCTTCGTTGTATGCGATGATGGCCTCTTCAGGTCCGTAGAAGATAAGTCCCTCTCCTTTGGCTCCCGGCCTTTCTTTTGAAATGTAGTAGAGTCCGAGCACCATGTCCTGAGACGGTACGGTGACAGGCTCACCGCTGGCCGGTGAGAGAATGTTGTGCGACTGGAGCATAAGCAGCTGTGCCTCGAGTATGGCCTCATTCGAAAGCGGGAGGTGTACAGCCATCTGGTCTCCGTCGAAGTCGGCGTTGAAGGCGGTACAAGCGAGCGGGTGGAGCTGGATAGCCTTTCCTTCAATCATCTTAGGCTGGAACGCCTGAATACCGAGACGGTGGAGAGTAGGTGCACGGTTGAGCAGCACAGGGTGTCCTTTCATCACGTACTCCAGAATGTCCCATATGACAGGGTCGCGACGGTCGACAATTTTCTTAGCCGACTTGACCGTCTTGACGATTCCACGCTCAATGAGCTTACGAATGATAAACGGCTTGTAAAGTTCTGCCGCCATCAGCTTTGGCAGTCCACATTCTCCCATCTTGAGCTCCGGACCGACCACGATAACCGAACGTGCAGAGTAGTCCACACGCTTACCGAGGAGGTTCTGACGGAAACGTCCCTGCTTACCCTTGAGTGAGTCGCTGAGCGACTTGAGCGGACGGTTGGACTCCGACTTCACCGCGCTGCTCTTACGTGAGTTGTCGAACAGGCTGTCGACAGCCTCCTGAAGCATACGCTTCTCGTTGCGCAGAATCACCTCCGGTGCTTTAATCTCAATCAGACGCTGCAGACGGTTGTTACGGATGATCACCCTGCGGTAGAGGTCGTTGAGGTCAGACGTAGCGAAACGTCCACCGTCGAGAGCCACGAGTGGTCGAAGGTCAGGAGGAGTGACCGGTATGTTGTGCATGATCATCCACTCCGGCTTGTTTCTTCCCTTTGAAGCACGGAAGGCCTCCACCACCTGTAGCCGCTTGAGAGACTCGGTCTTTCTCTGCTGAGATGTGTCGGTGCTGGCGCGGTCGCGAAGCTCGTAAGACAATGCGTCGAGGTCGATACGTTTCAGCATGAACTCGATAGCCTCCGCGCCCATCATGGCGATGAACTTGTCGGGGTCGTCGTCGCTCAGCTGCTGGTTGCCCTCAGGAAGCGAGTCAACTACTTTCCAGTATTCTTCTTCGCTGAGCAATTCGTAATCGTGAACGATCACCTCTTTATCGCTGCTTTTACGTTCCTGTTCGGAAGAGGTCTCAGCCACTCCCGACTGAATGACGATGTAGCGCTCGTAGTATATTACAGAGTCGAGCTTCTTTGTCGGGAGCCCGAGCAAGTATCCGATTTTGTTAGGCAATGACCTGAAATACCAGATATGAGCCACAGGAACAACAAGTGCGATATGACCTGTGCGCTCGCGTCTCACCTTCTTCTCGGTGACTTCAACACCGCATCGGTCGCAGACAATGCCCTTATAACGGATGCGCTTGTACTTTCCGCAGTGGCACTCATAGTCCTTGGTCGGACCGAAAATGCGCTCGCAGAACAAGCCGTCTCTCTCCGGCTTATACGTACGGTAGTTGATGGTCTCAGGTTTTAGAACCTCACCGTATGAATTCTCAAGAATCTCCTCAGGGGACGCCAGTCCGATCGTGATTTTCGAGAAATTGGTTTTTGATTTGCTTTCTCTCTTAAATGCCATCTTTTATATCGTTATGATGTTTTTATTTTAGAGTTTATCTTTGTTCTCATCCCAAAAGAAAGAGATTGCTTAATCGAGCGTGATGCTCAGTCCAAGTCCTCTTAGCTCATGGAGCAACACGTTGAGAGACTCAGGAATGCCCGGAGTCGGCATTGTGTCGCCCTTGACGATGGCTTCGTAAGCCTTGGAACGGCCCACGACATCATCGGACTTGATTGTGAGGATTTCCTGGAGAATGTGTGAAGCACCGAATGCCTCGAGTGCCCAAACCTCCATCTCTCCGAATCGCTGTCCACCGAACTGGGCCTTACCTCCAAGCGGCTGCTGAGTGATGAGAGAGTAGGGACCGATTGAGCGTGCGTGCATCTTGTCCTCAACCATGTGTCCCAGTTTGAGCATGTATGTCACTCCGACTGTGGCAGGCTGGTCGAACCGGAGTCCCGTCTCGCCGTTGTAGAGGTAGGTACGTCCGTAGCGTGGAAGTCCTGCCTTGTCGGTCCATTCACACAGGTCCTCGAGGTGTGCACCGTCGAAAATCGGTGTTGCGAACTTCACGTTCAGTTTCTTTCCGGCAGCACCAAGCACGGCCTCGAAAATCTGTCCGATATTCATACGTGAAGGCACGCCCAGCGGGTTGAGCACGATGTCCACAGGCGTTCCGTCCTCGAGGAACGGCATGTCCTCCTGTCGAACGACTTTCGACACAATACCCTTGTTTCCGTGGCGTCCTGCCATCTTGTCGCCCACACCAATCTTACGCTTCTTAGCCACGTAGACCTTCGCCATCTGTATGATTCCAGGGTTGAGCTCGTCTCCGATGGTGAGTGCGAACTTCTTGCGTTTGAGTTCTGCGTCGAGCAGCTTGTACTTCTTCAGGTAGTTGATCACCAACTGCTTGATGAGCTCGTTGGTGTGCTCATCGTCAGTCCAGTTGCTGAGCTGAACGATGGTGTAGTCGAGCTTGTCGAGAACCGTTGCCACGAATGACGCTCCGTTAGGTATGATTTCGGCTCCCATGTAGTCTTTCACGCCGCATGACTTCTTACCTTTGGTCAGCGTCATGAGCTTGTCGACGAGAATAGCCCGGAAGTCAGCAATCTTCTCCTCATACTCTTTGTCGATCTTTGGCAGTTCCTGACGGTCGCGCGCCTTGTCGGAACGCGACTTGATGGCACGAGAGAAGAGTTTCTTGTCGATGACCACACCGCTCAGTGACGGGTTGGCCTTCAGTGAAGCGTCCTTCACATCTCCGGCCTTGTCTCCGAAAATGGCTCTGAGCAGTTTCTCTTCCGGTGTGGGGTCGGACTCACCTTTAGGCGTGATTTTTCCGATCAGAATGTCTCCAGGTCCGATTCGTGCTCCCACACGTACGATTCCGTTCTCGTCGAGGTCTTTTGTTGCTTCCTCGCTCACGTTGGGGATGTCGGCTGTCAGTTCCTCGACTCCGCGCTTAGTCTCACGCACCTCGAGCGAGAACTCGTCGACATGTACGGATGTGAGGATATCCTCGCGTACGACTCTCTCGTTGAGCACGATGGCGTCCTCATAGTTGTATCCCTTCCATGGCATGTATGCCACGAGCAGGTTTCGTCCCAGTGCAAGCTCTCCGTTTGCAGTGGCGTATCCTTCAGTCAGCATATCGCCTTTCTTCACTCGGTCGCCCCTGTTGCAAAGCGGACGCAGGTCGATAGTCATGTTCTGGTTGGTCCGGCGGAACTTAGGAAGCTTGTATTCCTTCACAGCCGGTTCGAAGCTGACGAACTCCTCGTCTTCCGTGCGGTCATAGAGAATACGGATGGTGTTGGCATCCACATATTCCACAAGTCCGTCTCCCTCAGCCACAATCATGGTACGAGAGTCCTCGCATACCTGCTTCTCGATACCGGTTCCCACGATAGGAGCTTCAGTACGGAGGAGCGGAACAGCCTGACGCATCATGTTCGATCCCATGAGTGCACGGTGTGCGTCGTCGTGCTCGAGGAACGGAATGAGTGCAGCCGCGATGGATGCAATCTGCTGAGGAGCCACGTCCATGTAGTCCACCTGTGCCGGTGGAACGACCGGGTAGTCAGCGTCCTTACGGCACTTCACGACTTTTCGGATGAAGTTTCCGTTCTCGTCAAGCGGTGCGTTACCCTGTCCGATGATTTTTGCCTCTTCCTCCTCGGCAGAGAGGTATACGATGTTGTTGTTGTCCAAGTCGACAACACTGTCCTTCACTTTTCTGTATGGCGTCTCGATGAATCCGAGATTGTTGATCTTGGCATAGACGCAGAGCGATGAAATCAGACCGATGTTAGGTCCTTCAGGTGACTCAATCGGGCAGAGTCGTCCGTAGTGTGTGTAGTGCACGTCACGCACCTCGAAGCCAGCACGTTCTCTTGACAGACCGCCAGGTCCAAGGGCGGAGAGACGTCTTTTATGAGTGATCTCAGCCAGCGGGTTGGTCTGGTCCATGAACTGCGAAAGTGCGTTCGTTCCGAAGAAAGAGTTGATCACGGACGAGATTGTCTTCGCGTTGATGAGGTCGGTAGGTGAGAACACCTCGTTGTCGCGTACATTCATTCGCTCTTTGATGGTTCGGCTCATACGTGCCAGACCGATGGCGAACTGGTTTGACAACTGTTCTCCCACCGTCCTTACGCGACGGTTGCTTAAGTGGTCGATATCGTCGACGATGGCTTTTGAGTTAGCGAGCTCCACGAGATATTTGATGATCTCGATGATGTCCTCCTTTGTAAGTACGCGTATGGACTCGTCGGTGGTCAGGCCGAGTTTGCGGTTCATACGGTAGCGACCAACATCTCCGAGGTCGTAGCGTTTTTCCGAGAAGAAGAGGTTGTTGATGACCTCCCTTGCGCTCTGGTCGTCTGCCGGGTCGGCATTACGGAGCTGTCGGTATATGTAGTTGACGGCCTCTTTCTCAGAGTTGCTCGGGTCCTTTGCCAGCGTGTTGAAAATGATGGCGTAGTCAGAGGTGTTTGATCCTTCGTTGTTGACCATGATGTATTCAACGCCGGTCTCAAGAATCAGATCGATGTCTTCCTGTTTGAGAATGGTTCCACGGTCAATCACTCTGACGTTTCGCTCGATTGTGATCAACTCGCCCGTCTCCTCGTCGACAAAGTCCTCTGTCCAAGACCTGAGCACGTGGGCAGCAAGCTCCCTTCCAACCACCTTCTTGAGGTTCGTCTTTGTGGCCTTCACCTCCTCAGCCAGGTTGAATATGTTAAGGATGTCCTTGTCCTGCTCGAATCCGATGGCTCGCAGCAATGTTGTCACCGGCAACTTCTTCTTACGGTCGATGTATGCGTACATGACGTTGTTTGTGTCGGTGGCAAACTCAATCCACGACCCCTTGAAAGGTATGATACGTGCAGAGAAAAGATGCGTTCCGTTGGCGTGTACGCTTGATCCGAAGAAAACACCAGGAGAGCGGTGCAGCTGTGAAACGACTACACGCTCCGCTCCGTTGATGACGAATGTTCCATTGTCGGTCATGTATGGAATTTGTCCGAGGAACACATCCTGTACCGTAGTCTCGAAGTCCACGTGGTCGGGGTCGGAGCATGATAGCATCAGTTTCGCCTTCAAAGGCACGCTGTAGGTTAGTCCTCTCTCCAGACACTCCTCAATAGTGTATCTTGGAGCGTCCACATAGTAATCGAGGAAGTCGAGCTTGAAGTTGTTACGTGTGTCGGCAATCGGGAAATTCTCGGCGAACACCTTGTATAGGCCGTCGTTCTTTCTTTTCTCCGGCGGCGTGTCAAGCTGCAGGAAGTCTCTGAATGACTTCAGCTGAACATCAAGGAAGTCGGGGTAGGGTACCGGGTTCTTCACTGATGAGAAGTCAACTCTGTTGTTAATGATTTTGGACATCTTATTATTTTTGAAAATTTGAACTGTTCCTTTTGTTCTTTTTTACGATATGTAATCGTTATGCTGTCTTATTTCTCCTTCTTTTTACTCTTAAGAAATCTGTTCTGCTCTGCTCGCCGGCAGTGCTGGTTCATTCATCATTTCATTCTTATCAATTTTTTGGGCAGTTTCTTTCTGTTAGATTTCATACATTCCTGCCCTGTGTCAAAGTAGAAATCAGAAGACACAAAAAGGTTAAGAACCCTCATTCTGAGGATTCTTAACCGATATGTTATGTCGGTGACTGTCTGAGATTACTGAATCTCAACCTCTGCGCCAGCTCCCTCGAGAGCAGCCTTGAGTGCCTCAGCTGTAGCCTTGTCAACGCCTTCCTTCAGCTTTGCAGGAGCACCGTCAACGAGTTCCTTAGCCTCTTTCAGACCAAGACCGCAAGACTCCTTCACAGCCTTAACCACCTGGAGCTTAGCAGCGCCAGCGCTCTTCAGTACAACGTCGAATGAGGTCTTCTCCTCAGCAGCAGCCTCACCACCAGCACCAGGGCCAGCAGCAACTGCAACAGCTGCAGCAGCAGGCTCAATACCATACTCGTCCTTGAGGATAGCCTTCAGTTCACTCACTTCTTTCACTGTCAAATTAACTAATTCTTCAGCAATAGCTTTAATATCTGCCATTTTTATAAATTTTTTTAATGGTTATTTTTTAATTTTATTTTTTTTCTTTTGAGGCTTATGCCTCTATTTCCGGAGAATATGTCTCTCGGAACTTCTTCATTCCAGTGATTAGGAATTCTTCTTTTCGATTGCGTCGAGCAGTCCATGGATGGTTGTACCACCGTCGAGCTGAGACAGCACGCTGTTGATAGGTCCTTCCAGAGTTGAGATAACCTCTGCGATGAGTTCGCTCTTGCTCTTGATAGCGCAAAGTGCGTCGAGCATGTCAGCTCCTACATAAGCGCTTTCCTCAGCGTATGCACCCTTGAGTGCCGGCATATCGCCATGTTCCTTGCCGAATTTCTTAATCAATTTGGCAGGAGCATTTGCCGTAGTGCAGAACATCACACCCGTGTTGCCTTTGAGGCAGTCGTAGAGTGCAGAATAGTCCTCTTCTCTTCTTTCGAGCGCCTTCTCAAACAAGGTGTTCTTTACAACCTGCAGTTTGATGTCGTTCTTGAAACACTCGCGTCTGAGTGCGCTTGTGTCTCCGCTGTTCATTCCCGTCACGTCCACGAGGTAGAAGTGAGGGTAGTTGTTGAGCGTCTCGACGAATTGATCGATAAGTAAGCTTTTATCTTCTTTCTTCATGATTCAATCTGGTTTAATTAGTCAATAGATTTTGGATCTATCTTCACGCCCTTGCTCATTGTCGTTGAAAGATAAATGCTCTTGATATACGTACCTTTCGCCGTAGCCGGCTTCAGTTTGATGATGGTGTTGATGAACTCCTGTGCATTCTCCTTGATTTTCACGGGCTCGAATGAAACCTTTCCAATCGAAGCATGCACGATACCAGTCTTGTCGACTTTGAAGTCAATCTTACCTTGTTTTACTTCCTTCACAGCTTTAGCCACGTCCATGGTAACTGTACCGCTCTTCGGGTTAGGCATCAGTCCGCGAGGACCGAGGATTCTACCGAGTGCTCCGATTTTACCCATGCACGAAGGCATTGTGATGATGACGTCAACGTCTGTCCAGCCGCCTTTGATTTTCTCAATGTACTCTTCGAGACCTACATAGTCAGCACCAGCTTCAGTAGCGGCTGCTTCCTGGTCTGCAGTACAGAGACAGAGGACACGTACTTGCTTACCGGTTCCGTTAGGGAGAGACACCACGCCACGAACCATCTGGTCTGCCTTACGTGGGTTGACACCAAGACGCATGTCGATGTCGACAGATGCGTCAAACTTGGTGAATGTAATCTCCTTCAACAGATTCACGGCCTCTTCCAGCGTGTAAGCTTTCCCTGCCTCAATCTTATCAGCAACTAATTTTTGATTTTTTGTCAGTTTACTCATTTTAATTGAAGTTTTTTAATTATAATTCAGGGAAGTCTCCTTTTACGCGGATACCCATACTGCGTGCAGTTCCAGCAATCATCTTCATCGCTGATTCCACTGTGAAACAGTTCAGGTCAGGCATCTTGTCCTCAGCTATGGCCTTGATTTGATCCCAAGTCACCTCAGCCACTCTCTGGCGGTTAGGCTCAGCAGAGCCCTTCTTAGCCTTTGAAGCCTCAAGCAGCTGCACAGCAGCTGGAGGAGTCTTGATGATGAAATCATACGACTTGTCAGCATAATAGGTAATAACGACAGGAAGAATTTTTCCAGCCTTATCCTGAGTTCTGGCGTTGAACTGCTTACAGAAGTCCATGATGTTGATACCCTTAGAACCAAGGGCAGGACCTACTGGTGGAGATGGGTTTGCAGCGCCACCTTTAATCTGTAATTTGATTAATCCAGCAACTTCTTTTGCCATTTGTTTAATTAATTTTGAAAGTTATTTATACTACTTGACTCCATGAATTTTATTATCCTGAATAATCAATTCATAAAGCCCATGGAAGGAATCCCGACGCGTAACATCATCATTGTTCCTTCTCAACTTGTCCGTAACTGAGCTCGAGCGGGGTCACACGTCCGAAAATCTTGACAGCGACCTTAATTTTTTGCTTATCCTGATCAATCTCCTCTACCAAGGCCTTGAATCCTGCAAACGGTCCGTCTGTGACTGTCACAGCCTCACCGATGTTGAAATGTATCTGGATGGTCTGAGGAATTTCTTCGCTTCCGTCGTCGACACCCAACATACGGTTAATCTCAGCCTGCCTCATTGGCGTGGGGTTGTCGGTTCCTCCGAGAAAGCCCAACACACCCGGCGTGTTTCGAAGCATGTGCGGAATTTCGCCAATAAGCATAGCCTCGACAAGGACATAGCCTGGCAACAGACTCACTTCCTTGACGGTTCTCTTACCACGAACAATTTTCTCCTCTTTACGAGAGGGAATAAGTACTTGTGGTACGTACTTCTCAAATCCGTGGTTTTTCATGTCGAGTTCGATATACTCTTTGACTTTCGTCTCCTTACCACTGATAGCCTTGAGAGCGTACCACTGTAATTCCTTGGATTCCATGCTTTTTACCTGGTGACTTAATAAATCAGATCAACAATTAATTCAAAAAATTTGTTGATAGCAAAGACAATTAACGCAATGATGATGGAAGCAGATAAAACCAGCACTGCGGTACTTGCCAACTCCTTACTCGATGGCCATGTCACTTTGTGGACAAGTTCATTGTAGGATTCTTTGCAATAAGTAGCTATACTTTTAAACATAATTCATTCTTACAATTGGCACGGGAAGAGAGGCTCGAACTCCCGACACCTGGTTTTGGAGACCAGTGCTCTACCAACTGAGCTATTCCCGTAAGTTACCTGTCCTGAGTCCTTTCAACCCAGGACAGGTTTCTATATTATGAGTTACGCATTCGCGTATAGTAGTGCCCTAAAAAGAGCCAGCTTAAAAGCTGAGTAGTTTATGATGATTAATCGTAAACTTCAGTGATCTGACCAGAACCTACGGTACGTCCACCCTCACGGATAGCGAAGCGGAGACCTACGTTCAGTGCAACAGGGTAGATGAGCTCAACCTTGATCTCCACGTTGTCGCCCGGCATAACCATCTCAACTCCATCAGGGAGAGCGATTTCACCAGTACAGTCCATAGTGCGGAGATAGAACTGAGGACGATAGTGGTTCTTGAACGGAGTGTGACGTCCACCCTCTTCCTTCTTCAGCACGTAGATAGAAGCCTTGAAGCTCTTGTGAGGAGTGATAGCACCCGGGTGAGTGATCACCATACCACGCTTAACGTCCTTCTTGTCGATACCACGGAGGAGCAGACCTACGTTATCGCCAGCCTCACCCTCATCGAGGATCTTACGGAACATCTCAACACCAGTAACGACAGACTTAGCGTCCTCACCAAGACCGAGGAGCTGTACAGGGTCTCCGACGTGGATAACACCAGTCTCGATACGTCCTGTAGCCACAGTACCACGACCTGTGATTGAGAATACGTCCTCAACCGGCATAAGGAATGGCTTATCCTTGTCGCGTGGAGGCTCCTGGATCCACTCGTCGCAAGCGTTCATGAGGTCCATCACCCTGTCTTCCCATTTAGGAACACCGTTGAGTGCACCAAGTGCAGAACCGCGGATGAAAGGAGTGTCCTCTTCGAACCCATACTGATCGAGCAGGTCGTGCATCTCCATCTCAACGAGTTCGAGCATCTCCTCATCGTCTACCATATCGCACTTGTTGAGGAAAACAACGAGACGAGGCACGTTCACCTGACGAGCGAGAAGGATGTGCTCGCGAGTCTGAGGCATAGGACCATCGGTAGCAGCCACAACGATGATAGCACCGTCCATCTGTGCAGCACCGGTAACCATGTTCTTCACATAGTCGGCGTGTCCAGGGCAGTCCACGTGTGCGTAGTGACGCTTCTCAGTTTCGTACTCAACGTGAGCTGTGTTGATTGTGATACCACGCTCTTTCTCTTCAGGTGCGTTGTCGATCTGGTCGAAAGACTTGATTTCAGAAAGACCCTTCTTTGCGAGAACTGTGGTGATTGCAGCAGTAAGTGTAGTCTTACCGTGGTCTACGTGACCGATAGTACCAATGTTCAAGTGGGGTTTGGTACGTTCGAATTTCTCTTTTGCCATAGCTAATTCTTAATTCTTCGTTTTTATTGTTTATAATTTATTTGATTGTCTCAACCTGAGAGCTGTTATCGAGACTTGAACTCGAGACCTCTTCCTTACCAAGGAAGTGCTCTACCACTGAGCTATAACAGCATTCCT
>OCTX011514542.1_pt1 | contig 11399 bp, 12 predicted proteins | sample 1539691 | NCBI WGS metagenome assembly OCTX01 (sample SAMN02144231, study PRJEB22623) | gut metagenome | biome: sheep rumen | host: Ovis aries | place: New Zealand | reverse complement strand
AGGATTGTCGTTGTATGCCAGATCCGGCAGACAGAAGGAATCCTCTTCAGTGTTATTGATAGATATTTCGTCATCATGGATGATTAGCGAATCTAACAGAAAACTACTGTCTGTATGTGAGTCCGGAAGTTTTTCATTCTCGGCTCTCTTAATAGCTGCCTTAATAGCTTCTTCCTCCGGCATATCAACAGGGAATGTAAATTCATATGTTCCTGCCGCCTTCCATTCTACCGGGACTTTAATTTTTTTAACTTTCATAATATCTTTTCCTCCTAAATCTTTTTATTAAAATAAGGAGCCGGTATTCAGCCGACTCCTTTTTGTGAAAATTAATAATATTTTATGCTTCTCTAACAGACTTGCCATCATAGAAATAGACATTGTCTGAAAGAATTTCATTTTCCCTTAAACCCTGGTTAACACCTGTAACCATGTCCTTAAAAGATGAAACCACATCATCAGAATCTACACAATCTGACGCATTTACCGGAAATACGAGCAGTTCATGCACAGATGATGGTAATATATAGAAATCATCAATATCATCGTGAATACTTTTTAAGAGTTCATTGTTCAGCATTGCAGCTGCACCATAACCATGATAATTATGTTCTACGGGATCGGGATGGATGGTTAACATTGGATTATCAAGATCTGCTTCTGACTGAGTGTTGGCAAAATCTTCACCAAGCATACGCTTAAGAATATCCGCCAAACCCTCTACAATATAATTTGCAGAGTCATTATTTCTTTCAGCTGCATCTCTCAGTTCCTCCTCAGATATTCCTGCTTTCTCGATAAGTGAACTATCGATAGGACAACTGCAGACATCTCTATCCATAGATGGATAAGCGACTCTGTAATAGATACTAAGATCAAGAAATTCAAAATGAGGTCTATTCTTCAAAAATTCCTTATTCTTTTCTGTATTGCAGAGTGAAAAGAATACATTGTTAAGAATATATTCTTTGTTTATTATGTTCTCTGTTATGTTCTCTGGATTAAATGGTAATGCATTTTTTGTCATGCTTTCAACCAGAGAACGAAACTCATGCTTTGCTTCATCAAGCAAAATTCTGTCGTTTCTGTAATCATCAAAAAATCCATCTACATAAAAGCATGGTCTTATGTTGCTACCGGTATCAAGTATGACACCATGCAGTGTTTCATTGACCTTTTCAACTACACTGTATTCGTAGCTATACTCAAGGTCATCTGCGAGTGCTTCAGCAAACGCTTCAATGTTTGTCTTTAAAAAGCTTTCTGTGTCAATGTTAAATAATGTTTCCTTCATAATATATTTTCCTCCTTTTTGTGAAATCCGATCAATGCCGGATAGTTTTAAGATATTGTCGTAGACAATTTGTGGAACCACTTATATTGTGGTAAATGTAGCTTCTTATTAATTTTCCTCCTTTCCATGACTGATCTATGTCTACACTATATATTACAACCCATAAAAAAAAGAGGACACGGTTCTTGCCGTGCCTCTTATTTTATAAAAATGGAAGGAGAAAAATATATTTAACTTTCTTATCTGACTTCATTATATCACGATATGCGCTACGGTCAACTGTAATATTGTGAAATATTTGTGTTCTGTTCTTACAACCCTATATTGTGTATTAATTCCTTCTTATATTTATAATATGTATTCCTGCTGATTCCTATCAGCTTCATACACTGTACATCCGTGAGAGTTCCGCAGAAATCTCTTGATAACGCAAGTATCTGTTCTTTGGCAGGTTCTTCCTTCTTCACTTTCAGCTTACGTCCTTTCCTAAGTCCTATCTGTTTTCCATTAAGCCTTGCTGTTTCGATTCCTTCTTTCGTTCTCTGCCTCAGATCATTGACCTCTTTCTCTGACTGTATGAAGGCAAGTCTTATCTGTTCCTTGGCCAGACGCAGGAGGTATGCGTTAACGCCTTCAAGGATAAGGTCAATGTCTCCACCTGTGGTAGGTATCTGTGACTCTACTGCTTTCTTATATGTATCCGTGTTTATATGAGGCTCTTTCAGAAACACAAGGCTTATTCCTTTGGAAAACAGCTCCTCGTATATCTCAAATCCGTCTTCTGCATTTCTGCTCATTCTGGATACTGAATCAAATATGATCATATCCCCGCCGCTGACTCTCTTCATTATCTTATTCCACTCCGGTCTGTTCATGCTCCGTCCGGAGTAAGCTTCTTTAATGATCAGTGCATCAGGGTAACTGTTCTTGATGTTTCTCTCCTGTCTCTCGATTGACTGCTGCCTTGTGCTTATTCTACAGTAACCATACTTCATAAATTATTTTTAGTAGCAGACTGTATCGTATGTATGAAAGTATTGTAAAATAAGCATTTATTACTTCTTTTACATAAAACACCGTCTACTACGTTCCCCTTTCTATATCAAAACATACGAACATATTTTTTAATACTATTGTATCACATAAATTCCGACAAAATGGCCATTCTTTTAATACTTTATGTTTTAACATTTGTTTTAATACTCTGTACCTTAAAATTTAACCCACAACTTAGCTGCTGTGGGTTAATCTTAATCTGTCTCATCAACATTCTTACCTGTATAAGGATTGTAGATAGATATGTCTTCCGGCAGAAGATGTGAGTCATGGCAGAGAGCAAGGTCTATATCGTCACAGATCAGCTCATCTGACTCATCAAGGATATAGTTCCTTGAGATGTTAAGTCCCTTAAGTTCACTGTAACGTCTCTTATGCTGTCTGTTGACTATACGCCAGTTGTGGCTGAACTTCTCTTTTATAACACCAAGTCTGCGAGCAAATTCTTTTTTAGTTATGGTCAGCTCTCCGTAGCGTTTTACATACACCTCCATTGCCTCCGCAGGAGTTGCGAGACCGGAATACTGCTTCTGTCTCGCCTTATCCATCTTTGACCTGTCATCCTGTGCTTCTGTCTGCATTTGAATATTTTTGTTGATTCTGAAATTGTTGGCAAACAGAAAGGCAATGATATACTTCTGCTCCGCAGGCGTGAGTGTCATTAATACTTCCTTTGGATATGAACCTCTGAGGTATGACATTACATCATCTTCATCAATCTTATCAAGCTCAAGATTAGCGTCAGTATGTATTCCTACTCTGTCCCAAGGATCCGTGTATTCATAGTCTTCGCCATCGTTTGGAAGTCTCGAAGATACGAATACTGTCTCTTTAAAGTCAAACTTGATGTCGCTTAAGACCGACAGTGAATATGATTTTTTCTTGCGCTTACCTCTTCCCATGAACACTATCGCCATCTGTATGTCCTGTGGCGTAGGATTCAGTATACCACGCTTCTTACAGAAGTCAAACGCCTTGTCATACATCTTCTTGTTACGAGCCATCTTGACTTCAACGCCGGTAATCTGTGCTATGGCATTCTCAGAGCCTTTTTTGAGGCAGTATAAAGTGATGTATGATGCTATCGAAGCCTTACGTTCCGGATTATACTTAGTCGGAATGTCCTGCATTATCTGTTCAGTGACGCATTCGATATAATCGTCCTCACGACTCTTATACTTTTTGCTGAACTCAATGTAAGAATTATTACTCATAAATGGTTTGATCAGTTTCAACTCAAGTGTCTGTTCATTAAAGACATAGATTGAGTTGAACAATACAGCTGATGCTGTCTGATACAGGTCATCGTTACCGGAATGGAACGCCCTGTACACAGCCATATTCTCATCTGATGTCCATTCGTTGCACTTCTTTTCTGAATCAAGCATTGCCTTTAAAGTTTTAGCGACGGATATCTCGTCTTCTTTTGTGAGAGGGAGAATTTCCGGTTCTGATTTCTTTTTTTTGTCCCCCATGCTGTCCCCTTTCAGGTTGTTACTACTACTTGAACGGAAGGTCATCCTCCTTCATACGTTCAATTCTTGTCATCTCCACACTCTTTAGTTCCCGGAAGACAGATTTAATATTTTCGATTATATCTGTTTCTTCCTTATCTGTTAGTCCGGGATACTCGGTTACAAGTCTGACCATCGCTTTCTTCTCTGGTTTCTTTTTGGCGACTTGGTCAAGATACTTGTTAATCGTTTCTTTTTCTTTTTCATTAAAAACACTTTTAGCTTCTGCTTTTTGCGGCCAAAAGGCTGATCCGCAATCGAACAGCGGAGCAAACCCTTTTATTTTGCCTGTTTCTGCTTCTCGAAGGAATCCGAAATTACCGAGGTTGCGATCATTGTTATTAATCATATGATCAGCCACAATCATTCGCTCGATATAATCCGCTGCACCTTCTATTCCATAACTCTCAGCCATTCGTATCATGTGGTCCGTAACAGTTTCGCTATCCTTCCTCGGCTCAAGGTTATAGATGTGCATTGCAGGAACAAACTCTGAATTTTCGTCTACGAAGTTTTCACACTTACAACATATCTTAAGACCTTCCATGCATAAGTCGTACTTTACAAAGGGAATGATGTCGATCTGTTCAAGCATCATTGATGCAAGTACCTCTGACAGTGGACTCTGCTGTGCGTTTCTGTTTCCCGCTTTTATCAGGTAATTCTTACCATCCTCTTTACGCCATCTTTTTCTGAGAACCCCGTTAGTAGTCAGATCCGGACTTTCTTCAAGTTTTCCGACACTCCAAGGAGCGAAAAATATGTTACCTATCGAAGTGCTGTAATCATTGGTGAAGTAGTTAAGCTTGTCCCACGTATCCTTCTTTGTATACCTGAACCAGTATTGATCCGTGAGTGAGAACATATTCTTATAAACTTCAAACTTGAAATATGTTCGTGCGTACTTCAGACCATCTCTTGTTTCCGGAATTATTCTGTTCTTGATCCATTCCGTAACGCTCTGTGGTGTTGTGTTCTCTTGTATGCATATCGGAAGAAGGTCTTTATTGATGACCTCTTCTATCTTAGTAACCGATGTCTTATCTATTACGCACTTCATTATTTCTATATTTTTGCTCATTAGAGTTACTGTATTCATTAAAGCACCTCTTTACTTCTCATAAGCAAATGAAAACATCTTCTCCATCGATATCGGTTCTGTTTCGATCATTCTCTTAGTTTGCCACAAATTTCCTCGCAGCTTATAGTTGAGTTCCGGATATTTTTCCAAAATGTAACCACTCGTTTTTCTTGCGTGTCTTACGACATCCGCAGGCGATGCGTCTTCGTTGGCTGTAGATAACTCGATATACGCAACACGTCCATTAAATGTGATAGACTTCACATTGTAACCCATCTCCGTGAGGTTCTGTTGCATTATATTCTTGATGTCTTCCAATACTCCTTTACTCAGTATATAGTCGTCGTTCTTGGTCTTAAGTAAGATAAAGTATTTATATTCCGGTATAATATTTGTTTCATTCATTTTTTTCCCTCTCGACATCTGAATCATACAAAATCTTATGTTTGTATAATACGTCATATTTACTTAAATATCAAGAATTTCTTAATAATTTATATATATTTATTAACATTTATGTGTCATTTGTTCTGTTTTTTGTACATTTACATATTGTTTGCATGTCATTTCTATTGCATATGTTCTATATATAGATATAACATGCACGTTGTACCACTATATTTTGCGCAAATAAAAATCCGGCTACAATAACCGGATTTTTACGGGGGTTTTTCTATAGTCAAGGATAATATAGCTCTTACTGAGCAGGTGCAACCGCTGCACTCATGGTTTTGTTCCCATATTCTTCCTCCCATTTGACAAGGATATTGTAAGGAACGCCATTATGATAGAAAACGGGTACGCCATTTACATTATCACCTACTAACTGTTCACCATTTGCTCTTTCTACTATATAAAAGAACTGCGGTTTCACTACATTGAAGTTCTTTGGAATGACATGGACACTTATCCCTTCATCCTTTATTATGATATGTCCTTTGCTTCCGCCCTTTCTTACCCTGTTATCGAGAGAATATCCGTCTACTCCCTTAAGATTGAGAGCAAACCCACCGGTTGAATACCTTGCTGACGCCTTTAAGTATGTGGTATTTTCTCCGTCGGTTATATATACAGGCTGTCCATAGCCCGATATAAGCGTTCCTGACCTTCCGTTTATTTCATACCAGCAGGCAAGCCTTGGGTATTCTCCCATCTCGGGACCATCTATCGGTGCTGCAATAATGTTTGCTGTCATATATGATGGTTGCTTGTCTCTTGATATTCTTGATGATACAGCAACGTATGTTATATCTGAACTGAGGATAGAGCTGATCTCTTCCTGTGCAGGCTTCAGTATGCTCTGATTTTCTTCTTTATTATAATAGGAAGGAACACCTTCAAGAATATCATCCAGATTCTCCTGCTGTGGCTCTGGAACAATAGGAGCAGGCGTTGGTGTCTCCGGTATGTATGACTTAATATAGTCGCACCATTCCGGTGTAAGATATGAAGATATATCCGTAACCTTAACAGAGTACACTTCATTATCAATGCTGACGCAAAGATTGCTGTAATCCTCATTAAAGTAATATGGCTCGCCTTCTTCGATCATCCTACAGACAAAGAAGCCTTCTACTGAGGCTATCTGATCAGCTGTCGGCATATATCCCTTTTTAAGTATTCCCACACATTTAAGATACTCATTATACTTACTCATCTCTTCTCCTCCTACCTTGTATTCTGTCCATCACTGTCTTTTTCTTATCTTTTTCTTCCGCCTCTTCTTCCATAAGCTCGTAATATGCGCCCCTGGTATCTCTTCTCTTTATCTCATTTTCGAGTTCGTCTCTTGTATACCACTTGGTTTCGGCAAGTCCGTGCCACTCATTATCACAGTCAACACAGAAGAAGTTATCTCTCGGTATTCTGTCGCAGAAACGTATTATCTCGCCGTGTTTTAAGCTTTCACGTTCCATATATTTTGCGTCTTCTTCCCTAAAAGGCTCTTTTACATACCTTCCAACGCAGTAACTTCCACATTTAGGGCATGGTGGAACAAATTTATAACTATGTATTCGTGGATTTTTGAGCTTGTCTTTCAGCCTTTTGAGCATTAGCTATCTCACCTGCCTTTTTGATTCTCTCTATCTTTTCCTTTGTAAGTACGTATCTGTATCCTGTGATATTTATGATTATTTCCCTTCCTGCCGCTGCTCGGAGCAGTTCGTAGAAGTTGATTTCAAGAGGACCATATGAATTACTCTCCGGCCATGTGGCAAACTCGTCAAGGTCTGAAAAGCACAGAGTATATAATCTGTCGCCAAACTTTGCTGCTCCATACATTATCTCATGTCCGTTTTCTATCCTACAGGGTACTATAAAATTACATTTATGCATTTTTTCAAGATAAACAGGCTTTTTGGTGTCTTTGAGATGGAATATTGCGGAATTAAGAGGTGCATTAGCGTATTTTTGAGGAGATGAGCCTATCTTCAGCTCTTCGACCTTTTTCCCTGCGCACATATCAAGAAACATTCCTCCTGCCTGCTTACAGGACAGCATCAGTTCTGCTATTGATTCTTTTTTATTAACATACGGACCTTGCACGAAGACTTCTTCTATGTTCTGACAGAAAGCTTCTGCATCTCTCTTGGACATGAAGAGTTTGCAATGATCATCAATAGTAAGATAAGGTTTTCCTGTCTTCTCCGACATTACAACGTATAAACCTTCTAACTTATCTTCCATCCTTATCCTTTCTTGCGTCTGCCGGGCTGTTTACCTCGTCAGCGTCCGTCATTCCGCCGTCCCCTTTATACATATCACCGATATATTCGGATATTATCCACTTGATCGTGTTAAAGACTTGAACCTGTATGACGCTGCCATCGGACATTGTAAGTTCTGCAAGATATCCACCCTGTCCACCGGGATCCTTCTCTATAAATGCAGCTTTTTCACATTTCAGCGTTATTTCTCTGTCGCTCATGTAATCCACCAGTGCACTGCAAAAGCCTGTCTGATTGAAGCCATCTACTATGTTAGCTCCTGTTATCGTTGGATTGTACATATCGTCAAATTCTTCTATCGGAGCATAGTCACCCTCCTTCTTTTCTCCGGATGCAACTATTTCCATGTCTTCCGTATCAACCTCCGTCACAGTGGCTATTGTTGCTGTCTCTCCGGTGCTGCTTTCCGTGGTGGTTGGTTCGTCTTTCTCTTTATCAGAACATCCTGTTAATACTAATGTTATTGCTGTCAGTAATATCGCTGTTCTTATCTTCTTCATAGTTCTATCCTTCGTAGCTTTCCATGAAATCTATAAATCTAATAATTTCATCTATCTCGTCTTTTGTTGGCTCATAAAGTGGTGTATTAACAATTGCCACCACGTTTTCATAATCCGGATTACCCGTTGCTTCAACCACGTTAAGCGTTGGTGAAACAACTGTTACGGATATTCTTCTTGTGTCTTCTTTATTTATTGCTGCTATTATGCTTAAGAGGTGGCAGTTTTTATCTACCTTCGCCATTTTGATGTATTCTTCTTTTGTGTGAGGAACATCCTTTGTACAGGTAAGCTGTGTCCTCATGATGATCTGTCCACCTTTCATCTCCGGAACACCCGCAATATTTACGTCTATCTTATGTATTTTACCCTTATAATTCAGTGCATTATAAAACATTCCGGCAATATACTCCGTGGATTTATTATTGCTTTCTATTTTGAACATCATGATTTTGTACCTTTTTACCTTTCCATTTCTTCTTCTCTGTCATCATGGCTCTTGACATCCATCGTATTCTGAAGATGCTTTAGAGTATCGTTGAATGTATTCGCTTCATCTATATCCGGAGCTTCGTAACAATTTGGATCAGACGGATCAAACCCTCTTACTTCTACTACCTCTAACTGTGTTTCTTCTCCATAGTCCTGTTCTTCATCATCATGTTCAAACAGTTCCGGATAACTCTTCATAAGTTCATCAACCCTTAACTCATAATTACTGCCATGCGAAGGATAGCCTTCTTCCTCACACTGTCTTGCTATCTCTTCGCATTCAGCATCAAACTGTTCCCATAACTTATCCATATTATCATCGTTATTCATATTTATCCCCCTTATTGCTGCTTCTTCTCTAAAAAGATATAACCCTGAAATGGTCCATCATAATCTGCATTTTCGAGTTCTTCCTGTGATGAAAACGTAACATTATAAAAGACTCTTTGGTATGTAAAGCTGCTGTTTCCTGTTACGATCCTTGTTATATTTCCATCGGCATCTCGTTCTATAAGTTCTATGATAGCTACGTGCTGATGTGCGGTTTCATCGCCATCTACACCCCAACATACTACTGCTCCGGGTTTCAGATATGAGCCTTTTCCGCCTGTTTCATAAACACCATCTTCTACGGCGTGTCTGTACCATGCGTATGCTGTCCAAGGACCAAGCTTTGTTCTTTCGCCTTCAATCTCACATCTTCTTCCCCATGCATATGATACACAGTTTCCGTGATGTCCCGCTACCGACCAGTCTAATCCGCCACAGTTACCATACGGACTTGAGCTTCCGTACCAATCACTTAATTCCTGTGCTTCTTTTAAAGTAAGTTCTGTTCCGAGTTCTGTAAGTCTTGGTGTAAATACAGTGTATTTACAGGCTGCCATTATCTCATCGGCTGATTCTGCACGTTTTTTACCCTTTGTCTTATAATCGTCATGGTATTCATCATATGGGATCTCATATAATTTAAGCCATACGGTACATGCCTCTGCTACTGTAGTCGTTTCAAGAAGGGCATCTCTAATATAGCTGTAATCTCCCTCCATTGCTTCACACAGGAAATTTACCTGCATTTCGACATTACTTATATCAAAGGCTATCCCTTTGTCTTTAGCCCATTTCTCAGCATATTCGTAAAGCTGTTCTTTTTTAACGTATGATGTGAACTGTGCTATGCCATATCCGCCATCTTGATTAACCCACTGGCCATAGTCATTATAATAGCCTCTGGTTTCACCCTTGTATCTACTCTCACAGAAGTCTTTCTTACTGATAGTCTTATTATTTACGCTCTTGGCATAATCTGCGTCTGATATTCCCCATCTTGCGTTATTATAATTTTCGAGGTTGTCTCCGCAATATCCTGATTCATGAAGGATATTACACATGATACCTGTTACGATGTTTTCATTCTTAAAGTAGCCCATCAGCACGTTCCAGATCATCTGCTGATCATTCGTAGCTACAACATATGGGGAATGTCCTCCGGAACCCCCGCTGCCATCATCACTAAGGTCAATTAGTCCTAATTCTCCCATCAGAGATATGTCTGAAGACCAATCTTTTTGTGATGATTTTTTACTGTCTGAAGAACTGCTTTCTTCATTTAATATTGCAATAAGTATTATAAATCCAAAGATAGCTATGAGAAGTACAGGATTAGTGGCAACCTTTGCGATAACTTTCACGACTTTTTTTGTAACTCTTGCGACGGCTCTTATAGCTTTTCTTGCCATCCTTACGGATCTTTTGCTGTTTTTTATCCTTTTTTTTGCATTTCGAGTTTTTTGGGCGACTTTTACTGTCTTCTCTGAACGTCCTCTTATTTTTGCAAGCTTTCCATTGGCTCCCTTAATCTTTTCTATATCACCCTTTGTATATCGACCGACTGTACCTCCTGCTCCTTTTATATTACCGGCTCTGTCGATGATCTTACCGCCTTTTTCAAGAGTCTTCCCTGCTCTTCTCTCAGCTCTTTTTCGGGCGTTTTTTGTTTTTATTTTATTGTTTACCTTTTTTACAAATATGTCTGTTGCTTTGTCGCTCGCCCGTATTGCCCCTTGATATAACGCCTGCTCCTCTTTCTCTGACTCCTTCGTAAGGGTATGAATACCCTTATTACGAAGGGCTCTTAATGAGTGAGTAGCTGTGGCAGTTGCTTTATCCTTTATTTTGTCTGCTGCCGTGGCTATCTTGCCGGGTTTTGTCAGATCCTTTACTATCAGCTCACCCTTTTTGTTTTTGGTAAGAGATGATATAGGATCTGTCATTTTTTCTCCCTTAAGGAGGTCGCTCGGCTTAACATATTCAACACCGTCGGAATGAACATTTTGCTGAACACTGCTGTTTGAAGTATTTGTGAAGCTGTTTCCTGCACTACTTGCTTTAGAATTAGCAGCATCATTAACCGGGTTGTTTGTGGAAGACGCAACCGGTTTTTTCTCCGGCGTTTCTGTTTTTTGTGGTTCAAAGATCTTTTCGTCGGAAGGTCTGTTATTTATTTTGTTAAATTCAAAACCATCTCTGGAATTGATCTTTTCATCACTCATAAATTACTTCCTCTTCTTATGTGTCATTTGATGTTGATGCTACGCTGTATAATATGGTATCTTTCGGATATTTATCGTTAAACGGAAGGATTGTTGTGTCTGTGTATATAAGTCCCATACCTTTATGTGCATTCGTGATGTATGACATCTGTGACTCCGGTATACGGAACCATTCTTCAAA
>OCTX012162121.1_pt1 | contig 11400 bp, 5 predicted proteins | sample 1539691 | NCBI WGS metagenome assembly OCTX01 (sample SAMN02144231, study PRJEB22623) | gut metagenome | biome: sheep rumen | host: Ovis aries | place: New Zealand | reverse complement strand
GATCCCCGGCGTGCCGGAGCGGATCCGGGAGATGATGCGGCTCTACCGCTACGGGGACAATTCCTTCGACCAGAAGGTCCGGAATTTCGTGCGGCAGGGTGCCTATATGGCGGACTACGAGGACGACGTGCCCTGGAAGGGAGAGTACAACCGGTATTTTCCCGCTTATCACGACCTGAACCTGCGGCAGCTGCGGGGCTACTTCACCTGGCGGACGAAGGTGCGCAGGGGTGTTTACGAGGCCTTCCCTGCTTCACTGGCCTATATTTATCTATATGAACTTTTGAACGGGATCGGCGCGGACGGCGCGGAGGACAGCCTCCGGAAGCTCCGGGCTTTTGAGACCGGCTTTCTGGATGCGGGGCTGGGCGACAACACCATGCGGCGGAACCTGCGGCGCTGGATGCGGGAGTTCGCGGTGGTGCAGGGCGTCCCGCCGGAGACCGCCCGGAAATATCTCGCCGAGGACACGGCGGAGAAGGAGCGGGCGCTCACGGTCCTGAAGGAGCCGGCCGGACATGCGGACGGCGAGATCGTGCAGGCGCTGGGCGTCTTTGCGGGGAAACGGTTCCCGCAGTCCCCGGTCCTGGCGGACGCGGAAGGGCCGGGAGAGCACCTGTTCGCCATGCTGTGGCGGTCCGCTGCGGAGCGCCCGCTGCCGGACGGAAGGGACGTGTTCCGCGCCTGCTTCGGGACGCCGCGGGTGTACGAGTGGCATCCGCTCGCCAACGCGCTCTGGCTGCCCGACAAGTCCGGACCGGACACGGAATATGTCTGGGACGTGTGCAGGAGCTACCGGCGACGGGGCGGCATCTGGTACGAGGTGCGCTACGAGGAGCTGTTCTTTGAGAAGGACCGGCTCCACAGCTTCCTGCGGGAGGCGGACCGGCAGTTCCGCAGGGCCCTGAAGACGGGGCACTACCTGCGGGAGAAGAAGGAGGACGCCTGGGCGGCGCCTTACGCCGCGGCGGCCCTGGAGCAGCTCCGGCAGGAGCGGATCGAGGCGGCGAGGCCGAAGATCACGATCGACCTCTCGGGGCTCGAGAAGATCCGGCGGGACGCGATGATCACGACGGAGAGCCTGCTGACGGCGGAGGAGACAGGGGAAGCGCCCGCGGGAGAGCCCGCGGCGGCACCTGTGACAGAATCTGCGCCTACGCCTGCAGCACCCGCACAAACAGGGGGTTCGCCTGCGCACACAGCCGCTGCGCCGGACGACCTGTACGGGCGGATCCTGCGGATGGCCCTGCGGGGAGAATCCGCGGCGGGCCTGCTGCGGGAGCAGATGCTGCCGGCCTCTGTGGCGGTCGACGCGATCAATGAATCTTATTTTGACGAATTCGGCGACAGCATCCTGACGTGCGACGGGGAAGAGATCTCCGTCGTGGAGGATTACCGGGAAGACCTGGAGCAGCTGCTGGGAGAGTGAGGAAAGACAGACGGATGGAACAGACGAACAGGAAAGTACCCAGGCGGATCGCACAGACGGTGCTGAATTCCCTGAAGGGCGGCGTGGTCCCGAGGATCGGCCTGCCCTATATCGCGGTCGGGCGCAGGAGCGAGATCGAGGCACTCCTGCACGACGTGGACATCCTCTCGGAGGGCGGCGCGTCCTTCCGCTTCATCGTGGGCAAATATGGATCAGGAAAGAGTTTTCTCCTGCAGACCATCCGCAACTATGTGATGGACAGGGGCTTCATCGTGGCGGACGCGGACCTGTCGCCGGAGAGGCGGCTGCAGGGGACGCGCGGACAGGGACTGGCCACCTACCGGGAGCTGATCGGCAACCTCTCCACGAAGACCCGCCCGGAGGGCGGCGCGCTGACACTGATCCTGGACCGCTGGATCAGCACCGTGCAGACGGAGGCGGCGCAGGAGAGCGGCCTGATGCCCGGGGATCCGGCCCTGACGGCGGCGGTGGACCTGAAGATCTACAATGTCACCTCGCAGATCAGCGAGCTGGTGCACGGATTTGAGTTCGCCCACCTGCTGTCGCGCTACTACCACGCGTACGCGGAGGGGGACGACGACACGCGGATGAAGGTCGTGCGCTGGTTCCGCGGCGAGTATGCCCTGAAGAAAGAAGCCAGGGAGGAGCTGGGCGTCAACATCCTGATCACGGACGACAACTGGTACGAGTACCTGAAGCTCTTCGCCGTCTTCTTCCGGCTGGCGGGCTACAGCGGCATGATGATCATGATCGACGAGCTGGTCAACCTCTACAAGATCCCGAACAGCATCACGCGGCAGTACAACTACGAGAAGCTGCTGACCATGTACAACGACACCCTGCAGGGCAAGGCGCGGTATCTGGGCATCCTGATGGGGGCGACCCCGCAGGCGGTCGAGGACCGGCGGCGCGGCCTCTACAGCTACGAGGCGCTGCGGTCCAGGCTGGCCGAGGGCAAGTTCTCGAGGCCCGGCGCGAGGGACCTGCTGGCACCGGTGATCCGCCTCGAGCCGCTGACCGCGGAGGAGATGCTGGTCCTGTGCGAGAAGCTGTCGGCGATGCACGCCGGCCTCTACGGCACCGGGGAGCGCGTCAGCACGGAGGAGCGGGTGCAGTTCATCCGCATGGAGTACGGGCGGATCGGGGCCGACCAGAACATTACCCCCAGAGAGGTCATCCGCGACTACATCGAGCTGCTGGACATCCTGTACCAGAACCCCGATCTCGGGATGGACGAGATCCTGCAGTCGGATGCTTTCACCTACGCGAAGTCGGAGGCGGTCTCCGACAAGTCCGAAGAGACCTACGCGGAGTTCACGATATGAATGTCTTTGAGAGATATGCGCCTTTCATACAGGACTACATCTACCGCAGCGGCTGGCAGATGCTGCGGGGCGTGCAGAATGCCGCCGGCGACGCGATCTTCGGGACGGAGGAGAACGTCCTGCTGACGGCTTCCACAGCATCCGGGAAGACGGAGGCGGCCTTCTTCCCGATCCTGACGCTGCTGGACGAGGAACCCTCACAGAGCGTCGGCGTCCTCTACATCGCGCCGCTGAAGGCGCTGATCAACGACCAGTTCGGGCGCCTGAACGAGATCTGCGAGGAGCAGGGGATCCCCGTGACCAAGTGGCACGGCGACGCGGCCCAGAGCCGGAAGAGGAAGCTCCTGAAGAAACCGGCCGGCATCCTGCAGATCACGCCGGAGTCCCTGGAATCCCTGATGATCAACAAGCACATGGAGATCCCGTCCCTGTTCTGGGACCTGCGGTTCGTGGTCATCGACGAGGTCCACTCCCTGCTGCGGGGCGACCGCGGGATGCAGACCTTCTGCCTGATCGAGCGGATGTGCGCGCTCGCGGGGTGCAGGCCCCGGCGGATCGGACTCTCCGCGACGATCGGGGATCCGGAGGCGGCGGGGCAGTTCCTGGCAGCCGGGAGCGGCCGCAGGACCATCATCCCGCAGTTCGACGGCGGCCGGGAGGTCTGGCGGCTGTCCATGGAGCATTTCTTCAAGACGGACCCGCAGGCAGGGGAGGAGAAGGACGGTGACATCGTGGAGGAGGCTGTGCCGGCACTGCCGGGGCCTTCCGGTCCGGATCCTGACGAAGAGGCAGAGGCCGGGCATGCGATCCCGGAGCTCCCTTTTCCCGAGAGAGCCACCGATACCGCCCCGCAGGCCGCGGATCCCGGGATCGGCTATATCTTCGAGCACACGCGCGGAAAGAAATGCCTGGTCTTCACCAACTCCCGCGAGGAGTGCGAGGCCGTGTGCCAGAGCCTCCGGCAGTACTGCGAGGTGAACCGGGAGCCGGAGAGGTTCCTGATCCATCACGGCAACCTGTCGGCCTCCTACCGCGAGAGCGCGGAGGAGGAGATGAAGGACGACGACTCCCGCATGTCCGTCTGCGCGACGGCGACGCTGGAGCTGGGGATCGATATCGGCAGGCTGGAGAGAGCTTTCCAGATCGACGCGCCCTTCACGGTCTCCGGATTCCTGCAGCGCATGGGCAGGACCGGCCGGCGGGGCGACCCGTCGGAGATGTGGTTCGTCATGCGGGAGGACCACCCGGAGGCCAGGGCGATGGTCCCCGACATGATCCCGTGGTACCTGGTCCAGGGGATCGCGCTCGTGCAGCTGTACATCGAGGAGCGGTTTGTGGAGCCGCCCCGGACGGAGCGGCTGCCCTTCAGCCTTCTCTACCACCAGACGATGAGCACCCTGGCCTCCTGCGGCGAGATGACGCCCGCGGAGCTGGCGTCGCGCGTGCTGCCGCTGTCCTGTTTTCACAGGATCACGCAGGACGATTACCGGCTGCTCCTCCGGCACCTCGTGGAGATCGACCACATACAGCGCACGGAGAACGGCGGGCTGGTCGTGGGCCTCACCGGGGAGCGGATCGTCAACAATTACAAGTTTTACGCGGTCTTCCAGGAGAATATCGAGTACGCCGTGCGCGCCGGTTCGGAGGAGCTGGGCACGATCGTGAAACCGCCGCCGGTGGGCGACAAGATCGCGATCGCCGGGCGCGTCTGGGTGGTCGACGAGGTGGACCACAAACGGCGGCAGGTGTTCTGCACCCTGGTCAAGGGCAACATCCCCGCGTATTTCGGCGACGTGGCGGGGGATATCCACACCAGGATCCTGGAGAGGATGCACGGCGTGCTGACGGAGGACCGGCAGTACCCGTATCTGCTGCGGCACGCGTCCGCCCGTCTGGGGCAGGCGCGGGAGAACTTCCGGCAGGCCGGGATGGCGGAGCGGCCGCTGGTGCACCTCGGCGGTAAAATGTGGGCGCTGTTCCCCTGGCTGGGCAGCTACGCCTTCATCGCGCTCGAGCGGTTCCTGAAGATCCGCTGCGGGAAGCGCCTGGGGCTGAAAGGCCTGAGCCCGTCCCGTCCTTACTACCTGCAGTTCACGATGCAGGTGAGCGAGGAGGAATTCTACCGCATCACGGCGGAGGAGGCGGCGGAGGAGATCGATCCCATGGAGCTCGTGTATCCTAAGGAAGTGCCTGTTTTTGAGAAGTATGATGAGTATGTTCCCGAAGAGCTGATCAGGAAAGGGTTCGCCTGCGGCGTGCTGGATGTGGAGGGCATGCGCCGGCGGGTCCTGCAGTGGCCGGAGATTCGTTTCTGAGACAGGAGGTCGAGATGCGCACAGCGAAGGAGAGATATAAGAAGTGGCTTGAGAAGCTCCCGGCAGGAGATCCCATGCGGGAGGAACTGGAAGCGATCGCAGGTGACGAGAAGGAGATCCGGGAGAGATTCAGCCGGGTGATCTCCTTCGGGACCGCGGGCCTGCGGGGCATCTGCAGCGCCGGGACGAGCAGGATGAACGTCCTGACGATCGGCCGGGCGGTGCAGGGGATCGCGAACTACATCAAAGCGTCCGGGGCGGATCCGGACAAGGGTGTCGTGATCGCCTATGACTGCCGGTATCACTCCCGGGAGTTCTCGGAGCTGGCGGCGTCGATCCTCGCCGCGAACCGGATCCGGGTCTACCTGTTTCCGGAGATGCGCCCGACGCCGGAGCTCTCCTTCACGGTCCGCCAGATGCGATGCGCAGCCGGTCTCAACCTGACGGCCAGCCACAACCCGAAGGAGTACAACGGCATGAAGGTGTACTGGTCGGACGGCGCGCAGATCTCGGGCGCGGTCTCCGACGGGATCTCGGAGGAGATCGGGAAGCTGGATTTCTTCAGAGGCATCCGGCAGATGCCGCTTGCGGAGGCGGAGGAACGGGGCCTGCTCGTCATGCTCGGGGAGAAGACGGACCGGGCCTACCTCTCCTATGTGAAGAGCATGCGCCGGCACACGGAGGAAGAACTGGATCTCACCGCCTCCATCGTGTACACGCCGCTCAATGGAACCGGCGCGGCCGCGGTCCGGCAGGTGCTGACGGAGATGGGCTTCTGGAACTTCCGCATCGTCCCGGAGCAGGAGATGCCGGATCCGGAGTTCACGACCGTCGGCTATCCCAACCCGGAGGATCCGAAGACGTTCCGGCTCGCGGAGGAGCTGGGGGCGTCCGTCGGCGCGGATGTGCTCATCGCGACGGATCCCGACAGCGACCGGATGGCGATCGAGATCCCCTGCCGGGACGGGAAGTACCACTTCCTGAACGGCAACCAGACCGGCGCCATGCTGATCGCCTATATGGCGGAGGGACTCCGGGAGCGGGGAGAGGTCACGAAGGGATCGGACACGGCGGACCTGCCGCACAGGTACGCGCTGATCAAGTCGATCGTGACCGGCGACATGGGAGCTGCCATCGCCCGCAGCTACGGCATCGCGGTGTTCGAGACGCTCACCGGCTTCAAGAACATCTGCGGCAAGATCCACGACATTGAAAAAGAGGGATTCCGCTACTTCTTCGGCTATGAGGAGAGCATCGGCTGCGCGCCGTCGGCGGAAGTCCGCGACAAGGACGGCGTGTGCAGCACCATGCTCATCGCGGAGATGACAGCCTACTACAGAAAGCGCGGGATGACGCTGGAAGAGGTCCTTGAAGCTCTGTACCGGGAGTACGGGTACTTCTACGAGGAGGACGTCTCCCTGGTGAGGGAAGGCGAGGAAGGCATCGCGCAGATCGCCGGGATCATGGAAGCCTTCCGCCAGGAGAAGCCGCAGACTTTCGGCGCTCTTCAGGTCAGAGAGATCATCGACTACCTGGAAGGACACAGGGATGTGCCCGTCTCGAACGCCATGCGCTTCGACTTCGGAGACGGAACCTGGTTCGCCCTGCGCCCCTCCGGGACGGAGCCGAAGCTCAAGTTCTACTATTACGCCTGCGCGGAGGACCGCGACACGGCAGCCGCCCGCGTGCATGACATGCGCGCCGGGGCGGAGGCGCTGATCGAGAGGACGGAGGCACAGTGACGTACTTAAGGGGCGGCCGCATCAAAATGCGGCCGCCCCTCTTGCTTCAGCGGGATGTTCAGGCCGGCCCATTATACTGCAGGCACAGCATGGTCAGGTCGTCGAACTGTTCAGCTTCTTTTACGAAATTGTCGATGTCGGTGCTGACGATGGCCAGGACCTGTTCGGGAGTGGCGTCAGGGTCCTTGTTCAGGGCGATGAGCATGCGGTCGGTGCCGAAGAGGTCGTTTGCGGCATTGGTCGCTTCCGTCAGGCCGTCTGTGTAGAGGAAGAGTCTGGCACCGGGGCGGAGGGTCAGCTCATATTCTTTGTACCGGATGTCCTCCATGCCGCCGACCACGAAGCCGTGGCGGTCTTTGTAGAGGATGAAGGGTTCGCCCGGCTCCTTCAGTACAGGGTACTCGTGGCCGGCGTTGGCGGCGGTGAGTTTGCCGGTGGAGATCTCCAGGATGCCGAGCCAGACGGTCACGAACATCTCCTGGCGGTTGTTGGAGCAGATGGCGGCGTTGACGTCCGTCAGGATCTGGGCGGGGGACTTGCCGGTCAGGGCGTTGTCCGCCAGAAGGATCTTGGAGGCCATCATGAAGAGCGCTGCGGGGATGCCTTTGCCGGATACGTCGGCCATGACCAGGCACAGATGGTCGTCATCCACAAGGAAGAAGTCGTAGAAATCACCGCCGACTCCCCTGGCAGGGTCCATGCTGGCGTAGATCTCAAATTCGGACCGGTCCGGAAATGCCGGGAAAGCATTCGGAAGCATGTCCGCCTGGATCCGGGAGGCGAGAGACAGCTCGTTGCTGATGCGTTCGCGCTCTGTTTCTTCGAGGTGTCTGGCTTCCAGGAGCTGCATCTTGCGGCGGGTGTACAGCCACATGAGCGCGCCGACCGCCGTGATCCCGGCGAGGAAGATGGCGAACTGGAACCAGAGCTGTTCGTGCAGGGACTTCTCCTTGACGATGGGGACCGTCAGGACTTTGCTCTCTCTTCCGAGGGCATCCTTGAGCTCCATGACGAAGCGGTAGCTGCCGCCGGGAAGATTCGTGTAGGTCACGGGATCGAGATCGCGGCGGTTCACGGTCACGGGCTCCTGGTCAAATCCATCCAGGTAATAGGAGACCTGCGGGTCCGTGAGGGAGTAGTTGTACACGAAGCCGTAGATGGTCAGCCTTGTCACGTCGTGGGAGAGGCGGAAGGCGCCTGTTTCATCCGGGTAGATGCGCACGCCGTCGGCGTCGACGAAGGGGACGGCCTGCTTGAGGTCGGTGACGTTCTCCAGGGCGGACTCGATGTTGACCTTCGCGATGCCGGCGGTGCCTGCGATGTAGAGATCCCCTTCCGGCGTCAGCTCGCTGTAGGAGTTGAAGGTCACGGTGCAGGGCAGGCCGTCGGCCAGACCGTAGTGGACCGGATGGAGGTCGCCGCCGGAGAGGAGCTCCTCCGCGGGAAGCATGTAGATGCCGTCGCTGCTGAGGACCCAGATATCGCCGCTGCTGTTCTCGTACAGGTCGGCGTTGTCGGGATAGGGGAAGTTCGGGATCGTGGTGACCTGGTAGTCCTCGGTCATGTAGGCGATGGAGTTGCCGGCGATGATCCAGTAAAGGTGTCTCGATGCGTCATATTTGATGTGCATGACGACGCCCGACCGCAGGCCTGCGTGGGTGTCGATGTTGCGCATGCCGCTCTCATTGATGATATAGATGCCGCCGCCGTTGGTGCCGAGAAGGGCGTCCCCGTTCGGCGCGGCGCAGACGCAGAGGCTCACCGGGTTGGCGAGGCCGTCGTTCTCTCCGAGGGAGGAGACGACGCGGTCGCCTTCGATCACGTTCATGCCGCCTGTGCAGGCGACGAGGATCTTACCGTCGGGCGTCTCGCAGACGGCGCGGATCCGGTTGGAGAGGAGACCGTCTTCCTTCGTGAAGGACAGCAGACGGCCGGCGTCGTAGCACAGCAGACCGCGCTCGTGCCAGGTGGAGATCCACAGTCTGCCGCGGCTGTCCGGGATGATGGAGCGGATCCGCACGCCATCCAGATGCTGCAGAAGATCGGTGACTTCCTGCTGCGCGCCGGAGGCGGTCACTGCGGAGGTCACAGGGACGGACGACACAGGGCCGTTCTCCTCCAGGACGAGCAGACCGTTGTCCGTGCCGACGAAGAGCTGGTCCCCGCACATGCACGTGGAATTGACGACCCGCGTCGGGAGATCGAAGCGGGCGAAGAGATCGGTGAAGCGGTTGGAGACCAGCTTCATCACGCCCTGCCGGGAAGCGCAGAACCAGAGGTTTCCTTCATAATCCACCATCATGTGGCCGATCAGGCTGGTCACGGGCAGTTCATCCAGACAGTAGATCTCCTCACCATATACTGCGCCGATGCCGGTCTGGCTGCAGATCCACAGATGACCGTCGATCAGGCGCATCTCGTTGACGAAGGAAAGCGGCTCGATATCCATCCGCTCCATGGCATCCGCCCCTTTGCGCAGATCGCCGTGGTAGAGGCCCGATCCCTCTGTTCCGATGTAAACAGACCCGGGAACGTCCGGATCGGGGAGGATGCTGGTGATGTTCTGGATGGAGGAATCTGTATGGCTGAGATAATCCTGCACTTCACCGCCGCGAAGGGTGAAGCAGTCCCCGTCCGTGGTGAGGCAGTACAGAAGTCCGTCCGGGGACGGCCACAATTCTTCGATGAAGACATCGGCGATCCGGGGATCGGTGAGAGGATGCAGGGCGAGGTCCCCGTCGATCATCGTGATGCCGGAGGTGGTGCCGATATAGATCCGGCCCTCCGTATCCTCCGAGATCGAGCGGACCTTGGAGGAACCGAGACCGTCGTCCTCGCTCCAGAAGCGGAACTCGCCCCGCTCCATCATCGCCAGGCCGCTCTCATTGGTGCCGATCCACAGCCTGTTCAGGCTGTCCGCATGAAGGCACATCACGCTGCCGATGTTCATGGCAGGGGCGATGCGCTCGAAGGTATTGCCGTCATAACGGATGAGCCCGCTGTAACTGCCGATCCAGATAAAACCGTCCTCCGTCTGCAGGATCGCGTTCGCCTCCGAAGTGGGAAGGCCGTTCCGGTTGTTGTACAGGACGGCGGAGTAGCTGTCCCGGCCGGTCGAGGGATCGACGGCGATCCTGACGGGTGCCGATGCAGATGCGGCCGTCGCCGGCAGCGCCGTCAGCAGCGGCAGCGACAGCACCGGCTGCGCCGCAAGAATGACGGCTGCCAGGGCCAGGGCTGCCAGTGCCCTGTGAAGGACATGCTTCCTACGGCTGCATGGCACAGAAGACTTATCCATACTTCCAACTCCTTCCTCTGCGCGGGCTGTAGCTGCACGCGATCGGTACGCGGTGGTGGGCAGAATACTATCCAATACATTATACGTGAGAGTGCGGGGGGATTTCAATTCCGACCGCCTTCTGCGCGGTGCAGCTTCCGGTATTGCAGCGGGGAATTGCCCTTGGCATCCGGACGGGCCCCCCTGTGTGCTGTGTGAGATTACAGATACCGGTGCATGTCGGCGAGGGAGTCGTAGATGCAGGTGGGTTCGACGTCGGATTCGCGGACGGTCTGCATGGTGGCCTCGCCGGTCAGGACCAGGAAGCCCCGGGCGCCGTTGTTGACACCGGTGGCGACGTCCGTGTAGAGGCGGTCGCCGACGAAGGCCATCTCCGAAGGGGCATAGCCGGTGAGGGAGGCGAGCATGTCGACAGTCTCTTTCCAGGGCTTGCCGAAGTAGCGGGGGCTGACGCCGGTGGAGGCGGTGATCAGGCTGCACATGGCGCCGCAGTCGGGGATGTAGCCGTCCTCGGTGGGACAGTTGATGTCCATGTGGGTGGCGAGGAAGGGCACGCCCTCGCGGACATAGCGGCAGATCAGATCCAGTTTGTGATAGGTCAGGGTGGTATCGAAGCTCTGGACGGCGACGTCCGGGGCTTCTTCCACGATCTGCAGGCCTCTGGCCTTCCAGTTCTGCACGAGGAGCGGGGTGCCGTTGAGGTAGATGCGCGCGCCGGGATAGTTCTGCTGCAGATATTCGGCGCAGACGTCGCCGGCGGTGATGATCCTGTCCTCGGCGACCTCCAGGCCCATCCCGCGGAGTTTCTCCACGTAGACGGCGGGGACGCGGGAGGCGTTGTTGGTGAAGAAGATATAGTCCCTGTCCGCGGACGCCTCCAGCGCACGGATGAAGTCCAGTGAGCCTTCGATCGGGCGGTTGCCCAGGTAGACGGTCCCGTCCATGTCCAGGACGAACAGTTTAACGCCCTGCAAGGCGGTCTCTTTGCTCAGCATGTACACCTCCCGGTGAAAAAATGAATGTCCCGGTCCCTTTCACTCCGCTGATGCAGCGTACTGTTCCGCCAGTCCCAGATCCCAGAGGAGCTGCAGGAGGGTGTAGCGGTCCCGGACTTCCTTGGCGACGACGACAGCCTCGCGGGCTCTCGCGGCCGGAATATCGATCTCCTCCGGCTCCGTGGGCGCGCCGAGGGAGCGCAGGAGAGCGGCCATCTCTTCGGCGGCAGGGAGATCTTCCTGAATCGCGCGGCGGATCTCCTCCCATTTCTCTT
>OCTX012248824.1_pt1 | contig 11401 bp, 7 predicted proteins | sample 1539691 | NCBI WGS metagenome assembly OCTX01 (sample SAMN02144231, study PRJEB22623) | gut metagenome | biome: sheep rumen | host: Ovis aries | place: New Zealand | reverse complement strand
CCTCGCTCTTCGAGGGCAACTGCTTCGTCAACGGGAGCGGTATACTCAGGATTGAAGCTGCCGAAGACGGGCAGCGCATCGACGACCCGCGCGTCTTCACCATCGACGGCCGCTACCTCGGCACCGAAGTGCCCGCCTCCTTCCAAGGCATATACATCCAGAACGGGCAGAAGCACTTCAAGAGTTATGAGTTTTGAGTTATGAGTTAGGAGTTTTGAGTTGTAAGTTTTGAGTAAAAAAAGCACTCCCCGAAGGCCAAAGGGCTTTCGGGGAGTGCTGCTTTCTTATCTCTCATTTCTCATTTCTCATTTTTCATTTCCCATCTCCAGCTTGGCGCCGAAGAAGAGTGTCCGCGGCAGCGAGGGGCCGTAGATGTAGGCGGCGTCGCGCTCGGGACCGCTGTCGTGGTCGCGCTGGTAGCTGTTGAAGACGTTTTGCACACCGACGCTGAGCTCCAGCGAGGTGCTCTCGCCAAAGGGGATGCCGTATGCGGCCTTGAGCGAGAGGTCGAAGAAGGGGTCGGTGACCACGCGGTGCACATGGCCCTCGCCGCCGTGCTTAGCCCCGTCGTGGTGCTCCTCCCCTTCCGCCACGTGGTGATACACCAGCATGGGGCCCGTGAAGGTGCCTGTAGCGGTGAGCTGCAGCCTTTTCACGGGGGTGTAGACACCGGTGAGGTAGGCATAGACGTCGGGGGTGCGCTCCATGCGGCGCTCATACTGACCCTCTTCCCACTCCTTGCCCTGGCCGGTGTAGCGGCTGCGCTGCCAGGTACCGCCGAGCTGCAGGCGCATGGTCTCCAGGGGCGAGAGGGTCATCTCCACGTTGACGCCCGCCACCTCGGCGCCGTCGGCGTTGCGGCGCTCGTAGTGCATGTAGCCGCTGGCGGTGTCGTCGAAGAGGAGCTCGTTGACGAAGGCGTCGTTGATGCGTGTGAAGAACCCCTCGACGAGCAGGTCGGCCTCCAGGTCGCCGACGTGGAAGCAGTAGTTGGCGGAGCCCGTCACGGAGTGCGAGCGCTCCATGCGCAGGTCGGCGACGTTGGTGATTTTGTAGAGCTCGCCGCCCACGGCGCCCACGTGCAGGTCTTCATCGTACACCTGCGGCGCGCGGAAGCCCGAGGCATAGCCGACGCGCAGGGCGAGGTGGTCGGTGGGGGCATAGCGAACGTTAAGGCGGGGGCTCACGACGGGGTTGGCGACCATGGTGTGCTTGTCGAGACGCGCACCTACGAGGAGGTTCCAGCGGCTGTTCTTCCACTCGTTCTGCAGGTAGGCGCTGAAGGTGGCTATGTCCTGGTGCAGGGTGTCGGGGCTGCCGAGGGTGTGGTCGCGCAGGCGGTCGAGGGTGTGCTCCACGCCGGCGGTGAACTCGGCAGGCATGAACCAGAGCGTGTCGAAATGGCGGCTGTATATGGCGCCGTAGTTGAGAGTCAGGTCCTGCGTGTAGCCGTAGGCGGTGCCTATCGGCTCGTCGTCCTCGCGCTCGCCGTAGTAGCTCTGGCGGTCGACATGCTGCAGCGAGGCGAAGAGCGAGGCGTGGCGCAGGCCGCTGGCAGGCAGCCAGTCCCACTTGAGGCTGGCGCTGTGTATGTCGTGTTCGCCGCCCTCGGAGATGTGCGCGAAGGGCGACGGCAGGTCGAAGCAGTCGCCGCCGCGGCGGAAGTCGTGTATGTTGTGGTACTCGATGTTAAGCTTCGAGAAGGCGCCCGTGCGGAGAAAGGCACGGAGGCCCAGCATGCGCGCCTTGAGCTGGCCAAGCTCGGAGTATCCGTCGCCGTTGTGGTCGTAGGGCTGGCGGCTGCGATTGTGGCCGAAGACGGCGATGCCGGCGGAGCGGTCGTCGCTGACCACGGAAGCGTTGAAGGAGTTGCCGATATCCCAGGCACGGCCCCCTACGAGGTGCGTGGTGTTGGCCACCGAGGCGGCGTTGCGGCGCGGTTCGCGGGTGATGACGTTGACCACGCCGGCTATGGCGTTGCTGCCGTAGAGCGCCGAGCCGCCGCCGCGCAGCACCTCGACGCGGTCGATGAGCGCCGTGGGCAGCTGGTCGAGGAGGTAGACGCCGGCCAGCGCGCTGTTCACGGGACGGCTGTCGATGAGAATCTGCGAGTAAGCCTGTCCGAGACCGTTGATGCGCACCTCGTTGGCGCCGCAGTTCTGGCAGGTATTCTCCACACGGAGGCCTGTGCTGAAGTTCAGCGCCTGCCCGAGGTTTATGGCGCTTGCAGCGTCCATCTGGGCGGCGTCGATGATGCCGACGGCCGTCGGGGCCTCGGAGCGCGGTGTGGCATGCTGCGTGGCCGTCACCACGACCTGGCGCAGACGTATGGTGTCGCCGTGGCTCTGCGCAGCGGCCACGAGCGGCAATAAGGCAATTATTGCGATAATCTTTCTTTTCATTTATTATAATGTATAACGGGTCAATGTGTCTCAGAGCTCATAGAATCTGGGCTCAAAGCGTTCAAAGTGCCCCGGGTCACAGAAGTCCCACGGGCATAGGAGCACGGACGCTCACTAAAAGAATGCTTAAAGCACACTACCCGCCGGCGGCGCACGCAGACGGCTCACCCCGCAGACGGGCAGCACGACCTGCTCCGCGACATAGGCGGCGCAGCGCTCCGTAGCGGGGAGTATCACCTTAGGCTGCCCTTCGGCCCTGCCGAGATAGTCAAGACTCAGGAAGTGGCAATACTGACAGTCTTGCTGGTGATGGTGATGTGTGTCATAGTGACCGGCGCATTGCAGACAGTCGTCATGCACGTCCACCGTATCGTGGTGCACATGCAGCGACGCCCCGACCACCATCGGCAGGTAGACGGCCAACAGCAGGACGGAGGTTATATGTCGCAAAGTCCGGTATGTCATTACGCATTAACTCTTAACTTCTTCTCTTCGGGTTCTTGGGGAACCAGCCCTTCTCCACACGCTTGCGTTGCTTGAAGAGCTCGAGAATCGACCAAAGGCTGGAGAAGGCCACCACGCCGAGGAGGGTGGAGGGGATTGTCGCCGCCGTGAGCAGCGAACCCACGATGCACGCCACCGCCACCAGCAAGAACACCCACCAGCAGCGTACCCCGAAATGATAATCCGCCTTGATGACTATAGGATGGAAAAGACCTATGCAGAGAAAGGCCGACACCCCTATGATTATCCCCGTAAAATTCATCTACACAAACTCTTGACTATATTATCATTCTTTTCAAATGCGCTGCAAAGATACATTTTTTCACAAAACAATTGGCCATTTGACAAAGATATCTTATCTTTGCATCCGCATCGCAGGGGCGGCGGATCAGCCTACCTGCCGATGCAACAGCACTTTGATATAGTCGACAATTAGGTTCCACCCATGCAAAATCGGGTGGCCAAGAGGGAATCGCGTGCAAATCGTGAGCTGTCGCGCAACTGTAAATCACACCCAAGACTCCGCCGGCGTTACACCATTGGACACAGTCAACGTCTGAGAAGGTGCCGGGAGGAGGGTGAAAGCCAGGATACCTGCCTATTTGTTCCGGACAATGCTTTCGCGTCAAAAGCCATCTGCTCCACAGCCGGCCCCACAGCCAGCTCCTATAGCTTCGTTCCCGTTTGGCCGTCGCATTGCCCGCACTCAAGGTGATGTGACGAAATGATTATTGTAAACATAAAATATATCAACAATGAACTGGAAAGAAGACTATAGAAGAAAGGTATCGAAGCCCGCAGAGGCCATCAAGGACATCCATGACGGCCAATGCGTGGTCATGGGTCACGCCGCAGCCGCGCCCCATCTCATACAGCAGGCCCTCGCCGACCATTGCGAAGACTACAACGACGTGCTCATCTTCCACATGACCACCCTCGGTGACAACCCATGCTACAAGCCACAATGCTACGGCCATTTCCGCCACGTGAGCAACTTCCTCTCGGCCAATTCGCGCGAGGTCATTGAGCGCCGCGAGGGCGACTTCTTCCCCGCCTACTTCAAGGACGTGCCCTCGATGATTGGGGGCGACATACCCTGCGATGTAGCTGTCTTCCAGGCAACGCCGCCCAACGCCGAGGGCTACTGCTCGCTGGGTGTCAGCTGCGACTACGCCCACGCCGCCATCCGCGCCGCCAAGACCGTCATCATAGAGACCAACGAGCTGATGCCTTTCACCCACGGCGACACGCTGATACACGTGTCGCAGGTCAACCACATCATCCCCTGCGCCTACCGCCTGCAGGAGCTCATCCTCCCCACCCCGGGCGACGTCGAGCTTGCCATCGGTCGCAACTGCGCCTCGCTGGTGGCCGACGGCTCCACCCTGCAGCTCGGCATCGGCGCCATCCCCGACGCCGTCCTGCAGGCCCTGGGCGACAAGAACGACCTCGGCATCCACTCCGAGATGTTCTCCAACGGAGTGATGGAGCTCATGAAACGCGGCAACATCAACGGCCGCCGCAAGACCCTGCATCGCGGCAAGGCGGTGGTCACCTTCATCATGGGCTCACGTGAGCTCTACGACTTCGTCGACGACAACCCCGACGTAGAGTTCCACCCCGTCGACTACGTCAACAGCCCCCTCGTCATCGCCAAGAACGACCGCATGATATCCATCAACTCGTGCCTCGAAGTCGACTTGCAGGGACAGGTGGCTAGCGAGACCATCGGCATACGCCAGTACAGCGGCATCGGAGGACAGGTGGACTTCATACGCGGCGCCTCGCTGGCGCGTGAAGGCAAGGCCATCATAGCCATGCCCAGCACCGCCGCCGGCGGCACCATCTCGCGCATCAAGCCCTTCCTCACACAGGGCGCCGCCGTGAGCACCTCGCGCAACGACGTCGACTACATAGTCACCGAATACGGCATCGCACGCCTCAAGGGACGCACCCTCCAGCACCGTGCCGAGGACCTGATACGCATAGCGCACCCCGACTTCCGCCCAATGCTCATCGAAGAGTACGAGCGGCGCTTCAACTGCAAGTGGGTGACGGAATAAGGAAGAGGCAGTACTGGCAGTCCTGCTGGTGACGGTGGTGCGTGTCAATATGGCCGGCGCATTGCAGACAGTCGTCGTGGGCATCCACGGTGTCGTGGTGGACATGCAGCGACGACCCCACCACCATCGGCAAGTAGACGGCCAGCAGCAGGGATGCTATATGTCGCAACGCGCGGTACTTCATATCCTATTCTTTCTCATTTATCATTTCTCCATTCTCCCTCTCGCGCTTCGGGTTCTTGGGAAACCAGCCCTTCTGCACGCGTTTGCGCTGCTTGAAGAGCTCGAGTATCGACCAGAGGCTCGAGAAGGCCACCACGCCGAGGATGGTGGAAGGGATCGTTGCACGGGTGAGCAGCGAGGCGGCGATGCACACGACCGCAAGGAGAAGGAAGCACCACCAGCAGCGGACGCCGAAATAGTACTCCGCCTTGATGACTATAGGATGGAAAAGGCCGATGGCCATGAACGCCGACAGCCCTATGATAATACCTGTAAAGTTCATCTATGCAAGCATTTGCCTAAAATATGACGGTATAAACCGTGTTGCAAAGATACATTTTTTCTCAAAACCACCGGCCTTTTGGCAAAGATACCTTCCCGATGCGGCCGCAACGGCTGCGGCGTCGCACGCCCCCCGCAGCCGCTCCAGGACAGAAGGCTGGCGGCGTGCGAAAAAATAATTTTGCTGGAGAGATTTTATTTTGTACTTTTGCCGCCGTTTTTGGTCACCCGGAAGGGTGTCAAAAGGGAAGCCGGTGAGAGTCCGGCGCAGTCCCGCTGCTGTAAGCTCGAGAGTTTGAAGCCCATCATGTTACGTCACTGTGCGACGCCATAGCCGCATGGGAAGACGGGGCCGAAAGGAGCAAGCCAGAAGACCTGCCAGAAACGATGAACATATCCGGAACGCTTTCGAGGAAAGGCTTGCCGATAGACGAAAACCCTGCACACCGATGGCAGGTTCCGTTTGTTTGTGTTTCCCTATTCCTTGTTTGCCGTCCTCGGATACGGCGAGAGAAAATGGTAGTTCAACCTATACATTTTTCAACTGATACAACAACTAACAAATTAACACAACAAACGATGAGAAAGATTCTCAAAACAATCATGACGCTGGCGCTGCTGATGGCTGTGCCGGCGACGATGCAGGCCCAGAGCACCGTTGTGGTGGCCGAGGGCACGGCGAGCCCCAATGTGCCGCCATTCTATCTCTACAACGCCAAGTATGCGCAATGGTCGCAGAGCGTCTACCCGGCCTCGGAGCTCACGGCGATAGCAGGCCGCACGCTCACGGCGTTCACCTACCACACCAGCATCTCCTCCTTCACGCCCGACCCCGGCGAGTGGACCATCATGCTGGGCATCACCACGAAGAACGACCTCGCCAGCGGCAAGGACAACACGGTGTGCACCACGGTGTTTGACGGGCGGCCGACCTTCGACATAGCCACCGGCGACATGACCTTCACCTTCGACACCCCCTTTGAGTACGAGGGCGGCAACCTGCTGGTGTGGTTCGACCATCAGGCAGGGACCACGACGGCTATGGAAAGCTGCACATGGCAGGCCAAATCGGCCACCGACGCCAGCCGACGCGCGTACAACACTGCTTACACCAACCAGTACAACACCGAAGGCAGCCTTGCGGCCTACCTGCCCACCATCAAGGTGACCGTGCAGGATGCCCAGCCCGCCGACCCCGAGCCGGTGTCGGACCATGTGACCGTCAGCCTCAACAACTATGTCTTCACCCCCACGCAGGAGGACTATGTGCCACTGAACCAGCGTGGCGGCACCGCATGGAGCGCCGCCGAGCGGACGGCGGGCCTGGTGGCCATAGAGATGCCCTTCGACTTTCCCTTCGGCACACAGACCATCGCCGGGGGCACACAGCTTTATGTCTCTGCCGCGAAAGGCCTGGCCCTGACGCAAAGCGGCTACATCTTCGCGCCCATGTCGCTCACCGCCGAGAACGCCGCCTATGAGGGCATCGGCGACAGCACGATACTCACCCTCGTCAACTCCGACTCCGTCGTCGTGGAGTGGAACGCCGTGCAGCACGGCACCGGCACGACGGGCAACACCTACACCTTCCAGCTGGTGCTGGAGGCCAACGGCGACATCACCTTCCACTACAGCAACTGCACGGTGAACAGCTACAAGGAAATCGTCCAAGGCGTCTACTGCAACGCCGCGGAGAACACCTGCCTCAACGGCTCCAGCTATGCCGACCCCTCTCGCAACCATGCGGGCCTCAGCACCCGCTCCATCTCGTCCTACAGCAAACCCCGCGACGGACAGATATACCGCTTCCAGCGCCCCGACTGCCACGTGATAGCCGTCAGCGGCAGCGAGCCGTGGACGGAGGAGTTCAACGACCTGTGGGTCGACGGCCGCCTGCCGGGGGGCTGCTGGGAGAGCGTGCAGTCGCACAACGGAAGCAGCACCAACAACCACTGGAGCAGGTCATACAACGACCATAGCGGCAACAGCGGCTACGGAGCCTACATGACAGCCACCTACAGCTACAACGGCTCATGGAACGCCGTCGACCTCATCACGCCGGTGTTCGACATCCCCGAAGCCGAAGCCTATACCGTGGGCTTCTGGATGAAGCGCGGCACGAGCTCCACCGTCAACGCCCAGACGGGCGTGCGACTCTTCGCCAGCAGCAGCGCCGACACCGCCGACGGGCAGCTGATACTCTTCGCCCCCTATTTCACGACCGTGAACCCCACGGTGGCCGAAGCCGGATGGTACTACTTCGAGGCCACCATACCCACGGCAGGCCGCCAGCGGTTCATCCTGCGCGGCGTCGACTGCAGCAACACGCGCCTGGATATCGACGGCATCCGCGTGGCCGCCATACCCAACTGCAGCCATCCCGCCGACATGGCATGGGACGCCGACAACCAGCAGGTTACATGGACGGCCGGCAGTGCCACCCAATGGCAGGTGCGCGACGGCGCGACCCTCACCGTCGTCAGCACGCCAGCATACAGCAACAGTGCATGGCTGCCGGCGTCGAACTATAATGTATATGTACGCTCCATCTGCAGCGCTGGCGACACACTTGAGTGGCGCGGCCCCGTGAGCTTCATGACAGCCTGTGACATCATCACACTCGACGGCAGCGACAGCCTTGTCTACGACTTCGACAACCTGACGACCTCCGGCACCATTCCCGCCTGCTGGACGACGAGCCACATCAGCGGCCCAGGCACTGGTTTATGGGGCTCGTACAGCGCCGTAAGCGCACACAGCGGCAATCGCGTGATGCGGCTGCCCGACATGGATAGCACCACGATCACCGACCTCGTCACCTCACAGATCAACATAGCCACCGCCAACAGCTACGAGGTGCGCCTCTGGATCAAGCGCGGCAACGGCACGAAGCGCGACGAGGGCGTCAAGGTGTGGGTCAACACCACGCCCGACACCGTCGGCGGCACAGCCCTCTTCCACGCCCGCCGCTGCATCACGGCAGAACCCGTGGTGGAGACGGAGGGCTGGTACGAATACCGCGGCACCATACCCATGGCCGGCAACATGTACATAGTGCTGCAGGGCATCAGCAAGTGGGGCCAGCAGACCTGGATTGACGACTTCGTCATTGCTCCTGCCACAACCGCCCCCGTTGAGCCCGGCGACACCACAGACAACATACAGTACTGGGTTGGCACAGGCGAGAACTCCGCCACCTTCACCCTCCACTTCAACAACGCCGCCACCCCCGTTTCCCTTGTCTGGGGCTACCGTTGGGACGACCCCTACGACGACTACACCGTGGGCATGATGATGGAGGAGATTGCAGAAGCCGACCCGCGCGTGTCGTTCGACGGTCTGGAAAACGGCTTCCTCAACGGCTATTCCTACATCGACAGCACCTACAACCTCACGGCGCCGACGGGCAGCAACTACGCAGGCTTCATAGTGAACGACGAGGTGGCCAACTACGGCTGCAACGTGCAGCCCCTTGCCGATGGCGACGCCATAGCCTGGATGGATGCCGACTACGACTTCTTCTCTGGCAACATCAACCTCGGCCCGACAGACACGATATATGTAACCGCCCCCAGCGGCGACATGCCCGACCCGCAGCCCGTGGTGCGTCCCTTTGCTGCCGAAGACATCCTCTACTGGGTAGGTTCGGGTGACACCGGCTCGGTGGTCGTCGTCTCGTGGGACGACGAGAGCGGCGACGAGGTGGCTCTGGCATGGGGTGTACGCTACGAGAGAGACTCTTACCCCACGGTGCTGGACCTCCTCGACAGCATCCAGGCTGCCGATACACGCTTCTCATACTCGGTGCGCCGCTATATGGGCGAGGTGTACGACATCAACACCATCTCCTATGAGGACGAGAACTACAGCCTGGCCGAGACCAACACCTCCAGCATCCATGTAAGAGTGTGGGGCGAGGAGCAGACCGACGACGTCGTTGGCGACGAGCTGGAGACATTCAGCGTGTGGGACGGCGACCTGGTGCAGATATCGACGAGCGGTCTGTTCACCGCCGTGACGGTCATCCCCGTGACGGTGCCCGCACAGCCTGTAGAACCGACTCCCGTAGACGCGAGCATCGCCTTCGAGGACATTCTCTACTGGGTTGGCACTGGCAGCGACAGCGCCGTCTTCATCGTCAACTACGCCCAGCCTGACACGGCCTTTGCCTGGGGTTACCTCTTCAACGGCACGACGACGGCCGAGACGATGGCCAACAATATCGCCGCCGCCGACCCGCGCCTCGAGATCTCCGGTTCGCCGTCGATGGGTGGCGACATACGCTTTGCCCTCGAGAACGGCGACACCCTCGGCCTCTCGCCGGTGGGCGAGCTGGGGTACAACTTCTGGTGGACAAACCTCAACGGTGTGAGCGCCGACGCCGGTGCGAACTCAACGATACACAACGGCGACGTCTTCAAGTACGGCGACCTGAACTCAGCCATCGGCTGGGACAACATGGGCGGTTACTTCATGCAGGAGGCTTGGGAGAAGGTGCCGACGCCAGTCAGCGTGCCCGACACCACGGGCCATGTAGGGATATACGATGCCGACGCTGACTTTATCTTCACAGTGTGGCCCAATCCCGCCACGATGCGCGTCAACGTCGAAGCCGTCAGAGATGCTGAAGCACAGCTTTTTGACCTTGCCGGTCGACAGGTCGGCAAATACAAGCTCGTCCAAGGCGCCAACACTATTGACATCAGCGGCCTGGCCAACGGTGTGTACATACTGCGCGCCGGCGGCACCGTGCGCAAGATAGTCAAACGGAGCTGACGCTCTGGGATGGCTGCGTTCAGTGAGCAGTATTCGGTGGGCTGGCGCAGTTATGCGCAGCATCACATAACACTGCTCACTGAACAATGCTGACCAAAAACTAAAAAAGAAGCTTTCGGGCTTCTTTTTTTGTCATATCATTTTTATTTTGTATATTTGCACTCTCAAAAATAACAAATAAATAATAAAACATATAAATAATATGTCACAAAATCAGATTGTTAATAAAGAGGACCTTGTGGTCCGATTTGCTGGCGACTCGGGTGACGGTATGCAGCTGAGCGGCACTCTGTTCAGCGACGCATCGGCCCTGACGGGAAACGATATCGCCACATTCCCCGACTACCCCGCCGAGATCCGCGCGCCACACAACACCATAGCTGGCGTGAGCGGCTACCAGGTGCATGTGGGCAACCACATCTACAGCTCGGGCGACAAGTGCGACATACTGGTGGCGATGAACCCCGCAGCCTTCAAGTCGCAGCTTAAGTGGGCCAAGAAGGGTGCCACGGTCATCGTTGACATCGACACCTTCACGGAGGAGGCTATGGAGAAGGCCGGATACAAGGAGAACCCCTTCACAGACGAGCTGGAGCGCGCATACACCATCATCAAGGCCCCCATCACCTCGTTCACCGAGAAGATCGGCGAGGAGAAAGGCGTTGACAAGAAGACCGCCGACAAGAGCCGCAACATGTTCGCCCTCGGCATCATCTTCTACAGTACACACAAGACGCTGGACCACACTTTTGCATACTTGGAGCGCAAGTTTGCCAAGAAGCCCGCTGTCATCGAGCTGAACAAGGCCGTACTGACCGAGGGTTATGAATATGCCGACAAGCTGGAAGTGATGCACTCGCACATCTTCGAGGTGGCACATGCCGACAAGATGGAGAAGGGCCGCTACCGCAACATCACGGGCAACGTGGCCACCGCATGGGGTCTGCTGGCCGCCTCGGAGAAGAGCGGTCGCCGCCTGTTCCTGGGCTCCTACCCCATCACCCCTGCCACCGACGTCATGGTGGAGCTCGCCAAGCACAAGAGCCTCGGCGCCCGCGTGTTCCAGGCTGAAGACGAGATTGCCGGCATCTGCAGCGCCATCGGCGCCAGCTACGCCGGTGCCCTGGCCTGCACCAGCACCTCCGGCCCCGG
>OCTX012231943.1_pt1 | contig 11401 bp, 10 predicted proteins | sample 1539691 | NCBI WGS metagenome assembly OCTX01 (sample SAMN02144231, study PRJEB22623) | gut metagenome | biome: sheep rumen | host: Ovis aries | place: New Zealand | reverse complement strand
GTCTATGAGACTATACGGGCTCTGGGCGGAAATGTTCTGGCGCGAAGGCTTGAGGATACCAATGAGATGGAGTTCTTCATCTTTATCGAGGACGGCGCTTTGAGCTGATACGATAATATAATACAGCAAAATCCCCCCGAACCGTAATCAAACCGGTCCGGGGGGATTATCATTTATCCTTTTGTTCCTTGGGTTCCTCGGCATATTCAAGAGCCGAGATAACGGCGCACAGCTTTTTTGTGGAGCCGCTGTCAAATTCTATGGTAACGACGGTGTCATCACCGAGGGGAAGGGTGTCTGTAACGGTGCCTGTCCCGAAAAGCCGGTGACGGAGCCTGTCGCCCTTTCTGATGAGCCTGTGGTCGATCATGGCTTTACTGTCCTGCGTTATAGATAACGTTTTCGGAGCCTACGCCGCTGTCAATAGTGAGACTGTATTTTCCGCTTCCCTTGTAGAAATCAGAAGCAGGATTTGTAAGACGGAAGGTAATGTCGCCCACGCCGCCGTCAGCATCAATGTTTCCGTTCATGGTGCCTGTATAGTCGAAGTCGCCTACGCCCTGATCAAGGTCCATACCGCCTGCAACAGCGTCCCTGATGGTAATATCGCCTGCACCGCCGTCGATGTCTATAATACCTGAGCATTCTATGCCTGTTATATTCAGATCGCCTGCACCGCAGTCTATTTCTGCCTTGCTGCATTCGATGCCGCTGAAGTTCACATCACCTGCACCGCAGTTAACGTCAAGGAAAGAGCAGTTTACAGAGGCTATTTTTGCATCTCCTGCGCCCATATCAAGTACAAAGCGGTCATATTCATTATCGGGGAGCATGAGCTTTACGACCGGTTTATAATTCATGGGGTGGAAAACAAGTCCAAAGGGGATAGCGCGGTTCTTCTTTGAATCGTAACCCATAGTGAACCTGCTTCCCGATACCTTTGCCTCAAAATGCTCGGAAACATCAGTAGCGTCCACATGGATACTATCATCGCTGCTCTTTTCGATGATGAGGTCGCCCCAGTCCAGATCCAGCTCAAGCTCTGTCACATTTGCGCCGTCGAAGACCTCATTGTAGTCCTTTACTTTATAATACTTGTCCTTGTCGCTGTTTATGTACATGATATATCCTGTGATGAGAAGGATAAGGCCGAGAGCTATTGCGATGACAGCCGCCCAGAGAGCTCCGCTGCCCTTTTTCTTATTAACGGGAGCAGACTGCTGCTCCTGCACATTGATGTTGTTTTCAGGCATTTTCTTTTCCTCCTTTTTTGAAGAGACCTACTACCCAGCCGCAAAACCTCTTGATACCTCTGCCGATAGCAGGGATAACTGCGCTGAATGCGGGCTTGCATATAAGTATAACTAAACCGGTGAGAATGAGACCTGCTCCCAAGAACATTATGCCCACGGCAGGGAACTCAGTGAGTGCGACTATGCCGCCGATAAGGAGACCGATAGCTGCTGCGAAGAAAGCGATAACAAGTGAAATGAGAACGACGATGAGTGCGAATAAGAGTGAAACTACCACACAGACGATGGGAAGCCAGATAGGGAAGGTGAGTATGCCGAGGACTATTCCGAGAGCAATACTTCCGCCCGAAGCCTTTTTCTTAGGTGGAACATATCCGCCCATCATGGGACCCTGCTGCTGCTGTCCCTGAGGACCGCCCATTCTCTGGGGAGGCATCACGGGAGCACCGCCGACGTGGATACCGCTCTCACGGAGGATATTTACAGCCACATCCTCGGGTGAGCCCATAGCAGCGGCAGTTTCTTCTTCCTTGCCGAAGCCTGCATCGAGGAATACCTCCTCGTAATACGAAAGTGCATCATTGATATCATCAGAAGGCAGACCGCCTCTTTCGAGGTTATTTCTCAGCCTTGTAAGAAATTCAAGTTTGTTCATTGTATTCAGCTCCCTCATTCAATAAAATACTGTCGATTTTTTTCTTATGGCTGCGCCATTCTTCTCTGTACTCCTCAAGGGAATCGTTACCCTTGGGAGTAATTCGGTAATACCTTCTGTTCCTGCCCATGAATTCCTTGTCATAGGTCTCGAGCATCTCGCCCTTCTGCAATCGTCTCAGCACGGGATAGAGAGTGGATTCCGAGATATCCACCGCCTTCCGCAGATACTGAGTGATCTCATAGCCGTAGGTGTCGTTGTTCTGAACGATGGAAAGCACCATGGCATCAAGGAGACCTGCGTTTATAGAAAATCCCATAGTGTAACTCCTTTCTGAAACCATATAGTATTTTGTGAACTGTAATATCTGGTTTCTGATAATATTATACGCTGTATAATATTGGTTGTCAATACAATATTGCAAGTTTTATAAAATATCGTGACTTTGCACATTTGGCGCGGTAAGAAGCGATAGGTCTGTTGTTGATATTTCACATAGACGGTGCTTGCCGGACTGAAAAAGGCATGAAAAAGGCTCCCCGAGAGTTGTCGGGAAGCCTTTTCCTATATATTTATATCATGCTTTCAGTTGTCCTTGTGGAGGAGAGTATTCTGTATTTCGAGAGCGTCATTTGCAGTAATGCCGTGACCTGTCTCATAGACATCGCCGTTGAATCTGCCGCGCTCTGAGATGTTGTACTTGTCGGGGTTAGCCATAGACTGCATGATGAAGATAGCATCTGCAAGATCGGTCTCGCCGTCGCAGTTAGCGTCGCCGCTGCGCTGGATATCCATTGCATTGAGAATGGATATATTGGACTGATAGCTGAACTGTTCGTTGCTGTCAACGATCTCTTCGGGGTGATATGCATCGATATACATGATATATATCTGAGTTATCATGATATCATAGATATCTCCGCTGATGCCGTTCTGATTGAAGTCGCAGTCGGTAGTGAACTTTTTGAATATGTCAATAGGAATAGATGTAGTCTCAATAGTTTCATTTCTGAAGAATGCATTCATGTATTCTCCGGCAGCTGTATAATCTTCGGTGTCTGCAACGCCGTCACCGTTGATGTCAGGAATGGGCTGCTTGCCGTCAAGAACGTTCTGATAGTACGCTGTGAACTGTTCCTCAAAAACGTCCTGATAGAACTGGAAGCGCTCAGTGTCCCCACGCGGAATAATTACTTGTCTGTTTTTAGCTCTGAATGTTAATATCTCTCCCAATCCATACTGGGAAGTATCTGTTGAAAGCAGCGTATCATAGTATTCATCTTCAAAATAGCATTCCTTCAGTGGATAGTGCATTACGAAATACTCGATGATTTCCAGACATCTGTCATCATCATGTGTATAAGTGGAGTGTTGATTTCTCTCGGGCATAGCAGCATCACAGTATTTTTTAATTTTCTTATCGATCTTGTCAGGAAGGTCAATACGTTTGGTAATTTTGGTACGCACATAGTCGCCATCTTCGTTAAGCACATAATATACGGGGTCTCCGTTTCTATAGTATACAGCGAAACAAGCTGCGTCTTTTATATCTACAACACCGTCCTCGTTTACATCTAAGTCGATAGTTCCGTCCTCGATGAATTCAGATGTGATATATGTTCGTGCTTGTCCGAACATTTTTAACATATGATCGAATTTATGAACATACATAAGCTCACAGGATTTATCAGTGACATTTATAGGTGAAGCGGTTTGATAACGCTGTGGAACATATGTGGGATCGTAAGAATTCCAGTCAAGATCTGCCCATGTTGGTCTGTTATTTAAAATATAGTATGCTATGATGATTTCGGCGTCCCAACTATCGAAGCTGCCGTCACGGTTGTAATCGCAGTTCTCTCTGATAAAAGTACTGAGTTCATCAGAAAGTGGGATATTGCTGCCGTATTTATCATCATTAAAACATTTGTATACCAGATATGGATCCATTCTGTCAAAAACGCCGTTTCCGTCAATGTCAGATATGAGCTGTCCGTTATCGAACATTTTCATTTCGCTGTTATATGAGTAGCCAAAAGGCGGCTCCGTATAATATTTTGAAGCATCAAAATCAGTGTTGAACATATAATCTTCAACTCCGACTTTAATTCCGCTGGACGCATTTGAATTTATAGGAAGTGCGGCAGCTGAGATGCTCAGTGCAGATAAGAATGCAGCTAATTTTTTCATTTCAAAACTCCTTTCGATTTCTTTATTTACAGTGGTTGTGGTCATTGGAATATTGGTTGTAACGGCAGCAGTGGTTCGGCTTTCAGTTGTGCGGTTTGCTGAAGACTGTGTTGTCACTCCCAGTGCAGGAGAAGTGACTATTGCGGTATCTGCGCCTGCATAAGACTGATCAGCCTGAACAGCTGATGTGCTTGTTCTGCCTGCGTTAGACGTATCAGCATACGACGTTACAGTTTCTACAGTTCTTGTGGCTGTTGTTTGGTGGTTAACCGTGCTGTTATACGATGTAGCAGTAGGCACGGCTGTTACAGTTGTGCCGTTATAAGCAGTATCAGCGGTGGTGACGGGCTGAGCGGAGACTGCTTCTGTCACGATAACAGAGCCCTCTCTGAAGTCGCCGCCCCTTGGGTCGGGATTTGATCTCAGGTTGGTCCATAGACCTATTGCCAGAGCGGCAGCCGCTGCAGCGGCAGTAACTCTGAAAACAACGGGTATGGTGTATTTCCGCTTTTCTTCCTGAGCAGAAGCGACCTCAGCCTGTGTAAGAAATTCATATTTATGCTTTGCATCGGGGAAATTGAAGGAATCCCTGATATCCTGCTTTAGTTTTTTATTCAAGCCTCAGCCCTCCTCTCAATCAAGTGTTTGTCTGAGGTGCCGTAGGATGCCTTTGATACGTCTGCTCATTCTGAACCTCGACATACCGAAAAGCTCACCCAGAACACCTATGGGAACATCATTTATGTATCGCAGTATGATTATTTCCTTGTCCTCCTCGGGAAGATTTTTGATAGCGTTTCCCAGAGCAACGTTGGTGAGGATAAAGTCCTCATAATCCTTATCGTCTGCAATATTTTCATCGAGCTCCTCAGCTGTCCTGCGATGGAATGCGTCCTTGCACAGGTTTCCTGCGATCGTATAGAGATAGTGCAGTTCTTTGCCTATGTCGCGATAATGCGGACTTTCGAGGAACCGAAGGAAGGTATCCTGTGTCAGATCTTCTGCAATATCACGGTCGTGGATCTTGTAAAAGCAATAGCGGAAAATTTTATCGTATTGGTCATTGATATCAATCGACACATTCAAACCTCCCTTCACTAATGATTAACTGAAAAGACAGTGCAGATGTGCAAAAATAATTGTAAACATTCTGTGAACAAATCCGAGCTTTACAATTATACCATATGATTATAACATATTATCGGACGTCTTTCCACAGGAAATGCCATAATATTATTGTAAGCATAGTGCAATATTCCTTGCGCTGAGGTGAAAAAAGTGGTATAATCAATTTGTTACCTTACACTAACCAAAGGAGCTGATATAATGTCTGAGAAGATACATAGAGGACGCCGAAAAGGAGCTGCTTCCGTGGTCGGACAGATTTGCCAAGGTGGTGAACCACAAGCTGCCCGATGTGCTGCTGAAGTCAAAGAACATATCATGGATGACAAAGCTCATACTGAAAATGGGCGTGAGAATGAGAACCATGCAATTTGTGGAGATATCATTCAAATAAAAAAGGCCGCAGAGTTGTTCCTCTGCGGTCTTTTCATCTATATCAATACGGAACGGTGAGCTTGCCCACTCTCCATGAACCGTCGGGCTGTACCACAACAGAGAATTCTGTCTGTTCTGTCCAAGGCGGAGTATCGTCTACATTACCGCCGCCGTAGCTGTTTTCAACGGCGAAGAATATCTCGTCGTCAGTTCTGCGGAGTATTCCGAGGACCTCTGTGCCAAGGTAGTATATATGGCTTCCCTTTCCTCCGGCAAACCAGTATACCTTGCCGTCCCTTTCAAAATAAGGGCTTCCGTCGATAAAGCTGTTCTCGGGGTAGCGGTCGCTGAAGGTCTGATGGTACATTTCGTTTATCTCGTCTATGCTGCTGACATTTCTAACAAGGTATCCGCTGAATCCGTCACCAAAGTCACGGTATCCCTCAGAGCTTGTGTCAATATCCAGCAGATCGGTTGCTCCGCCGTTGAACTTTCCTTTTGTTTCGAGGGCGTTCTGATAGGCTTCCTTTCCGCGTTCAAGAGTGTCAGGAGCTTCGTTCTCCAGCTGACTGTGAGGTTCAGCTCTTTTCCATGCATAGTCCGAGAGAGACTTTATTGTGTCTGTCAGCTCGGGAGAAACGCTGTATTTCTTTTTTTCGTATCCGATAACTGCAACATTATTGTCGTAAAAACAGTATGTCTGCAAATACAGGTTTTCGTTGATTCTCAAACGGCAGACTTCCTCACCGCACTCGGCATCGTCGGGAAGAGCTTCCCATGAAGCAGCCTTTAAAGCATCAGCAGCAGCAGTATACATGGCATTATCATACAGATTTAAAAGCTTTGATGTGTCGTCGGTGCGGCTTATCTGCATAAGTAAAAGTTTGCAATGCTTTATTTCTTCCGCGGGATCCATGTTGTTCAGCTGTACATAAGCTTCATCTACAAAGGCACTGTGGAGGCTTTCATAGTCCTGAGTTTTAAGCATATATATGCACGCTCCTGCTTCTCCTGTTGATTTATCGCTGTATTCAGCATAAGCATATCCATTGGAGTATACATTGAGTGAGTAATTGAAGAGACCATCTTGGTCAGAGCATCTGAATGCAACATAGCAGATATCATCACCAAAGTTAGGCTCGCAGTCTGCCTCTTTCCATTCCATCTCAGTGAATATGCTCAGCGCTTCGGGAATGTTCTCGCAGCTGAAAGCTGCCTCGGCATCCCATTTTTCATTTATACAGAACCGGCAGTTCTTTGCAGGAACTGTGAAGATCTTACCGGCAGGAGGAATATAGACGTCTGCATAATCGGGATTGAGCGAGGATGTGGTGAGCCATACTGAGTTGATATTGTTTAAGTCATTGACGTCAAGATAGATAAGCTCGTCGCCTGCTTCGGGATCGTACTTTATAGCCTCACGGACTGCATTTTCGGTATCAATGTCTATCTCATACCTCTCCTTGGAGGAGTTATCCTCGTAACAGATGGTGTGGTTGCCGTAGAGGGTGAGACGGCAGGGCTTGGTGCCGTTCATGAGGTAAATGAGCTCACTTTCTCCGTCGGGCAGGGGAGTATCGGGCGATATCTTGTTCCACTCGCCCTCGTTGAGAGCGGTGAGGAGAGCTGTCCTGTTCTCCTCATTTGGTTCAAATACCGCAGGAGCTATTGCGGCATTGGTTAGCCTTACACGGCAGCCGCTGAGGTCACCGAAGGGAGACATTGCCAGTTCTTCTATTTCTGAGCTGTCCACCTTAGGCTGAGTGCGGTGCCTTTTCAGGAGTATACCGCCTCCTGTCACAGCACCTGCTGCGATGGCAATGGCAGCTGCCGCCGCAGCAAACTTGAGCCATGCAGGTCTCTTATAGACGTCAACGCCCGAGACCTCCATGTCGTTTATATTATTGCTTTCCTTGGTTCTTTCTTTATATATCTTTCTGCTCATTGCAAACATTCTCTCCTTTTCTTCATCGGAAGCAGGACAGTCCGCCGCAATTTTCTTTATTGTATCTTCATCGGCGTTTTCGAGAGCGTCAAGGTTAATATCCTTATCGTTCATAACTGTACCTCCTTTAAAGTGAAATGTTCATATCGGTGAGCGTTTCCCTGAGCTTTTTAAGCGCGCGGCTGCATCGGACGCGGACAGCTTCGGGAGTCAGTGACACAAGCTTTGATATCTCTGTGGAACTGCGCATGAAAAAGTATTTCTGTATGATTATGGTAGAATCGGGTTCACCCAGCAGCTCCACACATTTTATCAGCGAGCCTCTCAGCTCTTTTTTCTCAACTGTATCTGCGGTGTTATCGGGAGCCTCTATCTCAGCGGCTTCCTCATCGTCAATGGATACTATGCCGAATTTGTTTTTCGTGAGTCTTTTATACATATCGGCAGCCTTATGCCTTGCAACAGTGCCCACGAAGCCCGTAGGGTCTCCCTCAAATGCCCTGCGTTCATCAAAACGCATATATACGTCAGCAAAGACGTCTCCCACACATTCCTCTATATCCTCTCGGCTTGCACAGCTTCGCAGGCGGCTGAAAACGATAGTGTAAACGTAATTGAAGTATTTATCGAACAGGGTACGCTGAGCGTTCTCCTCGGACTGAGCCGCAGCCTTTCTGTATTCTTTCTGTGTCATGATCTCACCTTCTTTCAAAGCATCCGACGCGTCATCGGCTTTCATAATATCTATTCTGTACTTATGCCCGAACCGTAACAGCTTCAGAATTATTTTTTTATTTTAATTATATTATACAGCTTTTTTCCATGCAATGCAAGTAAAAAAGTAATCAGTTGTCAGTGCATTGTAGGGACGCCCATGGGGCGTCCGTTGGCTCATGCGGGAACGATGCCCCCCTCATTATGTAAAAATGCCGTCGGCATATGGGTTACCGACGGCATTGTATTTATTCAGTTTGCTTTCAGATCTGTTGCTACACCAATGAATACGGGAACATCATTCTTGTCAAGTATCATGTAAACAAAGGGTCTGTCAAGGTCGATGTGTATTTCTTTCTTCGGCTGAGGCTGTGGGGCAGAAGCTGCTATCATCATAACAGCAGTAACTGCGGCTGCCTTTGTGCCTTTTTCTGCCATCTCTATCCTTGTCTTGTGAAGAACATCACCGATATAGAGCTTTGCTGCGCCGTCTACAGAGAGATCGTTGATCTTTGAGAAGTCAGCCTTGTAATCATCAAATGCATCTCCCATACCAAGGTCTATAAGTACATCCTTGAGCTTTGACTCGTAATTGTACTTGAACTTGGGTATCTTAACATAAAGATCGACACTCTCGGGGTCTTCGTATTCACTGAGTCCCTCGAGGAGCTTGTCAGCATCAAGATTATCAACGTAGCTTTTGATGTCGTTCTCCTTGGGAAGTATACCTACAAAGCTGTAATTCTTGTTCTTGTAGTACTTTCTGAATGCATCGGCATCACCTAAGTCATAGTAATACTGTTCCATGCTGCTCATGAGCTCGATGTCATTCTCCTCGCCTTTGAAGTTTGTGAACTTGTCATCGTATACCTGGAAATCCTCATAAATCTTATCCCATTCAGCCTCGAAATAGAGAGTGTTGATAAGCGTCATCATTGGCTTTACATCATTCTTTTCGTCAAGGTCGCCGTGGTTCAGGAGCTTGGGTATCATGCTTCTGGTGTTTTGGTTTACCCAGCTGTTTATATCGTCAACAGTGGTATCATCAAAGGGAGTCTTGTATATCTCTGAGTCGTAGAACTTCTTGTTTGTCTCAAGGAAGCTGTCATGTACCTTGAGCGTGGGATCGTCTCTGAACCAGATGGAGTTGGCAAGATAGAGCTTCTCCTTCTTCTCGTCGGGGAGGTTGTTCTTATAGTAAGCCATGTACTCGTTGAGCTGGTCAAGAGTGAGACCGCTTCCCAGAAGCTGCTCCATCTGATCGCGGGTATTGCCGTCAGCACCGTTTGCAGTCATAGCAAGGGCAGTAGAGATGGAAACAGGTGAGATAAGGAAGTTCTCGTCGGGCTTTTTTGTGGGATCAAATGACTTCTTGAGGATATTCACGCCGAGATTCATTTCAGCCTTTGCGAAAGCCTCATCCGAAGCCTGTCCCTCGGAAGCCAGAACATCTACGGTATTGTCAAGGCGGATACTTCCGATGGCAGAAGCACTGTTGAATTCCTTTGTCTTGCCGAGAGTGAAGTCGATGACCTCCTGGAGGTCATCCTCATCGATCTCGAGGTCTTTGTTGATATCTGCATTGTCGAACTGACTATCGGTAAGCGGCTCAGCCAGCTTGTCTGTGAGAGCCTTTCTGTACATGATAACATCGAAGCTGTCGATGACACCGTCGTCGTTGATATCGCCGTAGTAGTGGATATTTGCGGATTTAAGACCTGTTATCTCGTAGATGGAATAGTCCCTTGTGTTTTGGGATCTGTTGTTTGAGTTCTCTTCCATTAACTCGGGGTAATAATCAAACGAGGTGAACTTCAGAGTTACTACCGAGTTTTCATCCACCTGATCCATGAGATCGATATTTCTTTGACGGATCTCTTCCGGATTTCCCCAACGGCCATCGCCGATGCTGAAGGATGCATATTGAAAATCCCTGATATAAGCATAATCGTATACATACCATGACGATTGAGGCTCCTTCACAAGACCTTCGATCCCGTAATCGTCGGCATGGCTGATCAGCAGGTCCTTTATCTCATATTCATACAACTGAAAGTCAGATGCGGCTGATGCGCTGTCTTTCGGGCTGCTGAAGGGTACGGTACCGACTGCGCTGAGAGCAAGTGCAAAACTCATCACGCCTGCGGTGACCTTGGTCAGTTTCTTCATGTTTTCCATAGTGATTACTCCTTTCGCTGAAACGTATAATGATTGACAGTTATCCATAGTAACAGTATAATGCTTCCTTATTGCATTGTCAACAAAAACCGCGGATAATGGTCGTAAAATGAGTAAAAAGTGCCGATAATACCGCGCTTTTGGTGAAAATGACGAAAGCCGTTATCTCAGAAAAGCTCGTCAAGAAGACGAAAATACTCCATTTTCTTCCTGTCGGGAGCAATGCCGAGGCGCTCAAAGAGCATATCCTCGCTGTACCCGTTGTAGACTTTTCCGCCGTATTCTCCGCGGAAATTGCTTCCGAGACTGCGGCAGAGAATGGCGATGTCGTTCCACTTATCGCCGACGCCGCAGCGTCCCAAGTCAATGAAGCAGCTCAGTTTGCCGTCCTTCACAAACACATTTGGCAGACACAGGTCTCCGTGTGACAGTACGCTCTCCTCCTCGGGAATATTCTCCTTCAGCCACTCAAGAAGCTGACGGGGGTCCCTGAAACCGTTTTTCCCGAAGGTATCGGGATCGCACTCCTCAGTGTCAACAAGACCGTTCTCCACGCGGTACTCCGCAAGCTGAAGCCTGTGCTGAGCACTGTTTGAGCAGGGGCAGTCCGAGATATCGACGCTCCAGAGAAGCCTGAGAGCCTCCGCCATTATATCCGTCAGCAGTTGGGGTCGGAGCATATACTCCTCGGCGCAGGACATCTGTCCCTCAGCCTTTGACATGAGGAGATAGTCCGTGCCGTTTTCGCTTGCGGTGCCGAGTATCCTCGGTATGGGGAGCTTTCCCTGAAGCCATTTCATCATTTTATGCACTTGTTCTGATTCGGAACTGTGCTTTTCCACCTTCAGCACCATATCGGGGAAGGTGAACACCCTTGAGTCGGACATACCGACAGTATTTTCATCAAAGCTCAGTCCGCCGACCAGCTCTGCTATGTTATGCGGTAAATACATCTCATACCTCCTT
>OCTX011848213.1_pt1 | contig 11402 bp, 13 predicted proteins | sample 1539691 | NCBI WGS metagenome assembly OCTX01 (sample SAMN02144231, study PRJEB22623) | gut metagenome | biome: sheep rumen | host: Ovis aries | place: New Zealand | reverse complement strand
GCTAAAGCTGAAGTGGAATACTTTGAAAAAATTGTTAATCCAGTTATATCTTCACATCCTGAATATTATAATAAAGTAGATTTATTTGGTAGAGAAATGAGTTTTGCAGACTATCTTAGAAATGAAATACCATTTTATTGTTTAACTGAAAGTGGTATAAAAAATGGTTCAGAAATCCGTCCATATGAAGAAGAATATCAAGATTTTATTGCTAATGTAGAGATAGTTAATGAAAACGATGAAAAAATTGCAATAAGAAAAAATAAAATTGGTGAAATAATTACTAAATTTGGAGAACTATTTAATTCCTTCTATAATAATTATTTCTTAATAGATGAAGAATTTTTATCAACAATTAATGGTATCATCTCAAGTGAATCATTTGATCAAGACTATATAAATGGAATAGTAAAAACAAGAGTAGAAGACGCATGTAAGAAATCAGTTATTAATACAAAGCGTACAATAGTTATGACTTTCCTAGAAGATATAATAAAGAAACATGATGGAGATTTAAACATTATCTTTGATAATGAATCATTCATGTCTAGATTAAAAGGTTCATTTATTGAAGAAATACCTAATTTTGAAGAAGAGTATACAAATGGAATTCTAGCTTCTAAAGTTGAAAATGAATATAAGAAGGTAGTAATTCAAAAAGATGATAGAACTGATGTTGAAAAAGTTGAAGAAATGGAACTAATCAACAAAGATGTTGTTGTAGTACCATCTCTATTAAATCTAACTCAACCTGAAGCATATGCTGTTCTTGAAGGTCTTAATAAAACAATCCATATGGGTGGAGATGAAGATGAAGAAGTAGTTTCTGATGACAACGAAGAAGAAATAGAAGTTCAATTAAAAGCAACTAATTTTAGAGCAAAATAAAATAAGATTCAATTGAATCTTATTTTTTTTATTCTAAATATAAAATATCTAAATCAACATAGTTATCTGGTATACCATCAACTTTACCAACAGAAGATAATTGCCACATAAAGTATTTACCTTGATAATTAGTTTTTTCAGTATAATGTGCTAACCAAACAGGTTCATCTATTTCAAGCCATAGTTTTTCTAAATAGTTTTTACTTGCATAGAAATGTGGTTCATAACCAGCACTTCTTACAACACTACTAAATCCTCGATAAGCTCCATTCAACTCGTGAATTGATACTTCATAATCCATTAACCATTTATAGTTTTCCCAGTCATAGGAAATCCCTAAGTCTAGTTTTTCACCTGCGAGATTATCAAGAACCCATTTACCACATTTAATTCCATCTTGAAAGTTTAAGGCAGTAGAGTATACATATACTCCAACTTTTAAACCAGCTTCTTTAGCGTCGTGAATATATGTTTTATAGTTTCCATCCATTGAATAGTCATAATCTTTCCCAGCTTGAACACCAATTCTAATAATTACGAATTCAACCCCGGCATTTTTAACTTTTTGAAAGTCTATATTACCTTGCCATTTGCTTACATCGATTCCTATCATTGTTTTATCAGTTTTATGTTTTTTAATTATGTCATCTATATAGTCAGGAGTTTCAACATAATTTGAACTTCCTCCCTTAGAACTATTTATTTTTTCAACAACATTTACCTTTAAGGGTTTAATAGTCTCATTTCCTGATTTATCTCTAAAAATATAATTAACTTCATATGTACCAGCCTCAGTTAAATCATATTCTCCATTTATGGTACATGTAGGTTTATTATCATAGTCATCTAGATAAACTGCATTATCACATGGATAAATTGGTTCAAAAAGTTTAGTGGTCATGGTACCAAGATAACTTAACACATAAGGAGGAGTAACATCCATGATATTAACTGTCATTTGATAGTAATATAATTTATTATTATATTTAATATCGAATGTATTTGTTCTTCTACCTGTTTTCTCTGTATCTATTTTTTCATCTTCATTTAATATTTCTACGTTCTTATTTGTTATTAAATCAAAATAAGTTACGTCTTCAAATAAATTGACTTTATTACTATATGTTATAAATGCTTCTTTTGGTATATCATATTTATCATAGAAGAATTCTTCCATGGCATATCTATATAAGAAGAATACAAATACTCCTAAAATAATTAAAATTAGAATAGAAGCAACAATTAATAGTTTCTTTTTCTTCATTTTATCACCAAGGATATTATATAATAATTTATATGAAAGAGGAATCACTATGAGAAAACGAATAGACATAATTTGTCCTGCATGTAAGAATAAAGAAAGAACTACGGTATTTGATGAACTAGGAGTGGACTCAATTAATAGCATATTAGATAGATCAAAGTTTATTCATGAATGTAGTAAATGCAAACAGAAAACAGTATTAGATTATCCATTTAAGTTCGAAGGACATGGATATAAAATAGTTTATACTCCTGATAAAACGAAAGAAAAAGGATTTAAAAGAATTTGTACTTCTTTTAACGATATGAAAGAAAAGATAATGATTTTTGAGGATGGTCTAAATGATATTTTAATAGAATATTTTAAAGTCTATATTCAAAAGCAAATATCTAAAAAAGATGAATTGAGATATGATGGAATAGTTGATGAAACTATTTGCTTTTATGACGTAGATTCAACTGACACATTAGGTGTAAAAAAAGAATTATATGATTACTTTTTAAATAAATTTAAAATTAAAGATAAAGATGATATAGAGGTTAATAATGAGACATTTATAAAGTACATTAAAATGTAATGTCTATTGAGAAATAACTCTTTATTTGGTAGTATATAAGTAGAAGGTGAGTACTATGAATAATAAAAAAGAAGCGACAAGAGAAATTCCTAAAACAAATTATTTTATATTAGCTGGAATTGTTATTCTAATTGTTTGTCTATGTTCTGCAATATTTAATGTAGTTCGTATTTATAAAGAATATCAACTTGGTAAAGTAAGTCCTCTTAATATTAGTAAGGAAATAGACTTTAGCGAGTTAAGTAGTGCTATAAATGAAATGCCTGAGGATACATTCTTTGTTATCAGTTATGTAGGTGATGAAGATATTTATCAAAATGAAAAGAATTTAAAAATCATTTTTAGAAAAAACGAATTATTAGATAATATTATATATGTTAATGTTACAGAAGAAATGGAAAAAGATAACTTCTTAGAAGAAATAAACTCTGCATTAGGTTTATCAGGAGATTTAAAAATTACTACTGTACCAACAATTGTATATTTTAAAGAAGGAACAGTTAAAGCAATAGCTAAATCTAAAAACGGAATAGTGGATTCTGAGAATTTAAAAACAATTATTGAAAAAAATATAAATGTGGGTTAATAATCCACATTTTTTATTGTATAATAACACTGCTTGGAGGAATTAATATGTTAAATATTGTTTTATATCAACCTGAAATACCTCAAAATACAGGTAATATTATGCGTACATGTGTTGCTACACATACAAAACTTCATTTAATAAAACCACTTGGTTTTTCTTTAGATGAAAGTGCAATCAAAAGAAGTGGTGTTAACTATATAGATAATTGCAAATATGAAGTATATGAAAACTGGGAGGACTTCGAAAGTAATAATCCTGGAGTAAAATACTTCTATACAAGATATGGCCATAAACCACATTCTGATTTTGATTATACTGATGAAGGTAATAATAACCAAAATATTTATTTAGTATTTGGTAAAGAATCAACTGGAATAGATCCTTTAATCATGAAAGATAAGTTAGACTTCTGTGCAAGAATACCAATGACTGATAAAGTAAGAGCACTTAATGTATCCAATTCGGTTGCTATTGTTATATATGAAGCACTTAGACAAAGAAACTATGAAGATCTTTTAAGAGATGAACCTAGTGATGAAGGCCATAAAGGTCCATCATTTATAGAAGACTACGAAGAAAAGTAGTCTTTTTTATTTCACAAAAAAAAGAAGCATAAAGCTTCTAAATTATTCTTCAATTGAAATAGCGCCAACTGGACATGAATCAACAGCTTCTTGAGTTGTAGGTTTAACAGTTTCGTCTACAACTTTTGATAATCCATTTTCGTCAAATTCGAAATTTCCACCGTTTTGTACGCCACTTTTAGCAACACATACACCACAACCGATGCATTGAGATTGATCTAATACTACTTTTGCCATATTATATCCTCCATTCATTAACTAATTATATTATATAATAAAATAAAACTTATTAACACACTTAAATATGCTTTTCATACGTTTTTCTAGTCTATACAATTTAATAAAATGATGTTAAAATTAAAAATGATAGGATGTGTCAATATGCAATCAAGAATGGATAGATATGTAAACAATTCTTCATTGACATCAAGAGTACAAAGAAATCAATCTTTATACGAAGAGGTTAAGAATACATCTATTGAAGATGTTAATGTTAACTCTGAAGTATCTGTACTTGGAAGAAATTCCAATAATATTGATGTTGGTAACTTAAAAAAGATACTAGATGATAAATACTCTGATGATACACCACGTAGAAGGAGTATAAGTCTTACTCCTGAAGAAATGGAAGAAAAAAAGGTAGTTCCTGATACTAAAGAATATGATATCAATGTCATTTTAAAAAAAGCTAAAGAAGGAAAAGACATTGATTATAATAAGGAAAGACTTAAAAGTGTAAGACAAACTCAATATGAAATACTTAATAATATTGATTTAAATAGTAAACAAGAAGTAGATTCTTATGAAGAAAAGAAAAAAGCAGAAGAAGATAATCTAATGGATTTAATTAATACTATTACTGCTTTAGAATTAAAAAATAAGAACAAGATGGATAAAGAAGTTTCTCAAGCTCTAGATATGTTTGATGATTTAAACGATTCGGAACCAGAAGAAAAAGAGATTGAAAAAATAGAATTTAAAAAAGATATAAATAAAAAAGAAGATATTAGAAAAGAAGTTTCTCCTGAAAAGATGGAAGAAGCAAAACAAGAAGAAAAGAATCACATTGAAAAGACGTTATCAAAAATTGATATTGATATAAATAGTTATGATGATTTTAACGATATTGAAAAAGGTTCAAAATCAGCATTTATCTTAAAAGTAATGATATTCCTAATTATTATTTTATTAATAATAGGTGGTATTTTTATAGTTAATAACATGTTAGATTTAGGCCTTTTCAGTTAGAAAGGTATAGTTATGGAAGTAAAATTATCTCAAAAGTATTTTATTAATCCTGCATTTGAATATGGAATTCGTTCCTACAATTCATATAAAGCTGGTGAAGGCTATGAACGCATTCACACTTTTGAGATGTATGTAATTAAAGCATTAACTATTATATACGGTGAAAAAGCTGTACTATTACCTTACAAAATTGATAATGAAAAAGCTTTTAAATGTAATTTGCTAATTTACGATTTAAAAGAAAGTGATTTAAAAGAATTTATTAAATGTATGAATTCTTATTATGAATTCTTACTTAATTATAAAAATGGTGTAAAAGTAACAGGACTTATTACTGAAATAGAAAAGATTCTTTTAAAAATGATTATGAAGAGAAGTAAGAGAAAAGAGTTCACTCCTGAAGAAATTAGACAATTTGATATGATATTTGCACCTAATGATGGGGACTTAAAAAACTTAAAATCTCTTGTTTCATCAGATCAAGGATTAATTCTTAGAACTTGGAATGATGATAAAATTCAAATTACTAATACACAATTAGGATTAATGGCAGTTAATCCTACATTATTACATCCGTCTATTTATCAAAAATATGGATTAGATATTAGAAACATTGCTACATTACAAGAAAATGAAATATTGGAAATAAATAGACAAATAAATGAAGAAGAAATGATGAAAACTACAAGACTTCAAAGTCCATTTAAAAGAAAGAAAAGATTTCAAATGGGAATTGTAAGTTTAGTAGCTATCGCATCTATTGCAGTAACTTTCGTTATTGTAGGAGTTTTATTAAAACTCATTTAGGGGGATAATATGATAGTTGAATATAATAATATAAAATATAAGGTAGAGAAGAATCAAAAAGATGGGTTTGATGAAACAGCATTTTTAGAAAGAGTTACTGAGTACTTTGAACCATATGATTATATATTTGGTGATTGGGCTTATAGTAAATTAAGACTAAAAGGTTTCTACGATTCAAAAAATAAAGAAGCAAAGCCATTAAATGATATAAAGAATTTAGATAAATATATAAAAGATAATTGTGCATATGATTGCAAATATTTCTTATTAAAGAAAGTTAAATAAAGAGTAAAGAATAAAAAAGAATAAAAAGGGAAGGTGCAACTGAATGAATACAAAGATTTCTATCATTGACTCCAATGGTAATCAAATAATTGCCGATGGTGTTTCATATATTGTTTTATCCGGTGATGAGTATAGACATGAATATTTGTTTTATACTTTAAATGAAATAGTAAATGGTGATTTAACAAAGATTTATGTTGCTAAAGTAAACGAGGAAAACAATAATATTGATGATTTTGAATGGGATAATGTTAAAAAAGCAATGCTTGCTATTGTTCATCAAGAAGAAATCCTTGGATTATCTTATGAAAAGATGGTTGATGAAACAGGAACACCTAAGACTTTTAAAGTTGATTTTCCAAGAAAAATTGCTTTAAAAATGGATAAACTTGTTGGTTTGAAAGATGAATATAAGCTTGCTTTAAGTAATCCAGATAATGCGAATGATGCTCCTGCAGTAGGAGGAACTCAATTCTTTGATAAAACTGACGAAAAGAAAAATGAACCACAAGTTGTTACTGTTCAAAATGCCTTTGATGGCTCAATGTCACCACAAGTTGTTCAACCAAGTGCACCTGCACCAGCAATTGCGCAAAATGAACCACAAGCTGCACCAACACCTGTTGCTGTTGAGACGCCAACTGTAGTAAGTACACCAGTAGCACCTGTTCCAAGTGAAGCACCTGCTATTGAAAGTGCACCGGTAGTTCAAACGCCACCAGTAGCACAAACACCGGTAGTAGCATCTCCTCAAGAAGTTATACCTCCTGTAGAGCCTCCTCATACTGAAAATAATGAAGTTGCTAAACAAGATGTTACTGTAACGGTTGCGCCAACACCAAGTATAGCACCTGAAATGAAGAATATTACTCCATCTCCAATACCAAATGTATTAGATGGACTACCACAAGTGAAATCACATTCGAATGACGATAGTTTTGCTATACCAACAAATCAGGCAGCTGAAGAAGATATTGATACAGTTATTTTTGATCAAATAATTGAAGAATTAAATCAAATAAAAAGTCAAAATGCTCAAATTCAGGAGTCTATTAATAAATTAACAAATGATGTAAATAATATAAGTAATAAAGAAACAGTAGAAGTAAATACTCTGGTTCAAAATAACGATAATATGATTAATACAAATAATTCTAATACATCCGAAGATGTTTCTGCTGTAGAATTTTCTGAAAATGGATCAATTGTAGTTCCTGATTACGATCAAATCCAGTCTAGTGCTAATCAAGCAGTTAAAACACTTACAACTAATGTTTTAACAGAACCAGTTGAACCAGTTGATAATCAAGTTATTATACAACCAACTAAACCTGTTGAGCCATCAGTGACTGCTGTAGAACCTGTAGGTAATACAATTATTAGTGGACCTGCTACTAATGAAATAATAAATACAGCTCCACCTTCAATAATTGATACTTCTGCTCCAGCACCAACACCAGTTGCTTCTGCACCAGAAGTAGTTGCATCACCAACTGTTGCACCACAACCAGCGGCACAACCAGTTAGTGAGGTAACACCACAAGTAATTAATACAGCACCAGCTGAACCTCAAATTATTCCTGATGTTCCAGTATACGGAGTTAATGTACCTGAACCTACAATAGTAGTTCCATCATTTGATCCAAATGCTGGACTTCCTCCGGTAGTAATGCCTGAAGGCGTTTCTGCTGGAAATGATGTATCAGTTTTACCTGGAATAGATATTTCAGGAACAACAGACCAACAATAAAAAAGAGTAGTAAAAACTACTCTTTTTATATTTCTACATTTATAACACCTTTACATTCAGGTAATACTTCTTTAATAGAAGAATAAATGCCATCTTCAATTGTTACATCTACTATTTCGCAATTAGCACATGCACCATAAAATTTTACATAAACGTAACCGTCTTCGTATTTAACAAACTCAATGTCTCCACCTTCACTATTAAGATAAGGTCTTATTTGATCAAGACATTCAAGTATCTTTTCTTTATCGCTTTTCATTCGCTCTTCACCTGCCAATCATTATATATAAATTTATTTACTTTGTAAAGTTTATTTGCTATTATAGGTATCGAGGTGCAATATGGATAACATTGAAGTAGGAAATGTTGTAAGTGGTGTTGTATCTGGTATTAAAACTTATGGTATATTTGTTAAACTAGATAATGGTTATAGTGGTTTAATACATATTTCTAAGATAACTGATAAATTTGTAAAAAACGTTGAAGATTATGCAAAAGTTGGTGAAACTATCTATGTTGAAATAGAGGAAGTTGATCATCAAAATAAACAGTGCGTATTATCAATAAAAGACATGAATTACAGAATAGAAGAAAATCCTGTAATTCACGAAACAATTACCGGTTTTTCGACATTAAGAAAACAATTACCTGAGTGGATAGAAACTAAAAAAGCTGAATATAACAAAGAGTCTTAAAAAAAAGAGCTCAAACCGCAATTTTTTGTTGACTTAATAAAAATCGTTATGCTATAATCAGTTTGTTATCTCAAAGAGAGATACCCGGAGGAATACCCAAGTCCGGTTGAAGGGACTGGTCTTGAAAACCAGCAGGTCGCGCAAGCGGCGCTAGGGTTCGAATCCCTATTCCTCCGCCACTTATTTTATTATCGCGGGATAGAGCAGCTTGGTAGCTCGTTGGGCTCATAACCCAGAGGTCGTAGGTTCAAATCCTGCTCCCGCAACCATGGTTCGTTAGTGTAGTGGCCTATCACGTCTGCCTGTCACGCAGAAGATCACGGGTTCAAATCCCGTACGAACCGCCATTTTTTTTATGGCTCCATAGCTCAGTCGGTAGAGCAGAGGACTGAAAATCCTTGTGTCACTGGTTCAATTCCCGTTGGAGCCACCATTTTGATTAAAACATTTTTATAAAAAGTCTTGCTTTTAAATATAAAATGTTTTATATTATAAACGTCTTCGAAAAAGACAAAACAAATATTGGTGCTGCCCAAGTGGCGGAATAGGTAGACGCACAGGACTTAAAATCCTGCGAGTGTTAAAGCTCGTGCCGGTTCAAGTCCGGCCTTGGGCACCATTCTTATTTGGGCGATTAGCTCAGTTGGTTAGAGCACCTGCCTTACAAGCAGGGGGTCACAGGTTCGAGTCCTGTATCGCCCACCATTTAATGCCAACTTGGCGCAATTGGTAGCGCAACTGACTTGTAATCAGTAGGTTGCGGGTTCGATTCCTGCAGTTGGCACCACTTATTTGGAGGGTTAGCGAAGTGGTCAAACGCGGCAGACTGTAAATCTGTTCCTTCGGGTTCCATGGTTCAAATCCATGACCCTCCACCACTTTAATGTCCCGTAGCCAAGTGGTAAGGCATCAGACTTTGACTCTGACATTCCGCTGGTTCGAATCCAGCCGGGACAACCACTTTGTTATATGTTCCGCTAGCTCAGTTGGTAGAGCATCTGACTTTTAATCAGAGGGTCGAGAGTTCGAATCTCTCGCGGGGCACCATTTTTGAAATAAGCATGAGTAATCATGTTTTTATTTTTTTATAATAATTTTTTATCAAATAAAAAGAACTACGCGAATAGTTCTTTTTTATATTTAATATTTTTATCTGTAACCATGATACATAGATCATCGTTATTATCTATATAGGTGTCTTCGTATATATTTTCTAATAATCCGTCGTGAGCAATTCTTCTTTTTGCTAAATTAAATTCTTGTTTTGCCCCATTATTGAAATTTATTGTTATTTTAATAATATCTTTTTTCTTTAATAATCTTTGAAGAGTAAATACTGTATCTTCATTCTTGTCAGCTAGTAGCTTAATCATAAAAAAGTTGGCATATAATGTGACTTGATCATCACACATTAAATAGTTGATTTCATCACCATTTTCATCAAGATTAGCTATATAAAAGTTCTCAAAACTACTAGATGAGATTGTAATGATGTCTTTATTATTTGTTTTTATATCTATCGATTCGATACAATCCATCTTCATTTTTATCACCTATATAAATTATACCATAAATAGCAAATTTTTGACCAAAAATATGTCCCAAAATCAAAGAAAATTTCTCGCATTTTTATACTTCGATTTTTCTCCGTTTTTGACTTTTAAATAATAATTTGCTATTATAGAGACGTTCGTCTTAAAGAGGAGGACTTTAAATGAAGTTGAAATTAGCTTCAGGTTTAAACCTGGGGCATGTGATTGTAGCCATAATAATATTAGTATTATTCGTACTAACAATTGGTGATCACATTTCTGCTGAAGGGTTCACGTATGAATTTTCTGAAGAAGACAACGCTTTAGGAGATGTACCCCTCACGCTAACTGTTGGTGGATTTAATCTATACAAAACTACCATAGACAATACTTCTAATGAGATTGCTGGTCCATTAGAACAAGTTACTGTTGAAGTGAATTATTTTGATATGTTCCTTAATGAATATCAAAATGATGTAGTTGTGTTATCCAAAGCTTTAGGATTAGATAGTGAAAAAGTTATTGCTAACTTAAGAGAACTATATAATGCCAAAGAGTTTGAAATTACTAACGTTGGATATTTAAGAGACAAAGATGGGAATTTAAGAAAATTTGATAGTGTTCAATTAGGACTTTTCGAATACTTACAAAATTATGTGGACGAACACCCTGAATCAGTAAGTAAGAAAAGAGTTCCATATACTGGTAATGCCAAGTATGTTGAATCACTTATCATCTATTTTACAAAGAATATATATACAAACGTAAATACTAACCTTGCGTTAAGTATTGGGGCTGCTGAATCTGGATATTATACCGCTTCTTATATGTTAAAATGTAATAACATATATGGTGGTATGGGATCATCTGGATTAATTAAATACAATTCAATTGAGAATGGTGTTTATAGATATATAAGATACTTATCAGTAAATTATATATCAAAAGGAATAACTTCGCTTGAAGGTATTGGACGTATCTATTGTCCAGGATATAATTCAAGTGGTGCACGTGTTGCTAGTCCTCATTGGATATCATTAGTAACTAGAGCACAAAATTATTATAATTCCTATAATATGGATGTAACAGCAATATCTGTATTAGAATCAAGATAGAACTCACGTTCTATCTTTTTTGTTTATTGTTTTTAAACTCTATTTAAAGTATAATTTTTATAGAATAG
>OCTX011757405.1_pt1 | contig 11402 bp, 2 predicted proteins | sample 1539691 | NCBI WGS metagenome assembly OCTX01 (sample SAMN02144231, study PRJEB22623) | gut metagenome | biome: sheep rumen | host: Ovis aries | place: New Zealand | reverse complement strand
ATACACTGTTAAAGTTATTGGTGATGACGGTAAAGCTGTCGGTGCAGGTGAAAGTGTAACATTCAACATCAATGGTGTGTTCTACACTCGAACAACCAACGAATCAGGTATTGCAAAACTCAACTTGAACTTGCAGCCTGGTGATTACATCATTACAGCAGAATATAAAAACTGTAAAGTTTCAAACAACATTAAAGTATTACCGGTTCTTTCTGCTAAAGACATTACAATGAAATACCGTGACGGAACAAAATTCGTTGCAAAACTCGTTGACGGTCAAGGAAATCCATTGGCTAGAGAAACAATACAATTCAATGTGAACGGTGTGTTCTACAACAGAGTCACAGACACAGACGGTCAGGCAAGACTAAACATAAACTTACAGGCAGGTGAATACATTATAACATCTAGTTACAATGGCGCAAACATTGCAAACAAAATTACAATATCTGCTTAAAAGAGGTTCAATGAACCTCTTTTTTCTATATTTTAGAGTGTTTACAAAATTTCAAAAAAATTATTATTTTAGTATTAAAAATGAGGTTGAATATGAAAAATAAAAAAATAATAACATTTACATTATTCATTGCAATTATTTGTTTGATAGGAATATCTTACGTAAGTGCAGCTGATGATAATTTAACTTCTTCAAATAATGATATTGCTACTTCAAATAATGTGGATATAATAAACAGCAACAATAACGATGAAGGAACCTTTAGTGAGTTAAATACATTAATAAAAAGAAGTGGAAAAGAAATTATTCTAGATAAGAATTACACATATGATTCAGCAAAAGACAGCATATATGTGTCTGGAATAAATTTAAATCAAAACAATTTAGTAATCGATGGAAATGGATATACCATCAACGGAAATAATCATGCAAGACCGTTTATGGTTAATGCAAATAATATATTAATAAAGAACATAAAATTCATCAATGGTTTTGGAAGTAATGGCGGCGCACTCTACTTTGTAAGTGGCTCAAACAATACGTTCATTAATTCAACATTTATTCATAATACTGCAGACAGTGAAGCAGGTGCTTTATATTTCTATGGAAATTGCAGTTATAATAATATAATAAATTCTACATTCATTGATAACGTTGCAAATGCATATTATGGTGGAGCGATAGCATTCGGATCCAATTCTACATACAACACAATACAAAATACATCATTCTTATATAATGGAGCACCTTATGCAGGCGCGATTCTTTACGAATATTATTCCAGTAACAACATAATAAATGATTCAATTTTTATTAACAATCAAGCTGGAACAGGCGGTGCTATTCATTATATGGCCGGAGTTAATCACACAATTATTAATTCCATATTTATAAACAATTTTATTGAAAGTGGCTATGCTGAAGTAAATTCAGATTATAACTGGTGGGGAAACACCAATGAGAACTATACCAGTAAACCAAATAGCGATACTAAAAATTGGTTATTTTTAAATGTTAAACATAATGCAACAAATGTTAGTAAAGGAGATTTAATCAAAATTGATTTAATTTTAAACCAAATAATTGACGAAAGAGGAAATATAGAGACATATGATGGGTTAAGAGATTTAACATTAAATATCAATGCTACAAAAGGAACAATCAAAAACAAAGCAACATTGAAAAATGGAAAAGCATCTCTCAATTATCTGGCTAAAGAAAGTGGAGAAGTATCTATTATAGGCAGTTATTATAATAAACTGTTTGAAATAAAATTTGATGTTAGGGAAGAAGGTGATGATTCATTTTCCGCATTGCAAAAACTAATTAATAAAAATGATGAAATAACCCTTAATAAAAACTACCATTATACTCCAGAACTTGATGCTCCATATATGAACGGTATAAAAGTAAACCGAAGCAATATCATAATTAATGGTAATGGCTTTAAGATTGACGGGAAAAATATGAGTAGAATATTCAATATTAACTCATCAAATATAACTATTAAAAATATTATTTTAGAAAACGGAAATTATAATAGTACCATTTACTTCAATAACAGTGACAACAACACTATTGAAAATGCAATTATAAAAAATAATATTGCAATGAATGGTGCAGCAATACATTATGAATTATCATCAAATAACAAAATTATCAATTCAACATTTGAAGATAACACTGCAAATAGTGGAGCAGCCATTAGTTCAACACTATCTGCAAACAATTCAATTATAAATTCTACATTTAGATTCAATAAAGCGGCTAATGCTGGAGCTGTTTATTATGATTCCTGTAAAAATAACACCATATTAAATTCAGAATTTATAAGTAACAGTATTAATGACAATTTAGGTGGAAATGGTGGAGCCATATATTTCATCAATTCTTCAGAAAATAAAATTTTAAATTCAAAATTCATAAACAACAGCGCAAGCAACTATGATGATGGAGAGTCATTTGGTGGAGCTGTAATGTTTAGATACGGATCTGACAGAAACTTAATTGACAATAGTATTTTTATAAATAACCGTGCATACAATACCGATGACACAGGCGAAGCCTTAGGTGGTGCAATAGGATATTCCTCATCTTATTACAACAACATTTCAAATACGGTATTTATCAACAATTCAGCAAACGGCGGAGGAGCAATAACATTATATTATGCCTCAAATAATGTATTCGATAACTTGACAATAGTTAATAATAAAGCAAAAACCAAAGATATTACTGAAGTATCAAAAGGTGGTGCAATCCAATTAGAATTCTCATCAAATACAGATATCAGAAACTCATTAATCTTAAATAATGAAGCTGACATTGGAAGTGGAATCTATCTGAATATGTTATGTACCGGAAATACTTTAGTAAACTCAATCATTATAAATAACACTGTTCAGTACAACATGTATAGTATGCTTACAGCCAATTACAATTGGTGGGGAAATACGAAAGAAAATTATAACCAGAAACCAGAAACTAATTTTGAATTGGAAAACTGGTTATTTTTAAATGCGAGTGCAAACACTACAACATTGTCAAGAGGAGAAAGTGCATTAATTAAATTTGATTTAGACAGCCTATACCATGATGACGGAAGCATTACAGAAAATACACGTTATAATATACCTAACGTGAATTTAACATTCGAGTCCAAGAATGGAAAAATCGATGTTAATGCACTAGAACTCATTAATGGAAAAGGGGAAATACTTTACACCGCAGAAACTGGAGGAAACGGTTCATTAATTGCCACATACAATAATATTAATACTGAAGTCCAATTCACTATTATTAAAAATAATTTAAGTGATAAAATTAGTCTTGAAGACGATAAGATCATTTCTGGAGACAATTTAATAATTAACTTGCCAGATGATGCTACAGGCAATATTACAGCAACAATTGGAAATATGACATTTGAAGCTGCAATAGAAAATGGTAAAGCAATTATCCCTATTCCAGATAAATTATTTACAAAAAATTACACATTACAAATACAAAATTCCGGAGACGATAATTACAATCCAGCAAATGTAACTTTCAATATCACAATCATTGGTAAAGACGTTAATATCTTTGCACCGGAAATTGTTAAATATTATAATGGAAATGAAAAATTCAACATAACCATTATGGACAGTAATGGAAACCCTATACCTGATTTAAATGCATATATTACATTTAATAACAATACATATATCAGAAAAACCAATTCATTAGGAATGATAAGTATTAATGCTAATATCAATTGTGGAGAATATAATGTGTCAGTCCTTACAATAACCAATGAAGGAAGATTCAATGAAAGTTCTAAGATAACAATAAAATCCACAATCGACAGCGACGACATTAATATGACATATTTAGATGGAAGCCAATTTAAATCAACATTTTTAGACATTAATGGAAATCCATTGAAAAATACTGAAATAAAATTCCAAATAGGAAACACAACCTACAATGAAAAAACAAATGAAAATGGAGAGGCATATCTGAAAATTAGTAATGATGTTGGAAATTATAAAATAACATCAATAAATACTAACACAACACAACAAAAAATATGCACTATCAACATCAATAAATCAAATAGTGAAATTAGAATATCAGTAGAAGTGTTAAATAAAGGAAATGTAATAATAAACGCTATAACCAGCCCATATGCAACAGAAAATATAACCTGGAACATTAATAACAAAACATATACAACAAAAATAAATGAAACATTGACATTGAATAATTTAAACAATGGTGTTTATACCATTAAAGCAGATTACAGTGGTGATAAAAACTATTTCCCATCTACAAACAGCAGCGAATTTACAATTTCACGTGAAGATAAAACTATCATTAATGCAATGAACATGGTGAAATACTGGGGCGGATCAGATAGGTTAAACGCAATATTAACTACCGAAAATGGAGAAATCATTTCTAATAAAAAGATTACCTTTTTCATCAATGGTAATGATTATAACAGAACAACTAATGTAAACGGTAGTGCTTCAATAGCCATTAACCTTCCATCAGGCAATTACGAAATAAAAATTGTGTTTGCAGGAGATAAAGACCATTCAAATGCAACTAAATTCGTTAATGTTACAATATTACCAACAATAATTGCTAATGATTTGACAAAAGTATATAGAAATGACAGCCAATTCTATGTTACCTCATACGATAAAACAGGAATTCCATTAGCTGATTCAACAATTACATTTAATATAAATGGAGTATTTTATAATCGTACAACCAATGAAAAAGGTGTTGCAAAACTCAATATTAACCTAGCTCAAGGCGAATATATTATTACTTCAACAAATACTGAAACTGGAGAAAATATAGCTAATAAAATTATTGTTATTGCGAAGATTATTGAAAATAAAGATTTAACCAAATACTACAGAAACGCAACACAATACACTGTTAAAGTTATTGGTGATAACGGAAAAGCTGTCGGTGCAGGTGAAACTGTGACATTCAACATCAATGGTGTATTCTACACTCGAACAACCAACGAATCAGGTATTGCAAAACTCAACTTGAACTTACAGCCTGGAGACTACATCATTACAGCAGAGTACAAAGACTGCAGAGTTTCAAACAATATAAAGATTTTGCCAGTTCTTTCCGCTGAAGACATTACAATGAAATACCGTGATGGAACCCAATTTAGTGCAAAATTAGTTGATGGTCAGGGCAATCCTTATGCAGGACAAAACATCAAATTTAATATCAATGGTGTTTTATATGACAGATCAACTGATGTTAATGGTCAGGCAAAATTAAATATTAATTTAATGAGTGGTCAATACATCATCACATCAAGTTACAATGGAATGAATATAGCAAATAAAATTACAATTAGCTGAGATTATATCTCAGCCCCTTATTTTTTTTCAATTCATGAAAAGTCATTTTCAGAAGATAAAATCTATGCAAAATACTTGCAATAAAGAACAATTAAACACTACCAATATTAATTTTTATTAATATAATAAGCCATTATTATAAGTAAAATAAGTGTTGCATATATCGCATGAATATATTATAATAGCAGATATATCAAACAATACATAATTTTACAAATCGGCCATTATTTTTTAAAAAAGTTGCAAATCAAGACTATTTTTCAAAATGAGATGATATAGAATATTAATTAAAAAAGTAAAAAGTGATGGTTAAAAAGAATATTTTAATCAAGAACTTATTGTTACTGTGTTAGCAATGTTTGAACCATTATAGGAAGAAGTGATAATATACTCACCAGCCATTAAATTAATATTTAATCTAGCTATTCCATCAGAATCTGTGGTTCTTTCATAAAATACTCCATTAATATTAAATATTATTTTCTGTCCAGAGTATACTTTTCCCATACCATCCAGCAGTTTAACTTCAAATTTAGATTCATCCTTATATGCCATATGTAAATCCTCAGTGAATAAAACAGGCAACACTTTTATATTGTTTGAATAGGAACATGAATCATAAAATGCAGTGATAATATAATCACCAGGAGCCAAATTAATATTTAATTTAGCAATACCTTGATCATTAGTGACTCTATAATAAAATACTCCATTTATATTAAATTTGACAGTTCTGCCAGCCATGATTTCTCCTTGATCATTAAAAAGTTTAATAAGATATTGGGAATCATTTCTATAATATTTCACTAAATCATTACCTTCAAATCTGGATAATACCGTGACATTATTACTAATTTTTTCATTAGTTATTGGATTTGAAGCTGATACAATATAATTACCCGGATTAAGATTAATATTTAATTTAGCAATGCCTTCACTATTAGTAGTCCTATTATACATAACACCATTAATATTGAAGATTATTGTTTCATTACTCAAAGGATTACCCTGATAATCAATTGCCAATACAAGATATTGGGTATTATTCCTGTAGTATTTAACTATATCTGAAGCGTATAAAGAAGGCAAAATTGAAATATGATTTGTTGCATTAGCCGGAAGATAAATTTCATCACCATAATAATTGGTATAAATAGTATAATTACCACTGTCCATATTTAAACCAATTGAAACAGTACCATCCTCCTTAGAAACTCTATCATATTTAACATTATTTAATATAAACTCGATAGATTGGTTTGAAATTGGATTTCCTTTAGCATCAACAAGTTTTGCTTCAAATCGGGTTCCATTTTTATAATACAATGTTACATTATTTGTTATTAAAACAGAACCATAGGGTTCCAATACAACAATGTCTAAAAACTCATTGCCATCATATCCGTCCTTATTGAATGATACATTTACATTATACAGACCATAATCCAAATCATCAATTAATAAAGAACCCACTCCATCAGTGTAATTAATGTCATATGAACTATCATTAAATAATGCAGTTAAAGTTCCATTAATCTTTTCTGATAAAATGAAATCAACTAAAACCTTTTTTACATCAACGACATTTACTACAACATCCATATCTATATTTTTATTAATAACATCAAAATAATGATTAGCTGTTGAATTATAAAAACTATTAGAACCGTCATAGTATACAACAGCTTCATATTGACCTGATTTTAATTTTGTAGGAATGACAAAAGAACCTTTACCTTCAAGAATAGTTACATCATATGCCATATCTCCAACAAATAATTTTACAATCGCATCTAAAGGATTGTCAAAAGAGAACAAACCAATATTTACGATTACATCGTTTAATGAATATACATCATCAACATCAACAGTCAAATTAACAGGAGATTTTTCAACATTGACAATGGATACCGCATAAGAGTCATTGTATAATGAATCAGATTCAAAATACCCTTCAACCAGCAATGAACCTAAATTATTGAAGAATATTTCTACTTTTGCAGTACCATTTTGAACATCAGTCTGATATCTTCCACCATCAGTTATAAATGTGAATTTTCCAGAACTAACAGGATTGCCATAATCATCAATGATATGTGCTATAAGTTCTGTCGGAGTCTGGAATGTAGTATTAACTTCATCAATTGATATTTTTACAGGAATAAATGAATTGACTATGGTGAATGCCTTGATACAGGCCACTTGAGAATCATAGTAATGATCATAGCCTTCCGTTGCATAATCATATAAATCATACCATATTTTTCCATCATAACTGAAGAAGGAAATATTTTCATAATAATTAGTTCTTGATAAACTTAGTTTTTCACTTATCGGGAAACTAGCAAATTTATCTGAAGTGATATTTAATGCAATAGTGAATGTGTCACCAGCACATAATGGAATAAACTGTTTTAAATCAATAGTGTAATAACCAGCAGGACTGCTGCCAGTTTGGGTGAAAACTAAATCATTATTAACATAAATGAATGCTTCCCAATCTGTTGTTGAATTGAAATAAGTTGAAAATGCTGCCAATAGTTCATTATCTGTAGCATTGAATACATTTTTATACCAAATATTATTTTCACCAGTGATGAAGAAATCAGTGAGTCCTGAAATATCATATTGATAATTTTTACTGAATCTGACTGTATCGTTCAATAAAAAAGTGTATGAACCATGAGGATCGCCCACTTTAGCAAAAATTGCATCATAATAGGACACATAGAAAAATCCTGAATCTCCCCAAGATTCTCCCCAACTATTTTTAACTATCCATGCACCGTTCGCCCTAGGAGTAATAGCAAAATTCAATCTTGAATAATCATCATCCCAACCGACAATTGTGACTGCGTGGTTTGCATACCCATCATTTGGATAATAATATCCATTCCTATTGGATAAATAATAATCATTATAATAAATACCTGTTGACACTCCACCATATTCCATAATAGCTCTTTTAATAGCATCATTATCAGTATATGACTCACGGCCTAAAAATACAACATTTTGAACATGCATTATACTATTAATAATAGGTGAAATTAAACTATAATCATCAAATTTATTTGAAGATTCATTGATTGGACCTAACCAACTAGTTAAATAACCAATAGCCATTTCATCAAAACCACCTTGATTTGTAGGTCTGTTCCAACCATAACTAGAATAAACTTCAATTAAATTCTTCATGTTTTCTTCAGATAAGTCATAAGAGATATTGCTTGCTTTTAAAATACAGGATTCTAATGCGGCAATACCTGAAAATGCCCAACAGTTACCACTGGTTTGTTGGTCTTTTATCGGTGTAACAAAACCCAATTCCCTTAAATCATATCTGCTAGGTAATGATCCATTAAAATCACTTTTATATTGGAACATTGTGTAATTATCGGAACCGATGTTTAAATTATTCGTATTTGTTTCATGCAAATCATCATCCACCATAGCAACATTACGTGAATAAGTGTTTTTTGTAAATACAGTTCTAGAATTTAAAATTGAGAAAATTCCTCCACCACAAACATTTGCTAAATTCATTACAAAATTGGAATATTTAACAGAAAATACATCTGAGTCATCAATGAATAAGGCTCCACCATTATTTGCAGAATTTTCATGGAAGTTTGAATCAGAAATTGTAATATCACCATACATTTTATAAATGGCACCACCATCATAGATAGCGGTATTATTAACTGCCATTAAATTAACTATTTTTGATGAAGAATTCAAATCACATATTGCACCACCAAATGTGGATGTACAGTTAATGATATGAGTATTATTTAAGTTTAAATCTGAATCGGTAAGGTAAATTGCACCACCACCATTATTTATGGAATAATCCTCTTCAAAAATACAACCGCTTACGGTTAATATAGATTCTACACATGCAATTGCACCACCAAAATTTTCAGCATAATTTTTTTCAAATTTTGTATTATAAATATTGGCAACACCTGAACTTATGTAAATAGCTCCTCCATAAACAGCAGTGTTGTTTGTGAAAGTACAGTTATTTAAATTTAGTTCCGGATTATAGTAGCTATAACCGTAATATGATGTTGGATTACAATTTATAGCTCCACCAAAACTACCATCATATCCATCAGTATATTCAGCATTTCCACTATCAAAAATTACATTATATGCAGTTAAAGTACCTCCAGTATTCATAATACTTGCATTATTTAATGTTAAACTGGATAATCTTAAACTGCTGGTCTGAGGAATAGTGAAAGAATACCCATTTAAATTAAAAATTGTTTTTTCAACATCTTCACCTACAAAAGTAGATTCATAAATACTTATATCTGAAGTTAAATTATATACACCATTAGCAAAATAAAGAGTATCTCCATATGATACCCTATAATTATATAAATATTTAAATGGACTCTCTAAAGAACCATTTCCATCTTCATCAACAGAAGCATTGAAATATACTGGAGCAGAATCCCCCAATATATCTCCACCAATGCTACTTTGAGTAATATCTTCATTAACAGAAATTACATCATCTTCAATTAAATTATCCTCCAAGGATACTTCGCTTGCAAATGCAACCTGAAATGAAAATAATAAAATAACCATCATTAATAATAAAAATTTTTTATTCAACATACACCCTCCAAAAAATTATGAAATTGATATTGTATTAGCTATATTAAATCCTCCATAACTTGATGTGATTATATACTCCCCAGACATTAAATTAATATTGAGTCTGGCAACACCATCAACATCAGTAGTTCTATTATAAAAAACACCATTAATATTAAAAATCACATTCTGATTAGCAAACGGATTTCCTACATTATTTAGTAACTTCGCTTCAAATTTAGATCCATCAAGGTAATGCATAGTTAAATTTTCAGCTGAAAGAATAGGTAATACTTTAACGTTATTAGATACACGCAAACCTTTATATTCTGCAGTTATAATGTAATCTCCAGGGTTTAAATTAATATTCAACTTAACATGACCTGAACTATTAGTTTTTCTTTCATAAAATACTCCATTAATATTGAATCTTACAACTTCATTTTCACCAACAGGATTGCCATCCAGTCCGTTAATTCTTACAACATATTGAGAATCATTCCTATAATATTTTACTAAATCAGCATTTTGATTAAAATAAGATAAAACGGACACTTCATTTGAAGTGCTTTCTCCAGTTAGAATATTATAAGTTGTAATAATGTACTTTCCAGGATTCAAATTAATATTTAATTTAGCAACACCGTCACTATTTGTAGTCCTATTATAAAAAATTCCATTAATATTGAATTGAACTGTAGTGTTAGGTGCTATATTACCTTCCTCATCCAATACATTAACATAAAACTGCGTATCATTTCTAAATGTTTTAACAATGTCATTAGCAGCAAGAGTTGATTTAACCGTAATAGTAGCTACATCTTCTACAGTATTACCTGCTACATTAGCAGTGACTAAAGCAGAATATATTCCACTATTTAGATTAATAGCCATATTAGCAACACCTGAAGAATTAGTGATTCTTAAATATGACCTATTGTTTAGTGTGATGTTTGCAGTGACATTAGCATATGGATTACCATCATTATCAGTTAAATAGACATAAAACCTATCTGCACCACCATAATACTTTGTTACATTAGGTGCATATAGAACAATATTCCTATCCAACACATTTATTCTGAAAGATGAAGAGGATGGAACATACCTATCATTACCTAAATAATATACATTTAATGAGTATACACCACTACCAATGGATGCTGGTATAGGTATTGAAACTTTACCATTATCAATAGTAGCAGACATATTGTCCCTTGCAATAGTTGCAACAACAGAACCTGTAGCAGAAATTGGCAAGTTAACTGTAATAGACTTACCTGCTGTGACAGTATTGTTATCTATTGACATGGTAATATCATTCTTAACAGTAATATCAGAATAATTTAACATAGGAATATAATTATTATCTCCTGAGTAACTGATAGACGCATTATACAAACCATATCTTAAACGATTAGGAATATTGAATATTGATTTAGAATTATTGATGG
>OCTX012027510.1_pt1 | contig 11404 bp, 7 predicted proteins | sample 1539691 | NCBI WGS metagenome assembly OCTX01 (sample SAMN02144231, study PRJEB22623) | gut metagenome | biome: sheep rumen | host: Ovis aries | place: New Zealand | reverse complement strand
CATCAATACCCTTTGCAACAACGGTTCACCACCAACAGGCACCAATGCCTTAGGCATCGTATCCGTAATCGGTTTGAGTCGTGTTCCGAGACCTGCCGCAAAAATCATTGCCTGTTTCATTTCAACACTTGTTTTATGTTTTGCTCACGATGACAGATTCTTACTTCCACACCATATTTTTGATGGATGTATTCAGCCAAATGTTGGGCGGAATATACTGAACGATGTTGACCTCCCGTACATCCGAAAGAGAACATCAGAGAGGTAAAACCTCGTTGAAGATACCTTTGCACATGATGGTCAGCCAATTGGTAGACACTATCGAGAAATGTCAGGATTTCGCCATCGTCTTCCAAGAATCGAATCACAGGTTCGTCGAGTCCCGTCAGATTCTTATAAGGTTCATATCTACCTGGGTTATGGGTACTTCTGCAATCAAACACATACCCTCCCCCATTGCCACTATCATCTTCGGGAATACCTTTTCGATAAGAAAAGCTAAAGACTTTTACCACCAAAGGACCTTTACCGTCGTACTTAGAGAATGTAGCAGGACCATCCAAGGGATTTGAGGAATCAAACGGACGGTCGGTTATCTTATATCCATCAGAACGTTCAACTACTGGTTGCTCTACTTTGGCAAATTGCGGTAGTTCCGTGAGGCGGCGCAACACATCCATTAAATAAGGATAAGGGAACACCTCTTCGTTCATGGAAAGTAGGTCGCGCAGATTATCCATTGCCATAGGGATGGAATCAATGAAATGTTGCTTGCGCTCAAAGTAACCCCTGAAGCCGTAAGCCCCTAATACCTGCAACGTCCTAAAGAGAACGAACAAACTCAATCGTTGCGCAAAATGTCGAATGGAAGGTACTTCAATGTAGTTTCTCAACGAATTGTAATACTCGTGAATGAGTTCACGACGCAATTTGTATGAGTATTTTGCCGATGCTTGCCATAAGAAAGAAGCAAGGTCGTAATAATATGGTCCTTTTCTTCCACCCTGATAGTCAATGAAATAAGGATTCCCATCTTCATCCAACAAGATGTTGCGAGCTTGGAAGTCACGATACATGAAACTCTCAAACGTCTCTGATGTGAGATCTTTGGCAAACATACGGAAGTTTGCCTCTAATTTCATCTCATGGAAATCGAGTTCCGTGGGTTTCAAGAAACAATACTTGAAATAGTTCAAGTCGAATAACACGTTATCAACGTCAAATTCTGGTTGGGGATAACAATTGGACCAATCCAATCCACGCGCACCACGAACTTGAATGTTGGGCAACTCCCGAATCGTATTAATCAGCAATTGCTTCTCTTTTTGGTTGTATCTACCTCCTGCCTCACGTCCTCCCTTGATGGCACCGAATAGCGAACGGTTTCCTAAGTCAGTTTGAAGATAACGAAGATAGTCTTCCGACTGAGCCAACAACTGTGGAACAGGCAACTGGCGTTGCGAAAAATGCTCGGTAAGGTAAAGGAAGGCACGATTTTCATCGACACTCGTACCCACGACACCCACCACCGAATTACCCTGTTGGGTGTAGATACGGTAATACTCGCGATTACTTCCTGCGCCCTCAATCCTGACGACATGCGAAGGTTCTTCCTTTGCCCATGTCGTATATAGCTTAATCAACTCTTTCATTGATCTTGCTCGTTTTCATCATACTTGTTGCGTTGCTTTTCGTCAAACTTTGCCAAGAAATGGTCTATCACCAAGAGCACGAACAAAATCCCCAAGGTTATCCACTCATTCTTGGTCAAAATATACAATCCTGCAGCGACAAATGCAAGTAATAACAAACGTTTCCAATTCAAAAAATCTTTCATGCTACAAACTTACACAAAATTTTTGAATTAAGCTACTTTTATCTGCAAAAAAATATTATACTGGCTCTATAATATTGCAATAAAAAAAATCGGATGTCATCACGACAACCGATTTTCAAAAACAAACTACTTAAAAACTAATCTACTAAAACAAATCAAAAAATATTATTAAGGCTTCATGCCGATTCTCAATTCAGTGTGCAAAATTAAAAACTTTCTTTTAATTCCACAAATTTTTAATCAAGAAAATTCTTTAATAAGTGTGCTAAATACAAAAAAAGGGAGAAAAAATTATTTCCTCCCTCATTATTTGATAACTGCAGATTGCAAATTACATCATTCCACCCATGCCTGGGTTACCCATTGGCATTGCGGGTTCCTTCTCTGGTTTGTCAACAATTAAGCACTCTGTTGTGAGGAACATACCTGCGATACTTGCGGCATTCTCCAAAGCTACACGAGCAACTTTTGCAGGATCAATAACACCAGCTTCACGCAAATCCTCATAAACATCCTTACGAGCATTGTAACCGAAATCACCCTCGCCTTCGCGTACTTTCTGTACAACTACTGCACCTTCACCACCAGCGTTGGTAACAATCTGACGAAGAGGTTCCTCAATGGCACGTTCAACGATGTTGATACCTGTCTGCTCATCAGCATTCTCACCCTTCAAGTCTTTCAAAGACTCAAGAGCACGGATGTAAGTAGTACCACCACCAGCAACAACACCTTCTTCGATAGCTGCACGAGTAGCGCAAAGAGCATCGTCAACACGGTCTTTCTTCTCCTTCATTTCAACCTCACTGTTGGCACCTACATAAAGAACTGCAACGCCACCAGCTAACTTAGCCAAACGCTCTTGAAGTTTCTCTTTGTCATAAGAACTTGTTGTGTTCTCAATCTCTTTCTTGATGAGAGCAATACGATCCTTGATGGCATCTTTAGAACCAGCACCATTCACGATGGTAGTATTGTCTTTAGATACAGTCACTTTGTCACAAGTACCCAACATTTCAATAGTTGCTTGTTCAAGTTTCAAGCCCTTCTCTTCGCTGATAACGGTACCACCAGTCAATACGGCAATATCCTCAAGCATAGCCTTACGACGGTCTCCGAATCCAGGAGCCTTTACTGCACAAATCTTCAAACCACCACGCAGACGGTTTACAACAAGTGTAGTGAGTGCTTCAGAATCAACATCCTCAGCAATTACGAGCAATGGACGACCACTCTCTGCTGCGGGTTGAAGAATAGGAAGGAAGTCCTTGATGTTAGAAATCTTCTTGTCATAGATAAGGATGTATGGGTTCTCCATCACACACTCCATCTTATCAGAATCAGTGATAAAGTAAGCACTCAGATAACCACGGTCGAATTGCATACCTTCCACAACACCGATATGAGTGTCGCGACTCTTTGACTCTTCAATCGTAATAACACCGTCCTTGCTTACCTTACGCATAGCTTCTGCCAAGAGTTCACCGATTTCCTTATCGTTGTTAGCACTTACAGTTGCTACTTGCTCAATCTTATCGTAGTTGTCACCAACCAACTCAGCGCTTGCTGCAATGTGAGCTACAACGCTCTTCACAGCCTTGTCAATACCACGCTTCAAGTCCATTGGATTAGCACCAGCGGTAACGTTCTTCAAACCCTCAGAGATAATGGCTTGTGCCAAAATCGTTGCGGTGGTTGTTCCATCACCAGCATCATCACCAGTCTTGGTAGCTACACTCTTAACGAGTTGTGCACCTGTGTTCTCAAACTTATCTTCGAGTTCGATTTCCTTAGCAACCGTTACTCCGTCCTTGGTGATTTGTGGTGCACCGAACTTCTTTTCAATAACTACGTTACGACCTTTAGGACCTAATGTTACCTTAACGGCATTTGCCAATTGGTCAACACCCTGCTTCAACAAGTCGCGGGCTTCAATATTGAATTTAATATCTTTTGCCATAATGATTTTAATTTAAAGTTTTAAATTTTTCCTAATACGGCGAGCACATCGCTTTGACGCATCATCAAATACTTCTCACCTTCAAACTCCAATTCTGTTCCAGCATACTTACCGTAGAGAACTTCATCTCCTTCCTTGAGAATCATTTCCTCATCCTTAGTACCCTTACCAGTTGCAACGACTTTACCATGCAAAGGTTTCTCCTTTGCAGTATCAGGAATAATAATACCTCCTACTTTTTCCTCTGCCGGTGCTGGAAGTATAAGCACACGGTCTCCTAATGGTTTAATGTTCATAACTTATAATTTTTAATAATCTGTTTAATTTATCTGACCAACTTATTACTAAAAGCGTGCCAAACTGACATACATGAATGATGTATGTGACATGACTGACAGAATTTCAGTTATTTCATTGGTCGTGTTTATTGTTTGATGGCATTTGCTATGACTTTTGCCATTTCTGCCGTTCCCTTGTCATTGGGATGAACGCCATCAGACAGATACAATTTCTTATCGGTAATTGAATGATACAGGTCGATTACTTGTAATTTATTCTTCTTAGCCACCTTATTTATAATAGGTATAATCTCGTTGGCAACAATAGAATCATTGATTTGATAAGGATTCTCGTGTACCTTGATGGGTGAAGCCAAATAAATGGTAGGCTTTGCGGGAAGTGCTTTTAGCGCATCAATCATTTGTTGCAAGTCTGCGGAAAACTCCTTGCCATGTTGCCAATTATAAGGTTTGCTGTCATTGGTTCCCAACTTGATAACAACTACTTGTGGATTAAACGCTTGTGCATATTGCCATTCTGGACGTTTCATGTATGGATTATCACCTTTATTTAACATCGTATGGGCACTCACGCCAAAATTACGAACGTTATAGTTACTACCCAACAACTTTTGCAATTGTGCTGGATAACCCAATTGAGAACTCATGGGAATACCAAATCCTTCGGTAATGCTATTTCCAATACATGCTACACGAACAGCATCTTTGGCTGGCATTTTTAGATTGTCCAACCATGTTGACAATTCATTGAGCATTTGGTCGTGATATTTGTAAGTAGAACGGAAACCAAAACCATGTCCACCTGAAGGATAGATATACATCGCACACTCATTCCCTTGATTGCGCATGGCAGAATAATAAGCTACTCCATTAGTTACTGGAGGAACGGCACGATCATCGTTTGCCATAAGGATAATGGCGGGAGGAGTAGTATGGCAACGTACTTGCTTATCGTTGGAAAATTGTTTCACCAATTCCTTATCATGCCTACCTTCACCGAGGAATCCCACACATGAACCTTTGTGGGTAATCCGTTCATCCATCGAGATGACAGGGTAAAACAAAATGGAAAAGTTCGGACGCACTTCCCATGGAGCATGTGTACTAACCGTAGAAGCCAAATGTCCTCCAGCTGATGAACCCATGATGCCCACATCGTATGGGTTGATGTTCCATACATCAGCACTATCACGCACGGTCTTGATGACATTATATGCATCAGACATCGGAATATTTCTGTCGCCATTCGGCATTCGATATTTCAAAACGAAATAAGCAATTCCCTTCTCGTTGAAATAAGGAGCCCAATCCGTTCCTTCATGTTCCATGGCCAGATGTGAATAACCACCACCAGGACAAGCTACCACTGCCCTACCCGTTGGATTTTGTGGAAGGAAACATGTTAATACAGACTCTCCATCAGGGGAATTTACCAATTTAAATGTACGAGCGGTTTGTGCCGAAACGTTGAGTGCCACCAAGAGGCACATCCAACCTATTACTTGAAATTTCATCTTTATTTTATTTACTTAATCATTCTATTTTACTTTCTCAAGGCAATCCACTTCCACGATTCTCAGTTCCACCTTCCCACTCTTAGAGATAAAGCGGTCAAGTTCGCCAGCATTACCACCAGCCAATTCTTTCACGTCACCAAAGGCATTGCTATCTTGTGCAGGTCCTAACATCTTAATCGTTAATTCCTTATTTATGATAGGTTTAGCAATGGGAATATGCACATATCCCAATGTCGCATAGGTGATTCCTTCCCATACTTTCTTCTTTCCAGCATAGATAGCCAACGGATAACACTTATTTCTCCATCCCGTAAGTTTGATGACTACTTCATCTATAGCCACTTGATTGGCAAACTGGTATGTAATCCAAGCATTCTCCTTGTTGCCATCACTTTTCCATTCAGAAAGTTCATTGTCATCATAACTATTCACAAGGCTTTCCACATTACTTCCAGCCTTAGCGGAAATGACATCTATACCTTTCGCCAAATCTTGATAAGAAGGAGACGAAGGAGTTTCACCACGTTTCAGATGAGGTTTCAATGTCATGGAAGGAAGATAACTGCTTACCCCATTCCGTGTATCAATGGCTTGAGTAGTCATCGTTGTTGTTACGGGTGCCAATCCTTCAGCAGCTACGGTAAGATAGATGGTTCCAGGATTTTCCGTACTTCTAACGAGCACCCTGTTCACTCCGCATTCTACAGGTAAACTAAGATGTCGAATGAAATTATCAAACGTAGATACCGTTGAAGGTCCATCCAACATACCTGGTGTTCCATTAGCGGCATTACTTTTACTATTCTCAGTAGATGAATTATCTAAATTGGGTTTCGTGGCAATACCGCCTATCCATCTTCCTTCTCCCCATAGATTGAAATGCACCATACGATTGTCGAGAGGACATCTGCGACCATTCTTATCAACCACTTCAAACTGGACAAGTGCCATATCTGCACCATCCGCCTTGAATCCCTCTGGATTTTCCATCTTTGTCACAACAAGATGATCTGGTTCGCCAGCTGTTTCAATCTGATAGTTACTTACTTCTTTACCATCTACATAACTGATAGCCTTGATAGTTCCTGGTTCGAATGCCACATCCTTGAACGTAAACAAGTATTGCCACTTGCGTTCACCTTTGCCCAAAGACTTCCCGTTGACAAACAATTCAACATCATCACCATTAGACACCACAAACACATCCTTTGTGGTTCCTAAAGAGTAATTCCAGTGTCCTATAATATATGTATGCGGATTCTCTGGTTCTACCCATCCATCCCACATCACTTGATGTGCAAAGAAAGCATCTTTGGGAATACGCATGGCATCGGTAACACCACTCGTACGATAATTGGATTCACCTCGCCAATGGGTATTCGTGTCAGAGAAGACAATCTTCACACCTCCACTATTCACACGTTTTCCCGTTCCTGGACGGTCAACGAAATAATCATACCAACGTTCTACCATCTCCTTGGCAAACTCGTCCATGTTGTGGTTATAGTCGAGAGCGGGTTTTCCACGATACAGAGGACCTGCTCCTTCCTTATGGAAAGGATAACTCTTTTCGTCCCAATATTTGCGCAATCCCTCATCACGACAATATTCCATCTGCCACATCGGGTGTTTCTTGCTCTTGTTCACATACAGCATCTCACCACCATATTCAGCTTCATTGATGTCGAGCATCTCACGACTACCGATAGCACGTCCACCATAAGGGTCGTATTGGTCGCGAATCTTCTTGAGTTCAATCATGTGTTCTCGACTGATACTCTCATTGCCACCTTCATAGAACAAGATACTTGGATTGTTTCGATTATAGATAATTGCATCACGCATCAGTTCAACTCGTTGTTCCCAACGCCTACCTTCCACATCTTTTTCCGCATCACCAGCAGGCATGGCTTGAATCAAACCTACCCTATCGCACGATTCCACATCTTGTTTCCATGGTGTAACATGCATCCAACGCACCACATTACCACCAGATTCTACCATCAAGTCATTGCTATAGTCGCTCAACCATGCTGGAACACTCAATCCAACGCCTGGCCATTCATTGCTTGTACGTTGCGCATAACCATGAACCATCATCACGCGGTCGTTCAACCAAATCTTTCCTTCACCAAAATGAGTCTTCCTAAAGCCAGTACGGATGACAACCTTGTCATTTGCTTCGTTGGCTGTTTCCAGTTTATCTCTCAGATAGGTTTCTACCGTATATAGATACCCGTAACCCCAAGACCAGAAGTGCAATCCATTAACCACGCTCTCAGCCTTGGCTATAGTGGTCTCTCCTGGCTTCAAGGTAATCCGTTCGTTTCCATTGAAACCTATCACCTTGTTGCCATCTTTGTCTTTCAATACTACAGTCAGAAAGAAAGAACGCTCTCGTGTGTCTTCATTTCTCACTTGACTCTCCACATGAATCACAGCCTTGCGATTGGCAATATCGAAATCAGTAGCATAGACATAGGTTCCCGTTGTACCTAAGTTACTATATAATGGCAATGTCTGATACAATCGGTCGGTAACATGAAGAAAGACATTCTTGGGAATACCACCGTAATTGGCATTGAAATTCTTGTCGTTCCATTGATAACGACTATTACTTGAACGTTCTCTGTAAACCCAACTATTATCCACACGCACGGCAATGACATTCTCACCTTGTTTAATATATGGAGACAAGTCAAAGCCAGATGCCATTACGCCATTTTCTGACCATCCAAGACTATGACCATTGATGAAAAACTCAGCCCCAAAGCGGACACCTTCAAACTCAATAAAAAACTTCCTGCCTTGAATGTCATCTATGTTGAAATGTTTACGATACCACATAATCGTATCAGATAACTCATTGCAAGGAATCCTGAATGCCTCGTCTTCATTGAATGCCCTCGGTAAAGTTACACGATGCCAACTTGCATCTTGATAGTCTATTTGCTGAGCTTGTGGAAAATCCCCAACTTCAAGTAGCCAGTCACTATTGAAATTGTATTTTACCCGATTGACGGAATAGACTTGCAAGGAAATAATCAAGCCCAATCCTAAGAGAAGAAATTGTTTTAGTTTCATTAAAATTAAGTTTTCAGTATTTTATGATTGCAAAGGTACATCACAAATTACTCAAAACCAAATAATCACTCAAAAAAAAAGAGGAAATAAAGGGATTATTCAATAATTTGTATCGATGAAACAAACAAAAAAGTAGGTTACTAAAAAACACTTAACTGTTTTGAAAGTTTTAGTTAACTGTTTCTATAGAAATGCTTAACAGTTTTGAGAGTTTTAGTTAAGTGTTACTTTTAGTTGTCATTTTGGGCACAAATTTAGGGAAATTCCGCAATTCAAAATTAAGATGCCGTTAGGCATCAGATAATAGTAGCCAGCTATGCAGCTGCCCCATATGGGGTAGCGAAATGGCTGGAAATAATAGGGATAGAAAGAACAGCCTGCCTTTAGGTAGGCGACATCGGCGATAATGTCCCTTACCTAACGGCAAGGTATTATGTGTATGTTATCATTACCAGCCATTTCGAAACACCTAAAGGCATTTCTGCATAGCTGGCTACTGAAATCTAATGCCTACGGCATAGTTTTTTACAAACCAACTACGCATTTGTCGGATTACCCATTTTTGTTGCTCTTTCAAAGTGTACAATAATAATGCACATCTGAAAATTTTACTCGTATTTGTTCCGATTATCAGAATAAAGACGTATATTTGCAAACAAGAATAATCATATTAATTTCAACATAATCACTAAGTTTATGAAAAAGGTAGCTTTATTTTTTGCATTCCTATTGTTAGGAACATCGGGTGCATTTGCACAGAGTAGTAAGTATGACTTGAATGGTGACGGAAATGTAAACGTCACGGATGTCATAGAGTTGGTTGGTATTATCCTTGGTAAGAACCATGAGGCGGTTGACCTCGGTTTGCCTTCTGGTACCAAGTGGGCTGCTTGCAACGTGGGAGCCACTAAGCCCGAGGAATATGGCGGTTATTACGCTTGGGGCGAGACCGAGGAGAAAGAGGTTTATGATAAAAGTACCTACAAGTTTTACCAAGATGATGAGTATGTAAACATTGGAGAAGACATCAGTGGCACGGAATACGATGTAGCCCATGTGAAATGGGGTGGCAATTGGTATATGCCCACGTGGGAAGATTTCAGGGAATTGATAAACAACTGCAAAATTGAATGGACAACATTCAATGGTGTAAATGGCGAGAAATTCACCAGCAAGATTAACGGCAATAGCATTTTCCTCCCCGCTGCTGGCAGTCGCAATAATGGCGACCTCAACTTCACTGGCGAATATGGTGTTTACTGGTCGTCTACGCTGTATCCAGACTACTCGTCCTGCGCCAGAAGCTACAGTTTCGGTATAAGTGCCACCTTATATTACAGCGTCTACTTCTTAGGTCATAACGTTCGCCCTGTCTTCAGAAATTAGTGCATCCTTTCATTGCTTTAAAGTGAATAAGCAATTGCCTAAATCTTACAATCTTACAGCTGACAGTTTTTATTTGTGTAAGATAATATAGAAATGGAGTAAGAATAATAATTAAGTTGTAGAGGAGTTCAGGAGTTCAGACAATACACTTGATTTTTAGAAATCAAAGAAAACGGAGCTTTCATAACTATTGTCTGAACTCCTGAAACTCCTGAACTCCTGTAACTCCAAAAAGTAGAGCAAATGCGAAACTTGAATAGAAATTCTATTCATATTATTTACCCATATTATCATTCTATCCCCCACTCATCGCCTATATGGTGCAAAAACTAATTGTCAGCTGTAAGATTGTAAGATTTTCATGATTCTATTATAGTGAAGAAATTCTTCAATGAGCACATAAATAATTGAATATAAGTAGATTATGAATTAATCTTCAATATTCAACATAGAACTTTCAACAAAAAAAGCATGGTTTATAACGTATATCGCACCCATTTTGTGCGTATAAATCATAGCTTTTGACGTTGCAAACCATTGCTTTGTATACTATAAACCATTCGTTTGTAGCATAGAAATCAATGATTTATAGCATACAAAAGAATGGATGATTCGCAAGTTCCGTTTGCTTTTTCTTAACCAATCAGATTATCGTCATTGTCTGCCCACTTGTCACACTGAGCCATGACGGTCTCAAGGGCTTTCTCCTGACCTTCGGGCGGGTATTTGTATTTCTTCAATAGCCTTTTCACCATCACGCGCATCTTTGCCCTCGACGTTGCCTTGATGTTCCAGTCGATGGTGCGGTTCTTGTGCAACTGCTCTGTCAACTCTTTCGTCAACGCCACAAACTCCTCATCTGAATAGGCTTCACGAATGCCTTCCGGCGAACTGAGGGCATCATAGAACGCCTTTTCCTCTGTGGTCAGTCCCAGTTCATTGCCTTCTTCCTCCGACTTCTTGATTTCGGCTGCCATCTTCAGCAGCTCCTCAATCACTTCTTCATTCGTCAGCATACCCTTCAGATAGTTGGAGAGTGCCTGGTTCATCAGTTCCGAAAACTTCTGACTTTGCACCACGTTGGTATGTTCGAAGTTATGAATGCGCTCTTTCAATAGTTTTTCCAACAACTGCACGGCAATGTTCTTCTCCTTCATCTTGTGGATTTCCTCGACAAACCCTTCATCGAAGAGCGAGAATTCACACTCCCTGCCCTCAAACAAGTTGATGACACCCGTACTATGTATGCTTTGTTCCAGAAGTCGTGCAATGCGCTCGTTGATTTCGCGCTTGCTCACCTTCCCCTTCTGGGTGAACCGGC
>OCTX012157607.1_pt1 | contig 11405 bp, 11 predicted proteins | sample 1539691 | NCBI WGS metagenome assembly OCTX01 (sample SAMN02144231, study PRJEB22623) | gut metagenome | biome: sheep rumen | host: Ovis aries | place: New Zealand | reverse complement strand
AGCATAGCTCTTCGTTGAATTTGCTAAAAACAGTTCACCGAACTGTTTTCCTTACGCAAATTCCATGTTTCAGCGTGTCATAAGGTCAAGTTGCTTTTCCTGCAAGCAGGAACGCAGTTTGACTTTTGACACTTATGTCATATTATAATCTATCGAACAAGCCATCCCTCTATAGTTCTTTCTTTTGAATCAAAGTTAACCCCTATCTTCAGAATCGTCCTTTTATCTGCAGCGAAAGAACGGGCATATCCCTGATCATCTATCTGCTTAAGTGCTTCTTCAGCGGATTTATCTCTCTTAAACTCAAAGATATACACATAGTCAGCTGTCTCAACTACACAGTCAGCTCTTCCTTTAGATGAATGAAGTTCTACCTGAGTATACTGGCCAAGTAGCATGAATACAATATATATGACATTCTGAAAGTTTGTTTCGATCACTTTCTCATCTTTCGGATATGGAAGACGGGCAAAGAGTGCAGTAAATCTATCTTTTAAACTATCAGTATTTCCTTTTCTTATATCCAGTACAAAATTCCTCACATCAAAAGGATTCGCCTCTCCCTCTGCGCAAAGATAGTATGGTGCAAGACTCTTAAGGAAACCATACTTTACTTCTTCATTTGGATATCCAAGTGCATAGCTCCTAAATTCTTTATCATAATCCTTGATAGTAAGATAACCTGTCTGATAGAAAAGTGGAAGCGGATCTGGATTTTCTATCCTATAATCTGTAAGGGCGTTTTCCTCCTCATAATAGTCTTCTCCTGTAAAGTGCTTTGCATCAAAGCCAGAAGTTTTCAGCTTTTCGATAAGAAATGTCGGCGTCCCGGTGGAGAACCAATACATGCCAAATTCTTTTTTCGAAAATGAATTAATAAGGCTAAATGGATTATATACTCCTTCCGAGCCAACACTAAAATGATAGCCGTCATACATTTTCTTTAATTCATCAAGGCAGGTATTCTTATCCATCTCTTGAGCATATGCCAGATGCTCAATCTCCGGAGCAAATACATCTTCAAGCTCCGTCTGTGTAATTCCACATATTCCGCTATAGGCCTTGTCAAGTGAAATATCATTAAGGTGCTTCAGATCACTGAATATACTAACTTTTGAAAATTTTGTAACTCCAGTCAGAAGTACAAACTGGAGATATCTATCATAGCTCTTAAGAGTACTGAAAAAACCTTTGAATACAGCTTTACTATGTTCAAGTCTTTTGTTCTCACTTACCTCAAGAAGAGGTTTATCATACTCATCAACAAGTACGACCGCATTTCTACCAGTGATTTCAACTGCTTTTACAATCAGTTTCTGAAATCTTTCTTCAAGCGGACAATTCTTATACTCATCTCCGTATATAGCTTCCCATTCGGTAAGATGTGATATCAGAACTTCCTCAAGAGCAGTATCAGTCTTGAAGTTCTTTTTATTAAAGTCAAAGTAAAATACCGGATATTTCTGCCATCCATCCGGGTTATCCTTCTCCAGTTCTTCTATCTTAAGTCCTTTAAAGAGCTCTCTTTTACCTTCAAAATATGCTCGGAGCGTTGATAGAAGAAGACTTTTACCAAAACGACGTGGACGACTGAGAAAATATGGAAGTCCACTTTGGGCAAGATTATAAACATATTCTGTTTTATCAACATAAATAAATCCACCTTTTATCAGACGTTCAAAATCCTGAATACCTACAGGTAATTTTCTAACTTCCATTTATCTCGCCCCTCTTGCATTTTTTTCTGCTAATGTACTATTAACAACTACATCATAGTTTATATAGACAACTATCCTTCTTTCTTCACATCAGTTGCATAAGCAATTTTTTAATATCTATTAATGCTGGATTTGTCATTATATAGATATATCCTTTAGCCATAGCTCCTCCATTCATCTCTCGCTCACATTACCTTGCCCCCAACGTCGAAAAGACAAGCTCACAACGCCAACCATATTTTAGAAAAAACCACTGTGAAGATTATTTTTCTTGTCAATAGAAAGATTTATGTTTATTCAAAATCCTGCACTCTTATTAACTGTAATTTGGTTGGCTATATTCTCCGCACCATATCCATCTACTAAATAATTCATTCTATCAAATAAAGATTTTCTCAACGAATTATCAACACACAAACGCTTTAAACCATTGATTATATCATCCACTTCATAATTATTCTCTCTTATATCTCCTGAATCAAGCATAAGTCCTTTATCTTGAAAGCCTTTTGCTCCACCTTTCTGATTATCAGCTAACACAAACGTTATTGTTGGTACTCTGCACGCACATAATTCATATAACGTACTTCCAGCCGCTGATACCGCAACATCACAATTATTCATAACATCAACCATATTTTTTACTTTTTCATGAATACATATCCATTCATGATTATCAGCTATATTTAGTATAGCTTCTCTATCTGGTTCAAAGCTTCCGAGAATGAAATGATAATATCGATTTCTAATTAGCTCTTTCTCAGCAGACAAACTCTTTATAATTTTCATAACAAGCCTGTATTCATCTGATCCACCTACAGAAATAAATACATTTCTAACCTTATCTGAAAACTCTTTCTCAATGCCCCTGAATTCTTTTCTAAGCGGAGCATATTTTATATTAAGACATAATAAAGGAATATCATTTCCCTCATACAACTTTTCGTATTTATCTTTTGTGGCATAGATATTATAATTTATCAGATAATCCACCGGATATGGAAATGAAAAAACATCATCTATATAAACTGTTTTATATAACCCTTTAAAACTGTTTAAATAATCATAATTTACAAAATAGCTATCAAAAAAAATCAAATCCGGTTTTTCCGAATCAATAAATTTCAAAAAAACCGGAAGTTCATCAATCATTTTAGTATAATCAGAGTTCAATACCACAGTTCTAAATCCATAGCTGTTTATGATATCTACCATAGAATTGTCTGCACATGCAAATACACACTTATTACCCTGATCCGCATACGCAGATGCAATAGAAATCGAACGCATTACATGCCCCCAACCTATGCTACTGTTTCCATCAGCTCTAAAAATTATTTTCAACATGCACACTCCAATGATTCATATCATAATATATCATAAATTATAATACTTTAATTAATCTCATACAATAATTCAAACGCCTCTGCCAATTCTACACCGATATTAGAGCCTCTATATTTTCCCAATGCAAATAAAGCTTCTGAACTTCTAGGATGCGGATAAACAGTTTTCTCAGTCCTATAACAACTCATACCATCAACTTTAGCCTGCAAAGTATCTGTCACATCAAAATACACATTCGGATTAAATGATTTACTGTATGTAAAATTCCACTCCGTAGACGAGGGAGTTTCAAAAGCATAAATCCTTTTCACATAGTAATCTCCAACTGGCCTACATGCCGTCAACACCGCTTCACATGTTATTCTGTGATCAATATTTAAATCACCATGATGATGTGTAAAAATCGTATCCGGCTTATACTTTTCCACATACATAGATATAACTTTAATTATATCAAGCAATTCAGTTCCGTCCATTCTATTATCTGGAAAGCCACAAAAATCTATGCTCTTATATCCAACTATTTTCGCTGCTTTTCTTGCATCATCCTGTAATTCTTTCAATTCAGAAAAATCCGCATCACTTCTTTTTGCTGCTCTTGATGTTAATCCCTCCGCCAATATTACTGCATGAGCATCCACGCCTTCATTAACTATTCTTCGTATTGTACCACCTAATCCTAGCAATTCATCATCTGGATGAGCAGCAAATATTAAAACTGTATTCATATTTTTTTATCCTCCGAAAAACTTGCAGTTGCTGTAACTACTCCATTATTGTATTGCGCGTTAGTAAAATATATCGTTTTATCAATACATTTAACAAATGCTGTCGGATATCCCTCACCATCCAGCATTCTTATATAATCATATAATTGTCTTTGCGAGAGACCTTCTGGAATTTCACTTTGTTCTGGCTTTCGTCTTTTAAAACAAATCGCTTCTCCAACCTGTTCTTTCGGTATTAATTCATTTTCTAAAAAAATAGGAATCATTTTGGAAAACACAATGTTCGAAACAGCTTTTAATATTTCATCTGCATTTCCCTCACTAATATCAATAGATTCTTTTAAATACACGGGACCTTCATCCAATCCCTCAACAACCTTTATAGCCGATACTTTAGTTTCATAAATGCCTCTTACCAAAAGATTTTGCAATGGACTCCCACCTCTTCCGAACGGAAGATCTGTCATATGAAAGACTACACATCTAAAATTTTCATATATTTCCTTCGGAATAATCCATGACCAATGTGGAAAAAACACATATTCTGGTTGAATTGAATCTAAATATTCTTTTGTCAAACTATTTTTTTCATCTATTAAAACTATGTTTTTGTTATGCTCAATCAATTTTCGTGCATTTTCAATATTCCAGCTTTTAGTTGTAGCTATAACATACTTTGACATTTTATTTCTCCATAAGATTCAGCTCATATTGAATAAAACTATTTTCATATCCAGAACTCTGAAAGCATGATTCAGAAGCTATATTCCCTGATTTAACCCTACCGATTAATTTATTTATATGTGGCATATCTTTTTTAACTTGCAATCTAAGCAATTCCAGAATTTTCTTCCCTAAACCACGTCCTCTATATTCAGGTGCAATGCTATAATCAATTTCAGCAGAATTATTATTCTCCACTGATAATCTAATCTGTCCAACAGCAATATCGTCGCACATCAATATGTACTGATATTGCGAATCATCCATTATCAGTTTATTAAACCAATTTGTATGTTCCTCTAATGTGATAGTTGCAGAATGAAATGCATTTTTCCTAACATCTGGATCATTAGCCCATTTAAATAACATAAGCATATCATCCTCTGTTACTTTTCTTAAATAAAGCTTTCCATCCATTTTATGTGCCCTCATAATCATCAAATATTATAGGTTCACCCCTTTTAATAACTCTATTACTCTTTTGACCTATAATCTTTTCATAATACTTTGGTGCAAGCCCATTTCCAGGTCTTATAACACGAATATTATCCTCTGAAAACAATTCTCCTTCACAAATATCTTTTACCGCAAAAATACTTCGTCTGAAAACCAAAGAACTGCTCTCACCTTTTGTCAGATTATAGTCAGGACCTTTTGCAATAGTCTTTGCATTTTTTACATCATTGACCATGCATTTAAACTCTTGTATAGTCATACTAAATTTACTATCAGCACTTTCAATTCCATCTATCTTTACATGCTTTTCAATTACACACGCTCCAAGAGTCGCACCTACTATTGCACCAAGACTTCCCGCACTATGATCAGACAAACCTATAGGCAAATTAAATCTCTGTTTCATGTCAGGGATATTACCCAAATGCATATCTGACCATGGTGTTGGATACTCACTACAACATTTTAATAACACTATATCCTTATTACCCACGCTATAACAAGCGTAAATGGCATCCTGTATTTCATCTATACTAGCCATGCCAGTAGATATAATCATTGTCTTACCTTTAGAAGCCGCATATTTAATTAGAGGTATATCAACAAGCTCAAAACTTGCGATTTTATATGCATCAACTCCTAAACTATCTAAAAAATCCACTGCATGTGAGTCAAAAGGAGTCGATAAAAAATCCACTCCATTTTTTTCACATTCTTCTTTTATTGCTGAGTGCCATTCATATGGTGTACTAGCCTCGACATAAAGATCATAAAGATTATAACCATCCCATAATCCGCCATGAATTTTAAAATAATCATTGTCACAGTTAATAGTCATACTATCAGCCGTATATGTCTGTATTTTTACACAATCCGCACCTGCTGCAGCAGCCTGCCGAACAATCTCGAGCGCATTATCAAGGCTCCCTCCATGATTCGCACTCATCTCAGCAATAAAATATACCTCATCCCTTATCTTTTCATGTAATTTTGACATATAGCACCTTGATTAATTCAATCTTCCAAACCCACTATGACAAACATCTCCAACTATCTGACTTTCAACATCTTTTTCACTAGAATTAAATTGACTTATCATAGAAAAAACCTCATCTACATATTCTAAATACTCATTTATAATTGTCTCCGAATGTGCAAAGGATGTATAAAATGCCGTTGACGCCAAATATCCTCTCTTTAACATTTCCTGAGTAAAGAAAGTCTTATATACTAATGCATTTTCTTTGCCCTTAATAGCAAAATGACAAAGAGGATCTATTCCACCAATTTCTATATCCAGTCCGTTTTTATCAGCCGCTACTTTCCATCCGGCTTTTATCTGTTTTCCATACTGAATCTGCTTTTCCCAAACTTTCTCTCTATTATATATCTCGATACTCTTTAGCGTAGCAGCAAATGCTATTCTTTCAGTATAAAATGTACTGCTGATAAATGTTCCCTGAGAAGCTTCCATTACTTCTTTTCTTCCAACTATAGCAGACAGAGGGTATCCGTTAGTCATAGCTTTTCCAAATACAGCAATATCTGGTTCTATTCCAAGGACCTTATGGCTTCCACCTGCACATAATCTGAACCCAGCTGTTATTTCATCAAACACTAAAAGAATACCTTTATCTTTTGTAACTTTTCTGATTATATCAAGGAATCCATTCTCTGGATAATCATTTCGTATAGGTTCCATTACAACCGCTGCTACATTTTCTCCATATGTATCAATCAGCTTATTAAATTCATCAATATCATTATAGTGAAACGGTATATTTGTTCCAGCAAGGCCCTTAGGGACACCTAATGGTTCCAATCCCGGGATATGCTGATCATCTAAAGCATCTTCTCTAGAAAGATTAGCAGATAAATACCAATCATGCCATCCATGATATCCACAAAAGAGAACTACATCCTTCTTCGAATATGCTCTAGCTATTCTTACAGCAAGTGACATTGCCTCTCCACCTGCTTTTGCATATCTAACACCACCAGCCCACGGATGTAATTCAAGAAGTTTTTCAGCAAGATAAACCTCTTCAGGTGCATTTAATGTACACATACCACCACTATGAATTGCTTCTATAGCCGCTGTATCAACTTCATCATTGGCATATCCTAAAACGTTTGCGCCAATGCCCATATAGCTTACATCAATGTACTCATTACCATCCATGTCCCATACTTTGCACCCTTTTGCCTTTGCATAGTATGCAGGCCAATAATCTGGTAAAAACATTTCAGGTCTCTTACTTAACAACTGAGTTCCCCCTGGAATCATAGTTTTTGCTTTTTTATATAGTTTCTGTCCATTCCCGATTTTCAATTCGTACATATTCTTATTCCTCTATATTTAATATGATGTCATTATTAATGGACTTTTGAAGTCCTTCATTTCTTGCAAATCGACTATTTATTTTTTCTATTTCAGGATTATCATTTAAAAACTCTATAATATTTTTATAATTAAACTCATCAAAACCTAATCCACTAAAATGCTCAAATATTTTGGAAACAACTTCAAAATCCTCTGGTTCATCAACTGTCCACCGATGGTTTCCAAAATAACCAATAGGAGATTCAAAATTTTGAAGTTTAAACAACTCCGGATGCCTGATAATATACTGAGTAACATGCTCACGTTCAAAAGAATGCTTTGCCTCTTTCCATGCTTTCTTTAAAGCAGAAAACTTCATAATCTCTAAATCTAATCCATCAGCAAAAGACTCTGAAAGCATGCCACAATAGTCAGCATCTTCATCCATTTGTTCTATTGCAAGATCCAATAATCCTGGGTCAAAACATGGACAATCTGCTGTCAATCGAATCACATATTCCGGATTCAAAAGCTTTGCCGTTTGATAATATCTATCAAGGACATCATCTTCAGATCCAACCCCCACTCTTATACCAATTTGAGAACAAAGCTTTAATATTGGTAAATTCGCTTTTTCTATTGAAGTTATCACCATAACTTCATCAACTTTTTTTGACCTTTGAACTCTTATAATCATTTGTTCTAAAGCAGTTTTACCGCAAAGATCTTTTAACACCTTATTGGGGAGTCTTGTGGAGCCGCATCGCGCTTGAATTAAAACTAAATATTTCATAATATTACTTCTTCCATAGACTTGGCATTACTATTTCCGCTTCAATGCCATTAAATTCTTCTTCAATACACTTCAACAAATCAGATGAAACGTCAATATTATTAAAAATCTCAATATCACTCTTTAACTGTTCTAGGCTATCCACTCCGAAGACTAGATGTGATATTGCTTTTTCTCTCTTCACATATGCCATTGCAAGTTCAATACTATTTAATCCGGTTTCTGTACAAATCTTTTTAATTTTGGACAAAATAGGTTTTGCCTTTTCTAAAAACGGAGGAACCTCATCCTTATCCATCATAATGAGGCCTTGAATAAAGGCACTTCTTGAATCAATATGACATCTTTTATCCGAAGCAAAAACCCCTTTTTCCTTCATTCTGTGATCAAAGATGCTATAAGGCAACTGAATAATATCGACATACTTGCTATCAAAACAAGCAAAAGCCTCTTCTGGTTCATATATCGAAACTCCAACTTTACATGCAAGTCCTTCTTCCTTAACTTTATACAAAGCGTCAAGGATTTCATCATTAAATGCATATCGTGCACTATGAAGATAATATGCATCAACATAATCCGTATTAAGTGTTTTTAAGGAATTAATTATATTTTCCCTTATTACACTTTTATAATTCGAAGGGCTCACATCATCCAATGCATTAGGACGAAACTTTGTACTAATCCACAGATTATTTCTATTAATTGTTTTTTTGCTCAAAAACTTACCAACTATTTCTTCAGCTTTTCCATATGCCGTAGCTGTATCTATCGCTTTTATACCATTTTGAGTAGCATAATCCAAACAAGTAATAGATTTCTCAATTTCAGGCATTGGAGTATTTAATATTCCATAATCCATTCCAAATTGAACTGTTCCTAAACATAGTTCCATTACAATTTACCTCTTCGAAAACCTGTATTATCAACAATCTTTTGAATAATACGCTGTAACCTTTTTTACCGCATGAATAACATCATCAACATCTTCATCAAGCATTTTAGGATACAAAGGTATACTCATGATACTCTTATACACTTCTTCTGCATTAGGACAAATCCCACGTTTGTATCCCATTTTCTGATAATACGGAAACCAATAAATTGGAATATAATGAATCTGACATTGAACATTTTCACTACTCATTGCATCAAAAAATTCTCTACGATTACAAGTTAATCTATTCAAATCCAGTCGTAAAATATATAAATGTCGACATGTATCAGACTGAGGTATTTCTTTTTGTACAATAATACCATCTACTTCATTAAATGCCTCATTATATCTCTTAACTATTTCCTTTCTTCTATCAACAAATAAATCTAGTTTATTCATTTGACTAATTAGCAAGGCTGATTGAAAATCAGTAATTCTATAATTATATCCTAAACTTATCTGTTCATAATACCAAGGTCCCTCATTATTTAAATCATTTAAAAGATTATTATCATGAGTGATTCCATGAGTATGAGCGAGATATAACTTGTTATAGAAATATTCACTATTAGTTGTAATTGCGCCACCTTCTCCACCTGTAATTGTTTTCACAGGATGAAAAGAAAACGTAGTCATATCCGCCAAACAACCAACCGGACTATCCAAATACCTGGTTCCCAATGAATGTGCTGCATCCTCAATAAATACCAAACCATACTCATCACAAATTTTGCGTATTTCTTCGTATTCTACAACCTGTCCAGTAAAGTCTACAGCAATAACAGCTTTGGTTTTAGATGTGATTTTACTTCTTATACTATTCGGATTAATATTATATGTATCAATATTTACATCCGCAAAAACAGGTGTTGCTCCACAATACAAAATACAATTGGCCGAAGCTGCAAATGTCAATGGTGTCGTTATCACTTCATCACCAGGACCTATCCCTGCAGCCATACAAGCACAATGCAATGCTGCCGTTCCACTACTTACTGCCACTGCATATTTGACATTTGTATATTCTGACAATCTATTTTCAAACTCAACCACTTTGGGTCCACACGTTATATAATCCGACCTTAATGTTGAAACAACAGCATCGATATCATCTTCATCTATCCATTGATGACCGTAGTACAACTTATTATTTCTTACAGGTGTGCCACCATAAATTGCTAATTCTTCCATTTCAATTCACCAATACTATTAAATGCTACCTATTTTCTTTCTATTTAATTCTATCCATTCCCTTAATTGAGGAATTGACATCCAATCCTTATTATTCTCCGAAGTATAACAAAAATCTTCCGGAACTCTCTTACCACCTTTAATCATCATTTCAACTGATCCCCACTCACATATTTGAGGTAATATCTTATAATGTTCCGGATATTCATATGTAAAATGAGCATCTTCCACACCAATCATTTGTTCATGTAACTTTTCACCAGGTCGAATACCAATCTCTATCTGTTCAGCATTTGGGTCAACAGCACTTGCGATATCGCATATATTCATTGATGGTATCTTCTTAACGTATATTTCTCCACCTTCCATATCTTCAAACGCATGCCATACAAGCTCTACGCCCTGTTCCAAGGAAATCATAAATCTAGTCATTCTTTTATCAGTTATGGTAAGCTTTCCATTTTTTGCGGTTTCAATAAAATATGGAATAACCGATCCTCTAGAACCCATAACATTTCCATATCTGACAACAGCAAACTTAATTTTACCACCAGTATAATTATTTCCAGCTATAAATATCTTATCTGAGCATAATTTTGTTGCCCCATAAAGATTTACCGGCTGACTTGCTTTATCTGTAGATAACGCAACCAATCTCTTTACTCCAGCATCGATACACGCATCAATTAAATTCATCGCACCATTAACATTTGTTTTAATACACTCAAAAGGATTATATTCAGCTGTAGGAACAATTTTTGTAGCTGCAGCATGAACCACATAATCTACTCCATTAAGTGCCCTGTACAATCTATCTTTATCTCGCACATCACCAATGAAAAATCTTACACGCGGATCACCAGGAAATTTCTTAGCCATATTCCACTGCTTCATCTCATCACGACTAAAAATAATAATCTTCTTAGGATTATATTTTGCTAACGTCATTGGAACAAATGTATTACCAAAAGAGCCTGTTCCACCTGTTATTAGAATAGTTGAATTACCTAACATATTACCCCTCACTTATATTTTTCTTTACTTTTAATGATTCTACTAACCATTTTAATAATTTGAAATTTTTAATAAATAAAAAAATTAACATTACAGAATCAATAAAAACAAAAATCAGTCTGTCCTTATAAAATATATAAAAAGCTATAGCAATTATTAATAATATACAATAATT
>OCTX012181349.1_pt1 | contig 11408 bp, 9 predicted proteins | sample 1539691 | NCBI WGS metagenome assembly OCTX01 (sample SAMN02144231, study PRJEB22623) | gut metagenome | biome: sheep rumen | host: Ovis aries | place: New Zealand | reverse complement strand
ACGACGATCCTGCTGATGGCGGGCATCATGGGCATCGACCAGAACCTGTTCGAGGCGGCCGAGATCGACGGCGCCAATTCCGTGCAGGTGCTCTTCCGTGTGACGCTGCCGCTGCTGACGCCGATCCTGGTCTATACGGTCATTACGGCGATGATCGGCGGCCTGCAGATGTTCGATGTGCCGCAGGTCCTGACCAACGGCGCGGGCAACCCCAACCGCACATCCATGACGCTGATCATGTACCTGAACAACTATCTGGGCGGAAGCAAGAACTACGGCATGGCCGGCGCGATTTCGGTGATCATCTTCATCATCACCGGCATCCTCAGCCTGATCGTCTTCCGCACGCTGACCAAGAAAGACTGAGGGGAGGGGGATACCATGACGAACCAAAGATCGGCTGACAGCCGCAGAGCAAAGATACAGCTGACGCTTCTGCGCGGCGTCGTATATTTTATTCTCATCGTCCTTACGATCCTGTGCCTGTTTTCCTTCTACATGCTGATCATCAACGCCACGCGCTCCAACGCGCAGCTGCAGGGCGGTTTTACGGCGCTGCCGCAGGGACACTTCCTTGACAACCTGCGCAACGCCTGGACGGACGCCTCGATCAACATTCCGCGCGGCATGCTCAACAGCTTTTTCGTCGCTGCCTGCACCGCCGTGCTGACCACTTATTTTTCAGCTTTGACGGCCTATGGCATCCACGCTTATGACTTCAAGCTGAAAAGGGCGCTGTTTACCTTTATCATGGCCATCATGGTCATTCCGCCCCAGGTCTCGGCGGCCGGCTTTGTGCAGCTGTGCTACAAGTTCGGCCTGACCAACAAGTTCTGGCCGCTGATCCTGCCCGGCATCGCCGCCCCGGTCGTGTTTTTCTATATGAAGCAGTACATGGAAAGCGTGCTGCCCATGGAGATCGTCGAGGCCGCGCGCATGGACGGCTCGAACGAATTCCGGACCTTCAACACGATCGTCCTGCCGATGCTCAGACCGGCCATCGCCGTTCAGATGATCTTTTCCTTCGTCGCCAGCTGGAACAACTACTTCCTGCCCGCGTTGCTGCTGACGAAGGCCGAGTATAAGACCGTCCCGATCATGATCGCCCAGCTGCGGAGCGCGGACTACTCCAAGTTCGACATGGGCAAGGTGTATATGTTCATCCTGCTGGCAATCCTGCCGGTGCTCATCGTATATATCATCCTCTCCAAGTCCATTATCAAGGGTGTCACCGCCGGCTCGGTCAAGGGCTGATTCAAAACAAGCAAAGCGGCTCTCCGCACGCGGAGGGCCGTTTTTTAACGAAGGGAGCATTTTTATGTCTGCTTTACTCAAGAGACTCGGCTTTTACAGGGGCGTCAATCTCGGCGGCTGGATGAGCCAGTGCGATTACAGCGATGAGCGGCTCCGCGGCTTTATCACCGAAGCGGATTTTGCCCGGATCCGCAACTGGGGCTTTGATCATGTGCGCATCCCCATCGACTATAACGTGATCCAGCGCGAGGACGGCACGATGAAGCAAGAGGGCCTGGAGCGCATCGACGGCGCGCTGGCGCTCTGCGACAAATACGGCCTGCATGCCGTGCTCGACCTGCACAAGACCCAGGGTTTTTCCTTCGACGCGGGGGAGCATGAGGACGGCTTCTTTGAAAGCGAGGCTTATCAGGAAAAGTTTTATGCCATCTGGGAGTGCTTTGCCGCCCGCTATGGCGCGAGACACGAGTGCGTGATGTTCGAGCTGCTCAACGAGGTGACCGAAAAGGACTATCTCCCGGCGTGGAAGCGCATCTCGCGCGAGGCGGTGCGCCGCATCCGCGCCCTTGCGCCGGAGGTATATGTGCTGCTGGGCAGCTACCGCTGGAACAGCGCGCAGACGCTGCCGGAGCTCGACGCGCCCTATGACGATCATGTGATCTACAACTTCCATTTCTATGAGCCGCACGACTTCACCCATCAGGGCGCCTACTGGGAGGCGCCGTACCGGGATATCAGCGCGCGCTTTTCCTACGCCGAGAGCGGCGCGAGTGAGGCGTATTTTGAGGATTTCCTGGCCCCGGCGCTGGAAAAAGCGGAGAAAGAGGGCAGCGCGCTCTATTGCGGCGAATACGGTGTGATCGACGTCGTGCCGCCCGCCGAGGCCGTCAAATGGTTCCGCGACCTGCACGCGGTCTTCGAGCGGCACGGCATCGCCCGCAGTCTCTGGAGCTATAAGGAAATGGACTTCGGTCTTGCCGACGCGCGTATGGACGCCGTGCGCCGCGAGCTGCTGGGGCTGCTGTAAGCAGGGAACGCGCCGCGGGGCGTTTGGCATTGTGCGCAGTTTCCGATGGGGGATTTGAGCAGTTTATCCTATTGCCAATTTCTGAGCGGTATGATATGCTAACAGTGGACTATGCCGTGGTCTGCCCTGACATGTCCGGAAGAAAACGAAGACGTGCCTTCTTTCAAGGTGCGGCGGAGGGAAACATGAAACTTCACGGGAAGCTTTCTGCACTGTGGAAAAAGATCCGCAAGGATGATCTGGTCGCCATCTTGTGCGGTTTGTTTATCGTCGCGGTCGCCATTGCCAACGCCGTTTCCGGCGCTGCCGGCCGGCAGGCCGGCGTTGCCGACAGCGAGGTGCCGGCCGGCGCGCTGAAGCTCACCGGTTCGGCCATGGGCCGCAACGGCGATATCACCGTTCAGCTGGCGGCGACAAACGACCATATCTATCAGATCAAGATCCTGGAGAACGAGGAGACCGAGGGCATCGGCTCCAAGGCGATTCTGTCCCTGCCCAAGATCATCTATGACGCGCAGAGCCTGAAGGTCGACGCCGTTTCCGGCGCCACGCTTTCATCCGAAGGCATCAAGGCCGCCGTGATCGATGCGCTCCGCAGCGGCGGACTGGATCCGGCCAACTTCGGCGGCTCGCTGATCAAGGTCGAGCAGATCGCCGCCCAGGTCGAGACCCATTCCGGCGTCACGGTCCTCCATGCCGCCGACTGGGCCGAGAAGTATCCCGAAATCTACGCCAGCTGGAACATGACCAGCGAGAGCGACGACATTGTCGACTACCTGGTCGAGTATCCCATGCTCCCCACGCTCTATGAGCCCTACGGCTTCTCCTTCTGCTACGGCAGCGCGAGAGGGCACTACTACGACGTGGTGGACATCACCGAGACCGGACGGCCCCACGCGCTTGCCAACTGCTGGACCTGCAAGACCCCGGACTTCACCAACATGGTCAACGAGGACGGCGTGCAGGCCTATCAGTACGCCTGGACGGACGTACAGCAGCACGTCGTCGAGGGCATCAGCTGCTATAACTGTCACGCCAACACGCCGGGCCAGATCACGGTGACCCACACCTACTGGATCGACGCGGTGGGCAGCGACTTTGCCAGCATCGACGCCGCCAACCTCGCCTGCGGCCAGTGCCACAACGAGTATTACTTTGACCCCGTCACCAAGGAGACCAAGATCGCCCACAACTCGATCGAGAGCATGGACCCCGCGACCATGCTGGCCTTCTTCAACGACGGCGGCAACTTCTCCGACGGCAAGGTTTTTGCCGACTATACCAACCCCCGCACCGGCGTGCAGCAAATCAAGGTCCAGCACCCCGAGTTTGAGACCTATCTCGGCGAGGGCAGCCAGCACCGCGCGACCTACACCTGCGCCGACTGCCATATGCCCACCGCGACCAAGGAAAACGGCATGACCTACCGCAGCCACAACCTCATCAGCCCGCTTGACAACCCCGAGCTGATCGAGAACGAATGCTCCAAGTGCCATGCGGATCTTATCTCCGAGGTCCGGGCGACGCAGGAGCGCATCGAGGCGCGCACGTACTCCATCGGCTATGAGCTGGAGTTCCTGACCGAGCAGCTCGCCGCCGCGGTCGAAAGCGGCAGCATCAGCGAGGCCAGGCTCAACGAGATTCGCGCCCTTGCCCGTGACGCCCAGTTCTATTGGGACTTTGTGTTCGTTGAGAACAGCGAGGGCGCCCATAACCCGACGCTGACGGACGATTGCCTCGACAAGGCTGAGGCGCTGACCAACCAGGCCATCAATCTGCTCCGCGCCGCCGGCTGAAAGGCCGTTTGATCCGATCTGTTTTCAGCCGCCCGCCCGTTGGGACGGGCGGCTGTTTCCTGCTTACCTTACGGGATGTGCTGCTATGAAAAAAATCCTTTCCTTCCTGCGCTCCATGCGCTTCGGTATCCTGCTGCTGGCGCTGATCGCCGTCTGTTCGGTCGTCGGCTCCGTCATCCCCCAGGAGCACGAGGCAATGTGGTATGTGCAGAACTATGAGGGCGCGTACGCGCCGATCCTCAGGCTGGGGCTCGACCATATCTTTACAAGCTGGTATTTCATCACGATCCTGGTCATGCTGTGCCTGAACCTGACGCTCTGCTCGATCACGCGCATCCGCAGCGTTGTATCTGTAAGCCGGCATGAGAGCGAGCGGGCCTCAGGGCTGCCGGACGCGGTGCTCCTCACGCCGGAGGGCGTGGAGAAGCTGCGCGAGCATTTGCTTGCCATGCACTGCCATGCCGAAAAAATCGGCGGGAGCGAGATCTTTACGAAAAACAGCTTCGGCCGATATGGCAGCTTTTTGACACATCTTTCGATCCTTTTGACGGTGATCGTCGGCGCGGCGGCACTGTATCTGCCGCAGGTGACGGATCAGACCTGCCTGCCGGGCGAATCGGTGACGATGGACGACGGGACCGAGATCCACGTCTATGACTTTTCCATCGAGGACGCGAGCGGCCGGCTGGATTTTGCCAGCGAGATCCGCATCACGCTGCCGGACGGGCGGCACAGCGAGACGAAACAGATCCGCGTGAACTACCCGATGTCCTTTGGCCCCTACAAGGTGTATCAGCAGACCTACGGCACCGCCGGTTCGGTCACGGTCCTCAATCCCGCCAACGGCGGCCGTGACGACTTTACCCTGACCGACACGGTGTTTCTCTCCCTTGACGGCGTCAGCGGCGTGTGGTATCAGGCGCTCTATCCGGATTATCTGCAGGACCCGAGCGGGAATATGACGCTGATTTCCTCGGTCTCCGGACGCTATAAAAACCCGGTGTACGAGATCATCCTGGCCGATGGAGGCCAGGTCCGCTCGCTGCTGGTCTTCCCCGGCGATGAGCTGGAGGCGGGAGGACTGATCTTCCGCTTCAACGACCCGGTCGAGTATCCGGGCCTTCGCATCAAGCACACGCCCGGTGCAATCAACACGCTGCTGATCGCCCTCTTTGTGCTGATGACCGCCGCCCTTGCCGTCACCTTCTTCTGCGATCCCGTGGTCGTCAGGCTGGACGCGGAGGGCTACGCAGTGGGCGGGCCGAAACCGGAGCGCATGCGCGTGGAGCTGGGAGAAGCGTTTGAAGCCTATGAGAGAAAGGACGAAGGAGAATGAAAGCCTTATTCTTTATCGCGTTTGCCGCCTATGCCGTTTCCGTGATCCTGGAGTTTTCCGGCACGGCCTTCCGAAAAAAAAGGCTGCTGCGCGCTGCCTGGATCGCCTTTCTCGCGGCCTTTGCGCTGCACAGCGTCTTTCTCGTCGCCCGCGGCGTTGCGGCAAAGCGCCTGCCGCTGTCGAACCAGTTTGAATTTGCCAACGGCTTCGCCTGGGGTGTGGCGCTCTTTACCGTCGCTGTCTGCACCAGACTGAAGACCGACTGGCTCAAGGTGGCCGCTATGCCGGCGGCGCTGCTGATCATGACCTATGCTGCGCTTCAGCCCATGGAGATCCGCGACCTGATGCCCGCGCTGCGCAGCGCCTGGTTCGGCGTACACATCGGCTCGGCCGTGCTGGCCTATGCGGCCTTTGTGATCGCGGGCTGCGTCGGCGCGCGCTATCTGATCCTTTCGAAGAAGGCGGGCGACGACCAAAAAGCGCTGGAGCAGATGGACTTTTTAAGCTACCGCCTCGTCAGCTTCGGCTTTCTCTTCCTCACGGTCGTGATCCTCTCCGGCGCGATCTGGGCCGAGCAGGCCTGGTCCGCCTTCTGGACCTGGGACCCCAAGGAGGTCTGGGCGCTGATCTGCTGGATCCTTTACGCGGTGTATCTGCACCTGCGCCTGCGCGGCAAGAAGAAGGGCAGACAGATGGCCTGGTATCTTGTGATTGCGGTCTTTGTCGTGTTCTTTACCTTCGCCGGCGTCAACACGCTGCTGCACGGTCTGCACACGTACGGATGAAGAAACTGTTTTCAAAAATGGGAAACTGTGGTATGCTGTTCCCGACATTACGATAAAGGAAACGTTCCGCGTTCGTGGAACGCGGAAAAGGGGAAAAACCATGAGCGATTTTGAAAGTAAAATCTACGCTGCGATACCCGAAGCGGTAAAGGCGGCGTATGACCTGGTGCCGGAGGAGGGCTTGTATGTGGTGGAAACGCCGCAGGATCCCAAGTTCGGCGACTATTCCACCAATGTGGCGATGAAGCTGGCGCGTACGCTGCGCCGTAATCCCATGGAGATCGCCGAGACGCTCTCGGCCGCGCTGTCGGGGCTACTGGAAAACGAGGTGGAGAGCGTTACCGTTGCCCGCCCGGGCTTCATCAACTTCCGCCTGAAGCAGGACGCCCTGGGCGGCCTGATTAACAAAGTGCTCGCCGCTGCCGACAGCTACGGTCTCAACGACAGCGGCAGGGGCAAGCGCGTCCTGGTGGAGTGGGTCAGCGCCAACCCCACGGGCGAGCTGCACTGCGGCCATGCCCGAAACGCCGCCTGGGGCGACTGCATCTGCCGATTGATGGAGGCAAGCGGCTATGACGTGCTGCGCGAATACTATGTCAACGACGCCGGCAACCAGATCGTCATGCTGGGCCGCAGTCTGACGGCACGCTATTTTGAATACTTCGGCCGGGATGATTACCCGCTGCCGGAGGATGGCTATCACGCCGAGGACGTCCGTCAGATCGCGTATGCGATCGCGGAGAAGGATGGCGACAAGTGGCTCAGCGCCCCGGAAGAAGAGCGCATGGCCTATTTCATGCAGACCGGCAAGGAGCTGGAGCTGAAGAAGATCGAAAAGGATCTGCTGGCCTACGGCGTGAAGATCGATTCGTGGATGCACGAGACCTTCTTCTATGAAAACGGCCGGGCACGCATCAACGACTGCCTGCAGCGCATGGCGGACAAGGGTCTCCTCTACGAGCAGGACGGCGCGCTCTGGTTCCGCTCGACCGACTACGGCGACGACAAGGACCGCGTGCTGCGCAAGAGCGACGGGACGCTCTCCTATCTCACGCCCGACATCGCCAATCACGTCTACAAGATCGAGCGCGGCTATCCCAAACTGGTCGATCTCTGGGGCGCCGACCACCATTCGTATATCACCCGCATGCAGGCGGCGCTGACCGCGCTCGGCTACCCGGCGGATACGCTGGAGGTGGACCTCATTCAGATGGTCCGCATGGTCGAGGACGGCAAAGAGGTCAAAATGTCCAAGCGCACCGGCAATGCCCTGAGCCTGCGCGAGCTGTGCGAGGACATCGGCGTCGACGCCGCCAGGTGGTTCTTCGTCTCAAAGGACGTGGCCACGCATATGGATCTGGATCTCAAGCTGGCCCGCAGCCGCGACAATGACAACCCGGTCTATTACGCCCAGTACGCCCACTCCCGCATGAACTCGATCCTGAACAACCCCAAGATCGCGAAGTTTGAACCCGCCGAGCGCTATGACCGTCTCACAGACGAGCGGGAGCTGCTGCTGCTCAAAAAGATCGGCGAGTTCCCCGCGGAGGTCGCCGCCGACGCCGCGCTGCGCAAGCCCAACAAGATGACGGACTATATCCTCTCTCTCGTCAAGACCTTCCACAGCTATTACAATGCCGTCAAGGTCAACAACCCCGACGACAGCGAGCTGACCAACCAGCGTCTCGGCCTCGTCAAGGCCACGATGATCACGCTGAAAAATGCACTTTCTCTGATCGGCGTCTCGGCGCCGGAGTCCATGTGACTCTTTTATCTGCATAGAAAAGCCGCGCAAAGCCCCGGCGGGCTCTTGCGCGAATCAAAAGGTACGGTGTTCGCTGTACCTTTTGTTTTTCCCCTAAAAAGGAAAAAATGGTAGGAGCGGAATATGAAAGGAATCTGTGTCAGAAACGAGATCCAACCGTTGAAAAAGGTCCTGCTGCACCGCCCGGGACGCGAGCTGCTGAAGCTGACGCCCAAACGGCTCGGCGAGCTGCTCTTTGACGATATCCCTTTTCTGAAGGTGGCGCAGCGGGAGCATGACGCCTTTGCCGCGCTGCTGCGGGAAAACGGCGTCGAGGTGGTCTATCTCGAGGATCTGATGACCGAGGTGCTCGCCATGCGCCCCGAACTGATCCGGCCCTTCCTGCTGCAATGGCTCAGCGAGGGCGATATCCGCACGGGGCTCTGGCGGGAAAAGCTCTGTGACTATCTGCTGGAGAACTACAGCGGCAAGGCGCTGGTGGAAAAAACCATGGAGGGCATCGCCCTCAAGGAAATCGGAGACGTCTCGGCCTATTCGCTGCAGGACCGCATCGCCCCGGCCGACGATATCATTGTCGACCCGATGCCCAACCTGTATTTCACGCGCGACCCCTTCGCCTCGGTCGGCACGGGCGTGCTGCTCAACCGCATGCGTTATCCCACGCGCCGCCGCGAGACCATCTACGCGGATTATATTTTCCGCTATCACCCCGATTTTGCCGGCGTGCGCCGCTATTATGACCGCACGGATCACGCCAGCATCGAGGGCGGCGATGTGCTGAACCTCACGGCGGACACCATTGCCATCGGCATTTCCCAGCGCACCTCTCCCGACGGCATCGAGAGCGCCGCACGCCGTCTCTTTTCCGACCCCGAGGCAAGCGTGCGCACCGTGCTGGCCTTCGACATTCCCTCTTCCCGCGCTTTCATGCATCTCGATACGGTCTTCACCCAGATCGACACGGCAAAATACATCGTCCACCCGGCGATCATCGGCCCGCTGACGGTCTATGAAATCACCCCCGGCGACGGCGGGGCGGAGGACCTTCACATCGAGCGAGTCGACGCAAAGCTGGAGACCATTCTGGAGAAATACACCCACGCCGAGCATGTTCAGCTGATCCACTGCGGCGGCGACGACATGATCGCCGCGGCGCGCGAGCAGTGGAACGACGGCTCGAACACCCTCTGCGTCGCGCCGGGCAAGGTCATCGTCTACGAGCGCAACGACGTTACCAACCCGATCCTGCGCCAGTGCGGCGTGGAGATCCTGGAAATGCCGTCGGCGGAGCTCTCCCGCGGCCGCGGCGGTCCGCGCTGTATGTCCATGCCGCTCATCCGGGCGGATTGATCCGAGCACATTTCACCATCATAGGATTTTTATAATAGGAGGAACACACCATGGCTCTCAACATCCGCGGCAGAAGCTTTCTCACCCTTTTGGACTACACACCCGAGGAGATCAATTATCTTCTCGACCTCTCGGCGGAGTTCAAGCGCATGAAGCAGACCGGCACGGCGCACAAATGGCTCGGCGACAAGCAGATCGTTCTGCTCTTCGAAAAAACCTCCACCCGCACGCGCTGCTCCTTCGAGGTGGCGGCCCGCGACCTGGGCATGGGCGTCACCTTCCTGGATCCCGGCTCGTCGCAGATGGGCAAAAAGGAGTCGCTGGCCGACACGGCCAAGGTCCTGGGGCGGCTGTATGACGGCATCGAGTACCGCGGCTACAAGCAGTCCGTCGTCGAGGATCTGGCCAAATACTCCGGCGTGCCGGTGTGGAACGGCCTGACCGACGATTTTCATCCCACCCAGATGCTGGCGGATATTCTGACCGCCCGCGAGGAGTTCGGCGATCTCCACGGCCGTAAGCTGACCTTCTTCGGCGATGCGCGCAACAACGTGGCAAACTCGCTGATGGTCGTCTGCGCCAAGCTGGGCCTGCACTACTGTGCCTGCGGCCCGAAGGAACTGATGCCTGCGGAGTGGCTGATCGAGAAATGTCACGACATCGCCGGCGAGACCGGCGCCGTCCTGGAGTTTACCGACGATCCCGCCCAGGGCGCGAAGGACTGCGATATCCTCTATACCGACATCTGGCTGTCTATGGGCGAGCCGGCCGAGCTGTGGGAGCAGCGCATCCGCCTGCTGCTGCCCTATCAGGTCAACGGCGCGCTGCTGGAAAAGGCCAAGCCGACGGCGATCTTCCTGCACTGCCTGCCCGCCTTCCATGACCGGGAGACCACTGTGGGAGAGGAGATCTATCAGAAGTTCGGCCTGGAGGCCATGGAAGTTACCGACGAGGTCTTCCTCGGCACGCACGCGCGCCAGTTCCGCGAGGCGGAAAACCGTATGCACACCATCAAGGCTGTCCTGTACGCCACGCTGCACTGAGAAATGGCGGAGCGGATCGTAGTTGCCCTGGGGGGAAACGCGCTGGGCAAAACGCCCCAGCAGCAGCTTGCGCTGGTAAAGGACACCGCCGCGGCTCTTGTCCCGCTTGCCGAGCGGGGCTATGAGCTGGTCATTGGCCATGGCAACGGCCCTCAGGTGGGCATGATCAATCTGGCGATGGAATACGCCGCCCTCAGCGGTGGCGGCACGCCCGCCATGCCCTTCCCGGAGTGCGGGGCCATGACCCAGGGCTATATCGGCTATCATCTCCAGCAGGCTCTCGGCTGCGCGCTGCAGGAACAGGGGCTGAAAAAGTGCTGTGCGAGTGTGATCACGCAGGTCGTCGTCGACCCCGCCGACCCCGGCTTTCAGAACCCCACCAAGCCGATCGGCAGCTTTTATACCAGACAAGAGGCTGCGCGCATCGCAAGCGAAAAGGGCTTTACCTTCACAGAGGACGCGGGACGGGGCTATCGCCGCGTCGTGCCCTCGCCGCTGCCGCAGCGCATTGTCGAGCTTGCGCTGATCGAGCGGATGGTCGCGGCGGGCGACATCGTCATTACCGTCGGTGGGGGAGGGATCCCCGTGGTGGAGACCGCCGAAGGCCTCAAGGGCGTCGCCGCCGTCATCGACAAGGATCGCGCCTGCGCGCTGCTCGCGCGCGAGCTGCACGCCGACAAGCTCGTCATCCTCACAGCGGTTGAGCGGGTGTGCCTCAACTATAACAAGCCGGACCGGAGAGAGCTGGAGAAGCTCACGCTTGCCGACTGCGAGCGCTATCTGGCCGAGGGCCAGTTTGCCCCCGGCAGCATGCGCCCCAAGATCGAGGCCTGCATGGACTTTGTTCGATCCCGCGACGGGGCCGAGGCGATCATCGCCTCTTTAGGCTGCGCCGCCGACGCGCTTGCGGGTCGGAGCGGTACACGCATCACGCGCTGATTTGACAAAAATACCGGAGCCGTTTGAGGCTCCGGTATTTTTTGACACTTGCCTGCAGACTGAACAAGGGTGTATAGTGGTCGCATGGAAACGAAAGTACGGGAAAAACGCGG
>OCTX014537440.1_pt1 | contig 11412 bp, 9 predicted proteins | sample 1539691 | NCBI WGS metagenome assembly OCTX01 (sample SAMN02144231, study PRJEB22623) | gut metagenome | biome: sheep rumen | host: Ovis aries | place: New Zealand | reverse complement strand
TTACTTTTTCCGTCGCGAAGTTAGTGCAAGCCGCATTCTGCAAGTACCAGATACCTTATTCCCTGGATTTTTTCAAAAACTTTTTGCCGACGGCCTTGCTGCCGGTAAAAACTTTTCGCGCCTAAAAGGTGAAATAATCTGGTAATTCCTTGCCTTACATGCTTTCCTTGCCAACTCTTATTGCAACGTAAAAAATAAATGTTTCACTTCTAAAAATTCAAAACAATGAAAAAGATCGAGAACAATTTCGAAGTAACAGGGTTCGTAGGTAAGGATGCAGAAATCCGTCAGTTCACAACCGCTTCAGTAGCACGTTTCTCTCTGGCTATCGGCCGCATCGAGAAGAACGGCGAGGAAAACAACCGCGTATCGGCTTTCATCAATGTGGAAGCATGGCGTAAAAACGAGAACGCCGATTCATTCGACAAGCTCACAAAGAACACCATGCTCACCGTGGAAGGCTACTTCAAGCCTGAAGAGTGGAGCGATCAGGAAGGTGTAAAGCACAATCGCGTCGTGTTGGTAGCCACCAAGTTCTATGAGACTCCCGACAAGGAGGATGCTCCAAAGGAGGAGAAAAAGACTTCAAAGAAGAAGGCCAAGTGAGCCTTCTTCTTCCTCTTGCGAGGAAATGATGAACTTCATCAATGAGTATGAGTATGACGATGATGACACCTACTTCTACATCCGTCAATTTACTTTTGAATAACTAACCTGCGGTGGTATGCGGTCGCTACCGATGGCATACCATCGCATAATACATACAACTATGTACACAGACGAAGATAACAGCACCGATTTGATTGGAGCGTTTTGTGAACTCCTATTCCCAAGGAAAGGTCACAGCAACGGCATCATCGTTGATGACTATGGTACTGAATGGCTTGTTCAGTTGACCAACGGTAAAGAGGTTCCTGTTTATAAGGATGAGGTTTTCATAATTTAGAGTTTGGAGAGTCCATTTGTCATATTTGTCAAGTGGGCTTTCTTTTTTTTGGACGGTAAAAACTCATTTCAGAGTGTCAAACCAGGCTTATTTCATTAAAAATACATAAAACAAAACAATTTTTGGGCAAAAGGAGTGCGTTTTTAATAGTAATTTTATTATATTTGTACCAAAATTGCCCAATATGACATTACAGAAGTGGATTGAAGATAGAGCCATTCATGGTTATCCCACGTTTTCTGTCGAGGATGTGAGAACTGTTGGCTTGTGCTCTTCCGAACAAATCCTTCAAAACGAACTCTCCAGACTTTGTTCAAACAAAACCATAGCCAACGTATATAGAGGGTATTACGTCATTTTCCCCGTTCACTATATTTTGCGAGGCTCTGTACCTGCAACTTATTATATTGACCAGTTGATGTCTTACCTTCATAAGCCTTACTACGTTTGTATGCTTAGTGCTGCGGAACTGCTTGGTGCCGCTCATCAGCGGCCCCAGCAATTCTCTATTATGACGACCTTTCCTAAACGTCGGGTAGTCTCTACTCGAAATGTAACCATTGACTGGTTCTATCGCGATGGACTACCAGAGGATGCTCTAATTACAAAAAACACAGAAACAGGAACTATCCGTATATCAAATCCTCTTTTAACTGCTGCTGACCTCGTACAGTATCAGCAACATGTCGGAGGATTGTCGCGAGTTGCTTCCATTCTCGAAGAACTCTCAGAACATATTGATATTAGAAATCAGTATGCCCCACTTGTTACACATGTAAAGAAGGTTGTTTGGCAACGATTAGGCTATATATTTGAAAAAATCATAGAAGAAAAGGATTTGGCAGACGAACTGTTTGAGCAACTCCGGGCATCTTCTGGTTATTTCAAATATCAACCTTTAAGTACATCGTCAGATGACAATCCATCAAATAGAGATAGCCGATGGAAGATAAATATTAACGTACAAATAGAATTAGAAGGCAGAATAGAAGAAAAAAATGGTTAAGAATTCATTATTTTCTAAACCTCTGCTACAGTTTGGCGTACCCTTGTCTTACTTTTGCAGAAAAATCATAGAAATATGGACAACGATAGAGGACAAAGTTTGATAACGAAATACGTCTGGGTGATAGAGACCATCTATCGCAGACGTAAGATCTCGTTCAAGGAACTGAACGAGCTGTGGCTTCGTGATGACATCAGTAGAGGTGTGGATATTCCCAAGCGCACCTTCGACAATTGGCGTTATGTCATCTGGGATATGTTCGGCATCAACATCGCCAATGAAGGGCGTGGCGAGTACCGCTACTACATCGAAAACGAGGAGGACATCAGCAAAAACGGACTCCGTTCCTGGCTCTATAACACATTCTGTGTAAGCAACGCCCTGGCCAACAGCCAGAGCATTAAAGACCGTATCATTCTCGAGTATGTGCCGTCTGGTCAGAACTACCTGCAGCCCATCGTCGATGCCATGAAGGGAAACCATGTACTCAACATCACCTATCACAGTTATTGGAAGGACGAAGAGAACAACTTCGATGTGCAACCGTATTGTGTGAAGCTGTTCCGTCAACGCTGGTATCTGGTAGCTCGCAGTACCTATTCCTATTATTATGAGAAAGGCCCTCGCATCTATGCCCTCGACCGCATCAACAATCTCCACATGACGGACGAGACATTTGAAATGCCCAAGGACTGGACGGCAGAGGATTTCTTTGACGGTTGCTTCGGCATCATTGCCGATCAGCGCCTTGAGCCTCAGACCGTGAAGCTGAAAGTGTCAGCAGGACAGGCCAACTACATCCGTGACCTCATGCTTCACGAGTCGCAGGAAGAGATTGCAAAGAACGAGGAATACAGCATCTTCAAATATTATCTCCGTCCTACGTTTGACTTCATACAGGAAATCCTTTGGAACGGGGAGGACATGGAAGTACTCGAACCCCTATGGCTTCGCAAAGAGATTGCTGGTAAAATAAAGAGAATGTGGAATAAATATAGTGAAGATAGATAATGGAGAATTTTGCAGCAATAGATTTTGAAACGGCAAACAACGAACGCAGTTCCGTTTGCTCTGTTGGAGTTGTTATTGTGCGTGACGGCGAGATTGTGGATTCGTTCTACTCTCTCATCCAGCCTGAGCCAAACTATTATAACTACTGGTGCAGCCAGGTTCATGGGCTCTGTCGCGAAGACACGGAGGAAGCCCCAGTGTTCCCTAAAGTCTGGGCGCAGATAGAACCATTGATTGAAGGCCTGCCCCTTGTGGCCCACAACAAACCCTTTGATGAAGGTTGCCTGAAAGCTGTATTCCGTGTATATCAGATGGACTATCCTGACTATGAGTTCTACGACACCTTGTGTGCCTCACGCAGAGCCTTCCCTTATCTGTGTAATCACCAGCTCCACACCGTAGCAGCTGAGTGTGGTTATCAACTCGAAAATCACCATCATGCCCTAGCTGATGCAGAAGCTTGTGCGTGGATTGCAAGAGAAATATTATAAACTTGTTCACATTACTTTATCATTTTCATTAAATTGAATACAAAATAAAAATATAAAGATTATGAATAACTTGGAATTAAAGTCTATCGAGGACTTACATGATATGTCATTCTTTATCCCAGCCTATCAGAGAGGATATAGATGGACTACGCGACAAGTTGAAGATTTGCTGGATGACATAGCTGAATTTATAAATAATGGGGCAAAAGGTATATATTGCATCCAGCCACTCGTTGTCGTAGAGAGAAAAGAAGGTGATGTAATTGAACGGATTAAGCAAGCGGATGATTTAGATACCATTAAGAAACTCTTGAAAGGCATGTGGGAAGTCGTTGATGGCCAACAACGCCTAACTACGATTAAACTCATTCAGTATGGGCTAGGCTTGCCCTCCTATACCATAGAGTATGAAACACGCCAAGGAAGTGCTGAATATCTTGAAAACCTACAAAGTAACTCCGCTAACAACAACTACGAGAGTAATATTGATTACTATCATATGTGGAATGCGTATCAGACAATCAAGCGTTGGCTTGGTCAACATCAAGATTTAGACATCACTAACGTCCTGTTGAAACAAGTTAAATTTATATGGTATGAGACTAACGATGCCAATCCCAAAGAAGTTTTTACGCGTTTGAACATCGGAAAAATATCATTGACTAATGCAGAATTGGTTAAGGCCCTATTATTAAACAAGTCTAACTTCAACCAATATGTCAATGATGACATCTATATAAAAGCATTGCAGCAAGAGATTGCTATGCAATGGGACATAATAGAATATTCCCTACAGTCGCGTGAATTATGGCTGTTCCTGAACAACATCGGACAAGAGCGGGCAACACGCATCGAATTGATTTTCTTCCTGATTGCTAAAAATGACATATTACATTGTGGCTATGAAGAAGGATTGACAGAGTCAGATGATTATTTTACTTTCAGATATTTCTATCGATTCATGTCAAAAGGAATTGAGTCCAAGCAATCCAAGAACGAGGTCATAAAGATAATTTGGGAGAATGTTATGGAAATCTATCAGACGCTTAAGGAATGGTATGATGATATGGAGTTATACCATTATATTGGCTTCTTAGTATGTTGCCACGACCCAGATTTCTTGTACACTCTATACAACGAATGGAACAAATCAAAATTCAAGTCTGAATTTAGAAATGTATTCCTGATTAATGAGATAAAACGTTGCATTAAGAACAAGGACGTAGACAATACCGTCTACGAAGAAGGGGGTGGCGGCCCAAAGACAAACTGCCGCCCTATCCTGCTATTACATAATGTACAGACGGTTATCAATCAGAACAAAGTGCTGAGCCAGAATGAGAAATACAGGGCTGGTGTCTTTTATAAATTCCCATTCCATCTATATAAATCAGAAGGTTGGGATATTGAGCATATAGACTCCAACACTGAAAACCGACTCAATGACATCCGCTCACAGCGTGAATGGCTGCTGAACGCATATTTTGGCCTGAGAAGTGAAGAAGATCTTGCCATACGGGAAAGCATTAAGGCTTTTTTCTTGAAGTATCAAGTAAAAAATGATAATGACGTTGATCGGAAGGCAGAGAGAGACAAGGATTTTGATACCGTTTATAAACAAATCGTAGAAGAAAAGGCAGTAACCGGCAGGCAGTTGTCACAGGAAGAGAAAAACAAACTGTGGAACTTTACTCTTCTTGATGCTTCAACCAATAGGAGCTATGGAAACGCTATTTATCCGTCGAAGCGTAGAGTGATTATAGGAAAGGAGCAAGGGAAAAAGTATGCTCCCCCCACAATTGATGAAAATGGAATTATCATAGATGCCCAAGTGACAGAGGGTCAATCATCTTTCATCCCGCCCTGCACAAAGTATGTCTTTATGAAGTATTATGACACGAAAGCATTTGATCCGAACACATGGAACCGGGATGATGCGGAAGCATATTTAAACGACATTAAGGAAACACTAAAACAATTCTTGTTATGACAAATAATAGCAAACTGATTTCTTTCTGGAATCTCGTAAAAGAGAAGAAGATCGTTATACCAATCATTCAACGTGACTATGCACAGGGACGTTCTGGCCAAGAATATTTGAGGGAACGCTTCTTGAAACAACTATTCCAAGCTCTAGAGAATGACAAAGCACTGGTTTTAGACTTTGTATATGGGAGTTATGAGAACAATATATTATATCCTCTGGATGGCCAGCAACGCCTTACGACCTTATGGCTTCTACATTGGTATCTTTCCTTGTGTACTGGGTCGTTGGACTCAGATAGGGAAACACTTTCTCATTTTTCCTATGCAACTCGCATCTCATCAAGGAACTTCTGTGAAAAGTTGTGTTCTATACAGTACGAATACAACCGAAAAACAGGTGAGAAATACAGTAGGGAAGATAATATCGTTGCATTCATTAGAAATCAGCATTGGTTCTACACATCTTATGAGCAGGATCCAACCATTCAGTCAATGTTACGAATGCTTGGTGGAACCACCAAAGCAGACAAAGACGGGAACGATATTGTTGATGGTATAGAGGAAATCTGTGTAAATCTATCACAAGAAACACTTGATGGTTATCTGAATAAGCTAAAATCCGTAGATTCACCGATCAAGTTTTATACACTTGACATGGAAGATAAGAACCTTCCATTGTCAGATGACCTGTATATCAAAATGAATGCACGCGGTAAGGTGCTTACAGATTTTGAGAATTTCAAGGTAGACTTGCTCAATTACAAACCAGATGGAGAGACCCTTCTCATTAATGAAGATGGGAAAAAAGAAGATAGTTTTAGCCACCTTCTTGATACTAAATGGACGGATCTATTCTGGTATAACCGTTCGTCTGAGCACAAGATCGATGACATTTTCCTCAAATTCCTGAATAGGTATTTCTTAAATTGGTTCATGGCTCACTATGAAGGTGATGGAAAACCAGAATCCGTCACAGGCCATAACTTTTATAAAGCTTTAACTGAGAAAAACGCATCAGGTTATAAAAATATATCTCTCTATGAAAAGGTTCTCAACACGGAAAGTATAGAGACCCTATATAAATGCATGAATAATCTTCATGCTCTATATATTCAGATAAAAGAACGAGACGGCGAAGAAAACTTATCAGATAAGGTTAATCGTCTATTTTCTCCCTATTGGAAAGAAGTGTCAGAAACTGGCACCAAGTCCCCTCAGTTCTATTTTGTACCAAAGTATCGTGAAGACCTTTCTATATCTACTATTACAGATCGACAGAGAGTGGCTATGCACGCAGTCTTTATCTATTTGGCAAACTGCAATGTCGTGAATATTGAAGCCTTACAGTCATGGATGCATTTTGTTTGGAACATCCTTGAAAATAGCTATATTGACAGAGAACAAGCTGTTAGTGCAATTAGATTTTTCGATCAGAACCTGTCATTATTGTCGGATGACACATCCATCAATATGACGGAAGATGTTGTAGGGTATTTGGCATCCATTGACGAAAACAAACTGCCAGGTGAGATTTTTGGCAAAAAGCAGTTAACAGAGGAAATCCTAAAAGCGAAAAAGAGTTATAAGGATGACGAGTGGAAAGAAAAAATAGAAGGTGCAGAAAAGTTATATTTCTTCAAAGGTGCCATTGCATTTCTTTTCAACGATGTTAACGGACAGCCAACAGCTTGGGATCTCTTTGACCAAAAACTTGAAAGAGCTAAACAAATCTTCGATGCGAATGGATTGAAAGAAGATTATTTAATTGACACATTACAGTGTCTCTATAGCTATTGCGATAGTTGGGATTACCAATTATGGTGGTCTCACAAAATATTCAATGGTTTAGCTACAACATGGAAAGAGAATATCTTAACGCTGGTTGATAGAAACTATCAATACGTTTACGCTTCCCCTGTACATCACATTCTTATAGGGGACGAACCAAGGACGGAAATCAATGATGGAAGGATTCGCACTTTATCTAACCGATCTTTAATAGAGTACATTCTTAAACGCAATGAGAATAAGAAGGAAATGTATATCCGATGGCCCCATGACGCTTTATACTTCTGTGGAGATAAGCGTGGGGTTCTGTTATCTTATGAAGATAGGAATCGGGTAATTTCTGAGTTGCTTAAAGATACTCGATTTCAACTCAATAATGAGAACGTATTGATTCCTGGCACGAATTTGTTTTGGGGCTTTGACATTGATTTGTTATTCCATCAAACAACGGAAAAAACTATATATTTCAGATGGTATAGAGAACATAACAGCCAAGCTTATGATATATATATAATGGATAGCCAATGGAATTACATGCATAGGCCATCCGAAAAAACAGATGAACAAGGTGATAGAAAGAATTGCTATTGCTTCAATGTTGAGAGTACACCTTCTAATGTGGTGAAAACAATAATAAGCAATTTGATTTCGGAACAGAATGAGATAGATTCAAACATATAATTTAGCAAACAACATTTTTCTTAGACCTCTGCCACCAGTTGGCGGAGGTCTTTGGTTTCTTTGCACAAAAACAATAATAGTGATATAACATGAAAGCTTATCGATTCGCACATTTGAATGTCCACTCACATTATTCAATTAATGATGGGTGCGCTAGTATTAAGGAATTGGTGGATGTCGCCATCAAAGAAAGAATGCCAGGTATTGCTATTACTGATACTGGCAATATGTTTGGCATTATGGAATTTTTCGACTATGTCAGTCAGATTAACATCGACAGACAGGAGAAGGGCAAGAAGCCTTTCAAACCCATCATCGGGTGTGAACTGTATGTGGCCAAGAATGGATCTAAAGACAAAAAAGGTGGTCACAAGGATTTGAAAGGGTTCCATCTTACTGTTCTTGCCAAGAACTTGACAGGCTATAAGAACCTCGTTAAGATTGTAAGCAATTCATGGACTGATGGTTTCTATGGAAGCCCTCGAACAGACCGTGCAGAATTGGAGAAATACCATGAAGGGTTGATTGTCCTCTCAGGTAGTGCTGGCAGTGAGGTCTTTTATAAGATTTCCTATGGTGACATAGAAGGTCTGGAGGAAACCATCAAATGGTATCAACAGACTTTTGGTAAGGATTATTATATGGAATTGCAACGCAATGTTGGTTGTGATTATAACAGTTACACGCCAAGTGACTTTATGCTTGATCAGCAAAAGGTTAATGCCGTTCTAATGCAGAAAGCAAAGGAATATGGTGTAAAAGTTGTAGCCACGAATGATGTTCATTATGTGGCTCCTGAAGATTTGACTGTTTACAATATCCAACAATGCTATGCTACAGGCAAGACAATGGAGGAATATACAGCTCAGATGCCATTCGAGTCTCGCTGGCTGAGAAGCAGAAAAGAGATGTGCGAATTGTTCTCTGATGTTCCTGAAGCTATAGCAAGTACTATGGAGATATATAATAAGGTGGAGTTCTATGACATACACCACACTCCCGTCGTTCCAGCTATTTACATTCCCAATGGCTTCAGGGATGAGGAAATAAGCGAGGAAGATGACTACTTAAAATACTTGTCATTTTCCAAAGCAAGACAGATATACGGGAAATCACTTTCTGAAGATGTGGCTGACAGACTGAAGTTTGAACTAGAAATTATAAGGCAAAGGGGAGCGTCTGGTTATTTTCTCTTTCTACAGAATATAATCAATATAGTTCAATCAGAGCTTGACGTATGGGTTGGCCCTGGACGTGGCTCAGCAGCTGGTAGTCTTGTATGTTATTGCTTAGGTATTACTAAGATTGACCCGTTGAAACATGACCTGCTTTTCGAACGATTCCTTAGTATAGAGGGCACGATGTTCCCAGACATAGACATAGACTTCGATGATGAAGGTAGAGATCGTGTTATTGAATGGCTTCAGGATAAATATGGCAAGGAATGTTGTGCTCATATTGTGTCGTTTAGCACATTCTCCACAGCAAATGCTTTCAGCACCATAGCACGAGTTAACCAATTGCATACTCCAGAGACAATGGCTATAAATGAAGTGCTTTCGTCTCATTATGGTTATTCTTGGCGTTCCATAAAAGACGTTATAAAATATGAGCCAAAGCTGAAAAAGTTAGTTCGCAAAGCAGGACAACCTTTGAATAATGCAATTGATAATACTGCCGTATTGGAGCGAAAAATTCGTGGTCTGGGTATTCATGCCTGTGGCTTTATTGTCGCTAATGATCCAATAACAAACTGGGCACCCATTTCTACAGTAAGTATAGAAGATTCCAATGGCAATGATGAGATATTGAGATGTGTCCAATATGAAGGAATGCGAGTGGAATCTTCAGGTCTCATAAAGTTTGATTTCCTTGGGCTAAAGACATTATCCCAAATGAGAGATATTTGTCGGCTCATTAAGACCCGGAAAGACGAGAATTTCAATATTGATGTGATTCCAATTGATGATGAGAAAACCATGAAGCTGTTTCAGACTGGTCAAACCGAAGATGTTTTCCAATTCAATTACCAGGGGATGCAGAAGTATTTAAGAGAACTTCATCCCACATGCTTCGAGGATTTGGTAATCTTGAATTGTATGTATCGACCGGGACCCATGGAAGATCTACCAATGCTCATCAAGCGCAAAAAGTTGAAGAAGGGAATAAAGTACATCATTCCTTGTATGGAAAAGTACCTTCAGAATACATATGGTATCATTGTTTATCAAGAACAATTGATGATGCTTTCGCGCTTGATAGCCAACTTCGATAGAAGTGAGAGCGACTTGCTGAGAAAAGCCCTCGGTAAGAGGAAAACGGATGTGCTATCCATCCTGAGACCAAAATTCATAGAGGTTGGAATGAAGAATGGCCATAAGAAGAATGCTCTTGAAAAAGTATGGAATGAAATGGAGTGGAAAGGATTGTATGCTTTTAATAAGTCTCACGCTGTTTGTTACACTTGGCTGGCCTATCAAATGGCTTATTTGAAAGCCAATTATCAAGAAGAGTTCAAACAAGTTATCGAGAAGTATAATTCAGACTAATTCCATTATTATTTGTAGTTCAGCATGTAGATATTTCGCAAAAATTCTATTGATAATGATTTTTTCCTTGACCTCTGCCACCAGTTGGCGGAGGTCTTTGTTTTCTTTGCACCATAATTATAAAAATAAAGTTATTATGAATGAACAGAATCAATCTTCAAATGAAATTAAGGTGATAGAGGAATTATTCCCCAAGGGAAGAGTCTCTATTTTGGCAGCTCGCCCTGATATGGGCAAAACCACCCTTGCTTGTCACATAGCAAAACAGTTGACTTATCATGAGGAAAGTGTTCTATATGTTCACATGGCGTGTGACCATATAGACATAGATACCTCGGACGATGATTCTATTTCATGGAAATGTTGCATATATGATATGCCTTGTGTCTCAATTGAAGACATATCGTTTGTCCTGTCAAGAAGATTTCTTTTTGATACGGTTATCATCGACTATGTAGAACTGATGGATTTTGTCAAAGGTGTAGAGTGTCTGAAAAGGTCAGAAGAACTAAGGGCTATCTGGCATTTTCTTGACACAGTTGCGCAGAAGAAGAATATTCGAGTAATCGGATTATCACAGTTGGGTATCCAGTTTGACGCAACAAACTCAGAATGTCTTGACAATGTTTTGAAGTACCTTAAAAGAGATTTTGTTAGGGAAAGACTTATCGTATTACATCGTCCTAGCTATTATGAGCTACAAAAGGATGATATTGAGCCTGTGCAGTTAATAACGCTAAAGAGGATAATTCCATACACAATGAAGATGACACCATGGAAAAAGAAGTGATTTTTACATATTCGCTGTTGCAGAAGTTAAACAAGCCTGGATTATGGTTTGTTTGTTCGGAGCATCCTGCTTCTGAACTTAAACAGTACATATATGACTTTGCTGTAGAATCCGGGTTGCCTATTGTGGTCTATTCTGGTATTCCCAAAAAGGAAATACAGAAT
>OCTX012146243.1_pt1 | contig 11412 bp, 7 predicted proteins | sample 1539691 | NCBI WGS metagenome assembly OCTX01 (sample SAMN02144231, study PRJEB22623) | gut metagenome | biome: sheep rumen | host: Ovis aries | place: New Zealand | reverse complement strand
CTGGAGAGATGGTAGAGTGGTCGATTACAGTAGTCTTGAAAACTACCGTACCGAGAGGTACCGGGGGTTCGAATCCCTCTCTCTCCGCAAAATAGCACAAATGGGAACCTTACAGGTTCCCATTTTTTGTATCTGATCACCGTAGTTTTCTCCGTAGCGGGTTTATTGCCACATCCAGCATGAATAGGGATATGAATCAGGAAGGTCAAGCGGTCTTCAGTAGTCTCAAAGGTGTCAAAGTCGTTGGCAAACGCACAGATACTGTGATAGATGTTACTTCTTCAACGCTTCAAGCATAGCCATGCCCAACTCCGTCACAATCCATTCACCATCCTTGCGGCCACCCTTACGAGTTAAGATATCACTTGACTGTAGGTTCTCTATATCGCGTTTAATAGTCCTTGTCGCAACACCAGTCTTTAGTGACATTTCTGGTATTGTCACAAAAGAATCTTCGGTAATCATTTCTAATATAACTGATTGTCTTTCAGTAAGTTCTTTGGTGACATCTTTGGTGACATCTTTGGTGACATTCGGTTCTTTTACGCCACCTTTTACGCCAATTTGTTCTACCGAGAGCGTTTCTTTCATAAATCCTGGATGGCAAGGAATATCAATCAGGAAGTACGTCCTCTCCTCGTCCGTCTCGATAGTCGCTTTGGTTGAACCATTGGCTTTTAGTTCGTCCTGAATGGTTGGAATACCCGTTGCACGACCCTCCGTCAGATCTAACTCTTTCAAGAATTCACCCAGCCTGCGGTTACGATAGCGGCGTGAACGCAACGACTTTCCCTCACGCACAGCCTCCATTGGGATGGTGTGGTTAGGCCCAGAGAAATTCAGAATCGATATTCTGTCCGGTTCAATGGTTATCTCTACCGGCTCCCTAATCGTCCAATCGCGATGATACAGCGAGTTCACAACAGCCTCTTCCAGCGCCTGATATGGGTAATTGTAGAATTTGTCGGAATGCTCATCGTCCTTGGGCTTCACTATTTTCTTCTTCACAACGTTAGTACGCAGATAACTCAGCGTCTTGTCAATCATCGTCGGTACGCTTCCCCTGATGGGTTCCACTTCAATCAGGTTATTGGGATTCTTCTCGCGCCCTTCAGGGAACAACACAATCTCCACCTGTGACTGCTTGAAAAACTTATCAGGTCGCTCTGAGAACATCATAGCTGCCACGTTCTTAATGCTATATCCCTCAGGCGTCGGCTCCAGCAGCTCCATCTGCTCCAGCACCGATTCCATGTTCTCCGTCAACGACTCGTTAGCAAGGCTACTTTTCACCTTTACCAGATAGTCGTGCAGCAGCAGCGGCGAGATGTCCTTCAGCGTTATCTGGTCGTTACCTCGGTCGTCAAACGGCGTGCGGTTGGCTAGGTTTATCAGTTCGCGCTCATATTCACCCTTGGGCACAATGCTGCTACTGTTGTATCGGATGTAGTAGTTGTACGTCTTCTGCTTGGAGGTAATTTGATCAGGCACCTTGTAAGGGCGACGTTCGCCAGCCGACACCTTGATGACCAGAATCGTCTTCCCATCAGTCTCCTCGATATACAGCCGCGGCTGATAGTATGGTTGCATCAGGTTATTGAATCCCACCATATCCTTTTCAATAGGCTCAATCTGATTGGGATCGATGCCGACGACGGGACGGACAGGACGACCGTTCACCTCCTTCACACCCACCACGATATAACCGCCACCCGTTTCGTCGAAGTCGTTGGCAAAAGCACACACGCTACGGTAGATGGCATCCGGATTCCATCCTGTCTTATATTCAATGCGGTCACCCTCTACAGCCCGTCCACCGAGCAATTCTTCTATATTAATTGGTAGTCTCATATATTTATAACGTTTTCGATTTCTGTACTATTGTTTGCGATAGGTTTTGCCGCTAGGCTCGTCCATGAACCATAATTGTTGCGTTGCTATTACAATTGTATATTATTCAATATCTCTATCCTTTCTTTCTGAGCTTTCGCCCTTGCATCAAATTCCGATTTCAGAATCTCATCTGCATCTGCTTTGGCTATCCATGCAGATTTCTTTTCATCGTCTTGCTCTGCTTCAGCCATTTTTCGATAACATTTGGCTCGACTTTCTAATGCTTTAGGATAGTTTGGCACTATCTCCAGAGCCTTATTAATATCATTTAATGCCCCATTAATATCACCTAAACCATACTTCAAATTACCACGACTTATATACGCAGCAAGATAATTGGAATGGAGTTCTATTGCCTTATCATAATCAGCCATTGCCCCATATTTATCGCCAAGCATACTTTTGGCTGCTCCACGATTATTATATGCTTCACCATTGTTTGGTGCTAATGCTATTACCCTATCAAAATCTGCAATTGCCCCAGCATTATCATTCAACACAATTTTTACGTTTCCACGATTAAATAGTGCTTCAATGAAATTTGGGTTTAATTCTATCGCTTTATTGTAATCATTGAGTTGACCTTCTAGATCTTCGTGGAGAATGCCCTTTTGACATCCTCTATTATAATAAGCCACTGCCGTATCGGGATACTGTTCTATGAGTTGCGTATATAATTCTATTGCTTTCGATGGATCTTCTTCATTCAGCGCCTGTGCAAAGAGTTGACTTACTTTTGCATCTTTGGCTGCCTCTTCAGCTTTCTGTGCTTGCATAGTGGCAGCAATAACTTGTTCTTTCACCGAATCTACTTGAGGCTGAATTTTCTCAAACGCTTCTACCGATTTCTTGGCTTGCTCTTTTGCTAAGTTAGCTTCGTTCTTAGTATCCACCAGTAATTTCTCTACAACTTTCTCATTCCGCCTGTTCAGAATCAAAGGTATGGCAACGCCAAGAATTGCCATAATGATGGTTAAAACAGCTAACCAAAGGGCCATATTGGAATTCATCTCTGATGTCTTTGTCCGCACATCCTCTCGGTATATTTCAATCTCTTTCTCCATTTTCTCCAATTGCCTTTTCATCTCTTCATTTTCAGCATGCAACAGCATAATGGTTTCTTGCTGATTGGTGACAATCTGAGTTGATGTGTTTTGAGAATCTCCGTGCATAGAGACGCTTTTAGGTTGCTGCCCAAAACAGTTTAAGCAAACATACAATGCTGTAAAGAAAAATGTCAGTCTTGCTTTCATATTATTTGGTTGTCGTTTACAATCAATCTAATCACATCAAAAATTTTATTGAAGTTCGAGAAATCGAACCCCTTTGTATAATTCTCGTCATTCAAGATTAAATCAGCAAAGTCGTTCTTAGATAAAGCAATTGAACTTGTTTGCTCCAAATCTTCTATACTGTATACTTTTTCATCAATAATGCCATTCAATTTTATCTTATTTTGTATTTGGCTTATCCTTGTTTGATATTTACCATCTTTGCTATTAGAACTGGCGAAAAACTCTTCCCCCAAGAAAATACGTCGTCCATTATTGTCTTTCCTAGTAAGGTCTCCCTTTTTGTAATAATGCTCTATAGAGATTTTATCCCCATATCCATTATCTACAAATGGAATTGTAAACTCATATACATTTGAATTGTCCCCAAGTCGCTTAAACGGCTCAATAAAAATGTAATCACTGTCATCTCTGTCAAAAATGCCTACTATTTTACGTGATTGCTTTATTTTTGATAATTGATTAAGCATATTTTGTAGTTGGGAATTACCCCAGTGATTATCAGAAATTTCGAAATAATCTATATCAAGGTCTTCAATATGCAAAACCTTCGCTGCAGCTTGTAAATGCTTTGCATCTGTTTTCCCCTCTGTGAGTACTAAAAGTTTCTGACTCTTTGTTATTTCCACTTTTAGCTCATTGTATAATTTCAGATAATTTTTATTATCCTCAATAACCATGTCATACACTCGATTTAGTTCAATTGTATGTTTTGGAGGAGATAGCACCCCATTATTATCTAGGTCATAAATATTAGCAGAGATTCCTGTATCTGCAAAACCAACATTCATAAATGGAGAATGGGATGTAACAATGAATTGAATCTGTGGATACAAATTCAGAAGCAAGGGAATAACTGTCTTCTGTAGTGTTATGTGAAGATGTTTATCGATTTCATCTATCAATACAATACCCGAGACATTCATGTCTTTATTGATGTTATCAGCCTGTCGGAATATCTCACCAAACACACACAACAAGGCTGCTTCACCAGAAGAGATATTAAAGATGGAAGGATATAGAACCTCGCCATTTTGCTTTGTTACTGATAATCTGCTAGCACCTTGATTTCTGTCACCTATGCCAAATCGTATTTGTGAACCTAGTTTATGGGATAATGTTGTCGCTAATATTGTATTAAGAAAATTCCTTGCATATTGGTGCCGAGTATTTTTTTTGTAGAGAAAACCATCTAAGACAACATCAAGAAACCAGTTAGCCAACTCATGAAGATCGGAAATCACTTCAATAGGGTTCCTCAATTCTGAGGAAAATTTCATCTCTTGATCATGTTGCATCTGGAACTTATAGGGATCATTCAAATAGCCAGGAATCTCATAACGATATGATGGAAAATATGTTAGCACATGAGTATTGAACATATTTTCAACATTCTCCTTTTTTAGATTGTTCGACACAATCTTTGCTAAGCCATTATTTCTCTTCAATTCTTTCTGAATTGTCTTAATATCTATTTTATCATTATACGGTATATGTTTATCGTATTCATTTATCTGAAGATTTCCTCTTATATCAATATAATCGGATTGCTGACCATTATCTTCAAACCGTAAATAAACATATGATGGTTTTGTTTCATCTATAGTAAAAATGGACGAAGAAAATCTATAGAACTTCGTTTCCTTACCTACATATGAATTACTAAAATATGGCCTTGCGAATTCATGGAAAGCATCTACGATATAAGATAATATCGTGGTCTTACCTCTTCCATTAATTCCTGTGAGCACATTGATATGTCCATCACTGAAATTTAAGTCAAGATGTTCAAATGGTGCTCTGTTTACAAATATAGCTCGTACCAGTTTCATATCTGTTAATTAAAGATTTATTCGTTAGATAAAACACATTTTAAAACACCAATAGTTCTATATTCAGTTTCTTCTTCGAGCTCAATCACATCAAAGTCTTTGTTCAACGGAATCAGTTCTACCTTGCTATGTTGCCAGCCTTCTTCTGTCACCACTTTCTCGCTACGGTATTTCTTGATGGTGTATTTGCCACCATATTCAGAATCAAATTCGCTGCTTTGAGTAAGCACTATCTCACCATTGCGTGAACCTGCTCTATACCACTCAAATACACAGAGGTCGCCATCCTTTATCTTTGGCAACATGGAATTTCCTTTGGCATGAACCACGAAATGACGTTTGGGATCAGGAGTAAATCCGTGTCCTGTGGCATCTACCCAGCCTTCCTCTTCCGGTACTTCTCCGTCCTCGAAATAACCACAGGCGGCACGGAGAGTATAAAGCGGAATACGACCTTCATGGTATTCGTCGTAGAGAGGAATAGTTTTATTTTCATTCTCTTCAACAATATGCAAATTAATAGTGGGTACATGATTATCTTTTGCATCATCCACACTTGTTGTGTAGTTAGTTTCTTGTGAAATCGCAGATACGTTTAATAAGTCTCCATCTAACGCAGACTTCATATAACTAATAGCAGATTGCACATCTTGTTCAATAGCTATCTCAATAGAACGTTTTGATGCCTCAATAATTATTTCACTTTCTTTTCGCAAACTGAATGACTTCTTTATTAATATAGCTATCTTATCTTGTACATCACTATTAATAATTGGTATCTCCATATTTAATAAACTATCTTTTTTGAAAGAAGATAGTATAGCTCCTGCACAATTCTTTTTCAAGAGGCTCTGGATAGGTACAGACTTGAATAGAACCAATAAAGTCTCTGGGTTAATAACGTCAGAATATATAACGTAAAAGCCTGTAGAGCATAAGGCGCCATCATAATCATCAGTAATATAAGCGCATTTTTGCAACGACCCTTCTACAGATGAAATTATTACATCGCCAGTGTGGACAACACGTCTTGCCCTTGATGGTAAAGATTTACCATAATCGTAGGTGTGATGTAGAATGTCTCCATAAGAGCCTATATCACCCAACTCAATATATTTATATTCAATCAGCTTATTTGGTGTGAAGTTCTTATCTCGAAGTTTACAAGAATCTTTTACGGTTATTGCACCATAGTCCCCTATCAAATTGCTGATTTCTACGTATTTAGGCTGGTAATATTCTGCATCAATTCTTTCTGCTGTTCTCGCTTCTTGCAAAGTTAGAATAGCAATCTGCTCATGTGAAGGTTTCCATGAAGAAAAACCAAGTTCTTTTGTCAGTATATCCTCAGCACGAAGAAAAGCATCTTTAGCCTCTTGCAATTTTAGATATGCAAGATTTATACTTTCAGAAATGACTTGTTGAAGCCTTTGGTCAAGTATTGGAATCTCTATCTGACGAAATTTAGCTGGACTAAAATTCGCTTGATTACCCACCAAAGATAAGCGCTCTATCTCAGATCTTCCGTATTTTGAATTCAAATAAGCTACAAGTGTCGCAGGATTAATGATGTCCAAATTTGGGCGAATACGATACAAATATGATGCAAAAGCGTATTCGTAGTCATGTGGAACCAATGCAGCCTTGCCAACAAATCGAGGATTTCCGTTTGTACGGCAAATCAGTACATCATCCTTTTTAAGTTTCAGCGAATTGTATGTTTCTGCATCTAAAATGTCACAGTACTTTGCTGGCTCATGAATAAAGAAAGAATCGAACTCGTTCAATCGTAATACTGGATATCCGTTACCATCCTCATTAAGCTCTTTTGAAGTTCCATATTGGCTGAAAGCTTCAACATCAGCTCCCCTTACACTAATAAACTGAGCCCTTTCTTTAATCCAGAAATCAGATTCAAGCCTTATATCTTTATTTTCTTTGACTTTTTGCAATTCAACAATCTTCATTCTTAGCCTCTCCACCAAGTCATCATACAATTGAGTGATGGAGAGGCTTAATGAAAAGGGTTGAGAATTTTCTCTAACTCATTTTTTGTTGGTGCGAAGCTTAAATGCTGGTCATATGCAAATTTTGCAAAAGCCTCTGCTATTCCATTTTGACTATAGACATTCTCGGGATTAGGATTTTCCAATTGAGGGTCATGGTTAAATAAATCATGACGAACAAATATATGCCCGTGAGTATCCTTTACTCTTTCAGACCATTCTTTAATGTCTTCTGTAACAGCATAAAATTTCCTTTCTTCAGTTGATAAAGCAGAATATTGGGTAGCATCTATTTGAGGCAAATCGTTCTTTCCTAATAATGGCGACTCTTTATATAATTTCCTCTTATCACCAGATAAAGCAAGGTAATCATTAATAGAAATAGTAACGCTCAACTCTGGATGATCTTTGGGACTTTTTAAGCAAAACTTTATATTTCTTATTTGCCAATGGCGATGCTTCTCAATATCTCCATATTGCAATATGAATAGACTTTTTATAAACGAAGTGGAACCATTATCGTTTACATGTTCTTCGGCAACTTGTTTTGTTTCAATTTTAACTTTATATTTACTCTTTTTCTCTGCACTATTATACTCATCTTCAGTAACCTCTATGCCATCTGAACTTCTATAGTAATGCTGTTCGGTTACATAGGAATAGCTAGTCCATTTTATATAGTTTTCTTCTACATAGATTTTGTTGCCAGAGTTGTCTTTACTCGGGTCTTGCATTGTTGCAAAGAATATAGGATAATCAATGTTCCCATCCTCGTTTGGTTTAGGCTTAGGGCAAATATCAGGATAACCACAATCCGGATTGGTCCATTTCTGTACTACGAGCACGCTTGTTTTTGTTGCCGTGTGAGGCTTAAAAACATTTGCATGTAAACCTATTACGGCTAGTAGCCGACAGTGTTCAAGAATATATTCACGAACATATTTATCACCATCATTATTGAACCTACTTTGTGGTAATACAATAGCCATTCGACCACCAGGCTTTAAGAAATTAAGATTACGCTCTATAAATAGAATGTCTTTGTCCATCTTGTTCTGTCTTCTGCCTGATGCTCCCAAACTAAGATCATATTGATTAAGTTGTTCTTCATTATCTAAATCTCCGGCAAATGGTGGATTGGCCATTAATACATCGAAGTTGAATGCTTTAAATTCTTCTTCGTGAGTATTAGATAACTCTTCTAACTTTTGAAAACCTACATGATACTTATTGTCCCATTCTTTACTTTCAACAAAATCCTTTCGCCAATTCCTATAATCTAATGAGTTTAAGTATAGGATATTAGTCTGGCCATCACCAGCTATTATATTTAACATGCGACCAACGCGAACGCTTTTCTCACTGAAGTCTATTCCGAAAACATTGTTGTTGACATAGTCAATTTCCTTTTGTGTCCTTTTGTTTGTGGAAAAGAGATTGGGAGCAGTTGGATTTAGCCTTTGCCATACATGAAAAATTGTATGCATCGGAAATCCACAACTACCAGCAGCTGTGTCAATCATCTTCTCTTTCTCGTTTGGGTTCAGCATCTTCACGCACATGTCAATAACATATCGTGGCGTGAAATATTGGCCCATTTTCTTTTTTTGACTTCCATTGACCAAGTATTCAAAAGCTTCATCTATAACTTCAAGATTTGAATTGAAAAGTTTTACGTTTTGCAATTCTTTTACGCAAGACTTAACCGTTGCAGGTTGCATTTCTAATTTCGTGTCTTTTGGAAATACACCTTTCCATTTGTTTTGTGCTAAATCAAACAGCTCACTTATCTTTTTAAATATGTCACCAGGGCTTTCGCTTTCTTTCGCACGGAATTCCATTGTTCGGAAGTTAGAATCATCTATGTCAACAAGTCTTATATGGTGTCTGTTTAAATCGGAAGCGATATCATCAGCATCGTCGCTGGACATCTTCTCGTCATACAACTTCGTAAAAATTAATTTAAAGATTTCATCAAAAGCTGTATCTGGACTGGAATTAGCTCCGAAGCGTTGCTCTACTTTCAACACAACATCTTTGAGTGTTTCCTTTTGAAGCCTGTCCTGCAACATTAGTTGTTTTAAAGTGAAACGACTACCCTCTGCCCATTCTTTAATGTCTTCTCCCTTAGACGGAAATTTGTCAATGACCAATGGATGCTCAAAATCAGGTGAAATATAAAATTTTAATAAATTTCCTCCATTTACAACTACACCAACAGATGCCTTTTTCTGAAGGCAATATGATTCCATTTGTTGTCTAGGCGTGGAAGACTCACCATCATATTTTTTGTTTTCATCTTTAATGCTAGGACGTTTCACCTCTATCACCATGATTATCTTTTTTCGATTTGCATCAGGATAGACAGCTATATCAATTCTTTTTTCGCCCTCAATACCCTTACCTGCAATTAAGGCTGGCACTTCAAATTCCAGTTGCTCTTTTGTATATCCATACTCTTCGATAAGTTTATGGGCAAGAAGTTGTCTAACAACTTCTTCTGGTCCTAGTTCAAAGAAATCATCACTCTCTGTTCTACCCCTAACAACACATTCGACTCCATACTTACCGTTCTTGCGCTTATTGATTCTTGCGTTCAACCACTCTATCTCATGTTCCGTAAAGAGAGTCAAATTTTCCATTTCTTCTGGTTTCAGAATATCTTGAATTGTCATATATTATTGTTTTTAAAACATTTAACTTCAGGTCTTGTTCACTTCTGGAACTATTCTTACGGTCTTCTTACCCTTGTCTTACCTTAAGTTTACCATCGGCTTGGCTTCTCGAAGATCTCTCGAACCTCTTCCGAAGGTCTCGGCTTGCTCTCGGCTCGGTCTATGCTACGCCCTTGTTACGATATAGCTACGACCTATGAACGACGGCGGAACGACCTTGCTACGATAGTTCTACTGTTATTCATTTTGACCCCTGAGAAAGGAGATATTGTTTGTACTCTCTCACAAAGAGTTCTTTTAAGTCAACTTCCAGTAGATCTGCAATCTTTAATATACACGCAAGGTCTGGTTGGGAAGAATTCGTACACCACTTGCTAACAGTCGAGGGGTTAACACCGAGCTGTTCTGCCAGCCATTTGCTGGTACGTTTTTTCTCTACGAGAACCAATTTAATTCTGTTTACATCTTCCATATGATAAAGTTTTTATGCTACAAAGATAATGAAAATTTTTCATTTTCTGCCAAATATCTTGGTTTTTCTTCTATAATTATGTTTTTTTACGAGTTCCGGCACTCAAATCAACAGGAGGTTTTCTCAAAGACAACAAAAACCGTAGTCACTTTATCCAGATAAAGATTATATCTACGAACAAAGTCGTGCCAAAGATGTCGGTCTGACGACACGTTAACATTGGCACGATTAACAGCGGTCAAAACATCTGTCCCATATATAATAAGGTGGGACAGTAGTTTTGTGATTTCTTTATTTCTCAATGGGGACTGTCTGCCCCCACGGCGAAGCTTGACCTTTGGTCGAGCCTGCTCACGTTCGGCAGAGTAGGTGTGAACTCCACTCTGCTCTCACTTAATCGCAGCCTTCCCCCGAGTGTAATTCAATGGTATAGATTATTATGGTCTAATTCGCGAGTTGTCTTTGTCGTTTTCCCATTTCAATGATCACCATGAGGTAGGGTAGAGGGAACGGACAAAAGAAAATAATGATATTTTTTTGCTCCAATTAATACACTTATCGAAAATTATTCGTAACTTTGCGGTTGAAAACCGCGAGAACGGGCTGCACCTCGACAAAGAGCGAGCTCTCTGTAATCGGTTTGCACCGTCCTTGCAGTCGAAAAGGTTATGATGAGCGAAAACAAGCGAAATCTGACCGAAAAAGAAGAGTATTACAAATTAATTACAGATGAGAAATCGAACCACATAGGGACAAATGCTAACGGTGCTGGTTCTCAGTGTGTTAGAAGGAAAAATATAGGGAGCCTCTCCTTCCGCGAGAGATACCTCTCTCTCCGCAAAGAAAGTGAGTTTAGCGAAAGCTAGACTCACTTTTCTTTTATAAAGTAAAAAGGTATTTTTGCCCTTTTCTTGCCGATATCAGCAAAGCCCTGTTGGATTACTTCAAAGTCAGGTATAGCCAAAAATGACACCTTACTTTGTCCTTTTCAGGGTATATTTAGTCTCTTTATCGAATATACCGCTGAGGGTATTTCCGTCGTTACCTATGGTAAGCGTATCGCGATCCTTATCGTCGATAACAATCACCTTATTGCCCTTCACCTCATACTTCGCTTTCTGAGACTCAGGCATTAAGGCGAGTGAAGCTTTAAGGGCTTTGCGTTTAAGCCATCCTACTCCCAAGATTTTCAAGGCCTCGTCGTCCACCCTGGTTTTTTGCCTCATGACGAGGTCTGTGGCA
>OCTX012281064.1_pt1 | contig 11414 bp, 7 predicted proteins | sample 1539691 | NCBI WGS metagenome assembly OCTX01 (sample SAMN02144231, study PRJEB22623) | gut metagenome | biome: sheep rumen | host: Ovis aries | place: New Zealand | reverse complement strand
GCAGCCACGCTGCTGAACACGGCCATCAGCACGGCCAGTGTACGCCATTTCGTTGTTTGCTTTTTCATTGTTTTTAATAGTTTGTTATTTATTTGAGAAAATATAATCGACTCTTCTTTCGATTATTTTGCAAAGTTAACATTTTTTAAGCTAAAAGAGTCATAATTATATCAAAAATTCAGCAAATCCACCAAAATAATTGATATTTTGTACGGATATGCTGAATTTTAGTAACTTTTTTACACATTCCAGTAATCTGCGAGACCGATGGAGCGGCCTACACAGGCAAGATTACAAGGTGGGCTGTCTCCAGTCCGTATTGCCAGAATTTCCACTTCCGGCGATGATATTGATTACCGCCACGATATCGCTGATGTCCACTTTCTTGTCGGAATTCACGTCAGCGTTCTTATAGCTGGCCGTCTTGGCTATTTGGTTGATGATGGCGACAATGTCGCTGATGTCCACCTTGCCGTCCTCGTTCACGTCGCCCGCTTTTGTCGCATCTGTCACGGTGAAGGTGTAGGAGCCAAGCTTGCGGGCGGTATTGACATTCAGCTCAGTCGGGTTATAATAGAGGCTGTATGTGTAGGTGCGCCCTTTCACCAAATCTTCCACGTGGTAGGTCATGATTTTATGGACGTATGAATTGACGGACGTGTTCCAATAGACATAAGCAGGAGAGTCATCCCGCTTGATTATGAAATAGCCACTCGCCGTGCTTCGTGTGTTGTTGTAAATGTCCGCCTCGAGCGTCGTCACGGTGTCATACACATAGTTCTTTCCGCCGACGGTCTTGGCCTCTGGCGACATCAGCGTGCCTTCAACCTCACCGTTCGGTCCTTCCGTTATCTGCACAGTACGGTTGCCCTTGATTTGATACAGCATCGTATTTGTGTACGGCTCAACCACCCAGAACGTGAGGGTTTGTGTGCCGGTCGTGGTAGGCGTGAAATAGAAATATGCCTTGTCGTAGGTGCTGGGAGCGAGATAGAGTCCGGCATTGGTGGTCTGGGATCCATTCACAAACATGCTCACGATTCCGTTGAACCCCGTTTTGTTGTCGTTGTTCATAATGGACACCTCCACTTCCTGCGGCACGTTCACGTAGCCGTTGCCGGTCAGTTTCACAGTGAATGCCGACAAGTTGCCATCAATCGGATAAGGAACACACGATGTAACCTGGTTGTTGGTCACCGTCACGTTGGCATAATAGACACCGCTTCCCGGACAGGGTTTCCACGTCTTTCCGTCGAGACTGTAGACGAGGGCGACTTTGTGCGTGCCGGCAGTGAGATAAGAGGCAAGCATGCTGCTTGTGATACTGTGTTCCATCCCTTTATGCGGGTCGAAACTGGAAGCGGAGCTGGTTTTCACCAGTGTCTTTGTCACATTTCCGTCGCTGATAACGCCGATGCCGTAATAGAACGTGAGCGTCGTGGCTGTCTTGTTGAAGAAAGTAAAGGAAAGGCGCGAGCTGCTGTACTGACAGCTTTGAGCAGTCGGACCAGTCAGCACGGCGGTCTTCGTAGGCTGCATGCCGATGACGGCCTGTTGGTCGATGGTATAGCCGTCAGGCGTCTTGCTCGATCCGGCCGAGGTGGTGGTGTGGGGATTGAGCACGTTGATGAGGTAATAGCCGTCATACCGGCCGCCCCATCCCCAGTTCACGTGGTATTTACCGCTGCTGTCGATGCCGTCGAGGATGAACTGATGACCACTGCTGGTGGACGAACCGCCGTAGAGCACCGGACGTCCGGCAGCCAGCTCGTTGTAGATCAAGTCATACCATTCCTCGATGGTATAATCCATGCGGTCGGCCAGATAGGCGTTGGGGTTATATCCGAAGTACTCAATCATGGAGTTGTACATATGGTAGCTTGACGACAGGGAACTGCCCGTGCCATAACTCATTTGCGAAGCGTATCCACAATATTTCATCAGTTTGGCGATAGGCATGGCACGGTAGGACGATGTGTTCGACAAGTCTGTGCCGAGGTACTCGTCTTGCATGTTGCCCCAGTCGAACGTGGTCACCTCCAGCGACGACAGATAGCCGATGCTGTTGTTCGACGTATAGCCGGGGATGGTCTTCTTCGTGGTCTTCGGATATTTGTAGAAGTACATATACTGCGCCATGGCGGTGGCCACGCAGCCGGTGTAGCAGTAATACTTTGCTCCGTTGGAATAGGTGTATATGGGGCACTGGCAGTTGTAGGCGTTGCCGGTGGTGCTCACCTCACCCTGGTTCCACTTGCTCTTTATCATGGGAGAGACGGCCTTGCGGGAGGCCTTGCGGATGGCAAGGGCTGCCTTTGGGTCGTCGAGCGAGGCCAAAATCTCCAATTCCTGCTCCATATCGTGGAGCATGGCGCGGAAGTTGTCAGGCACGTCTTCAGGGCAGAAAGCGCCTTCGTCGCAATAGCCCAGCACGTCGTCCACGGCACTGCTCTTTGCCACCAGGACGAACGCGTCGTTGCCCGTATTCACGGCATATATGGACGCGCTGGCGTCCTCCACGCTCATCTTTTCAGTGTCAATGCGTCCAGAAATCTTATGCGGACCGCCACTGCCATTAATTCTGGAGTGGAGGAAAGCTGCGGCTTTCTCTTTGGCCGCCTCAGGCGTGATGTCCTGTGCCTGGACTGTCAGGCTCCACATCACCAATATCAATAAAAAGGTGAGTACTCTATTCATAATCAATAGTTTTTTTATTTTGAAAAAATTTTGACTAATCTATTTTCTGCGAAGATACGAAAAAACAGCAACAAAAAAAACAGATTTCATTTATTTCGGCATAAAATTTGCATTATTCATATATTTATTTGTAACTTTGCACCGCTTTTTGAAAACATAATAACACATAAAGAGAGCATATTTATCTCATCTTTTTTCCAAATTCGGGAATTTGGATGTGTAAAAGCAGCACATTCCACAAAACTACAACAAAACGGAGAATATGAAGAAAAAGAAAAACAAAACCCTTAGAATCACCACCCTCGACACGCTTAAAGCCATGCGAAAAGGCAGCCGCGAAGCCGAGATGGAGCTGCTCGGACCAGGATTCCACAGCCACGACCGGGCACACAAGTCGAAGAACGTGTACACAAGAAAAACGAAGCACAAGAAAAGTCCGGAGGTCTGAAGACATAAAATAATTGGATCTGCGCAATTCTTCTGCGCACAAAACCGTTATCTTTGTAGCAGATTCATCATTTAACTCTATTTTCTTATGCAATCTAACCATCAAAACAATCTTTGCGACAAGTGTGAGCAGGAAAGCACACAAAAGAAACGTGTGTTCGTGGACATGGACAACGTCCTCGTGGACTTTCCCTCTGGACTGGCCAATGTCAGTGATGAACTGAAGAAAGCTTACGAGGGACACATCGATGAGATTCCCGGGCTGTTCTCCAAGATGGTCCCCGTACCAGGAGCCATCGAGGCCATCCACAAGTTGAAAGAGAAGTACGACCTATTCATCCTCTCAACCGCCCCATGGAACAACCCGTCGGCATGGAGCGACAAGCTATTGTGGGTGAAGCGCTACCTGCCTGAAGTGTTCTACAAACGCATCATCATCACCCACCGCAAGGACCTCTGCATAGGCGACTATCTCATCGACGACCGGGGCAAGAACGGCACCAGCGAGTTCACAGGAGAATGGATTCACTTCGGATCGGACAAGTTTCCTGACTGGGAGGCTGTGCTCAACTATCTCATGTAGGAACGAGAATGGAGAGAACTACCTGACAGGGGAGTCCAGAATCGGGGTGCAGCGCTGAAGGGTGTAAGGAAAAGAAGTGGCATCGACAGAATCCCTGCCGATACGCAGAATCACAACAGCGCCCCGCCGGTTGATGTCGGAGGTCAGGTCGAAAATGTAGTTGCCGATGGAATAGTAAATCGGCACACCGTGGTAGTGTTCCACAGTCTGCAATGTGTGGGGGTGATGGCACACCAGCGCGTCAGCCCCCGCAGCTGCCAGGCGATGGGCATCATGCCGCTGATTGAGTGTCGGCTGCAAGGTATGCTCCCTGCCCCAATGCAGGGACACAATGACACAGCAACCCGGATGCTCAGATTTGAGGTTACGGATTCTGGAGATGAGTGAGTCAACCGACAACACTGAAGGCATGGGGCGGTCGGTCAGGAAAGGAAAATGTTCGAGCGGCATCTGGACGGACGAAAGCAGAAACACCTTACGGGGAGTATTTGAAAGCAGCACCGGTTGAGTGGCTGCCGCAAGCGTGGAATCTGCTCCGAACGGAGTCATACCCGCTTTTCTGACGTTCGCCACCGTGCTCATCAGTCCTCTCCTACCCTGGTCCACTGTATGGTTGTTAGCCAGATTGAGATGGGTGAACCCATGCCGGTGAAGCGCATCAAGCCACTCTGGCTCGCCACGGAAGACGAAACGTTTGAAAACCGGGGATTTCACCTTGGTGGCCGGACATTCCAGATTTCCAACCACATAGTCCATCGACTGCAGCAGCGAGTCCATGCCTGAAGAGAACAGGCTCTCTATGCCACGCTCCTCGATTTGAAGACGGACGCCACGGTCGAGCAGAATATCGCCAGTGAAAGCCACTGCCAGCTCTTTCTCCTCTTGTTGAGAAAAAGCCGGCAGGGCAAATAGAAATAAAAAGTGAATAGTGAACAGCGAAAAGTGAATCGTGTATTTACTTTTGCATTTGGGAGCTGATGCAGCTGCACAACAATCTTTTATTCTGCGGAATGCATCAATTTTATTTATTCTGTCCACTCCCATCCTTTCCACTTGTCAATGTTTATTCTTGTCAACTTAAAAAGTCACACTTGCCGCATGGCTCTTTAAACTTTAAACCTTAATCTTTAAACTAAAAATCAGCATCCCGAACTGTAGAAGACACGTTCATTGTCCTGTGGCATATCGTCATTCGGAATCACGAGGTCATTCATCCATACCGGAGCTCCTTCGTTAGGCATTTCCTCCAGGTCTTTCTGCCATTCCTCGTCTGTCAGTCGAGGGTCGTTGACATCACGCTTGAACTCACGGTAAGAGAACACGCCTCCACGGGTGAGGAAAAGCATGCCATCGATCTCCACGACAACGTAAATCTCGTAGGCCGGTCCGACCGCCTCATAAAGCACGGAAGGATTCGGGTTATTGTCGCCGTTGGACGTGAGGACATCCGCCACGAGTGCCACCTTCTTGTCAGCCCCTTCCACATAGTCCCATGCTTCCACAGGATTTTCGTTGTTAAGATTGAGCATGTTGAGCGTGAGGTACTCGAAGTTAGCGCCCGTCACCTCAATCTGGTTGTATTCCTCGTTGGTGAGTTTCGTGCCTTTCAGCTCCTTCTCACTGACATTCAGGAAGAACTGGCCATATTCCAGCATCTCCTCAGTGATGTCCTCTATCTGCTCGTTCTCGATACCGAACCGTTTGAACGTGGCGGACGTTTCCTTCATAAGGTCGCAGGCCTTCTTCCAGAACTTCACGTTCGGCTCGACATAGCCCTTCACGATCGGCTCCGGAACTTCTCCGCCACCGCACTCTGCCATGATGGGCTGCTTGCCGTAGAGGATGGCGTCATGCTTCAGCTCCGCCCAAGAGGCAAGTGCGGCATTCAGGTTCTTCTTGTCCCAAGCCAAACCCTGCATGAAATAAGGGTAGCGGCTGTCGCCCTTCGTCATCTCCATCAGTGTGCTCACCCACTTGTTGGACACCGTCGCATTCCTGTCTATGGTAGCCATGCGCCCTTTCATGCGGTTCAGGTTCGGGGTGAACTGATCCCACCGCTGCGCTTCCTTCAGCTCGTCGATGAGGATTTTCTCCGCTGCCGGATTGCCCATGGCGGCAAAGTAGTCAAGCCCTTTCGACGCATCCCGCTTTGTGACTTTGTTTTCCACGTCAACCATCTCCTGCAACACCTCAGCATCAGGGAAATACCGCTGCGGCATGAGGTTCAGCTTGTGCTCGCTCGAGCGGAGGAACTTGGGCTTGATTCGCGTCTGCTTTTCTGCCAGTTCTTCCACCTGCTTGCGGAAGGTATCATACTTCGTCTGGTCCGTAAGCAAAGTCTTCACTGTCAACCCGTTCTGCTTCATCAGGTTCTGTACCTGCAGCAGGCTCACGTTGTCCGGCTCGCCCATCAGGAACGTGATGGGATCGACCAGGCGGTTGTACTCACCGTTCATCCCCTTCTTGTCCATCAACTCGGCAATGAGGGCTGCACGCTGCAGCTGCTCAGGTTTGTCCGTACCAAATGGAACGGTCTGCACCCACATCATGGAGCGGAAATAGCGTTTGAGCTGATCGTTGCGGGTGTAATGTCCGCGCGGGCGGAATAAGTTATACATGAATTTCACTTTCGTATACCCAAGGAATTCTGAGAAGTTCTGCTCTTCAGCCTTCACATTTTCCACCTCCAGTTTAGCATTCTCCATATATGCCGGATCAATGCCCGACACAGGCTTGTCGGTGAGCAGCGACACCGCCACGGCGAAATAGGCGGCGTTCCATTTCGCCAGCTCCTGCACCTGCGGATCTGTATTCTCGGCCGTCTCCTGTATGAACAGCTGCTTCATCGCCTCACAGAAGCCAAGCAGTCGGTCGCTCAGGTCGCTCTCCTCTGCCAGCCTGAGCAGAGAGTCGAAGTAGATATGGAAGGCCTGCAGATAGAGGTCTGTGGTGATGAAACTCGGGAAGTCATGGTAGTCGTTGTTCTCGTAAATTTGAAACAGCTGGTCGTATTTATCCTGCACGATGGCGAAGCCGTTCTGACCGAGTTTGGACATCAAGCTTTTGGCGAAGAACTCCATCTGATAGTCGTTGACAATATTGTCGGTATTCACTTTCTGTCCGGCTGCCACCTTGAAGTTCTGCTTGAGCAGCTCTGCCTCACGAGCCTTGATGCGGTTGACGAGCTTGATTTCATCGGGAGTGAGTTTCACCGGAATCTCCTTCCGGCCGTTCTCGCCTCCGGCCGCGTATTCTTTCTCCAGATGGGCATACATCTTGTCCCAGTACCATGAGGTCTGCTCAAAAAGCGAGCGCAGCTCGGCGCTCATGAAGAGATAGCCGTGGCGTGCGGACATGGCGTTGCGCAGCACGCGGAGCTCACTGAGCGACAGGTTGGAGATATCCATATTGGAGTTCACCTTGCCATTGAGTTTCTCCACGTCAATGTTGCCCTTGCCTGGCAGGATCACGCTCTTCTTCTGCTGGGCAAAAGCTGCCACAGAGAAAAGAACTAAACTTAAAACAACAAAAATTCGTTTCATAAGCAGTTGTTGGTTTTAAAGGTTTGTTATTATTATATGGTTTGATCTAGAAAATCTAGAATGTCTAGAATATATAGAGTTTCTAGAATGTCTAGAGAATCTAGAATATCTAGAAATCCTCGTCCTGTTCTTCAAATGCTCTTCGCCCTTCCTCCTCTGATGCATCCTCGATGATGAACTTCTCGAACCGGAGCCCGAAACGGGCAAGGGAAAAATCCCCTACGGCATACCGCTCGCCGCTCATCTGCATGAGGCACCGGATTTTCATGCCTTTGGCCCTGAAGTCGATGAGTCGCCTGCCGATGCGGGATCCCCGCCAAAGGGTGCGGATATGTCCATCATAGTTCTTGAGGATGAAGAGGCGGCGGTCGGCTTGAGCGAAAAAGCGCGTTGGCTTGACCACTCCGACGAGCGCCTCCTCCTTTCCGTCGCCGTTGAGGTCGGACGTGCAGAATCGGTAGACTTGGTATGGGAGTTCAAGCGTGTCGGTCTGTTCTGCTGAGGAGAGAGTGAGCAGGGAGAGGCTGTCGTGTACCGTCACGATGTCGAAATGCTGGGCACGTGCAGCCCTCCCTGTTGTCAGGCATATCAGTATGCAAAGAGCTATTCGCATAATCAGTTGTGCTTGCGAAGCCTCAAAGACAAGACTTACTCACCGGCTGCGATGATGTTGATCACTGCCACGATGTCGGAGATGTCCACTTTCTCGTCTTCGTTGACATCGGCATTCTCATAAGTCGCCGTACCGGCTATCTGGTTGATGATGGCCACGATGTCGGAGATGTCCACCTTGCCGTCAAGATTCACGTCGCCCTTCTTTTTCGTCACGGCCTGGGGCAAGAGCTCCTCCACCTGCGATGCCGGAATGATGACGTAACGCTGCTTGGTGCCTCCCTTGTCGCTGTAGTCGAAGTTGGTGATGGCAGCCGTGCCGTAGCCGGTCCGCTCGACGAGCGCGTTGAGCTGCATGGACTTGTCGGCGCTGTCGTGCCAGGTGAACCAGTAGCTTGGCAGTGTGAGTTTCGTGCCGTTGATGGTGAAGGTGATGTCGTTGCGGCCTGGCATGAGCTGGAAATTCTCGGTGGAGCCTGGTTTCTGCGTGCCTTTCATCGACATGTTCGAGCCAGTGGCGGAATGGGTGATGTACTTACCCGTGGCCACATTCTTGAAGCGGTAATAGCCTTGCAGAGGAACATATTCCAGAATCCATCGCAAGGAGTCGGAGAGTGCCTCCCTGTTGGCCACCTTCTTCCATCCGGCTGCTGTGGCAGCACGCTGATAGACGAATCCTTCTCCAAGTCCTCGCTCAGCGTCCTCACACATGATGCAGTACTGCTCTTCGTCGTCGAAGTTGAATGTGTAGCCGGGAACGCCGTTGGAATAGCCTGAGGTCGGGCAGAGTCCGTCGACATAGAGTGAGTAGAGAAGCGCGCATCCTCCGATATACTGTGCGGGTGTGTGCTTGTCCTTGTCCGCGCCGTTCACAAACCAGTCGTAGCTGATGCCAGGGCCGGTTCCCCATCCGTGTACACCGTCGCCGGTCATGAACACCGCCTCGTCGGTAGTGTTCTCAAGGAAATGGAGGGTCTTGTTCGCCCAGCTTCCCTTCCATTTGCCGTAGGTGGTGTTAGCGCGTGTGTCCGAGCAGTTGTACCAGCGCCAGTGGGTTCCCACGCCTACTCCATGGCCGGTCTCGTGGATGACGGTACCGATGGCCTGGTTGCCGGCGTTCGGCCCGATGCGCATGTAGCCGCCATAGCTGCAGTCGGCAGTCGGTGTCTGTGCGCCATAATGTCCGCTGAGCGTGAAGCCCTTGATGGCGGTCCATTCGTTCAGGTAGTCCATGGTCTCCTGGATGGCGGTGCGGCAGCGGTTGTTGGCCGCCTCGTCGGGAGCGCCGTTGTCCCAGGTGCCTACACAGGAGCCCTTCGGGAGGGTCACCACCTTGATCACGTCGCCGTAGCCCACGGCATAGGTGTTGGTGATAGCATAGGCGCGGGCATAATAGACGGATGCCGGCTCCATACCTTTCACGTGGAAGAGCATGCCCTTCTGGCTGTAGTAGTCGGTCTCACGGTGGTCGGCTATGGTCGGTTCTTTCTCCGTGCTCCAGCAGATGCCGCGTTCTTTAAAGCTTCCGCTGCCGAAAGTGGCACGGATGAGGCCGCCGTGGGCAGCCGGAATCATAAAGTCGGTGTAGGTGGTGACTTTGGGTGCCGTGCCTGATCCGTTAGCCACATGGAAAAGCAGCTCTGCTGACTCCAAGGCTTCTATCTCATCGGCAAAGTCCTTATCGCTGAGCGTGCCGTTGTTCATCTGCTCCTCAGCACCTTTGATGACAGTCATAAAGTCGGCTGCACCCTCTTTGGTCTCGTCGTAGGCCTGCAAAGCCTTGTCGATAGAAGACTGAAGTGTGTCGTATTTGGACTTTGAGAACCTTGCCTGCTCAATCACAGTCTGAATGGCATAGGCCAGCAGCGGGTCAAGCTCATTCTCGCCGTTCAGCACCTTCTCCACCTCCGCGATATCTATCTGGAGACTTTCGCGTGCATCGTCAGAGATATGCGAAGAAACCAGTTCTTTCGCCACATCGTTGAGGCGGCTCAGCTCTGCGAGCACTTCCTCATCAGTCATATAGCCCACCTGATAAAGGCGGAAGTTGTCGGTGCAAATCCAGTTACCGGTGGCATCATCTGCCTTGAATCCGATTTCCACAAAATCCGCTATATTGTTGAAGCTGACGGTGTAGTCATCGGGGGTATAGACGGGTGTCTGCATATCGCCGGCAAAAATGTAAGCTCCGGTGTTTTTCTTCGACGTGTTGCTCTGTGTGTAGTTCTGAGCTGCAACCACAAGCTTGTATTTTCCGTTTGGAAGGGTGATTCTCTGGCTGACGAATCCGTCTCCCACGCTTCCGCTGGTTGTCCATTTCTCCAGATAGGTTGTTCCGTGTTTCTTCTTGAACGAGGTGTTGGTCTGTGTTGTCAAGCCTCCGACAGCCCATCCGTTTGTGCTGTCTTCGAAGTCCGGGTTGACAATCAGGTCGGTGCAGTCAAGCGGGTTTTCCTCGCTGGCATTGGACTTTCTGTAATCCAAAACGGCTTGTTGGAGTGCCTTGTCCTCTTGAACCAGTGTAAGAATGTCTGCCGACTCGTCATCAGCCACGGCCTGAGCATGATCGATAGCGGCCTTCAAAGCCTCCGCCCCGTTTCCGCTTCCGTCACCATAGTAGTTGTTGGCATACTCGATTGTGGGAAGCAAGTTTATGTTTGCAGCCTGTATTTGCACATAGTCAATCACCAGGTTTGCGGAGCTGCCTGACCCAGTTCCAGCCAATGCCTTGTAGCCAATCTGGATTTTTCCGGTTGTGGTCTTGTCAAGGGTAAATGTGATCTGGTCGAGTGTCCATTTCGACGAAGGATAGCTGCTTACCTTCGATTTCACGGTTGTACCAGAAGAGGGAATCCAAGCCAGCAGGGACGTTCCTGCAGTTGCTGTAAAGCCATTGTAAGTCGGCACGTTGACTGTGTACTCGCCAGCTGGCAGGGTGACCGTCTGGTAGTATTTCATTTCCTCCCCCCAGCCCGTGGAGAGTGCCAGTCCGCCGCCGGCCTCGCCGTCATAACCTGCAGCCGGCACGCTTCCGCTGTTGAACACGCCTTTGAATCCGAACTCGTAGACTCCGGTGATGGTGTAGTTCATCGTGAAGTCCTGTGTCCAGCCGTCAATGGCCTTGATTTCCTGAGTCACATTATTCGTGCTGGAAGCGGCATAGTCGAAATTGGTGTCAAATCCGTAGTTTTCAAAAAAATACTGGCTGACGTCGGTCTGTGCCGTCGTGGCGAGACTCATCAGCAGCATCATGATTAAAGTAATGGTTTTCTTTTGCATATAGTACAGTTTTTGTTAGTTAAAAGCGATTCCGTTTGGTCTGTTGTGCTCACTTGGGCATAGTTTTCACAAAATTAGGAAAAAAAATGCACACACCAAAGAAAAAGTCGAAAAAAAGAGGATATGTCTTTATTAAACATATCCTCTTGTTTGAAAGTTTCCGATGAATTCGGATTTTATGACAACTTGGCGAGTACCTCCTTGATGCGTCGCATCGCCTCGACGATGTTCTCGTCGCTGGTGGCATAGCTCAT
>OCTX012271951.1_pt1 | contig 11415 bp, 8 predicted proteins | sample 1539691 | NCBI WGS metagenome assembly OCTX01 (sample SAMN02144231, study PRJEB22623) | gut metagenome | biome: sheep rumen | host: Ovis aries | place: New Zealand | reverse complement strand
TTCGACGACCTGCGTATATCCATCGAAGGAGAGTTGGTGACCGTGAACCTCTCGCCCGGATCGTACACGCCCGTCTTCACAAAGCGTGCCAGCACATCGTTCACGTTCGACGCGACGACGAACCGGCGAACCGGCGCGCCGAGCCTCTTAGCGTAGTAGGCCGCGAGGATGTTGCCGAAGTTGCCCGACGGCACGACTACGTCGAACTCGCCGCCGATTCTCGCCGCCGCCATTGCATAGTAGCCGATCTGCGGCACGAGGCGGCCTGTGTTGATCGAGTTGGCGCTGGAGAGCGTGACGCCGTGCGCCGCGGCCTCGGCCGCGATCGCCTTGTCGGCGAAGATGCGCTTGACCGCCGCCTGCGCGTCGTCGAAATTGCCCTTGATCGCTATCGCGTGGACGTTCGCGTCCGCCGGCGTCGTCATCTGAAGACGCTGCACGCGCGACGTGCCGACGTTCGGGAAGAACACCGCGACCTCGGTCCCGTCGACTCCGGCGAAACCCTGCATGGCGGCCGAACCTGTATCGCCGCTCGTCGCTGTGAGCACGAGAACGCGGCGCCCGCCGGCGGAGTGGCGCATGAACACGGGAAGCATGGAAAGAGCGACGTCTTTGAACGCGCCCGTCCTGCCGTGGAAGAGTTCAAGGATCTTGAACCCGTCGGCATCGACTAGCGGTATCGGGTCGCCATCGGGGAAGCGCGATATGAGGCGCGATACGGCCTCTTCGCGGACGGACTGCGGGAAGTCGCCAAAAAGCCTGGCGAGGACCTCCCTCTCCGCCCCGGCAAGCGTCGCGCAGTCTTTTGAAAAGCCCGCAGACTCTTCGCCGGACATCAACGGGACGTAAAGCCCGCCGTCGGGAGCGAGTCCCTGGAAAACGGTTTCAACGGCGCCGGCCTCGACGCCGGTCCTCGTGCTTGCGTACTTCATCGTTCTCACCTGCCTGCGTCAAGGACCTGGCTTTCGTCAAGCGTCGCCACGCCTGCGTCGGCAAGGGCGGCCTCGGCCTTGGCGTTGTCGTTGAACCTGAATACGAGGACGGCCTTCTCGCCGCTGTGGAATGCGAAGGCGTAGCTGTACTCTATATCGACGCCGGCCTTGTCGAGGACCGCCATGACCTCGGCCATCCCGCCCGGACGGTCCGGCACGCAGACGGCGACCACCTTGCACACGTTCACGACATGCCCCTTGTCGGTAAGCACGTTCTGCGCACGCTCGTGATCGTCGACGATCATGCGGACAATCCCGAAGTCGCTCGTGTCGGCAAGCGAAAGCGTCGCGATGTTTATGCACGCGTCCGCGAGGTCGCGGCATATCTGCGAGAGCTGCCCCGGCTTGTTCTGAAGGAAGATCGATATCTGTCTTATCTGCATGGCTGGTTCTCCTTAGTTGAACATGAACTCCACTACGTCGCCGTCCTGCATCTCGTACTCCTTGCCCTCGGGCCGCAGCGCGCCTGCCGCGCGCGCGCCCGATTCTCCGCCGTACTTCACGTAGTCATCGAACGACACGACCTGCGCGCGGATGAAGCCTTTCTCGAAATCGGTGTGTATCACGCCTGCGCAGCGCGGCGCCTTCCAGCCGCGGCGGAACGTCCAGGCGCGGACCTCCTTCGGTCCGGCCGTGAGATAGCTGGCGAGGCCGAGCGTGTGGTAGGCGAGCTTGATGGTGCGGTCGAGCGAGCTTTCCGACAGGCCGTAGCTCTCGAGGAACTCTTTCGCCTCGGCGTCCGACAGCCCCGCGAGGTCGGCCTCCATCTGCGCACATATGACGACAAGCTCCGAGCCCTGCTTCGCCGCGTAGTCCCTGAGCGCCGCCACATGCGCGTTCCCCTCGCCGGTGACATTGTCGTCGGCGACGTTCGCACAGAAGATGACCGGCTTGTCGGTAAGGAAGTGAAGGTCCTTCAGCACGGGCAGTATCGGGTCGCCGTCCTTGCGCGGGAACGAACGGACGCTCCTCCCCTCCTCCAGATGCTTGAGGAGCGCCGCGCACGCCTCGGCCTCGGGCCTCATCTGCGGCTTGGCCTGGGCCTCCTTCTTTATCTTGTCGTAGCGTTTCTGGAGCTGCTCCATGTCGGCCAGCACAAGCTCGGTCTCGATGACCTCGGCGTCGCCCACAGGATCGATCGGCGCCGACTTGTTGCCGCCCTCCTGCACGTGGATGATGTCGTCGTTCTCGAAGCACCTCACTACATGGAGAATCGCGTCGCACTCTCGTATGTTGGCGAGGAACTTGTTTCCGAGGCCTTCGCCCTTAGACGCGCCCTTCACGAGACCGGCGATGTCGGTGAAATCGACCGTCGCGCGAATCACCTGCTGGGGATGGACTATCTCGGCGAGCTTCTCGAGACGCGCGTCTGCGACCTCCACGACGGCGGTGTTCGGCTCGATGGTGCAGAACGGGTAGTTCTCCGCCGCGGCCTGCTGCTTCTTTGTAAGCGCGTTGAAGAGAGTGGATTTGCCGACGTTCGGCAGCCCGACGATTCCTACTGCTAGACTCATTTCTCCTGTTCTTCCTTCTTTGTCCCGTCCCCTTCTTCCGAAGGCTTCGCCTCCGCCGGCGGCGTGTAGCGCCAGTTGGGATAGTACATCTTTATGTTCTTGAGATAGTATTGCGCGTCGACCACGCGGTCTTCGCGGACGGCTTCCAGATACAGCCGCTCGAGAGCCGAGACGATGGCGTTGCTGGTGACGTTCGCCACAGCGGCGTCGCCCTCGCGCCTCAGGCGCTCGGCGCGTACGAGCTGGCGCGTCTCGCGCGGCAGATCGGGATCGTTCTCGGGCAGAGGCTTCGCCGCCCGGCGAACACGGTTCGTCTCGCCGCCTATCACATCCGCCTCGCGCTCGCCGACCCACGTGAGATCGGCCGCGGTGCGCTCGGGCTTGAGCGCCGCCTCGCGCTCGGCGAGATCGCGCTGCCAATCGATAAGCTCGCGCTCCAGCGTGACGAGGTCGAGCTGGCGCATCTCGTAGACCTTCGCCTCGGCGATGACCTTCTCGGACGCAAGACGTTCGCGCTCGAGCGCGTCCGCCGCAGCCGCCGCAACGGCCTGCGCTTTATCGGCCTCGGCGCGCGCGACATCGCTCGCAGACTGCGCCTTCGCGGTCTCGGCGTCGGCTTTGGCCTTCTCGGCGGCCCTGAGGTCGGCGGCCTCGCGCGCCCGCGCGTTCGCGGCCTCGGCGTCGGCCTTGGCCTTTGCAGCCTCATCCTTCGCGCGTTCGCCGGCCTTGCGCTCGGTCTCGAGTTCGATCTCTTTCGCCTTGCGGTTCTCGGCGGCGGCCTTCGCCTCGCTCTCCTTCGCGGCGGCGCGGCTCGCCTCGGCGGATTCGTCGGCGCGGGCCTTCTTGGCTTCGCTGGACGCGCGGGCCTCCTCGCTCTCGGCGCGGTCGGCCTCGGCGCGAGCGACGGCAGCGCGGTCGTTCATCACGATCACGCCGGCGACGGACGCCGCCACCACGGCAATGCAAACGGCAATTATGGAGATGAATTTAGTGTTCATTTGTCGCCTCTTGGTTTGATGACATGTGGGACATGAGGGTCGTGAGGGACATGGGCCTCACGTCTCTCGCGTCTCTCTGGTCCCTCGCGTCTCTCATGCCCCTCATGACACCCCTCCCTTCCACGGCCTGGTTCCCTGGCAGTGGGGGTAATCGCAGCAGCTCCAGAACGGTTTACCAGCATTGCGACCCTTGCGCGCAATCATCTTGCGCATGGCTCCGCCGCAGTCCGGACATGTCGGCGCGCCTTGCGAAGCATCTTTAGCATCGCGCACCGCAAGTCTCGCTTTCGAGAGGCGCTCCGTAAAGCCGCCCTCTTCGGCAAATATCTCGCCTACCGCCTGCATCTGCCTGGAAAGGAGGCCACACGCGCGGTCGATAATCATAAGAATCGCGTTCGCCGCAACGATCGGGTCTTCATTCTCCAGAAACGAAGAGAATCGCTTTCGCATTGCAAGAATGTATTCCGCGTAATCGTGTCGCGAATAACCGCCGTCATATGCATCAAGGGCTATCGATGCAAGAGCGGCGTGGCGCGAATCGTCTTCCGGCCATGGAGCGATTTCTGCATCGATCAGAAAGGATTCGTAATCGCCGGCCAGCTCTTCAAGCGAACCCTTGGCTACATCATAAAGGCGAAGCTCTGTCTCTTTTGATGTTCCGGCACGGGCAGAACCCTCGACTATATTCTGACGCGCCGAACGAGCCGCGCCGATCATCTGGCCGACGGTCTTTCCAAGAGGATCGTTCTTGTAGTCGTAGTTGCGGCGGCAGAAAAGCGCAGTTGCATGATATATGAGACATACATAGCCGAATGACAGCGTCTTGCGGTAACCGCCATAATTGCCGATGATGCGAGGCTTTGACGACATGAGGGAAACGAGGGGCTTTGATGATGTGAGAGGCGTGAGGGACGAGGATCTCATGTCTCTCGCGTCTCTCATGTCACTCTCCCTCATGTCCCTCACGTCTCTCATGTCTCTCTCGTCATCCATCTTCCGGCGTCATTCGGCCTTGTCCTCCGCCTTCTTGGCGTCCATCTGGCCGCGCTCGTTCTCCTGGCGGGCGGCTTCATCTGCCTTGTCTATCGCGGCGTTGGCCTCGGCGAGTTTACGGTCGCGGATGCTCTCGGCGAGCTGGCGCAGCTCTTCCTGGCTGTCCTTGTCGAGCATCTTTTCCTCAAGCTCCTTCTGCTTGTCATCCTCAAGCTCGTCCTTGTGCATCTCAAGCCAGAACCTGCGCTCCTCCTCGGACATCGCCTCGAGCGCCTTGGCGCGCTTGATCTTCTCCTCCTCGATCGCGAGCTTGGTCTTGCGCTCTTCGTCCTGCTTCTTCCACTCGTCCTTGAGGCGGCGCATCTGCTCCTTCTTGCTGACAGGATCGGCAAGAGGCGATGCCGACCAGCCGTGATCTTCCCAAGGCCGTGCATCGCTGAGCGATTTCTTCCTGCGGAATGCCTCTGCCTGCGCGGCTTCGCCTTCATCAAGGACATAAGGTGTTAAGAAAATTAACAGCTCCTTGCGCGACTCAATCTTAGCCACACTCCCAAATAACCATTTCCCGATCCAAGGAATATCTTTAAGAATAGGTATACCAGTCTCCGACTCAGACACCGATGTCTCAGTCATGCCGCCAAGAACAACTGTCTGATGATCTTCCAAAAGCACGTCGGCTGTCATTTTGCGTTCCACGGCGAGATCTACCTTGCCTGGAACATAACTCGTCCGTGTGCCGTCACTTTGAGGTATTAGCATGGACTGCCCATTTTCCTGAAACTGAGAATACTCCTCCTCGACCGTGAGCATCACCGTTCCGTTAGGATTGATCTTTGGGGTTATTTTCAACTTTATTCCAATGTCCTTGGAACTGTAGCTTGGCGTCGGCTGGCCGCTTGTTCCGTTTATATTTCCAGAGTTAGCAGTCCACCCCGTTAGGAACTGCCTGTTCTCAGTAGCATCTATGGTCGCATCCTTGTTGTCTACAGTCATGACAACTGGAGATGCGATATACTTGGCACGATTATCACTTTTTGTCGCTTGAATAATAGCAGCAAGATTTAGCTTATCTGATTTCAGAAGATAGTTAATTCCACTACCTATTGGTGTTTGATTACCGAAACGCAATACATTGCCGGCAGTCGTCGTAGCTTCACTCATTACATTACCTAGTTCAGAGCCAGCACCACCAAGGCCACCACCACCGCCACCAAGCCCAAAATTACCGTTATTGGCAAATTGATCGCGGGCTACTTTTACCACTGGTTCTAGCAAATGGACAACCCCGTTATTGTCCGTCCATGACGACTCTTCAGTTGTCAATCCCGTCTTTGTTCCTGCATAAATTTTCCTATCCCCAACGCTTATATCTTTAGTATACTCTTGCCAATATTTACCTGTATTTACTTTCTCTCGACCTCTCAAAACCCAATCTACGCCCGTCTTTAGAGTGTCGCCCAATGACACTTCAATAATTGCCGTCTCGATAAGGACCTGGCTTAGCTTGACATCCATAGACTCGATTATCTGCTCGATGGTCGGGACAAGCTCTTTCTCGGTCATGACGACGATTCCGTTGATGCGCTTGTCGGCGAGGACGGTCGTGTTCTCCTTCGTAAGCTCGCCGGCCTTCGCGTCGCCGCTCCTCTGGTTCGCCGGCTTCTTGGCGGACGACGCCGTCTGCGAATTGTTTCGCGTAAGATTGCCGCCGCTCCCAGATTTGGCGTTGGCGTTCTGGTTCTGCCCCGACCGCGAACTTGACGACGACGAGTTGCCGATAAGGTCGTTTATCATGTCGCTCACCTCTTCGGCCTCGGCGTATTTGAGGCGGTAGACCTTGACTACCGTATCTGGCGTAGTCTCGACATCGAGCTGCTCGATGACCTTGTCAAAGAAGTCCATGTTGGCCTTCTGCGTAACGATTATCAGCTTGTTCGACCGCTCGTCGGCGAGAATGAGAACCTTGCCGCGTATCATGCCGCGATCTGCGTCGGAAACGCTCATCACAAGCGACTCGTTGTTCACCGGCGGGGCAGGCTGGTTGGCGTTGGGGTTTCGCGAATTGAGAAGCCTCGGCATCACCGGGCGGCCCGGCAGCGTCGAAGTCGGCGACGCATTCTGGTTGTTGGCGGCCTTGCCGTTCTTCTCCAGCTCCTTCTGCGACTCCTGCACGATCGCTTCAAGCGCGGTCTTTATGTCCTGCGCGCTCGCGTTCTTGACCTGCCGCACGAACACGTTCTCGAGAACGGGCGTCGCGATGTCGATCGAGCGGGCGATCTCGAGCATGCGGTTTATGTTCTGCTCGGTGTCGGTGACGAGAATGGAGTTCGTGCGCTCGAAGACAAGCAGAATGCCGCTGTTGGACTTGAAGCCCTCGAGCGCCTTCTGCGCCTCTTCGGTGCCGATGTTCTTGAAGGGAATCATCATCGAAACGACGCGCCCCGAGTCGCCGAGTTTCGTCTCGGGATCCATTATGAGAGGGATGCCCTCCTTGCGGACATCCTTTCTGGGGAGCGCGCGTATGAACCGCTCGCCGTAGGGTTCGAGGTGGATGCCGTTCATCTCAAGGACGACCTCGATGGCCTCGAGATACTCCTCTTTCGTGAGCTTCTGCCCCTCGCGCGTCTTGAGCGTGATGGTCGGCGTGGGCGCGGCTGGATCCTTGAGAATCGTCTTGTCCAGCTGCTCGGCGTATGCCTGGAGCACGATGTCGACGGGGGCGGCGTCCCAGTTGAGGGCGGGCGCCTCCTTCGGTTCGGCGGCGTCGGCGGAAGCGGCGGCGGGGGCAGCCTCGGCGGAAGCCTCCGGCCTCCCGGCGCGGCGCAGAAGCGACTGCGCCGACGATTCGGTGGCCGCGAAAAGCGCAACCGTGCAGACAAGGAAAGCGAATGTGTTCTTGATCATCGTCTATTTCTCCCTCATGTACGCGCATGTAAGCGTGAACGATCCCTTGAGATAACCCTTTTTGGAACTTGGCTTGAAATTGAGCGAGCGTATGTCGAACATTCCTTCATCGGTGTTCTCGAGTTCGTGCATGAACTTTACGAGCGACTCCAGCGCGCCCTCCCAGTTCTTCACCTCCAGCGGCAGCTCCAGCACCTCGCCAGATTCCGTCTCCTTGCCGCTCTGGCGCTGCGAGATGGTTATGTGGTGCTTCGCCGCGAGAGCATCCATCTTGCCGAGCCATGTAGTATCGGTGGCCTTGCCCGCCTCGAACGTCGGCATGAGGGCTTTTTCATCCTCGTACGCCTGGTTCCACTTCGCCTTCTCGCTTATGAGACGGCGCTCGCTCTCATACTGCGCCTTCGCGCGGTCGTAGGTCTTGGCGGCCTTTTTCCACGCGGCCTCCTGGCTCATGAACCACAGCGCGATCGCAAGACCGTAGAGAAGAACCATCCCTATGGACGAAAGAACCGCTTTTTCCCTCAGCGACATCCCGCTCATCACTCCTCCTCCGCCTCGTAGTTGCATTCAAGATCGAACTTCTGCCTGCCGCCGCGCGACGCGGAAGGCCCGTTCAACACCACCTCGGCGAACACCTTTTCGCCGCCGTCCTCCGAGCCAGTCTCGCTCATGCTGTCCTTGAACCTGTAAACAAACTCGGCCTCGTCGGCCTCGCCCGAAACCTTCACGCCCTCGTCGCGTTTGAAACTCCAGCTGTTGAGGGTTATGCCAGGCGGCAGACGGTCGCTCACAGCCTTCATTATTTCAAGAGCCCCCCGCGCGTGGTCGGAGTATTTCTGCACAAGCTTCACCTTGTCGCGCATCTCCGCCACGGCCCGGTACTGGCGCGAATGCTCCTTGCAGAGCGCCTTCTGATGGTCGGTCATGTAGCCGTAGACAACCGGCACGCCGAAAAGTACGAGCATTATCGCCGCCCATATCCCGCCCGCGATGGAAAGCCGCCTCTTGAGCTTCGCCTTGAAGCGCGTCTCTTCAAGAACCTCGCGCCAGCTCTCGGGAAGCGCGTTGAGCGAGGCGTCGTCGAGCGAGCGCTCGGCCACGCCCATGAGCGCGGCGTCTTCGCCGATCTCTATCTTTCTCACCGGCCCGAACGCGTCAAGCCCTTCGCCCGGGACGTCGCCTATGCAGACGACCTCCGATACCGCCCTCGCGCCGCCGAAGTCCTCGGCCTCGAGAAGCGAAAGCATCAGCTCGCGGCGCATGTCGCTCGCGCTGCTCACTGCACGTATTGCGCAAGGCTCGTCGCCGTCGAGCACGATTACAGAGATGCAGTCCGGTCCGCCGATAAGCACGAGTCTCCTCGCGTCGCCGCCAGCGGCTATCGCGCCCCACGCCCCGCGCAGAACGCCGAGCGCCAGTGCATCGACGCGCGTCACATTGAGCTTTCGCGCGTCGAGAGCCTCGGCCATGTCGTCCGACGCACTCTCGGGGAGAGCCGCCGCCACCACCACAAGCCCGCGCTCGGTCTCGCGAACCGTCTCGCAGCTCACAGTAAGAGGTTCGTCGGGATACGGGCTCATCGCCTGGAGAACCGGCGTCGCGAACGCTGCGGGGTCGTTCCTCGACTCCTCCGGGACGCGCACGACCTTCACGATGAGACGGGACAAAGGAAGCGCAAGCACGGCCTCGTTGGACTTCTCCTTCGACGCCATGACCCTCAACTCTCCGCCCTCGAAGGCGGCTACCTGAACACTATCGGCCATTGTTTCTGTGTATTATACCAAAATTCCCGTCGGCGTGTGCGGCCAAAAGCAAAGCGCGTCCCCCTGTATCGGGGGACGCACTTGCGCGCAGGCGTAAAAACGCCTTACTTGGCGAGCGCCGCAGTTACATCGGCGAGCACCTGGCGGAGAGCCTTCGGGACGCGGTGGGCGGCGAGGTTCGCCTCCTTCGAGTCCTTGGACGGCTTCTTGTCATATTCGTCATACGACGCGCCGACCGTGGCGATCTCCTTCTTCCAGCCCTCGATGTCAACCTTGAGAATCTCTTCGAGGTCGGCCTTGACGACATGGAACTTCGCCTTCTCGTCGTTGTTGGCGAGGTCGATGTCCTTCGCGAACGGGATGTTGCCGATCGGCGTCTCGTTGGCCTTGACCTGGCCCTCGATACGCTGGCAGATCCACTTGAGGACGCGGCTGTTGTCGCCGAAGCCGGGCCACATGAAGCGGCCGTCGTCGCCCTTGCGGAACCAGTTGACGAAGTAGATCTTCGGGAGCTTGGTCGCGTCGGCGCTCGTGCGCTCCATCTCCAGCCAGTGCTGGAAGTAGTCGCAGACGTTGTAGCCGAAGAACGGCAGCATCGCCATCGGGTCGCGGCGCACCTGGCCGATCTGGTCGCTGATGACGGCGGCAGTGACCTCGGAGCCGGCGGCTGAACCCATGAACACGCCATGGGTCCAGCTCTTGGCCTCGTTCACCAGCGGGATCGTCGAAGGACGGCGGCCGCCGAAGAGGATCGCGTCGATCGGCACGCCCGTGGGCTTCTTGTTCCAGAGACCGTTGAAGCCGGCCTTGTCGAGCACGGGGCAGTTCTCGGCGGGAGCGGTGAAGCGGCTGTTCTTGTGGGCCGCGACGTAACCCGCCTCCTTGATCTCCTTCTTGGTCATACCGGGCTTCGGGCCCATGCGGTAGGGATCGTCCGCGCAGACATAGCAGGGGTTGCCCTTCCAGTCGACGCCTTCCTTAGGCGCCTTGACACCCATGTCCTCCCACCAGATGTCGCCATCGGGAGTGAGAACGACGTTCGTGAAGATCGTGCCCTTCTTGCAGCTCTTGAGAGCGTTGGGGTTGGAGTCCATCGAGGTTCCGGGCGCGACACCGAAGAAGCCGTTCTCGGGATTGATGGCGTAGAGACGGCCGTCGTCGCCGGGCTTGAGCCAGGCGATATCGTCGCCGATCGTCTGCAGCTTCCAGCCGGGGAGCTTGGGCTGCATCATCGCGAGGTTGGTCTTGCCGCAGGCGGACGGGAACGCCGCCGTCACATGGTACTGCTTCTTCTCGGGGCTCGTAAGCGTGAGAATGAGCATGTGCTCGGCCATCCAGCCCTCGTCCTTCGCGAGCTTGGAGGCGATGCGCAGCGCGAAGCACTTCTTGCCCAGAAGCGCGTTCCCGCCATAGCCCGAACCGAACGACCAGATTTCGCGGTCTTCCGGGAACTGGGTGATGTACTTGTCGTCGATGTTCTTGGCGCAGGGCCACGCGACATCCTTCTGCCCCTTCTTGAGCGGAGCGCCGACGGAGTGGATGCAGGGGATGAAGTCGCCGTCTGTGCCGAGGTGCTTGAGAACGGCGTCGCCGGTGCGCGTCATGATGTTCATGTTGACGACGACGTAGGGCGAGTCGGTGAGCTCGATGCCGTACTGGGTGATCGGGTTGCCGATCGGGCCCATCGCGAACGGGATGACATACATCGTGCGGCCCTTCATGCAGCCGGTGTATGCCTTGGTCATCTTCTTCTTCATCTCGACGGGATCCATCCAGTGGTTGGTGGGGCCGGCGTCGATTTCGCGCTTCGAGCAGATGAACGTGCGGCCTTCAACGCGCGCAACGTCGCTCTCGTGCGAGCGGGCGAGATAGCACTCTGGACGCTTCTTGGCGTTCAGCTTGATGAACTGACCCTTCTTGACCATCATCTCGCAGATGTCGAGATGCTCCTTCTTGGTCCCCGTCACGACGACGATCTTGTCGGGCGTGCAGACCTTGTTCCACTTGTCAACCCATGCGAACACCTTTGCGTTCGCGAACTTAGGCGTCTTGGCCATATTTGTTTACTCCTTGATTTGCCCGCATAGGGCGTGATGAAAGCATTGAAGGAATTATACCATATTCACCCCGCACAACGCAACGGCAAAAAGTTAAAAAAAGGAAAAAGGCCGGCGGCGTCCTACTCTCGCACGGGCGGGTCCCGCACTACCCTCGGCGATGAGGCGCTTGACTTCGGTGTTCGGAATGGGAA
>OCTX012183698.1_pt1 | contig 11417 bp, 11 predicted proteins | sample 1539691 | NCBI WGS metagenome assembly OCTX01 (sample SAMN02144231, study PRJEB22623) | gut metagenome | biome: sheep rumen | host: Ovis aries | place: New Zealand | reverse complement strand
CGGATGCGCCATATACGGGGGAAAATTAAATCTATAAAGTTTTAGGAAAGGAGTTTGAGGGAGAACCCTTTCTCAAAAGGGTTTCCCTCAATAATGTGCGCCGGGCTGCAAAAGTCTGGGACTTGAAGCAGCGAGGCTCACGATTTCTTTTTCAGGGTACGTTTGACGATGAGTTTGAGGCGTTCGCAGGTATCCTGAGGGAATTCGGTTATAAATCTGATAGACTGTTCATGAGCTTCTTCGCGGGGGAGTTTAAGGAAGTTATGGAAGAATGTATAGACTTCGTTGAAAGAAGAGAATATCTCACTGACAGCTTTTTCGCCTTCGGGTGTGAGGACGACGCTGTTGCAGAAGTCCTCGTACACCAGACCGGAGTTAGCCAGGCAGCGGAGCATTTTGCTCACGCTTGGTCTGGAAACGCCGAGGTGTTTTGAAATATTGACGCAGCGGACGTACTCGTCCACGTCAGTTAGTTCTTTTATCGCCACAAGATATTTTATCTGTCCGGCGCAGTGTTTCATAGTATCCTCCTTTATTTATCTGAATCAATTAGGTGCCAGTAGCCTTTGAGATATATCGCGCCGGATATGATAGTCAGCAGAGTTGATATCCATATGAGCACAGGTATCACGATATTGTCTACAGCGTCGCGGATTCCGCAGGCGATGCCAAAGTCAAAGTCATAACAAAGGCTGAGCCAGAAGAGCGAAGCGACTATTGCCACCATGGTGAAAGCGGTCTTGAGTTTGCCCCAGATACCGGCGGCAACGACTATTCCGCTGTTAGCTGCAAGAAGTCTGAGTCCGGACACCATGAATTCTCTTGCGCTGATGATGATGAGCGGGATAGCGCTCATGTTTATCTCACTTATATCCACGAATACAGTCAGCGCTGCTATTACAAGCACCTTATCTGCCAGCGGATCGAGGAATTTTCCGAAATTGGTGACAAGATTGTGTTTTCTTGCGATCTTTCCGTCGAGAGCATCTGTGATGGATGCGGCGGCGAAGATGACCAGTGCGATCATGAAGTGGAACGGCAGTTCCCAGTACATGAACAGCAGGTAAAACGGTATCAGAAATACACGCAGCAGAGTAAGTTTATTTGGAAGATTCATTTTCTATCACCTCTCCGATAAGATCATAGTCGAGCGTATCGGTAATGCGTATACGAACGTATTTGCCGATCTCCAGTGGTTTTTCCGAGGAGAAGAATACTTTTCCGTCGATATCGGGAGCGTCGGCGGGAGTTCTGCCGAACCAGCATTCGCCGAATCTATCGAAGCCCTCGACAACGGCATCGAATTCACAGCCCATGAGTTTTTCGTTGTTCTCGCTGCTTACAAGGAGCTGCTGTTCCATTATTATATCTGCACGGTGAGCAGCAGTTTCCTCGTCGATCTGATCGGGGAATCCGGCAGCTTTCGTGCCTTCTTCACAGGAATATGCGAAGCATCCGAGTCTGTCAAAGCGGACGCGCTGAACGAATTCAGCGAGCCTGTTGAACTGCTCTTCTGTCTCTCCGGGGAATCCGGTTATAAGTGTGGTACGGAGGATGACTCCGGGGATCTTTTCGCGGATATGACTGAAGAGCGCTTCCAGTTCCTCTTCGCTTCCCCAGCGTTTCATGCGGCTGAGGACATCCTTGTCGCAGTGCTGGATAGGTATTTCGAGGTACTTTACAAGTTTTTCTTCTGAAGCTATGGTGTCCAGAAGTTCATCTGTTATCCTTTCAGGGTAGCAGTAGAGCGTGCGTATCCATTTCAGACCGTCTATTTTACAGAGTTCCCTGAGGAGCTCAGGCAGCTTTGATCCGCCGTAAAGGTCTTCGCCGTATTGCGAGGTATCCTGTGCTATGACGACAAGCTCGGTAACGCCGTTTTCAGCGAGAGTGCGGGCTTCCTTCAGTATGTTCTCCATTGGGACACTGCGGAATTTTCCCCTTATTGCCGGTATTGCGCAGTATGTGCAGCAGTTGGAACATCCTTCTGCGACTTTAAGATATGAGAAGAAGGGAAGCGTTGATATTATCCTTTCGCCTTCAAGCTCTGCACTGAGCTTGGGAGCAAAGTGGATGTACCGTTCTCCTGCCAGAACATGATCCAGCACGTCGATTATATCCTTGTTATCACCGATGCCGATAACTGCATCAGCCTCCGGGAAAAGCTCAGCAGCTTCGTCCTTATATCTTTCGGTGAGACATCCTGTTATTACGATCTTCTTTAAAGTGCCCTCGGCTTTAAGTTTGCCGAGTTCAAGGATAGTTTCTATCGCCTCTTCTTTGGCGGATTTTATGAATCCGCAGGTATTGACGACAGCCACATCAGCGAGACCGGGTTCAGTTACAAGCTTGTACCCGTGCTGACGCAGTTTATACAGCATCCTTTCCGAATCTACAAGATTCTTTGAACATCCAAGTGAGACCATTCCGACCTTGATAGGCATTACTCGTTATCCTCCAATTGTTCTTCGTGATTTTCAAAGTACTCTCTGACAGCGCGGTTTATCTCAGAGAAATCGTATCCGTATCTTGCAAGGGCAGCTTTGACTTTTTCCACGGAACGCCGGTCAGAACTGTCAGTAAGGTATCGGGCGTGTTTGGTTTCAAGGAGCGTCATGAGGTTCTCAAAGAAGGTGTACTCATACTGCTCCAGAGCATCCTCAGCGGTGAAGCCTTCGATGCCCTTCTGCTTCATTTCACGCAGGACGCGCCTCCTGCCGTACATTTTCGATACTACCAGCTTTCTTGCCAGCCTTTCCGCGTACCTTTCGTCGTCGATAGCTCCTGCCTGCACCAGTTTTTTCATCACTGCCGTGCAGAGAGCCTCGCTTTTGTAGGTATCAAGGAGTTTGCTGTACATCTCGGAAAATGAGTAGTCGCGGTAGTCGAGCCTGTAAAGCGCATACTGATACGCTCTTCTGAAATTTGAAGCATAGATGATCTTCCGCAGTTCTGTGCGGTCCAGTTCCAGACCTTCGCGCACATTGTAGTCTGCGATCATATCAGCGTGGAGGTAGAGTTTGCGTTCTCCGTCTATCTCCACTTCAAAGGTAGTTCCTTTGTATCTTGAAACAGAGGTTATCTTCATTCTCAGTCAGCAGGGGTGAATTCCTCGAAATCGTCTTCGATATTTGCGAGGATGTCATCCTGATCCATGCTGCTTCCGCTCTCATCCGGATCGTACTGAGCAGCTTCCCCCTCAGCTGCTTCCTTTGCAGCAGCCTTTAAGGTGTCCTTCTTTGATGACTTGGACGCCTTGTTTTCAAGTTCGTCCTTGCGAGCGAGTATCTGCTCTTCGATCTCTTTCATGAGAGCCTCGTCATTCTTGAGCAGTTCTTTTACATTGTCTCTGCCCTGACCGAGTTTCTGATCCTTATAGCTGAACCATGAGCCGCCCTTCTTTATGATGTCGAGGTCAACGGCGAGGTCAAGCACTTCGCCTGTGCGTGAGATGCCTGTTCCGTACATCAGATCGAAAGTACACTCCTTGAAAGGGGGCGCAACTTTGTTCTTTACGACTTTACACCTTGTCTCTGCACCGATTATCTCGCTGCCGGACTTTATAACTTCGCCCTTTCTTACCTCTATGCGGACGGAAGCGTAGAATTTAAGTGCACGGCCGCCGGGGGTGGTTTCGGGGTTGCCGTACATAACGCCGATCTTCTCGCGTATCTGATTGATGAATATGGCAACGCAGTTTGACTTGGATATAGCCGCTGTGAGCTTTCTCATAGCCTGTGACATGAGTCGTGCCAGCTGACCTACATGCAGGTCGCCCATTTCACCGTCGATCTCTGCGCGTGTGGTCATAGCAGCGATGGAGTCGAGAACGATAACGTCGATAGCGCCCGATCTGATGAGGGCTTCTGCGATCTCAAGAGCCTGTTCACCGCTGTCCGGCTGAGACACGAGGAGAGTGTCGATATTTACGCCGAGAGCGCGTGCATATACAGGATCAAGAGCGTGCTCGACGTCGATGAATGCAACTTCTCCGCCTCTCTTCTGAGCCTGTGCGATTACAGAGAGCGCAACGGTAGTCTTACCGGAGCTTTCCGGTCCGTATATCTCAACGATACGTCCTCTCGGTACGCCGCCTATTCCCAGTGCCATGTCCAGTGTCATGGAGCCTGTGGGGATAGCGTCAACATTGAGAGTCTTTGTCTGACCAAGACGCATTATAGCGCCTGCGCCGAATTTCTTCTCTATCTGCTTGAGAGCACCGTTGAGAGCGCTTTCTTTGTCTTCTTTTGTAGCAGCTCTGACTACAGGTGCCTTTTTAGCAAGTTCCTTTTTTGCCATTTATATTTATCCTCCGTTTCATATCCTGACTTAAAGTCAGACCGTATTGTCTATGTATTGAGGTTCTGTGCTGCTTTTTACAGCCGATACCGTTCTGATTATGCCCTGTGTATCCCTTCGTATCTGCGGACAGCTGAAACCGCTGTCGCTGAGTATCGAAGCTACCTGATCGTGCTGATCCATTCCGAATTCAAAGGCGATGACACCGTCGCTTTTCAGTGAACGTCTCCATAGCTGAGATATTGCCCTGTAAAAGCCGAGACCGTCACTGCCTCCGAAGAGGGCAAGTCCGGGTTCGCACGCGACTTCGCGCTGAAGATCGTTCATTTCCTCGGAAGTGAGATAAGGCGGATTGCTGACGATAATATCAAGACCGCTGAACATCCCGGCAGTCTCTTTCTTCAGTACGTCAGCTTTGACAGTGTGTATATCAGTTCCGTTGAGTGCGGTATTCTCGCAGAGATAGCCGTATGCCTTGTCGGAGATCTCCACAGCCCATATCTCAGCTTCCGGGAGCTGTTTTTTCAGTGCTACCGCGATACATCCGCTTCCGCTGCAAAGATCGGCTATGCGTGGGGAACTGAGCCCGCGTTCACGGCATATGTCGATGACCTGATCTACCAGCGTCTCTGTATCCGGACGCGGTATCAGTACGCCTTCTCCGACTTTGAAAGGGAGCCCGTAGAATTCCCATTCTCCGAGTATATACTGCAAGGGCTCGCCCTGACAGCGGCGTTTTGTCATGTTCCTGAGAGTTTCTTCAGCCTCGTCCGGAACTGTTTCATCAGGCCTCAGCATGGGGACAGTTTCCTTCAGTACATCCTGGAACATGCAGAGGGTATCGAATCTTGCAGTATCTATATCTGCACTTTCCATATCGGAACGGCAGCTTTCAAAAAGCTCCTTCCGGCTTACCATTTGTCCTCCTCCTTGTCCTCGGGAATGCAGGGGGTAAGAGCTGCTATGGCGATCTCTATCATGCTGTCATCCGGCTCTTTTGTGGTGATACGCTGCATTGCGAGTCCGGGAGCCGAGAGTATCCTTGTGAACATATTGTCCTTGTTTCCGGCAAGGCGGATGCATTCATATGATATGCCGACTACCAGAGGCAGGAGTATGAGTGAGGCAACTATCCTCTGCCACGTTACTGTGAAAGGTACGAAACACATAACGAATATGCTGACGATAAGTACGATAAATATGAAGCTTGTACCGCAGCGCTTATGGAATCTTGTCTGCTTGCGGACATTTTCAACTGTCAGAGGCAGCTCAGCCTCATGGCAGGCAATGGTCTTGTGTTCAGCACCGTGATACATGTACTGTCTGCGGATGTCCTTGGTCACGCTTATCAGTGCCATGTAGGCAATGAAAATGGCGATCTTGACTATTCCTTCGATGACAGAGCGGATGATGCGGTGTTCCTTGACAGCCGGTATGAAGCCGACTATCCACTTAGGCAGGAACACAAAAAGTCCGATAGCAAGGACTATGCCGAGGATCATGCCGATATACATCACCGCATTGAAGAATGCGCCTGCGTTTTCCTCTTCGGCTTTCTCCTCTTCGGTGAGCTGCTTTTCAGCAGAACGCATCATGTACTTGTAGCCTTTGGCAAGTGAAGTCACGAAGTTGGTGCATCCTCTGACAAGCGGCACTTTCCTGTACCATGGGGCATTCTTGCCGTTGCGTTCGCTCCATGTCTCCACATCCACAGAGCCGTCCGGCAGACGGCACGCCATGGCACCGGTGTTCGGACCGAGCATCATAATGCCTTCGATAAGCGCCTGACCGCCTATTTTTGACTTGAATTTTTCGTTGGGATTCTGGCTTTTATTACTCATAGGTTCTCCTGTTATTGTAATGCAGATGATCGTTTTGCCGGAAGAGATATGGTCACCGTAGTTCCCTTATCCTCGCCCTCGCTGGCGATATCCATTGTACCGCCGTGCATCGTTATTATCTCATCTGCTACCGCAAGTCCGATACCTGAACCGCGGCGAGTGTGGTTTGCCTTGTAGAATTTTGTCTTGACCTTAGCAAGGTCGGATTCCTTGATGCCTACACCGGTGTCTTTTACAGAAACTATAATATTGCCGTCCGCTTCCTTTGCTTCGATAGTGACTGTATCTCCGGCGGAGGAATACTTTACGGCGTTGTCGATTATGTTGATGAATACCTGACGGATACGGTTCTTGTCACCGTAGAAGAATGGGAGCATCTCCGGTTCGTTGTAGATTATCTGTTTCTGCTCCCGCTTTGCCTTTTCGCTGTATATGAGTACAGCGTCGCCCAGTTCGGCGAGGATATCCATATTGGCATTGCGGAGTGTGAAATGACCGCTCTGCATACGGGAGAAGTCCAGAAGTTCTTCTACCATCTGTGAGAGACGCTCGGTCTCGTTCACTATGACGCCGACGCCTTTCTTCATGGTATCCGGATTCTCACCCGCATCAACCATGAGAGTTTCCGCCCAGCCCTTTATAGCTGTCAGGGGAGTGCGCAGTTCGTGGGAAACGGAGGATATGAACTCATTCTTCATCGCCTCCGCATTTGAAAGCTCATCTGCCATGTGGTTTATGGCTGTACAAAGTTCGCCTATCTCATCGTTGCTGCTGTTGTCGATGCGGACTGAGAAATCGCCCATAGCGAATTTACGGGCGATGCCGCTTATCTGACGTATGGGCTTTACTATGGAGCCTGCGAAGTACAGACCGGTTATGACCACGATGATGATAATGGTCAGGACTATGAAAGTCACGACCATTATGTATGTTTTGATAGTGTTGTCTATCTCTGTGAGAGATGTTACCATTCGGACAGAGCTGTACTCGCTGTTCATTGAAGTTATAGGGACAGAGACCGCAAGTATCTTCTCGCCGCTTTCCAGTCTGCCGATATAAGAGCCTTCACCTGTGACCATGGCTTCCTCATAGTCCGGCATATTTGTTACTGCACCGGGAGAGAAGCCTGATGACGTCAGTACCACGCGCCCTTTGGAATTGAGCGCCATGAGTTCTATTTTGTCCTTTTCGTTGAAGGTCTCAAGCATATTTCTCATCTCTGAGGAGAAATTAGCGGCACTGTCCTGGGAATGTATGCTAAGGACGCTTGTTACAGCGTTCAGCTTTGATATCAGATACTGTTTTGCAGAACTGTAGAAATAATTCTGTATGGCGTAGATTATCGCCATTTCTATCACCAGCAGAGCCAGCACTACTACGCCGAGATTGTTGAATATCCAGCGTTTTGTGATACTCTTTTTAGCCATTACTGCATATCATTCCATTTATAGCCATAGCCCCAGATAGTTATGATGTACTTGGGGTTGGAGGGTTCTTCTTCGATCTTCATGCGGATGCGGCGTATGTTCACATCCACTATCTTATCATCGCCGTAGTAGCTCTCGCCCCATATATGGTTGAGTATGCTTGCACGGTCGAGTGCAGTGTTCTTATTGTTCATGAAGAATTCAAGGATCTGGTATTCCACCTGAGTGAGTTCTATGGGCTTGCCGTCCTTTGTGACTGTGCGGCTTTTCAGATTGAGTACGAAAGGTCCGGATTCTATGACGGACTGCTTCTCGTTCTTTATGAAACTCATGCACACGCGGCGGTATATAGCGTCAACACGCGCAGTGAGCTCTGATGGAGAGAAGGGCTTTGTGATATAGTCGTCAGCACCTATCATGAGGCCGCTTACCTTGTCCATTTCCTGAGTGCGGGCTGTGAGCATTATGATGCCGATAGTCGAGCTCTTCTCGCGTATCTTCTTGCAAACCTGGAAGCCGTCTATGCCGGGCATCATGATGTCCAGCAGCACGATATCGAAGTTGCCGTGTTCGGCTTCAAAGGTCTTGAGGGCAGCTTCGCCGCAGTCAACATCAACAACGTCGTAGCCGGCGCGTTTCAGGTTGATGACCACGAATTCGCGTATCGTAGCCTCATCCTCACAGATGAGTATTCTTTTCATTCTTATTCACTCCTTTTAGTCCTTGAATCTGAATCCGACTGCTGCGTCTCCGGCGGCAGCCGAAAGGTCGTCGTCATAAAGCTCCGAGTATTCCGGGATATAAGCCAGCCATGCGGAATCACCCTTGGTGTGCATGAGCATATATCCGTTTGAGAGCCTGTCTTCACGGGAAGGAAGATCTTCGGAGAAGTAGATCCTCATGAGTTCTCTTCCTGTCTGACCGCCGGCGTATGTACAGAACACTATCTCTTCGTTTATGGTGTCTCTGCGGACGGTCACTCTTCCGCGCCATTTTTCGGGGAAGAGGAAGGTGTATCCGGAATTTACGCTGAGGTATGATGAGTACTTGTATTCCAGACGGTTGTCGCTGGTCACATACATCCAGTTAGTCAGTTTCATCTGTTCGCTCTCGGATACGTTATCGTATCCGGGTGAGATGACCTGCACGGGTATCTCAAGGATGCCGTCGCCGTCGATATCGGTAGCACTGCATCCGGCAGGACGGACAGTCGCCTGTGCTTCCTCCGGAGTTGAGAATACCTTGCTGAGACCGGTGCTGTCCATGTATATCACATCGGTCTGTATAGAGCCTGTGCCAGATGCTGAGTCGATATACAGTGCTTTTCTTGCGCCGCCTATCTCACCGTAGCTGATGCTGTCGAATTCTGTGAACGAGCCGTTCAGTTCACAGCTGTAGTGGTGATAAGTGCCTTCCGCGTCCAGCTTATAAGCTTCAGCCGCAGCCGGAGCTCCGCCCACCGAGCCGCTCAGCATCAGGAATTCGTTCTGGTCGTCACCGTCAAGGTCAGTGACGTCTATGAACGAGCACGACTCCGAGAAAGTGCGTATCACTGTGCCGTTTGCACTGTCATATGTGTATATCGCCGCATTCTTTTCAGAGCGGTTTATAAGGCTACTCTCGATAATGAGGTTCACTCTGTCGTTTGAACCGAGCTTTGAGATCATGACCTTTTCGATCTCCGTTCCCTCAGCGGATGTATCGCAGACAGAACGCCATTTTCCGTCGTCCTGATCCAGTATACTTATACGCAGGGGATTTTCCTCTAAGCCGAGACTGTTTTTTTCGTAGAAGACCACAGCCTCATCTCCGCCGTCACCGTCGATATCTTCGATTATGAATGCGGATAGATATTTTCCCGATTTCGGGTATTTAAGGCTTACGGATGACCTCAGCTCGTCTGTCAGCGCACTGTAGATCTGCTCCTGTTCGACACTCAGCTTCGGCGGAGACATCAGGTTGTCGATGCTGGTGTTGAAGGTGCAGCCGGATGCGAGAACGAGCACAGCCGCAGCCAGTGATGTTATTTTCAGCTTTGTTATCATAGATATACTACCGGCGGCAGGATCATGTCCTGTCGTCAAGCTTTATGTATTCATGCTCTTTTGCGATAGCCTTGTATGCGGGACGGATTATGCGGCTGCTGGTGAGCAGCTCTTCCATTCTGTGGGCAGCCCAGCCTGCCATGCGGGCAACAGCAAAAAGCGGTGTGAAGAGTTCGTCCGGGATGCCGAGCATGCGGTATACCAGTCCGGAGTACATATCCACGTTGGCGCACATGGTCTTTGTGCTTCCCTTGACTTCCTTGAACACCTCCGGAGTGAGGCGCTCGATAGTTTCGAGGAGGCGGAACTCTGCCTCGATCTCCTTGCCCTTTGCCAGTTCGAATGCCTTCTTCTTGAGGATGACTGCACGGGGATCGGAGATGGTATATACAGCGTGGCCCATGCCGTAAATAAGGCCTGAACCGTCGTTTGTCTCTCTGAGTATGGTCCGGCGCATATAGTCAGCAACTTCGCCTTCGTCTTCCCAGTTCTTTATGTTCGCCTTGAAATTGTCCAGCATATTGATGACCTGGAGATTGGCGCCGCCGTGACGCGGACCTTTGAGGGCGCAAATAGCTGAGGAGTATGCTGAGTAGGGATCTGTGCCGGAGGATGTGAGCACGCGGCATGTGAATGTGGAACAGTTTCCGCCGCCGTGTTCTGCCTGGAGCATGAGAAGACGATCCAGCATCTGTGCCTCATCAACTGTGTACTGTCTGTCAGGACGCAGAAGAGAGAGTATGCACTGAGCTGTGTTCTCCTCATAGTTTATGGGGTGCATTATCATGCTTGCGTTATCGAATACACGGCGTTTTACCTGATATGCGTTTGCCATTATTACCGGCATTTTCGCAATGAGGCTGATAGCGGTGCGCATCTCGTTTTCGAGTCCCTTGTTCTCGCACTCGTCGTCGTAGGAATAGAGAGCCAGCACTGAACGTGCGAGCTTGTTCATGATATTCTTGGACGGTGCCTTGAGTATCATGTCTTCAACGAATCCTGTCGGAAGATCGCGCTTGAGTGAGAGATATGTATTGAACGTATTGAGTTCCTTTTTAGTCGGGAGATGTCCGAAAAGGAGCAGGAAGACGGTCTCTTCATAACCATATCGTCCCTCAGCTTCAACATTTTCCACCAGATCGTTGATGCTGTAGCCCCTGTATATGAGCTGACCGGGGATAGGCTCTACTTCTCCTTCGTTCATAAGATAGCCGTGAACATTGCAGATATTGGTTATACCTGCTACTACGCCTGTTCCGTCACCGTTTCGAAGTCCGCGCTTAACATGGTATTTTTCATAAAGCTTCGGATCTATTTTAGAATTTTCTGAAAGCTCTGAGCATAAATCTGTAATATTAGCACCTGAAATATAAGACGGCATCTCTATCACACTCCTTGAAAATATTCACTATTCATTATACACCATATTTCGCTTTCTGTCAATCATTTCGGGGAAATGAAAATGGCTGGAAGAAATGGAAAGAAAAAATATTAACGAAAGGCGGACAAGTAATGCGTACATATCTGGTGTCAGCTGCTTTGCTGGCAGTATCCGTAGCGGTCTTGCCGGCTGTGCCGGTCATGTTGACCGGCGGGGACGGGCATATATCGGAGGAAAGTCAGGGATCCCCTGAGATAAGGGAGTATGTTCCTGAGGAAGAGAGCACGGAGATGCTCTGCGGCGAGCCTTACAGAGTGCTGGATGTATCCACCGGTGAGGTGCTGGAAGTTCCGGTCAGCGACTATGTGAAAGGTGCGGTATGCGCTGAGATGCCGGCGACATTCGAGCCCGAGGCACTCAAAGC
>OCTX012004803.1_pt1 | contig 11422 bp, 7 predicted proteins | sample 1539691 | NCBI WGS metagenome assembly OCTX01 (sample SAMN02144231, study PRJEB22623) | gut metagenome | biome: sheep rumen | host: Ovis aries | place: New Zealand | reverse complement strand
AATAAGTGGAAAATTAATTTAGAAAGGAAAAACGTATTATGGCAAGAGTTAAAGTAAAGGATTTTATTACAATTGATATTCCAGATGATATGGAGTATTCGGACAATTTGGAAACCCAGCTATTTTCGGTTGCAAAGATGGGACCAATAGCTCAACAAATGAAAGAGGATGGTATGGAACAAACTTTAGAGGGACCTGCATACGGTGCAGACAGATGTTTTGTTCTCCATTCAACTTCTTTTAGAGAACTTACAAATGATTATGGAACTGACTTTTCAGATTCAAGTATAAGAGGTCAAGCATTTCATTTAATAAATATATGTTCTTTTAATGATTTGATACTACTAGTAGATGACGATGATTTAATAGTAGCCTATGAACCTTGCGATGAAGAGTGTTGTATATATCAGTTTAACATATATGTTGCTACGCCTAAATATTTTTGCCCAGGACAGTTATGGTTAAATGATATGAACGGAGCAAAGGAAAGAAAAGATGAAGCAGAAAGATGGCTTAAAACTATAGAGCCAATCAAAAATTAAATTATAGAAAGGATATTAAATATGAAAGGTTGTTATATTTATAAGGTTTATGGAACAACGGAAGAATTGATAGATTTTTTAAAGAAACTTAAAGAATTAGAAAATACAGCGACGTGCTTTAAAGAATTTAATAGTCCTGATTTGCAGAACACTGAGTACATAGAACAGAAAGATGGTGAATCGAGGATAGAATTAGGTACAGTCGACGGTCCACGCGTTATTGATCCTTATATGTTTCCTATGATTGATGATACAATGGAAAAATTATCATCAGCTTTTCCAGAATATAAAATAGAAGCTGAATGCTATGACTGTGGTCATGAAGATGTGATTATTAGAGCTCTATCTTTAGCTGGGTCAAGTGAGTTCACAGAAAAATTTGACCATGGAGACAATATGCAATATGTAGACTTTGCCTGTTACGATACTGAGAAAGATTGTTTTGAGGTTATTGATAGCCTAATTGGTCATTTGGGATTTGTTCCAGCTGACTGTTTCAGAAATAAAGAAGGTGAATTTGAAGATGATAAAGAAGTAGATTATCAATTCGACGAATTTGGAAAAGCACGTGTTTGTTTTTGGTTTGATGGAATTGAAAATTATGATAGTCCATATATTATCGATATGAATGATTATGTGGAAACTGATGACTGTTTTTCTTTTGAAAAAGAAGGAAAGACATTTAATGCGCCTGGAAAACTTTTTAGAGATAAGAATGGTGAGTATAAATCAAAACAAATTGTAGTTAATAATGATGATCGTAGATATTTGATATATTTTAAAGATCAGAAATAGGTTTTACGAAAGGAAAGGTATATTATGCCAAGAGTAAAAGTTAAAGACTTTATTACAATTGATGTTCCAGATGATATGGAGTATTCGGATGAATTGGAATCAAAACTATTTTCGGCCATAAAGATAGGCGAGTTTGCAAAAAGTGGGATGAGTATGGGCATTGAGTGTGATTTGGAAGATCCTTATTCAGCAGATAGATGTTTTGTTCTTTATTCGAGTGTTTTTAAAGAAATTACTGTTTATGAAGGCGATGATTTTTCAAATTCAACGCTTAGGGGAATTGCTATGGCCTTTTTTAATAATCAAGTAATAGATTTTGATAGTTATATATTTTTAGTTGAAAAAAACGACTTGATAGTGGGGTATAGACCTTGTGGTGAGGATCGTGATTTTAGTATTAATATAGCCACACCTAATTATTGCTGCAGCGGAATGATATTTTTAAATGATATTGAAGAAGAAAAAGACAGAATAGAAGAAGCAGAAAGATGGCTTAAAACTATCGAGGCTATTAAGGAGAAGTAATACCACTAAAGAGTCTTAAATAGGTTGAACTTTAGATTAGTATTAAGTTAATTATAAGGAGAAGAAATATGGATATTTATACACAAATTGAATGCTGGATTACAGGAACAGAAGAAGAAATAAAACAAGCAGACAAAAAGTTTAAGGAATTAGCAAAAGATGACGAAAAGTTTGAAGCCTTGGATAAAGCCAAAGAAGTGTATGATGATTCTATATATATTTATGCTGATCCAGAGAAGCCTATTTACGCATGTGGTGGATGTTTAGAGTATTATCAAATCCAAGATAAACTGTTTGACGAATTCGTAGATTATGATATTACTCTTGAGGGATATGATCGTAAATTGACAAAGAAAAAAGGAACGAGTGATTATGAAGAGGAATTCTTTCCTATAAATGTCTTTACAAAGATGGATACATACAAAGAGGATTCGAATGAAATTGAAACATTCCAATATACATTCGGAGATTATTGGTGCGATGTTAATGTGGATGTTTTCCGAGACGAGAACGGTCTGATTGAAGACCAAAAAGAAGTACAAATAGAAGAAAAAGATGAAAGAGGTCTTGAAGTATTTGCTACCTTTGACGGTTATGGAAAAATGTATGAAACCAATGTAGAGTTGTTCGACAAAGAATCAGACTCCTTTACTCTAGTTGATCCACATGGAAATGAAAAGGAAATAGAAGTACCAGGAGAATTATTCAAGGATGAAAAAGGTGAGTATGAATCAAAACAAGTATTTGTTGAGGATGATAATGACGGCTGGATTTTGGTTCATTTGGTTATGACGGATGCTGACAAAAATCAATTAAATGGCAACGACCAAGTAACTAAGACAGAAGCAAAACCAAAAGTAATAAGAGATTTAAGCGAGATATCTACTAATGATGTTTGTGTTGAAATATCTTATAACATTAAAAAACTTGAAGGAATGCATGATTCAGAAGTTTTCTCAAAATCTAGATATGCTTTAGAAAAAATAATAGTAGATGATAACCATCATTCGTACTGGACAGATGGCAAAGCTATTTTTAGTAAAGATAAAAAGACGCTATATAAATTTATGGCATACAATGATAAAGAGTATACTATACCGGATGGTACTGAAGTTATTTCAGATAATTGTTTTTACAACATGGATAATTTGGAAACAGTCAAGTTGCCATCTTCTATAAAGAAACTAGGGAGTCGTGCGTTTTCTGAATGTACTAAGCTTAATAATCTAGAAGGGCTTGAAGACATAGAACACATTGAGGAGTTTGATGGATTCTGTATTGATAGAATTCCTTTTTGTGATGAAAATGAAGTGATTATTATTGGGAATATATTATTCAAAAATGAAACAAAGGATGAAAAGGTAATAAAAGTCCCTGAGGGAATAACAGAAATATTTAATTTTATGCCAACAGATAGTACATTGTTTATGCCTGAGGAACCGGATCTATTAGAAGAAGTTATTTTACCAAGTACTTTAAAAAAGATTGATAGAGAAGCCTTTGTTAAAAGAACTAATTTGAAAAAAATAATAATTCCTAATGGAGTGGAAGAAATAGGACAAGGAGCATTTGAAGATTGTTTTGGTTTGGAAAGAATTAATATTCCATCTACTGTTAAAACAATTGATACTATGTTTACTTTCCCAAAGAACAGTCCTTGGGACGAAGAAGACACGCCATTTAAAAGCATAGATGTAGATCCATCTAATAAAAACTATTGTTCTATTGATGGTATGCTTTATTCTAAGGATAAAAAGACGATGTTACATGTACCTGCAAAGTCTTTTAAAGAAAAAATAGTAATACCTAAAGAAGTAGAAGTAATAGCAAGTTATTGTTTTGATAACTACTCAGATAGTACACCGATTGAAATATCCTTTGAGAAAGGAAGTCAATTAAAAACAATAGAGTCTGAAGCGTTTATGGATTTAGTAATTGATAGTGTTACCATACCAGAGGGGATGGAAACGATATGTCAGGAAGCGTTTTATCGAGGTGAGATAAAAAAAGTTTCCTTACCAAAAGAGATATATTCAGTTGAACAATTTGCGTTTAGTAGAGCAGAGGAAATCGAAATTTATGACACTATGGATTCGGATTGTGGAGATGCATATGATATTGAAGTGGTAGACTGGGATACGCCTGAGACAGAAGTCCCAATGATGTGTGCAAGAATAGATTACGATTACAATTGGAATAATCATACCATTACAGTGAAATCAGCCGAAACGGATGAGGTTAAATATAAAGTATGGATGGGTGCCGAAGGTGAGGATCAAGAATATCAAGGCATTCTTATGTTTGGCTGGGGTCATAATGCAACTTTTGCATTTAAAGAACAGGATGCCTTTTTCGATAAACTTGAAGTGGAAGAAAACAAACTTAAAATAGCTGAGTACAGATTATCATATCCGTTTGATTTGACAGAAGAAATGAAAGATAAGTATATCGAATTCTTGAAGGAGAAGGGTTGTGATGTTGATAAAATTTTGAAAAACGCTAAGCCTGTCGAAACAGAGGAGAAAACTGAAAATAAAGAGAAAACTTCAAAAGAGAAGAAAACTAAGAGTAAAAAGAAAACTAGAGAAGAAACAAATGAAAATCTATGGCCGATCATAGAGTCTTCTTATGAAGGGGAAGAGCTTAAGGCATTCAAAGAGGACTATGAAATTGCACAAAAGGCTTGTGATGAATTACTAGCACTATTCAAAGAACTGGATTGTTCGCGTATTAAAAAACCAGAGTCATATTTCAAAAAGATAGAGAAAGTTGAAAAAGAATATAGTGAAAAATATAAGGACCACGAATCATATCCTATCAGTTTAATTAGCAGTTCTAGAACTATAACAATTTACGTTGGTCTTAATAGATTTGTTTATTGGCTTAATAACAATGGAGGATTCTACGTTCCTTTGACCATTATACTAATGGGAAAAGAAGTGAAAGATAGTTTTGATGCTAATAAATTCCACAAAGGATTGTGTACTAGCATGACAAGATCTAATAATGAACTATTGTATAAATTTATTAATGAAGAAGTAGAACTGTCCAACGAGGATCAAAATCCTTGTTTGATTAATTCGAAGTCATACTTTGACTTTGTTATAAAAGGAACTAGTTTCGATAATTATTACGACGATGATGATGTCAGTAAGGGATGTGAACTAGTTAAAACAACTGGAAAAGAATTAGAGAATAGAATTGAAAAATTAACTGTTGGAGACCCAGTTACTCTCAAATTAGAAGATGCAGATGTGGAAAATAACAAGTACACTGTTGCTGTTGAGACCAAAGATGGCATCATAGGATATTTGGGTTCTATTCAAGCAAGATATATAGGCAGAGCCTTAAATGAGGGAATTATTACTACATCATGTGAAACGACTGAAGTGTTGCCGAAATCACAACGAACAGATGGTGGCAGAAAATCAATTGTTAAAATAATGATTGAAGTAGAGATGACTTAAAATGTTCGGATTTACAACTTAATAGGAGGAACCTTATGCTACAGGTATCAAACAAGAACGGAAACGTAAGTAATCTTATCAATGAATCTCTTGGTTCGTTAGGTGAGATTATTTCGAACGGAAAAATTAATGGTATTTATACTTTAAGAAAGTTAATTGCTCAAGAGTATTTCTACTTTAAAGATGAAGACATTGATTATAAGGGTAAGAATAGAACCGTAAAAACACTTCGTGCAAATCAAGACGTAGATGATGTTTCATTTGATGTTTATGATGCATGGGGATTAAGTGCATTAGTAAAAGACTATATTGAGTCAATGGATAAGATTAAAGAACTACAAGTATCTAAAGATGACCTGGGAAATGATGTTACTAAAATTATTGGTAAAAGAAAACTAACGGGCCTTTCTTTGATTGATCTATTACAGAAAAAATATATAAACTTTATTTCTATGGTGCCAGAATTCCAACCAATATTGAAAGACGAAAATATAACAGGTGATGTTATTTTGATTGGAATTAACCCCATATTATACAAAGATGTCCCAAGCATTGAAGAGTTAGTAAAACTATTAATAATCGAATCATATAAGTATAGTGATACTGATACAAAAGAACTAGAAGTTGTTTGTTTTCCAGTTGATATGTTTTCTGAATCTTCAGGTGGTCCTGCTAAAGCAGTGTTAGAAAAAGTGTTTAAAGATAAAAAAGCGTCGGCAGAATTACCTGCAAGAATTGAAGCTACTAACGATATTTCTGAACTTGAATTAATTAAGAATACTTGCAAAGAATTGCAATATTACGAAGGTGTAAAAAAATGTGACGAAAAGATTAATGAAGGATTATTAGAACTAATACAAGGTGAGAATAATAAAAAAACATTAACCGAATATAAGGAAAAATGCCATAAACAACAATTTAAAGAAGGAATGAATTTATGTAGAAAAAAACTAAATAAAATAAAAGAACTTGAGGAAAGAAAGAAACAACTAGATAATGCTCTTTTGGATGCAGAAGATTATGATACTGTGATCAATACATATATTGAATTAAAAGAGATAAATGAAGAGCTTGGTAATTCTAAAGAAGTTAGTGTGGCTGAAAAAGGTATTCAGGATGCTAAAAGTGCAGAAGAGAATTCTAAAGCCCTAAAAGATGATAACGCTCAAACTATTATTGGAATGATAGAATACTATAGTTCTTTAGGTGACAGTAAATTCTATAAAAACAAAATTGACGAGTGTAGAAAGAGACTAGAAACGATTCAAACTAATAAATTGGTGGACATAAGAAAAAGGTATGAGCAAAAACATGGAGCGGTAGTTAATAGGATTGCTGAATTAAATAAGCAAATTGAAGGAAAAAAACAAGAGCTTTTAAAATATGGAGTATTTCAAGGACAACAAAAGAGAGAGACTAATGATCAAATAATTAAACTTGTTAATGAAGTGAAGAATCAGAACGGCATAGCAGTGGGTATGAAAAATACGTTTGACTTTGTTTCAGCCTTACTAGTTGGGGAAATTGGTCAAACAGTATCCATGGGAGGAATAATGCCTCCAAATCCTCAAACATTGAAGTGGATGCTGGTTAGTAGAAATGCAGAGTATGTTGTTTTGTATGGTCAGAATATAATTGCTGATAGAGAGATTAAAGCAAATAAAATGCATCAAGTGAAATTCTCTAGTCAGGAAGACTATATTATTGCTGACATATATGAAAGTATTACATATTTTAAGAAATCTAAACACAAAGGATTAGTTTCAAAAAATCCAGATGCATTCAACTTTGATTTAATTAAACCTACAAAATCTTTAGAGGAGTTTATTCTTGCTAATAAAAAAGAGTATGAAAAATTATGGAAGTCTGCAAATAGTATGATAAATAAGAGGATGTGGGTGGTGAAGCGGTTGGAGTATCTTAAACAGTTCGGAAAAGATATGGTTTGTAAAGCGAATAAAGATAATGTAAGTGTTCTAGTGATAGACATAGAAAGAATAATGATTAGCGATTATTATACATTCAATTTGTAATTAAAAAATATTAGAGGTGATTATATGCCAAGAGTAACGATAGATAATACATTTACAGTTGAAGTTCCAAGAGGAATGAAGTATTCAACAAATCCTAATGAAATAGATGGACAACTATTTGCAGCGATTGAAGATACAGAAACGCAAACTATGATGGAAGATCTTTTAGGAATGACGATGATACAAGGGGCTTTTATGATTCCTAAGGGTATAAATGTTGCTTCTTGTATTGGTAGTCTTACGATAGAGGATGGAAATGGTGAAATAGATATATATGATGAAGCATTAAGAGACTTTATTGTTTCTCCCGCCCAAGGAATGTTTAAAGGTTTGAATGTAAATTTACCCAAATCTCAGTTTGAAATCATAGAGTATGAGGATAAGAATATTATAGCATCTTATGGCAGGACTCAAGAAGATGACACTGTTATGTTTGCGTATTCTTTGATTGTTGACTTAAAAATATATGTTGGATATATAAATGCTACGGATACTGGTGGATTAGCAAGCCAAAAAGCGTATGTTAAAAAATTTTTAAAATCAGTAAAGAGGATTGGTGGTAGTTCAAGTGGAACTAAAAAAACCACTAATAAAACTAGTGGTTCAGCAAAACCCAAAACATCAAAACCTAAAGAAAAAGGGCTTACTATAGAAAAGCCAGAAAAAGTTATGAGAAACATTATTCATACACACGTTGATTTGGATGAATCAGATAAGATTGACGGCATAGAAGCGCTTCAAACTTGGATAGGAAAAGACTTTTTCTTCTTTAATGATAGTGATTATTCATTTGATGGAAAACACTTTGACATAGAAAGCATCCAACTAAATTCAGCGAGAATGGGAGATTTACCATCGGATACAGATTTTAATAAAATAAGTGTTTTAATGAAGTTCTTTATAGATGAAGTCGAGAAGAATGAATCGTTTATATGTCCAATCAAAGATATAAGTAATGAAGTGAAAGAAGTGGTAGGTTCTGAAGGCTTTACTGGCTTATCGTTACTATTACTATTGCAAGAACACTTAATTAATATTGCTTTTGTTAGTGTTGAATCAAAAGACAAAGCTAAAAACAGTGTAATAATAAGTGTTGATCCAATAGTAAAAGAAGGTGTTCCTAAAGCAGAAGAAAAAATAGAAGGATTGATTAGATTAGCTTTAGAATATAACGACAATAAAAATGATTTTGAAATAACATTCTACGATGCTCCAGGGTTTAAGTATGACTCTAAGTCTGGTGAAGTGTACGAAGAACCAAATGAGGACTTAAGTGCATATAATAATGAAAATGATTTGAGTACTGCTTTTGCTGATTATGGAAACTTTGCTGATAATGTCAATAAAGGAGGACTTTATAATGAACAGGGAACAATAAACGCTCTCATTGTTCAACAGTTATATGATCATGATGTTATTTTTAACCGAGATAATGAAATAGTTTTTGATGGATCTAAAAATACATTTAGTGGAGTTCAATTAAACAAGTCTCAAGTTGATAACTATCCTGGCATAATGAATGATCCAGAGCATTTTGTTCAAGAATATGCAAATGTACTTTTGACTGTAGAGGAGAATAAAAACTTAAAGATTCCAAAGGCAAAATTCCATAAGAATTTGCTTGCCGCGACTCGAAATGCACCAATAACAGGTATGACTTTCTTCTTGTTCTCGCAACATCATATGATGAGTATTAGTGGAAATATTGATAGTGACTCATATACTGTGGCGGCTGATGTTGATTTGATTAATGGGGTACCTAATGTTTCAACTTATATAGGAGAGTTTATAAAAGCATTAAGAAATTATAATAGTGTTTATGATGATTTCAGTGTTACTATTGCTGGAACAAGGAATTTAGATAGTCCATGTAATAGGATTGATAAACCTGTGGCTGGAGCAGATGCAAGTTCAATGATTACTATTGAAGTTAAAGGGAGATAACGTTATTAGGAGGTAAATATATGAGTAGAATTGACTATGAAAACTATTTTTCCATAGAAACTACAGATGATATGAAAACAAAAGAGAATGTTAGTGAAGAATTCAAATTTGCAATTGTTAAATTTGGGGAAAAAGCGAGAGAATTCGAAAAAGAAAACGGAAGAGAACTAACATTTCAAGAGTTACCGCTTGCTGATAGGTCTTTTGCGGTAAACACAACACTAGAATTAAATAAAAAAGAAGTCAAAAACCTTTTGGACCCAGACACCAATGAAGCAGCAAAGGCAATAATGGGTATGGATGGTGAGGGAAATTTTGACAGTAGCAAAAGTATTGTTCTAACAGAAACTGAAGACTTAATAGTGGGATATCAACCACAAATAAATGCTAATGGGGTTTTTGGAATAGTTTTTGTTATTACGCTAGAGAAGGTCATAGCATGTTTTGTCGCTGTTAGAGATTGTGAATCAACAGCTGCAAAAGTGAGTGAAGCAGAAGCTTGGCTTAAAACAATAAAGCCAATAACAGGTGATGGCGCTAAAAAGAATGTAAAGAAAAGTGAAAAACCTAAAAGAACTATAGAAGAAACAGATAACTTTAAAGTAAGTGAAAAAAAGGGAAAGATTGGAAAGTGGTAATAAACTAGGAGGCTGTAGATGCAAAACGAAACAAATAAAAACTATAATGACAATACCATTTTTAAAGAGCCGGTTGATTCATTGGACAAGATTATCGATGATGGAAAAATCAATGGAATGTATGTCTTGAGAAAACTGATTGCTCAAGATTATTTCTACTTCTACGAGAAGGACGTTCAGTACGGCGGAAAGAGTAGAAAAATAAAAAAGATTAGGGGCAATGATTCCAATAGTGGCTTTTTGCTTGATGGTTGTGATGCGTTAGGAATGAGCGCTCTAATAAAAGATTACATTGAGTATATTGAGTCAGTAGATGAATTGAAACTTGCTTCATGCAAAATAAAAAAACATGCGAAGCAATTGCTTAACAATAGAAATCTTTCAGGAATATCACTTATAGATTTTTTCCAGAATAAGGTATTAAGCTTCATTAATATGAAGGAGGAGTTTAAACCAATTTTAAAGGATGCAGGAATAGAGGGGGAACCTCTATTAATAGGGGTGCATCCTATCATTTTCGAAGGTGTTCCAAATATCGAGGATCTACTAAAAAGACTAATTGTTGAGTCTTACAAATATAACAATAATGAACAAGAAGCACCAAATATTGTTTTGGTGAATGTTGATATGATTGCAAATACCACGGTAGGTTCAGCAGAAGATATACTAAGAGCCTCATTAGCCAATAGGATTAGGCGAAGAGAAATCATTGATTTAATAAAAAAAGAGAAAAAAGAAGACAGCCTTAAAGGATACTTGAAGGAATGTAAAGAATTAATGGTTCCTGAAGGCATTGATCTTTGCAATGAAAAATTAAAAGTAATAGAAGACTTGAAAAGAAGAAAGAGAGAGGCTGAAAAGGCGGTCGATGATCAAAATAGTTATGAGGGATTATTAGATGCGTATAATGAGTTGATAGAGGCATGCAGAGCGGTTGATGACAAAAAAACAATTGCGGCAACTAATAAAAAGATTGAGAAGACAAAACAATGTGAAGCAGCTTATGAGAAAGCTTGTGATTTTAATACTATAACAGATACTATCGAATTGTTTGAAAAACTTGATGATACCCCTTATGTGAAAGAAAGGATTGAAGCTTGCAATATAAGGATGGGCAGAGTCTATAAAGAAATAATAGAAAATGCAGAGTCTAAGTGTGATAGGAAAAAAGCAAGTGTTTTAACTGAAAAGAATACAATTGATGAAGAAATAAGACAGTTTAATAGTGAATTAGAAAGTTTAGGTATATTTAAAGGCAAGAGAAAGAAAGAACTTCGAGAATTGATATCGCAGAAACGAAAAGATATTAGGGATTTAGATGATTTGTTGATACGTTTTGATATGCGAATGGATTTTATCAGGGATATTCTTAATTTGGGGATTGGGTCAAAAGTATTCTTTGGCATAGAAGAGAGTCCATATATGGAAAAAATACCGTGGATGATTGTTAACAAACGTAATGATTATATTGTTCTTTA
>OCTX012247974.1_pt1 | contig 11423 bp, 8 predicted proteins | sample 1539691 | NCBI WGS metagenome assembly OCTX01 (sample SAMN02144231, study PRJEB22623) | gut metagenome | biome: sheep rumen | host: Ovis aries | place: New Zealand | reverse complement strand
TTTTGGTTATTATGGAGCTGCACTAATTATCGGACTTGGCAATGGTCATGTGTGGCCGGCTGTTCAGAATATGTTTATCAACCTTGGTACAAACCGTCAGCGCGGAACAGCCAACTCCAGCATTCTCACTTCGTGGGATGTGGGTATAGGACTTGGAGTAATACTTGGCGGTATCATTGCCGAGTACTACAGTTACACGTCTGCTTTTCTGGCAGGTTCTTTGATGAATGGGTTAGGTGTGGCTGTGTTCTTCCTGTTTGCCCGTGACCATTATCTGCGCCACAGGGTTACAGCCTAAACCATGTGAACGTCGAGTTGTGGGAACGGAATTGAGATGCCTGCTGCATTAAGGGCATCGTAGATTTTTTCCGTAGTTTCAAATTTCACCGGCCAATAATTGTCGGTATCTGTCCACACCCTCAGTTGGAAACTGATGCTGCTGTCTGCCATCGACGTCATCGGCAGGTATGGTTTTCTGTCGCCTTCTTTTTCTATGCGGTCATCGGCATTGCAAATATCGAAAACCACCTTCCTCACGTCTTCGGGTCGGGTGCCGTAAGCCACGTTTATGTCTATATCCACTCTGCGCTTGTTTTCCTTTGTTATGTTTTTGATGGTTCCAGTAGCCAGTCCGCCGTTCGGAATGATGATGGTCTGGTTGTCAGGAGTAGTTATTACAGTACTGAAAATCTGAATCATCCTTACTGTACCCAGATTTCCCTGAGCCTCAATAAGGTCACCCACCTTGAAGGGTTTCAGCACGAGAATCATCACTCCGCCGGCAAAGTTCTGCAGAGTTCCCGAAAGAGCCATACCTATGGCTACGCCGGCAGAGGCAAGTAGGGCAGCAATCGATGTGGTTTCAATTCCAAGTACGGCAACAATCGATACCGCGAGGATGATATAGAGTCCTATGGTACAGAGACTGTCGAGGAAAGTGAACAGTGATGGTTCCACTTCTCTCTTCTGCATTATTCGTCTTATCAACTTCAGCAGTTTGCCGATTACAAACTTTCCTACTATATATATAATGATAGCAGCGAGTAGGTTCTTACCCAGTGTTATCAGATATTCGGTAATGTTATTGAGCGCGAGGTCGCCCAACTTGTCTGTGAGTGTTTCTGTAATTTGATTCTTCATACTGTCTGATCTCTATCTTTTAGTACAGGGAAATTCTCTCTGAATAATTGTAGTTTTAGCATATTTAGTTTTACGGTCAAGCAACTTTCCTTGCCTTCTTCGCATTCTCCTGCCACTCGTCCGTAAGGATCTATAAACATAGTGCCTCCGGAGTAGTCGCAAGCCGAGTCGTTGCCTAAGCGGTTTACTCCGCATACATAACATTGGTTTTCTATGGCACGAGCCTTCAGCAGGGTCTTCCATGCCTCCAGTCTTGAGGTAGGCCAGTTGGCTACGTAAAGTGCACAGTCGTACTCTTCGCGGTTTCTGTTCCAAAGGGGAAAACGCAGATCGTAGCAGACCATAAGGAGAAACTTCACTCCGCGCCATTCTACAATCATCCTTTCCTGTCCGGCTGTGTAGTGTTCGTTTTCTCCGCCAAAGGAAAACAGATGGTGCTTGTCGTAGTAGATAACCGAACCGTCAGGTTTCACGAAGTACATGCGGTTGGCATACTTCCCTCCGCCAAGGTCGGTGGCTATGCTACCAACGATGGCGGCATCGGTTTTCTGAGCCATTTGTTTCATCCACTGCAAACCCTCGCCGGTGCTGTCGGCAATTCCTTCGGGCTGGGTGGCAAACCCAGTGGTGAACATCTCAGGCAATACATACAAGTCTGCTTTGCCTGCCTGTTCAATCATCTCAGTAGCCCGTTTCAGATTCTGCTGAGGACTGTTCCACGATATATTGGTCTGTAAAAGGGAAATTTCCATCCTTTTTTTCAAAATATTGGCACAAAGGTACAAAAATGCTGACATTCTGTGTTGGTTTTTACTTTTTTTATATAATTTTGCGCCGCTAAAAATTAAAAAGGTAAACAAATAATTAAAATTTATATCAAATAGTCACTTGGAATTGAAAAAGAACTAAACAATGAAAACAAAATCGCTCCTTTCTCTGACTTTTTATTTTTTGTCTTTTGTATGCACTTTTGCAGCTAATCCGTCAGAGACAGAAAATGAGTCTCGCGTTGACGATGCCAATTCTGGTAACATCACCACAGAACAGATGGTGAAGGCAGTAAGTCCTAATGCTCCCGACTGGGCACTCGATGTAGCTTCGCGTATCAAGCTTCATGGTTATGCTCAGGGTGGTTATTATTACAAGCACTCATCCCATGCAGATGCCGACATAAACTCATTCGAGACAAAGCGTACCCTCTTCTGGGTCGATGCACAGATTACTCCCCGTTGGTCGTTCCTCTTCATGCACGACTTCAACAGTATCGTACAGGAGTTCTATACCGACTTCCGTGTTACAAACAATAAAGCCCTGACTCTCCGTCTTGGTCAGTTCAAGACAGGTGTCACAATGGAAAACCCTTGGTCACCCACATCTATGGAAGCTATCGATGTCTATTCCGAAGGTGTCACATACCTTGCTGGTTGTGGTTCCGACCCACTCTACGGAGTGCAGTATGGTCGTGACCTCGGATTCTCAGTTCGTGGTGAACTCGCAAAGGGTAAGTTTGCCTACGACCTCGAAATCCTCAATGGTCAAGGCATTCAGAATGTGAAGCGCGACTTGAACAATAAGAAAGACTTCGTAGCTCGTCTTGAGTATCGTCCTTTCGCTGGTTTCAATATCGTAGCTACAGGTCAACTCGGTTGGGGCAATGCCCTCGTCGCAGCACCTGTGTTCTGTCCTACAGTGAATCTTGGCGACAACTACCGTCGCAACCGCTATTCTATTGGTGTTGATTACAAGTCAAAACCATTCAATGTGCATGGTGAATTTCTTGGTGGCAAAGACGACTGCACAGTAAGTCGCGGAGCTTACGTGACAGGTTCTGTTCGTCTGTTCAACAATTTTGATGTTGTAGCCTCTTACGACTTCTTCAACTTCAATGTTGACGACAAGATGGACATGCATAAGATTATTGCCGGAGTTCAGTATTGGTTCTTCAAGAAATGCCGTTTCCAGGTTCAGTACATCTACAAGAGTGCCGACACCGACTACCGCACCTTCTTCTCTCATGGCAAGAACCACGCAGTCATGGCTCAGATGCAGATAAGATTTAATTAATGCTTAATTAATGCATAATTCATAATGCATAATTGGCGCCCAATAAGCCCATTTTTTCATTTTTAATTAAATACAGATGTTTTTACGAATTTTTCTCACAGTCCTCTTTCTCCTTATCATGGTAGGGGTAGGGGTTTACTCGCGCAAGCAAGCCAACTCAGTTGATGGTTTCGTCTTGGGCGGTCGCAGTGTAGGCGGATGGCTCACAGCCTTTGCCTATGGCACCAGTTACTTCTCTGCCGTAGTGTTCATCGGTTATGCTGGACAGTTCGGCTGGAAATACGGAATGTCAGCCACATGGATAGGTATCGGCAATGCCGTCATCGGTTCACTCCTTGCTTGGTGGATACTTGGTCGCCGCACAAAGGTGATGACCCAGTACATCGGTTCGCGCACTATGCCCGACTTCTTCGGTATTCGTTACGGCAGTCAGCGTCTGCGTGTCGTAGCCTCAGTCATTGCCTTCGTATTCCTCATTCCTTACACAGCAGGAGTATATAAAGGCATATCGACCCTCTTCGAAATGGGTTTCGGCATACCTTATATATATTGTGCAGTCACAATGGCATTCCTTACAGCAGTATATGTCATTCTTGGTGGCTACAAGGCAACAGCCATCAACGACTTCATACAGGGCTGCATCATGATATTCGGTATCGTACTTGTCATCGTAGCAGTCATCAACAGTCAGGGCGGACTCACTGAAGCAGTCGGCAAACTCGCAGCCATGCCGTCTGATGCCGATCCGGCAGAAAACGGAAAATTTGCAGACCTTTGGGGACCAGACCCTTGGAACCTCCTCGGAGTTGTCATCCTTACTTCCCTCGGCACCTGGGGCTTGCCTCAGATGGTAGGAAAATTCTACTCTATCAAGGATGAGGCTGCCGTGCGTCGTGGCACAGTCATCTCTACTGTCTTTGCCTTCCTCGTAGCCGGAGGTTGTTACTTCCTCGGAGGCTTCGGCCGCCTCTTTGACAGTCCTGCAATATATGCTGCTGACGGCAAGATAGCATTCGACAGCATCATCCCGTCTATGCTCGTCACTCTCGACGATGCCATCATCGGACTTGTTGTTCTGCTCGTCCTTGCAGCCTCAATGTCAACCCTCGCCGGACTGGTGCTCACCTCCAGTTCTACGATGACCCTCGACCTTATCTATCGCGATAAGCGTGCATCTGAAGCCGAAGTGCAGTCAGGCGAAATCGACGACTCCGTTCGTGGAAACATCGAACTCCGCAAAGTCATTGTGATGCGAGTGCTCATCGTATTCTTCATCGCCATCTCGCTGCTCATAGCCCTCAATCCTCCTACGTTCATCGCTCAACTCATGGGTATCTCGTGGGGAGCACTTGCCGGAGCTTTCCTCGCACCGTTCCTCCTCGGACTCTACTGGCGTGGAGTCACTCCTGCTGCCGTTTGGGCAAGCTTCATCTGGGGTGTCGGCATCACCGTAGTCAACATGCTGACAAATAATGCTATTGCCAACCCAATCAACTGTGGAGCCATCGCTATGGTCGGCGGCTTCCCTGTAGTCTTCCTGGTGAGTCTAGTCACCAAGAAACTGAGTCAGGCACACCTCGACCGCATCTTCCTCTGCTACAAGCAGAAATAATCAATCAACATAAACATAGTAAAGTACCTTGCATTCTCGTGCAAGGTATTTTTTTAATCCGACCTTTTGTTAAATGTTAGGAATTGCACACTATTGCCCTAAAAGCATTTCCTAGTTATATAAAAATTGTTACCTAACTGAGAAAATTAATTTTTCCAGTTAGGAAAAATTTTTTTTCTAGTTAGAAAACAAAAATGCCAATTTTTCATAGCCCTTGAAAAATATTGCACACTCCGAAATTCACAACAGAAATACCCCTTGAAAAACGGAAAAATTGTCAAATGGTAATGAGTGACGAAATGTGTTCCTTTTAAACATGAATTATCATAAACCCGCGCAGTGACGACATTATTGCTATGCGAAGTTGCCTCTGCGAGAAGCATAAAGTAATAAGGAGTAAGCAACCGGTTCAACGGAGTTAATGTCCTTGAATAAACAATTCTCTAATTCTCTAATTCTTGATATGTTTTAGTCGCGGCGGAAGATGTCGCGAGTATAAACTTTTTCTTTTACGTCGTCGAGGACTGTATCGTAGCGGTTGGCTATGATGGCATTGCTCTTTGCCTTGAAGTCGGCGAGGTTGTTGACTACCAAAGAACCGAAGAAGGTGGTGCCGTTCTCGAGGGTTGGTTCGTAAATGATTACGTTGGCTCCCTTTGCCTTGATGCGCTTCATGATGCCCTGGATGGAGGACTGACGGAAGTTGTCGGAGTTGGATTTCATTGTGAGTCGATATACTCCGATGGTCACCTGACGTTCCTGCTGCTGGTTCCAGTGGGTGCGGTTGCTGTAGCTGTAGTAACCTGCCATCTGAAGTACGCGGTCGGCAATGAAGTCCTTGCGTGTGCGGTTGGAATCGACAATGGCTGACATCATGGTCTGAGGCACGTCCTGATAGTTCGCCAACAGCTGTTTGGTGTCCTTCGGCAAACAATAGCCTCCATAACCGAATGACGGGTTGTTGTAGTGGGTGCCGATACGAGGGTCGAGTCCCACACCCTGGATTATAGCTTCTGTGTCGAGTCCTTTCACTTCGGCATAGGTGTCGAGTTCGTTGAAGTAGCTGACACGAAGTGCGAGGTATGTGTTGGCGAAGAGTTTTACAGCTTCTGCTTCCTTCGTACCCATGAAAAGTACTGGTATGTCCTCTTTGATGGCTCCTTCAACGAGGAGGTCGGCAAAGGTGTGGGCTGCTTCTTCGAGGTGTTCGCCACAGATGGCGAGGATAGTTTGGTTTTCTGTTTCGTTTTCTACGCCCTTGATGACTTTCGGATAACCCACGATGATGCGGCTGGGGTAGAGGTTGTCGTAGAGAGCTTTCGACTCGCGAAGGAATTCTGGCGAGAAGAGTAGGTTGAATTTCTTGCCTGCCAATGCAGGATTGGTCATGAATTTGATGGCATATTTGCAGTAGAGACTGCGGCAATAGCCAACAGGAATGGTACTCTTGATGACCATGACTGCATTGGGGTTTACTTCGAGTACGAGGTCGATAACTTCTTCTACGTGGCTCGTGTCGAAGTAGTTCTTCACGGGGTCGTAGTTTGTAGGAGCTGCAATGACTACGAAGTCGGCATCTTTGTATGCCGCCTTGCCGTCGAGTGTGGCAGTGAGGGACCCACCTAAATCCTCCCTGTTGAGGGAGGACTTTTCATCCCCCTCTTTTTTCGTCTCCCCTACACAGGGGAGGATGGAGGGGTCTTTCAGATATTTCTCGATGTATTCGTCCTGAATGGGTGATTTACGGTTGTTGATGAGATCCACTTTTTCGGGTACTACATCGACTGCTACTACTTCGTTGTGTTGTGCCAGCAGGGTGGCGATGCTAAGTCCCACATATCCTGTACCTGCTACGGCGATTTTGTAATTCATATTTGTTTTAAGTTTTAATTTTCAATTTTTAAGTTCCTGGTTCAAGAGTTCCAGATTTCAATTGTCAGTATCGTCTTAACTCCTTTAACTCCTTAACTTCTCATTAATTTATTTACTGATTCTGATTATAGCAAATGAATAGGCTGGCAGGGTTACGTTGAAGGTCTTGCCAGTGGTGATTGTCTTTGTGGTGTTTTCCGACCACTGATTAGCTTTGTTCGGGTCTTCCGGCTGACTGAGCAGGAACATCTTTGCTTCTTTCTTGTACTTGCTAAGGTCGATGGAATCGCCCAAATCGATGGTCAGTTCGTTGTCCTTACCCACAAGACTTACTACCTTTATAATGATATCTCCTGTCTTGGAATCCATCACTACGGAGTTGCGTACGCGGAGGTCAAGATCGCCACGACCTGCTCGCTTGTCGTCGCTTACGATGTCGGCATGGAGTCGGGAGTATATATACTTGTCACCGGCATTCTGTCCGAAGGCGCGATGAACATAATAGTTGGCTGTAGGGTCAGCCTTTGTTTCGTTGAAGAAAATCATGTCGGGCGACCAGTTTCTGTGGTCGTAGTGGCAGAGCAGAGGTGCATAGCTCGACATAACTACTACGTCGGCATTGCGTTCTACATTAGTCAGATACATAGCTTCGACGAGGGCATTGGTAACGCGGTTGCCCTTCGATGCCCATTCCCCAAGATAGACCTTTGTGCCATTGCGGTCGTAACGGTCGTAGAAGTCCTGATGATGAAAGTACCAGCCAGGGGTGTTGTAGTAGTGTTCGTCAACAATTTCGATGTTGTTCTTGCGAGCTGCCTGCCATCCGTATTCGTAGTCACTGCCTTCCCAGAACGGACCTACAGTGCCGACGATGGTAATCTCAGGATGAACTGCCTTCACTCCGTTGATAAGGAAGAGGTAGCGCTCCATGAAGGTGTCGCTGATGAGGTCTTCATTGCCTATGCCAAGATACTTGAGGTTGAATGGTTTCGGGTGACCAGCCTTAGCACGAATCTGAGCCAGTTTGCTGGTTTTCGCATCACCGTTTGCCCACTCGATGAGGTCGAGCAGTTCCTGCAGGTACGACTCCATAGTGAGTGGTTTGCCGTTATAGGTATAAGGTGATGGCTGACCCTTCAAATCGCGTTCGAAAGGAATGCCGCCCTGTTGTCCGTTGCCTCCGCGATGGGAGTTCTGACAAGGAACTCCAGCTGCGAGCACTGGCAGAGGTTCTGCACCCATATCTTCACAATATAGGAAATACTCGTAGAAACCGAGTCCGCGACTCTGGTGGTAGTTCCATATATTCATGTCCGGCTGACGTTCCCATAGTTCGCCAACAGTAGCCTGCCAGTGGTAAATGTTGTCGATACCCTGTCCGTGGGAAGCACAACCGCCAGGGAAACGTACGAAACGAGGGTGAAGGTCGGCGATGAGTTCTGCAAGATCCTTGCGCAGACCATTCTTGCGACCTTTATATGTGTCTTGAGGGAAAAGGCTTACGAAATCGATGTCGAGCCAACCCTTCTGAAGCGGTTCGATGACCAGTTGAGCTTTGTCGGCAGAAGCAGAAGGAGTGAGTACTGCTTTCGACTGTCTCCATTCCTTTTTGGCAGAAAGGGTGGTGGAAGCAAGGACTGTGCCGTTGTCCACGATACTTACACGCACCTTTCCACTGCCCTTGATGAAAGCGGAAAGGTCGTAACGGGCTTTTGCCTTCACTGCAATGCCGTTCCAACCATGATTGATGAGGCGAGTGCCTACGGCGTTGGTAGTAAGTGTGATGTAGTGGGGATTGTTCTTGTGGATAGGAGCCTGAGTCTTCACTTCCCACGAACCGTCGCCTTCAAAACTCCATGCTGTCTGCGAGTTCCAACCACCATGGTCGGCAGCAGAGTATTCGAAATCGCGATTCTGGAGCAGTTCGGCATACAGACCGCCATCAGCTGCATAACTGATGTCCTCGAAGAATACTCCATAGAGCAGTGGGGAGATGTCTTTCTGGTCGTTGAAATCGACTGTTATGTTGGTGCGGAATGAATTTGCGACCTTGTTGAGATCAGCTCCACTCATTATGATATTCTCTTGCTCGTTCTTCGCATTGGCTGCTGCTGCCTGTGCACGCTGCATGAGTCCTTTTACATCACGGAAAGGCACTTTCAGTACGCACGACTTGCTTGCTGTCTGCAATTCCTTTTGTTTTGCAGCAAAGGCAGCAGGAATGAGACGAGGGTAGTCTTGCGGTTTCCAAAGAACGAGGTCACAACTCTCCGTAACACCTATCTGCGGATTCTTCGGACTCGGAATGAACTCGGCACTATAGCGCTTGCCATCATATCGAAGCACTACATCGTAGAGTTTCTTCTCACTGCCCCAAGGACCATAGTCGCTACTGAAAATAGTGTAGTCGATGAGGTCCCAGTGTTTGCCGTCAACGGAATAGTCGAGTTTCAGAGGTGAACTGCCATTCTTGTAATGAGGACGGATGAAAACTGAGTCGGGTGTTGGCTGAGCCAAAGCAGACAGGCATCCAGTAAGGAACGCCAAGGCGATTGCAAGATTTCTTTTCATAACTATTTAGTGAATTTGTTTGTTATCAGAATGGTTCCGTTCTTGGCTGTCAGCACAACAGTGATGAGAGCATCAGACTTAGCATGGTGGCACTGGAAGGTGTAACTCTTTACTGTGCCTGCAACAAGGTCGGTGAGGAATGTCTTCCACTTAGCATTGTCGTCTTCGTCAGCGAGGGTGCCGTATTTTGCCATAGCTGTTTCGGGGTCGTATTTATCGCCAGGGAGCCTTTCTTCTGTAATACCTTCTGTGAATAGGAAGTTAACATTGTTCTTTATAGCTATGACATCGTCGTCGGTAATGGTTGCACCTGTTATGATGCCGCTTTCGTCGCGGATAATACCAGAAATGGAATAACTGCGTTCGTCGTCAACCTCAGTCAGTTTGTTTGACTTGAATTTATATACAATCTGACGGGTGAATCCATTGGCTGTTGTCTTTGCAGATGCCTTTCCTGCTGCGTCGAATTCAGAACCTGTGAAAGTAGTGTCGTTGACGTTAATATATTCAGTAACCATTTCGCGAGTGTCGCCAAAGTTGGCATTGATGGCATCCGCCTGCAACACCGTAATCGAGATCTGTTTTGTAAGAGGAGGAAAGAGAATTGACTCGCCCTCGGACGATGTGGCACTCTTATTTACAGAAGGAGTGCGGAAGGTGAGTGAGTAAATGCCAGGACTGAGTGGAAGTGTTACCGAGTAAGAGAAATTCTGCGGTATTCTCAAGTCCTTATCTTTGAATACTGGAATGGAATCGGTATTCCTGCCTTTTTCATTTATCTGACTTGTAAAACAATCGGAAGAGGAGAAATAGACATGACTTCCGAGGTCGGAAAAAGAAACGGCAACTGTAGCTTTCTGACCCGTGTAGAGATGTGCAGGACTAACTGCGATACTGCCCAATACAGGAGGGGTTGAGGATGTTTTGTCATCTGAGCAACTGCCCAAGGAAAGTGTCGAGATAGCTGCGAATGCTACCCAAAAAGATTTGTTCATAAGGTATTGATTTTACGTGTGTGTAAAATAGTAGTAATAAGATTTTGGCACAAAGTTAACCGCTTTCAATAGAAAAATCAATATCTTTGCGCAAAATTATATTTTATTATGTTTAGCGGAATAGTTGAAGAATTTGCTACAGTAGTAGCTATCGAACACGAAAAAGAGAATATTCACCTTACGATGACATGCTCATTTGTAGGTGAACTGAAAATCGATCAGAGTGTGTCGCATAACGGAGTTTGTCTTACTGTTGTAAAACTGACAGACGACACTTATACAGTTACTGCAATGAAGGAAACTCTCGATAAATCGAACCTGGGTATGCTAAAAGTAGGCGATAAGGTAAATGTGGAGCGCTCCATGATGATGAACGGAAGACTCGACGGACACATCGTGCAGGGACATGTGGATATGACCGCTGTGTGCACATCGAAAACAGACCAGAATGGTAGTTGGACTTTCCGTTTTGCCTACAACTTCGACAGAGATATGGCTCGCAAGGGATATTTCACTGTGGATAAGGGTAGCGTGACTGTAAACGGAGTGAGTCTGACAGTGTGCAACAGTACGAATAATTCGTTCGAAGTAAACATAATACCATACACATACGAACATACAAACTTCTGCGAGATTGAAGTAGGCAGTACTGTAAACCTCGAATTTGATATTCTGGGCAAGTACATTGCACGACTCAATCAGCTAAACCAGTAAAAATAAACTTGATAAAATTAATATTACACTATGAAAAGAAACTTAACAATCTTGACTTTTGTTCTTTTTGCTGTGACAGCTTTTGCTCAGCAGAAAGTAACGGTGAAATGGGGACTTAGCGATGCTGCTAATCTCAAGGCAACCACTATTACAGGTGATACAGAAGGTGTGTTGTCAACAAATTTTCTGAATGGTACTAACATCGCAACTACCGAGCCTATGTCTTCCGGTAATGCAGAATCAGGTTATACAGTTCCAACCTATGACCCTGTATTCATGAAGTTTGGAGTGACGACAAAGGTAACCGCAAAGTCTTATGGACACAACATCGCAATGAGTGTTGGTCCAGCAACAGGACATACTTTCAAACCTACAAAGATTTCGTTCGATGCTGCTAAATGTGGTACTGATGGCGGAAACTTCGACGTGTATGTCAAGGGCGGTGCTGTGACAAC
>OCTX012217297.1_pt1 | contig 11423 bp, 12 predicted proteins | sample 1539691 | NCBI WGS metagenome assembly OCTX01 (sample SAMN02144231, study PRJEB22623) | gut metagenome | biome: sheep rumen | host: Ovis aries | place: New Zealand | reverse complement strand
ATACCAAGGTTATTACCCCAGTACTATGGAGCGGATTACGAGGCTCGAACTCGCTACCTCCACCTTGGCAAGGTGGCGCTCTACCAGATGAGCTAAATCCGCATATTTAAGAACAAGTGGTTCACAGAAGACTGATCGATTGACCTGTCCCCTGCAAATCCTGCACCTGATCGTGGTGCTTCCGGTCGGAATCGAACCAACGACACGAGGATTTTCAGTCCTCTGCTCTACCGACTGAGCTACAGAAGCATGATGGCGACCCCGAACAGACTCGAACTGTCGACCTCCTGCGTGACAGGCAGGCGTTCTAACCAACTGAACTACGAGGCCATGGTGGTGGGGACTACAGGGCTCGAACCTGTGACCCTCTGCTTGTAAGGCAGATGCTCTCCCAGCTGAGCTAAACCCCCACTGTTTTGCCACCTCATCGTCTTGCGTTTGACGACTTAATTATTATATCACATCTTTTTGAATTTGTCAAGTACTTTTTTCAAGTTTTTTTAAATTCTTTTTGATGTGTTTGCCGCTCCTTGAAGCGACTATAATATTATATCACAGCTGAGCAGAATTGTCAAGACTTTTTTGAAAAATTTTTCGATTTTTTTATATTTCAGATTTTAAAGTTTGAATTTTGTCTAAAAACGGGCTCAAAAGTCGTGACAGTTTCCGCAGTCATAACCGTTCTCTTCAAGAATCTGCTTAAAAAGTTTTTTCACAAGCACCTCTGTATCTCACTTTTACATTATATAATGCAAAAGTCTATATGTCAAGGGCATAAATGTAATATTATCTAATGTAAAGATAAGTCACTTAGGAGGAAGATAATGATAAAACTTAACGTTCTCAGTTTACTTGAAGAAAAAGGCAGAACTAAATATTGGCTGTACAAACAGCTCGGCATGAGTTATCAGAATTTCAGCAAAATGGTAAATAATCAGACTTCTTCGATAAAATACGAAAATATCGAAGCGATATGTCAGCTTCTCGAATGTACTCCAAATGAACTTTTCATCTTCACCGACGACATTCAGGAATGAAGCTCACCCTATTATATCCTTATTAAACAGTCTCATCACGTCCATTTTCAAGGCTCTGTTCTCACGGGAATCCAGCTCCGGATCAGCCGCAAGGAGCTCACGGGCACAGTTCTGAGCCTTATTCATAAGTTCCATGTTGCAGGCAATATCCGCAATTTTAAGCGGCGGCAGACCATGCTGAGCACTGCCGAAAAAGTCTCCCGGACCTCTCATTTTCAGGTCTTCCTCGGAAATTTTGAAACCGTCCGAGGTCGATGACATTATTTTCATTCGCTTCACGCATTCGTCGGAGGTATTATCTGTAATAAGTATGCACGAGCTTTCATACTGTCCTCTGCCGACACGTCCTCTGAGCTGATGAAGCTGAGAGAGTCCGAATCTTTCTGCATTTTCTATCACCATTACTGCTGCATTCGGAACATCAACTCCGACTTCAACAACAGTAGTACATATAAGTACCTGTATCTCGCCGTCACGGAATTTTTTCATGACCTTGTCTTTTTCGGCAGCTTTCATTTTTCCGTGAAGCAAAGCGGTAACATAGCCTTTGAGGTCACTTTTCGCAGCATTTTCGGCATAGGTCTTTACTGCAAAAAGGTCACTTTCGCTCTCCTCTATCATCGGACAAACCACATAAGCCTGACGTCCCTCATTCAATCTGTCCCTAACAAAACCAAACGCACGGCTGCGGAGTTTACCTGTCACAGCGTAGGTCTTTACCGGCTTGCGTCCTTTCGGGAGCTGCGTTATCGCAGATATATCGAGGTCTCCATAGATTATAAGTGCGAGAGTACGAGGGATAGGTGTTGCAGACATTACCAGTTTATGCGGAGAATCTCCCTTTTCAGCAAGAGCTGCACGCTGAGCAACTCCAAAGCGGTGCTGCTCATCAGTTATTACAAGAGCAAGGTCACGATACTCAACATCTTTCTGTATTATAGCATGAGTACCCACAACTACATCAGTCTCTCCGGCAGCTATCTGTTCACGCAGAGCTGCTTTTTTCTTTGCAGTAAGCGAGCCTGTAAGCAGGCTCACCCTGACTCCGAAAGGTTCAAGGAACTCGCTGAGAGTGCGGTAATGCTGGGAAGCAAGTATCTCGGTTGGAGCCATGAGTGCAGACTGAGTGCCGTTTTTGGCTGCAAAATAGCAGGCAGCTGCGGCTGCGGCAGTCTTTCCGCTTCCGACATCGCCCTGCAAAAGACGATTCATGGGAACATCTTTGCAAAGGTCAGCAACTATCTCGGATACGGCTTTTTTCTGGTCGTCGGTAAGCTCAAACGGAAGTCCCTCAACAAACGGAGCAACACTTATACTGCTGTCCATTTTATATGCAGTACTTCGCCTGCTCCTTGTTTTCATCATGGACATACCGAGCTGTAGTTTCAGCAGCTCGTCAAAAGCAAGACGGCGGCGAGCAATTTCAGCTGCCATATCGCTCTGAGGAAAATGGATATTCTCCAAAGCATCCATAAGCGGACAAAGCTCATAGCGTCTGAGTATCTCGTCAGGGAGCGTTTCAAAGGGTTCACGGTGCATCATATCAAGTGCCTGACGCATATTATTCCGCACCATAGTCACAGAAAGTCCCTGAGTAAGATGATACACAGGCTGTATCAGGACTTTCTCCTCCGCCTTGATATACACCGGTGAACTTATTTCTTTCCGCAGAAAATTACCGTTGACTTTTCCGTACATATAATAAGTGCCGCCCTCTTTGAGAGCCTGAAAATAGTAGACATTATTATAAATGACTATAAGTATATCATCGATTCCGTCGGAAGCTGCGGCTTTGCATATAACAAGTCCGCCCTTTATCCTCTGCGGAGGAAGCTTTTTTAAAATAGTCAGTTTCAGCACATTATAGTCGTTGAGCACTGCCTGTGCTACAGGCACATGAGCACGGAAATCCAGATATGCTCTCGGTATATGATATATCAGCTCATACGGCGAGTTTATCCCAAGTTTGCGGTATTTCTCGCCTCTCGCCTGCCCAACGCCTTTCAGGTATTGTATATCGCTGAACAATGTTGCTGCCATAGCTTCCTCCTTTCAATTATGAAGGCTCAATCCTCAGCTATGAGGATAACGCTTCTGCCTTCACATCTTTCATTTCCATTTGACTTTCGCAGAGGCTCACCTGTAGCTATACCGCCCTCAATGTAAACATTTCCCTCTGCGTACAATGTTCTGTCCTGCCACGTAGGGTTGACCGCATATGTCACTCTGCCTATGCGGACCACAAAAGCTCCGCCGCCGAGGTCACTGAAAATGACACGTCTGCGGATCTCATCTCCGGATGTAAGGCGAAGCTCCGGGAACTTCTTTCTTACAGCTATAAGTCCTTTATAGTAGTCTGAAAGCGAGCGGTAAGGTGTGAGCTCATCCCATTTCAGACTGTTCACGCTGTCCGGAGAATTATAGCTGTTATGTTCAAAACCGCCGTTTGGAAGCGGCTTGCTGCGGAAGAATTCCTGTCCAGCCTGTATGAAAGGTATTCCCTGTGCAAGAAACACAAGTGAAGCCCCGAGCTTATTTATCCTTATGAGGTCCTCGACAGAAGCTCCCGGCATGGTAAGACGGAGTTTGTCTCCGAAAGTAAGATTATCATGAGCTTCGACGTAGTTCACGGTCTGACACGGAGTATCAGTCCAGTAACGCTCACCGTGAAGCTGTACGCACGGATGATAAACTCCGCCGCAGAGCAGAGAACGCATCTTCTCGGCAAAGCGTCTGTCCTCGCCGTTGATATATCCTTTTGACCAGTCGCTGAAGACATTTCCCTTTACAGTATCTCTGAAATCATCGGAGAAAAAAGCGAACTCCGGCATTTTTCCTGCACTGTGCTTCATAGCACGAAGATACTCCTCAAGCGGAGAAGCTCCGCCTGTCCAGCCCTCGCCGTACAGGATTATGTCAGGATTTATAGCTCTAAGACGTGCAGCGGCTTCGTTGAGCGTACTTATATCGAGCAGTCCCATAAGGTCGAATCTGAATCCGTCGAGCTTATAGAAGCTTGCAAGATAGCACAGACTGTCGACGATATACTTTGAAGCCATTCTTCTCTCGGATGCAAATTCATTTCCGCATCCCGAACCATTCGAGAAACTGCCGTCCCATGAATGTCTGTAGTAATATCCGGGGAACGTCTTTGAAAAAGACGACTCCTCTGAATAGTAAGTGTGGTTATAAACCACATCCATGATAACTCCGATGCCTTTTTTGTGAGCAGCAAGCACCATTTCACGGAACTCCCTGACTCTTGACTTTCCGTCAAAAGGGTCAGTAGAATACGAACCCTCAGGTACATTGTAGTTCAGCGGGTCGTAACCCCAGTTATACTGCGGTTCACTGCTTGATTCGTCAACCGTAGCAAAATCATACACCGGCAGGAGGTGTATGTGAGTAACACCCAGTGAAGCGATATAGTCAAGACCTATCGTTTCACCTATACTATTGGTGACATTCTTCTCAGTAAAGGCTTTGAACTTTCCACGGAACTTGAAATTTCCGCTTTCGTCAGCAGAAAAGTCCCTTACGTGGAGCTCATAAATAACAGCATCGGTATAATTTTCCAGCTTTACCGTGCTGCTGTCTTGCCAGCCGTTCGGACAGACAGTATCGGGGTCGAATATCATACCCCTTTTTCCGTTGACACCGGCAGAACGAGCGTAGATATCTATAGTCTCACGTTCTCCGTCGGCGTCCTTGACAGTATAGGTATAGTATTTACCGTCGAGGTCGCCTGCCAGTTCAGAAGTCCAGACTCCATTCTCACACACCATGGAATATCCGGACAAAATTTCATCGTCATTTCCGGTCGCATAGATATTCAATGTGACCTCTTCCGCCAACGGTGCCCACACTCTGAATATAGTTTTATCTTTATGGTATTCAGCTCCCAGTGAACCGTCGTAAAAGAATCTGTTGTCGATGTCATTAAAGTCAGCTTGCATATAAACTCCTCTTAACATAAAAATTACCGTCCAGACGTAAGTCCTGCGGCTCAAAGTAAAAGGCGGACAATAATGTCCGCCCCTCATATTCAAAATCAGTTATGTCTGTTTCCAGTCGAGACTACCTGAATACGAGTGGCATCATCACCCATTTAATGCCAACAAGAGCAAGCTCCTTGTATCGTATCCAGTATTTCACTGCTAAATACCTATACCAGCAGCTCCCGACTATCCATCCTTTATTTTCCGCACTAATTTCAGCGGAAGTTCTTAATTGCAGACTACAATCTGAATATATGAGACAAGTCCCTCTAAACAGGCTGCAGTGATGTGTCTGCTGCCTGTATCAAAAGACCGTTGTATGTCTCATCAGAATATCGCCTGACTGATACAGACATACATCAGCTTATCTCTGCTCGCAGATGAGCTTGATAGCTGTTCTTTCTTCGCCGTCGATCTGGATGTTTGCAAAAGCAGGGATGCAAACGAGGTCGATGCCTATAGGAGCAAGATAGCCTCTTGCGATAGCTATAGCTTTAACAGCCTGATTAGCTGCACCGGCACCTACAGCCTGCACTTCTACAGCCTTCTGCTCTCTGATAACTCCTGCGATAGCTCCGGCAACTGAATTAGGTGATGAATGTGATGATACCTTCAGAATCTCCATAATATGGCCCTCCTGTAATAGATTTGATTGTACGAATCATCTTGTACGTTTTATATGTCGTTTTTCACCCTTCGGCTACTTTACAATTTAATTATAAACTATTTTTTTAAAAAAAGCAAGTAAAAAAAGAAAATTTGTAGATTATCTTATAATTATGGTGTCGGTTTTGTATGATTTGCCGCTTTTTTCATCGAACTCAACTATTATGCCGCACATAAAGCACGGTCCTGAAGCCTCTTTGAAGCGTACAGGCATATGGAAGCGGAATCTGTCTACAGCCGGCTGTATCTCAACGCCGAGGCACGAATGCTCAGGACCTGTCATACCGACATCAGTAATATATGCAGTTCCGCCGTCAAGTATACAGGCATCAGCAGTCGGAACATGGGTATGTGTGCCGAAAACGCCGCTTACTCTTCCTGCAAGATAATACCCCATTGCCTTTTTTTCAGAAGTAGCTTCCGCATGAAAGTCAACAAAAATATTATGAGAATCAATATTTTTCAATATCTCGTCTATTTTTGTGAAGGGATTATCCAGAGGGTCCATAAAGGCTGTACCCATAAGATTTATGACTGTTACGGAGAAAGCTCCCATATCGAGAGTACAAACGCCACGTCCGATGCAGCCTTCTTCGGGGTAATTAGCCGGTCTTATGATATAGTCCTCATCATAGATATCAAGAGCCTCACGGCGGCGGAAAGCGTGATTTCCGGTCGTGATTATGTCAGCACCGGCAGACACTATCATATCCATGGAATATCTTGTTATTCCATTGCCCTGAGCCGAATTTTCGCCGTTTACTACGGTAACATCTATACCGTACTGCTTCTTTACTGCTCCCAGTTTTTCAACAAGAAAATCACATCCTGCTTTTCCTACTACGTCACCTATAAATAATAATCTTTTCAAATCGGTTCCATCCTTTATTCAAAATACGTTATATAACTATATGCCAAGAAGCTCCTCTGCATTACGGAAAAAAATAAGTTCCTTTTCCTCGTCAGTGAGGGGAAGTCTGTTTATGAGGGCTATCTCATTTTCGGGGTCATCCCACGGACAGTCGCTGCCGAAGAGTATCCTGTCAGCACCATGAATCCTTATTATCCTGAGCATCTGCTCATCACTGATATATTTTGCAACAACTCCCGTATCGAACCACAGATTGCGGTATTTTCCGGCAGTAAAACGCTCGACATCATCCCATAGTGCGATACCGCCCATATGTGCCGCAACTATTTTAAGTTTCGGAAAAGCGGAAGCTACGGCGGCAAATCTTTCCGGAGTTGCCTTTATTTCTCCGCTTCCATAGGGGTCCCAGCCGCCGTGAAACACGGCTATAAGTCCGAGCTCGGACATTTTTTCATACAATGGGAACATTTTTTCATCATCCGGAGCAAAAAACTGATACTCAGGGTGAAATTTTATTCCGAAAAGTCCAAGTGAACTTATCCTCTCAGTTTCTTCAAGCTTGTCCTCTGCTTCCGGATGAACAGAGCCAAAGGCAAATATGCCGTCACCCATTACACTTTTCGCCCAGTTGTTTATATCAGTCTGCTGAGAAGGCTTTGTAGCGATAGGAAGCAGCATAGCACGGTCTACTCCTCTTTTTTCCATAAGCCTTTTAAGTCCGGACAAAGTGCCGTCAGTCGCAGGTACGATACCGCTTGTATCAGCAAGTCCAGCCATAGCTCTTTCTGCAAGTTTATCAGTAAATGCGTGGGTATGAAAATCGAAGTACTTCATGCTCACTCCATAACGTGCTCAAGAGCATAGCTGTATATAGTCTCAACATGGTCATCGCAAAGGGAGTAATAGATAGTCTTGCCGTCCCTTCTTGAACTTACGAGTCTCGCCTGTTTGAGCACTCTCAACTGATGAGATATAGCAGACTGAGTCATCTCCAGAAGACTTGCTATATCACAGACACACATCTCGCTTTTGCAGAGTGCTGCGATTATTCTTATTCTTGTGCTGTCTCCGAATACTTTGAGCAATTCAGCAGTATCGTAAAGCTTATCGATGTCCGGCATCTCAGCCGCAACCTTTTTTACAACATCATCGTGAATACATCCGTTTCCGTCCATTTTTTCCTCCTCATTTAAATGCCAAATAATATGTATATAAAACACAGTATACCTGCGACAAGTCCCACACTGATAAAAGTTCCCAGAACGCAGGTTATCATCGCATATCTGTCAAATAGTGTACCCGTTTTGCTGTGCAGATAAACGTGACACTTCTTTTCCTTTTTGTACATTCCTTTAGGTTCGCTCGGAAATATACATTTGTATTCTCTGCCGTCCACAATGTAATATGCACTCCGGAAGCGGCTGTTTTCCGGCTTATCTACCTTATCAAAAACAGCTTCCTTTTTTTCAGACCGCAGAAGTCTTGAAACTGCAAACAGGAACATAAACATACAGGAAGCGATTATCAGTCCAGCCAGTATAAGCAGCCCCACTATGATAGTGCTTGTACTTACGCCAAGTATGACGCAAATTATTATCACAACCGCCAGCACCGCAAAAAACTCCATAGCATCGCCACCTCATATGCACGTTTGCTCATATTATACCACATTTATTACAAACCGTCAATATCTATAATCATCTTTATGCAACTTAAAAACGAGCCTATTTATGGTCACTTTAAACAAAAAAAGAGCATTAAAATTAAGGAAACGTTACATTCCGGAAACTTTTTGAATATTTACTTGCATTCTATTTTATACAATGTTATAATATTAGAGATTCATTCGGTTTTAAGCCGTTTTCTCAAAGAAAGGATATGGATATGAAAAGAAAACTTGCTGCATTGCTCGCTATGTGCATGGTTCTCACATCCGCTTTCGCTTCATGCGGACAGGATGAAGACGATGACGAAGGAAGCACAAGCAAAAAGAAAAGTACTTCATCTTCATATGCTGCTGACGCAGATGATGACGAGGATGAAGACGATGACGACGACATGGATGATGACGACGAAGATGATGACGACGAAGATGAGGATGACGAGGACGAAGATGACGACGAAGATGACGACGAAGATGATGAGGATGACGAGGAAGTAACCACTAAATCTTCTAAGAAAAAGAAGTCTAAAGATTCCGAGGATCCTGAGCCGACTACCGACGAGGAAGAGATCGAAATAATCACAAAAAAGATCAAGAAAGACAATAAAAAGAACTCCGATGCTGATGCTCCGGAAGAAGCTGTCGGCGGAGATATTATCGGTAAATGGTCATTCGAGAAGGGTGGCGAAACTTACTGGATATCATTCCTTGAAAATGGTCAGGCAGACATAATTGTATCCGCTACAGAAATGATGCATTTCACAAAAGACGGAAAGTTCTATATGAGCGGAATGGAACTGCCGAAAGAAACCGTTAAAAATGACGGCAAAACTGTAAAAGTTGAATTATCAAAAGAATTACAGGAACTCTATGACGAAGAAGAAGCATCTCTTCTCGTACTCAAAAGAAAAGACGGTTCTGATAAGTCGACCCTTGACGGTGAATATACTGTAGAAGGCGGAATGTTAGGCGATGCATTAGCTTCCGGTCTTTCCGCATCTTTTAGCAGTATTTCCGATGTTGACATTTCTGCTACTATCAAAGGAGAAGAGTTTAGTATAAGCGTTAAAAATGTATTCTCATTCTCAACAAAAGGCTCTACCCTTAACATAAACGGAAGCTCGTCTTTATTCGATGATATCGGAGAGGGAAGCTGTGAATATTCCGTTTCAGGTGATTCACTCATCCTTTACCGTAAATCAGATAATAAACCTGTAGAATTAAAACGTGTAAAATAAAAGTTTAAAATAAAATTTATATATAATTTTTTGGAGGAAAAACCATGAAAAAACTTATTGCATTACTCGCTTGCTGCTCTATGCTCACATTCGCTTTCGCTTCTTGCGGTGACAAGGACGACGATGACGACAGCAGCAAAAAATCCAAGACAAGCAGCTCAGCTGTTGCTGACGACGAGGACGAAGACGAGGACGAAGATGAGTCCGAAGATGAAGAGAAGGACGCTAAAGATACTAAAGACAAGGACAAGGACAGCGACGACGAAGACGAGGATAACGATAAAGACTCCGATGACGAAGACGACGAGGAAAAGGAAAAAGAAACTAAATCTTCCGATGATGAAAAAGACAGCGATGATGAAGATGATGATGACGACTCCAGCCTTAGCAGCTCTGATGTAGAAGAGCAGCTCCTCGGTACATGGGAGACTACTGTAAGCGGCAACATCATCGAACGCTTCGTATTCAAGGAAGACGGTAAGTTCACTCTTCTCGTTGACTGGTCACAGTACTTCAGCGTTAAGGGCGATAAGGTATACATCAGCAGCACAGATGTTACTTCTTTCACTGAGTTCGACGGCAAGAAGTTCAACATCAGCAACAACGGTTCAGATGTTATGCTCATGACTAAGAAGAGCGGAAGTGCAGATTCTTACGATGGAGAGTATACTATCAACGGCGGTGTTCTCAAGGACACTATCGACAAGCAGTATCCAAATCAGGATATGACTATCATCGTTGACGGTGAAAGATCATATATCGCTATGAACGATGTTACTACATACACTATCGAAGACGGCATCTTAAAGATGAAGAATACTCCTGATAAGCTCTTCGGCAACTACGATGACCTCGCTTCTAAGTTCGAGCTCAAGGGCGATAAGCTCACTCTTACAGATCCAGACGGCACAGTAACAAATCTTACTAAAGTTAAGTAATTAAAACCGAAAGGAATACTATAATGAAAAAGTTAACAGCTTTACTTATGGCTTGCACAATGGCAGTATCTGCTCTCGCTTCATGCGGAAAAGATGACAGCACCAGCGGCAGTGAAAGCAAAAAGAAGGACGTTCTCTCAGGCACATGGAATATTGAAGACGAAGATGAGATCGGCGGATCTTTGATCTTAGACGACGGAAATCTTGATTTCAATATGGATCTCAGTGAAATGATCCACTTCAAGGACAAGGACTGCATCGCTGACGGCAGCTCTCTTGGTGAAGAAAGCGTTAAGGTTGAAGATGATGTGATCAGCGTTTCATATAACGGATACGACCTTTTGTCTATGAAGCGTAAGGAAAGCAAGGGAGATAACTACGACGGCGTTTATACTCCAGAAGGCGGTATGCTCTTCGAGTCAATGCTTGAAGATTTAGATGCAGAGAAAACTGAAATCGTTGTCGACGGCGAGAACTTACTCATCCAGACAAACAAGGTCGGTACTTACGAGATTACAGGCGATGACACTGTAAAGGTAACTGATCCTACACATACTCTTACTGATGAGGATCAGAATGAAGCCGAGTTCAAATTCTCTGTTGACGGTGATAAGCTCTCTTTAACTCCTAAAGCAGCTGATTCTGAAGCTGATGATTCAGAAGAAGATTCTAAAGATAAAACATTAAATTTCACAAAAGCTAAGTAAAGCTTGCTCCCTGGAGGTGTTTATTTAAATGGACGGCGTCCCGGACGGCAGTTCACTTAATTCTATCCCCAACCATACGGAGGGGACAACATGACGACTAAATTTTTGATATTGTTATGTCTTTTGGCTTTATATGCTCTGCTCAACCTTACTGAGTCGGCTGTTATCGCCATTAACGACAATAAACTCGAAAAATTAGCCTCAGGAGGAGATAAAAAAGCTCTGAGACTAAAAAAAATGACCTCTGCCCCGTCAAGATTTCTTGGCGGGATAAGGTCTGCTGCGGCACTTTTTTCAGCAGTTAT
>OCTX011994886.1_pt1 | contig 11424 bp, 9 predicted proteins | sample 1539691 | NCBI WGS metagenome assembly OCTX01 (sample SAMN02144231, study PRJEB22623) | gut metagenome | biome: sheep rumen | host: Ovis aries | place: New Zealand | reverse complement strand
CCATCGTCTGCTTGAAGTGGATTATACCAGCCGTGACAGACTGAAATTCCTTCATGATGAAGCAAATCCGTTGAAATATGACGTGGTTATCGTGGACGAGATGTCCATGGTGGACTGCCAGTTATTTGCTTCTCTTCTAAAGGCGCTCCGCCCGTGGTGCCGTCTGATCCTGGTTGGAGATTTCAATCAGCTGCCCTCTGTCGGCCCTGGGAATGTGCTTAAGGATATTATTTCCAGCGGCATCGTTCGGACGATCGAACTGGAGAAGATTTTCCGTCAGGCAGCTCAGAGTCTGATCATCGTCAATGCACATGCTGTTCTGAAAGGAGAATTGCCTGATCTCTCTAAAAAAGACCGTGATTTCTTTTACCTGAAATGTGAAAAAGAAGATGTGCCGGGAATGGTTACTGATCTTGTTTCACGCCGTCTGCCTGCAAGATATCACTATGATCCAGTGGAAGACATTCAGGTCATTACTCCGTCGAAGATCGGCTTTTCAGGCTCGGTCACGCTGAATGGCGAACTGAGAAAGAAACTGAATCCGCCCTCCGAAGGAAAAGAGGAGATGCGTTTCGGACCATCCGCTTTCCGCGACGGTGATAAAGTGATGATGATTCGAAATGCCTATGATATCCCATGGGTTCGTGACAATGGGGAACAGGGTGCGGGAATGTTCAATGGGGATATCGGCAGGATTGAGCGTATCGACAGGAGAAAAGACCAGATTCTCGTCAGGTTCGAGGATCGGATCGCAACTTATTCTTATGAACAGGCGAGATTGCTGGATCATGCTTATGCCATTACTGTACACAAGAGTCAGGGAAGCGAATTCCCAGCAGTAATTCTGGCGGTGGGGGATACACCCGTAAGGCTCAGATACCGGAATCTGCTGTATACTGCCATTACAAGAGCCAGAGAATTACTGATCATTGTTGGTAACGAACAGATTGTCGACATGATGGTGGCCAATGATGGGAGACTCGGACGTTTCACAGGATTGTCCAGGTTCCTTACAGAGGAATCAGAATCAGATGCAACAGAGAATAATGATTGCTGAGCGAGAAACAGGTAGGACTGCAGAAATCCGTTGCAACCTTATGGAAATTCTTCTATAATTCACTAAGGAAAAGAGGAAGGACGAAAGAATATATGGGACTGTTTTTTAAGAAGAAAAAGGCTGAAGAAGCGATTCCTGTGACGGAGAAGAATCCAGAAGTTTCTTTGCCGAAAGAAAAAAAGGCTGATGAGCCCGTAGCAAAACCGGAATTATCCAATGAGGTCCCTGCGGAGATCGTGGCAGTGATTGCTGCTGCAATTGCTTATACGTTGGGTAGCGGAGTCAAAGTATTGAGTGTGCGGCGTTCTGAGAAGCGTAAGGAGCGTTCCTCCTGGGGTATGGCTGGATTACTGGACAATACTAGGCCATTCTGAAAAAGAGTGCTTTGCGGACACATGTATGTGTGTCCGCTTTTTTTAGTGTCTCGGATGTGATAAAATCAAAAAGATAGTTTAAGGATGGACGGCAGATGTCGACACAGTTTAGAAAAGATTTTATCGCCTTACGGCGCAGATATATAGAATCCTGTTTCAGTGCTCTGAACAGCGAACAAAGGCAGGCAGCTCTCCGCTGCAGCGGCGCGACCTTGATCCTTGCAGGAGCAGGGAGCGGGAAGACGACTGTAATCGTGAATCGGATAATGTCCATGCTTCGTTTTGGCGATGCTTATGAAAGCGATGAGATCCGATTTGAACCCGAGGAAGCGGATCTGTCCGAACTGAAGGATCTGATCAGAAACAGAGTGGATACGCCTTCAGAACGGATGCAGCAGATGCTGAAGGCTGGCAATATCCGTCCGTGGAATATCCTCGCCATTACCTTCACCAATAAAGCTGCGGATCAGCTGAAGGAGCGGATAAAAAGGGCAGTCGGACCAGAGGGAGGAGATGTGTTTGCATCTACCTTTCATTCCGCCTGTGTGCGTTTTCTCAGAAGAGACGCAGAACGTCTCGGATGGCCGAAAAACTTCACGATTTATGATACCGACGACAGTGAGCGCATCGTGAAGGATATCTATAAGTCCTTCTCAATTGATGACAAAACGGTTCCCATCCGATGGATGACGAACCGCTTCAGTTATATCAAGGACAGCATGATGGATGTTCAGGAGTTTGCCTCGTCCCACATGAACGACCCAAGAACGTCCATCGTAGTTCGTGTGTATAGCGAGTATCAGCGAAGACTGAAGGATGCTGGTGCATTTGATTTCGATGACTTGATTTATTATACGGTTCGGCTGCTGGAAGGAAATCCGGATATCCGAGAGTACTATCACCATCGATTCCGCTATATCATGGTTGATGAGTATCAAGACACCAGCAAAGCACAGTATATGCTGGTTAAATTGCTGACCAATGAGGGAAATAATATATTTGTCGTTGGCGATGATGATCAGAGTATTTACAGTTTCCGCGGTGCGACGATAGAGAACATTCTGAATTTTGAATCGGATTTTGCACCTGCTACTGTCATACGACTTGAACAGAACTACCGTTCGACTTCCAACATTCTCGGCTGCGCGAATTCAGTGATCCGCAATAATCGAAGCAGGAAGGGGAAGGAACTCTGGACCGATTTGGAAGGCGGGAAAAAAGTGGATGTCCACACAGCTGAGAATGAGCATGACGAGGTCTCATATATCTCGCTGGATATCTACCGTCATTCGAATATCGGCGTTCCATTCTCTTCGCATGCTGTACTGTATCGGACAAATGCTCAGAGCGCAGTAGTGGAATCTTATTTTGCCCGCGCAGGCGTTCCATACAAAGTTGTCGGCGCACTGCGTTTCTATGACCGGGCAGAGATTAAAGATGTTCTTAGTTATCTTTCCGTGATTGTAAATCCGGGCGATGACCTCAGGTTGAAACGAATTCTGAACAAGCCTTCCAGAAAGATCGGGGACACGACCATCGACCGGGTCCAGGAGATCGCGATGGGCATCGGCGTTCCGATGCTGGAAGTGATCGAGCATGTGGAGGATTATCCTTCACTTGGGCGTGCTGCTGCACCGCTCAAACGATTCTTTGAGATGTACAGAGAACTGTGCAGTGCCTACGAAGAGATGGAACTTCCTGTTTTTGTTGACCGACTGCTGGATCTTACCGGTTATCGTGGCATGCTGGTCGCCCTGGGGTTTGAGGGAGAATCCCGGCTCGAAAACGTCAATGAGTTTGTTTCTACGGTCCGAAATTATGTGGACGAGAATCCCGAAGGGGATCTGGCAGCTTTCCTCGAGGAAATCTCACTTGTTTCCAACATGGACAACTACGATGAGAACGCAGACAGGGTCTCACTAATGACGATTCATTCCGCCAAGGGACTTGAATTCGACTATGTCTACCTTATCGGCATGGAGGACGGACTCTTCCCCTCAGACCGTTCTCGATATAACGAGACGGAAATGGAGGAAGAGCGCAGACTTGCTTACGTGGGTATGACCCGTGCCAAAAAAGAACTCCATCTGATACGCGCTGAGAGCAGACAGTTGTATGGCCAGACCAGACGCAACCCGCCTTCCCGATTTATCGAAGAGATCGACCCTCAGTACATCGAGGAAACGGGCGAGAGTTATAAACCGAAATCTTATCTGGATCGCAGTTATAACAGAACGGGCTCCGGTGGTATTGGATTCGGAAATGCTGGTTTCGGGCAGGACAGATACTCTTCCGGGGAAAATGGACTGAAGTCCAAGATTTCAATAAAGCCGAAGCCGCGGATCACTCCGAACACAACGTCTTTCTCCCAGGGAGACAAAGTGATCCATCGGATGTTTGGAAAGGGAACCATTGTCTCAGCTACCCCTATTGGCGGCGATGTGCTCCTGGAGATCAATTTTGAAAGTTGCGGCAGGAAAAAAGCGATGGCAAATTATGCCCCGCTTACAAAAGTGGATGAATGATAAATCATTTCATCCGGCTTGCCTGGACTTTCCCAGTAGTTCAGTTCCCGAACAAGGGCTGTTCTGAGGGAAGCAGGAACAAATAATTATAGGAAGTGATTATATATGAGCGGTAAGCTGATCGTAATCGAAGGTTTGGATGGAAGCGGGAAGGCTACTCAGGCCGCACTTCTCCGGAAAGAACTTGAGGAGAAGGGAATCCACGTTCGAGGATTGTCTTTTCCGGACTACAGCTCACTTTCCAGCGGACCTGTCCGGATGTACCTGAATGGTGAATTCGGGGATAGTCCGGATGACGTGGATTGTTATGCGACTTCGGTGCTTTTCGCAGTTGATCGTTTTTGCAGTTATCGTTCGGACTGGAAAGCGGATTATGAGTCAGGGACGATCTTCGTGCTGGACCGTTATACAACTTCGAATCTGGTCTTTCAGACAAGCAAGCTTCCCCGTGAGGACTGGGATCATTATTTAGAGTGGCTCCAGAAATTCGAGTATCATTTGCTGGGTATTCCGGAGCCGGACCTTGTGCTGTTTCTGAACATGTCCGAAGAGTGCTCCGCAGGACTTCTGGAAAAACGGTACTCCGGAGATGAGAGCATGAAAGATATCCACGAGAAGGATGAGGAATATCAGAAACGGAGCAGGGAAGCGGCTCTCTACTGTGCGAATGCTCTTGGTTGGCATAACATTTCCTGCGACGAAGAAGGATCGTTGAAGTCTATTGAGGAAATCCATCGACTGATCATGAATGAAGTAAAGGAACTGATCCCATGATTCGGAAAGCAACTTACGCCGATATTCCCCAGATGAGATATCTGTGGGAACAGTGTTTTGATGATCCGCTGAATTTTGTGGATTTTATTTACGATAATCACATTATCCTTCCGGAGCAGACTTATGTAATCGAGGACGACCTGAGGATCGTCTCTATGGCCACTGCGCTCGATTGCCATTTTTCGTTCCGAGACAACAGAATTCCCGCCGTATATCTTTTTGGGATCGCGATACTTCCGGAATACGAGAGCCGTGGCTTCATGAGCAATTTGATTGCCAGAATCGAGATGGACGCAAGAGCAAGAGGCGTGCAGATGGCGGTGCTTCTGCCAGGCGGAAAGATCTTCCAGAATTTTTATACCAAGAGAGGTTATCACTCTGATTTCGGTGTCCGTATCCTTCAACTTCGTTCAGGAATGATCGGGGACACTCCCGAACCGGATACCGCCGTGATTTTCAATGACCAGGACAAGATCGACATGGAGGAGGTCTATGCGATCAGGGAAGCCGCCCTTTATGAGGTCCCTCATCTGGAATGGGAAGCGGATATGCTGCTGAATGTCTACTTCGATGCCATTGCCTACGGGGAATCAATGGCACTGTATAAAGGCACATACGGAGCAAGCTATGCACTGTATGGAATGCAGGGACGTTCCATGTATATTCGGGAGATCCTTGGAACCAATGAAGAGAGCACCCGCGTGTTGCTCGCTGAGATCGTGAACCAGTTTGATCCGCGAAGTGTTAAAATGCGTCTTCCAATTGGGGCAGGCCTTCTGCCTTTTGAAGGGGTTAAGAAAAATGGATACGGCATGAGCAAGTCTTTTTCCACGGACAGGCCTCTGTCGGATCTTGCACCGTATATGAATCTGATGTTTGACTGAGATCAACTATGTGAGGTGAGATTATGGTCTATGTATTTTTGGCTGATGGTTTTGAAGAAGTCGAAGCGATGACACCCATCGATTATCTGAGAAGGGCGGGAATCAAGGTTACAACAGTCGGCGTCGGAACAGCGGTGCCAAAGGGTTCACACGGTGTCTCGGTGATGACTGATATTTCGGAGGATATGTTCTATCCGGATGACAATACGGAGGCGATCGTTCTTCCCGGAGGAGCACCCGGCTATGTAAATCTCGGAGCCAGTGAAGCGGTCCGCAGAGCGATCCGACTGGGATACGGGGAGACGGATGTTCTGATCGGAGCTATCTGTGCAGCTCCTGTAGTCCTTGCTAAAGAGGGATTGCTGCAGGAAAAGAGAGCGACCTGCTATCCGGACAAAGCGGAGGAACTCGGGGATTCCTACGTGGATGAGGACGTCGTGGTGGATCTGCCTTTTGTGACCGGGAAGTCAGCCGGTGTCGCGCAGCAGTTTGCTCTTCAGCTGATCGAGGAACTGCGGGGCAAGGAAGCGGCAGAAGAGGTTGCCGCAAAAGTATATTTTAAAAGATAAGGGGTTTCTGTATCGAAATGAAACGTAAGAAAAGAGGCTGTTTTTCCTTTTTCCTTCTTTTGTTCCTGCTTGTCCTGCTCGTAGGTCTGGTAGGCGGATTGTATGTGACGAGAGAGATCAAAGGTGCCGGTACTACCGGCGAGACCAAAGTGATCACCGTTCCTGAAGGTGCATCTACGGCTGCTATTGCACAGTTGCTCGAGGATGAGGGTCTGATTTCAAATGCTACGATCTTCAGGGTGTACAGCAGGGTAAAGGGTGCTGACGGGACCTATAATCTCGGAGATCATAAGGTGGAATTCGGAAGCAGTTACGATCAGTTGATCGAAGCGCTGCAGCAGACAACATATCTGGATGTGGACACGGTGACGGTTACATTCCCGGAGGGAACGACAGCGCTTTCCATGGCTTATAAGCTCTCTGACATGGGCTTCTGTGGCGTCAATGAATTTTTGAATGCCTGCAATTATGATACCTATGAAGTTTCTTTCTTCGACCAGATTTCTTCGGATGTGGATAAATTTGTCCGTCTTGAAGGATTCCTGTTTCCAGATACCTATGAAATAGTAGTGGGCAGTTCTGCGCACGATATCATTCAGATGATGCTGGAAAACTTTGAAGAGAAGGTTCTTACTGACGAAGTAAAGGTAGCCATTGCTGCGAGCAATCTCTCACTGGAAGAAACGGTGATCCTTGCTTCCATCGTAGAAAAAGAGACATTGGGTGATGAGATGTATTCCATGGTGGCCGGTGTTTTCATGAACCGCCTGAATACCCCTGATGAGTTTCCCTGTCTGGAGTCCGATACTTCCACAGAGCATCTGAACGGAAATTTCATCTATGGTGTGCTCGGATTCTACTATAACGGGGATACGGATTCTAAAGTTCGCAATATCCCGCAGAGTATGATCGAGGCTTATGACACTTATATCCGCAGGGGACTTCCTGTCGGCGCTATCTGCAATCCCGGATACAAAGCCGTGATGGGAACGGTTCATCCGGACAGCCACGGTTACTACTTCTTTATTACCGACAATGATACGAATTACTATTGGGGAGTTACGGTCGGCGATCATGAACGCAATATCTCGACAGTCCGTGCCTACAACGCCGAACATCCGATCGAGGAACCCTGATACAGCCGAAGAACGGAGCCGGTTATGAAAGATGACAGACCAAATATCCTGTTGTTATTTGTGGATCAGCTGAGATGGGATTATGTCCACAGCTACGGTGTGAATCCCTGGATTTCCACACCCAACATCGACTCGATCGGGGAGGAAGGCTGCCGATATGAATATGCATATTCTCCGAATCCCGTATGTATTCCCGCCAGACACAATCTGATCACTGGGCTTACGGCAAAATATCACGGATTTGATGATAACTATTTCGGCCATGAAGCCAAATGTTGCCCCTGGAATCTGCCCACATTCGCTCAGATCTGTTCTGATGCCGGATACAGTACTTTCGCAATCGGGAAAATGCATTTTCAGCCTGAGCGGAGAGCGACCGGCTTTGATCGGTTCCTGAACATGGATGAAGTCGTCGGAGATGTTCTGGAAGACGACTATGCTTTGTTCCTTCGGGAAAAAGGGTATGGAAATGTCGGAAGCATGCACGGCGTGCGTAATGTCCTGTATCAGCAGCCGCAGCAGAGTCTTTTGCCTGATGAATTGACGGGATCCCACTGGGTAGCGGACAGAACGATCGAACTGCTGAAGATGCGTGGGAAACAGGACAGACCGTTCCTGATCTGGAGCGGATTTATCCAGCCGCATCCGCCTCTGGCTTCACCTCACTCATTCAGCCATCTTTATGACGGAAAGGTCCCCAAACACACATCCAGTATCACGCCGCTTTCCCGATTACTGGAGGAACTGAAATGTATCGCTGATCTTCCCGATGAAGAGAACATCAATCGCATGCGGGAAAACTATGCCGGAGCGGTTTCGTGGGTTGATTACAATGTCGGGCGCATCCTTCAGGCACTGAGGGAAAACGGACTGGAAGAGAACACAGTCGTGATTTTTACTTCAGACCATGGAGAGATGCTGGGAGATCTGGATACGTATCAGAAGATGAATGCCCATGAGCCTAGTGCAAGGATTCCATTCCTGATCCGATGGCCGGGACATATTGCTCCGGATTCGGTAAACACAGATTTTATGGATCTCAATGATCTGTTGCCCACATTCGTGGATCTGGCTCAGACAACTTATCCGGGAGATTACGAACTGCCTGGTGAGAGTCTGTTTTCGGAGCATCCCCGCAAGGATCGGTCTGTGGTTTACGCCGAACACCAGAAAGGAAGCAGAAGATGGTGTATGATCCGCGATCATCGCTACAAACTGATTCACTATTATGGAGATGAAGACCAGTTGTTCGACCTCCAAAACGATCCTTTGGAGCAGATCAATCTGCTTTATTATCACAGAGAGGACCCGGAGGTCAGAGTGGTCCTCGACAGACTGTATCCGATCCTAAGACGGTATGAGGAGAAATGGGGAATCGAGGGTCACATGAAGAATGGGGAATTCGTCGAATTCGCGCCGTTTGCGATCCGTTCCTATTTTGAGTCCTGCTATCCGAAACAGATTCAGAAACTCCGGGGCGAAGAGAATGATTACGACGAACTGGCAGATGAGATTCTTTCCGCGATTCGGGATGAGCCTACTGTGCACTTGTCAAGGCTTCATGTCAGGGATAATCTGACTCGTTTCGGAGGTTATTCGGATGCTTATGTAGACGTACTCTTGGAGAGGGCGAAGGCTGAAGGCAGATACTGACATTAAGGCCAGATTATTACAAAAAAAGACAAATATCATTTCCAATAGCTAATTAGAAACTTTTTATGGTAGTATGATATTACTTCGTTATCCACGAAAGAATAATTAAGGAGTTATGTATGAAGAAGTTTATTTCCTTGCTCCTCGTTCTCGTGCTCGCATTCGCGCTCGTCGCTTGCGGTTCACAGCCCGAGACCGAGGCACCCACTCCTGCACCTGCTGAGAACACTGATTCCCAGCCGGAGCAGACTCCGTCTGAACCCGAAGCAGATCCCGTAAGCGTGTGCTTTATCATCACCGCTCTCGGAGACAACTCCTTCGCAGACGCTTCCGACCGCTCCCTGAAAGAGTATGTCGATACCTATGGCATCGAGTATTTCTGCACTCAGGTTGGCGCGAACGGAGACATGATCGCTGCTACCCGTGAAGCTGCACAGAACGGTTACGATATCGTTTGTGTTCAGTACGATGCAGAGGTCCTCGCAATGGTCGAGGAAGAAGCAAAGGATTATCCTGACACCCTGTTCTATCTGTTCTCCGCACGTGCGGGTTCTGATGCAGGCGACCAGGACAACATCGTTGCTGGTTTCTTCCGTTCCTGCGAAGCTTCCTATGTCGGCGGTCTGGTTGCCGGTGCAATGTCTGAGACCGGAAAATGCGCTTTCATCGGTGGCCAGGAGAACGTTGGCCTTTACGACTGGATGCTCGGCTATGTCCAGGGCGTCGAGCGCGGAGGCTCCAACACTGTTTACAGCTGGATCAACGGTGAGAACCCCTGGTCCGACCCCGCTAAGGCGAAAGAACTGTCCCGCTCTCTGAGAAACAACTATGAAGCGGATATGTTCTGGGGTTGTGCCGGTCAGTCCGGTGACGGTGTTTTCCAGGCAGTTATCGAGATGCGCGAAGAGAATCCCGACACCACGCTGTGGGCACTGGGTGTTGACGCTGACCAGTATGCCGTTTTCGAAGCTAATGACAAGACCGATGTTGCTGAAGTTATCCTTACGTCCTGCATGAAGAACCCTGTGGGTCCTGTTGCCGGATTTATCGAGACCCTTCAGGCCGGTGGTAAGGTCCAGGGAGGCCTGATCACCTGCGGTATCAAGGACGGCGCTTGCGGTATTGCCGAGAACGATTTCTACAAGGCAAATGCCTCTGCGGAAGCTCAGGCACTTGTTGAGACCGCAAAGGAAGAGATCAAAGCTGACAAGGCGGAGATCGTCACTGCATATGGTCTGAGCATTGAAGACCTGAACGCCTTCCTCCAGGCTCATACGCTGAACTATCAGGCAGCCAATATGTAATCTGTCCGGATAGCGGATACTGAAAAAAGAACGGGTGCTGTCGCATGATTGCGGCAGCACCTTTTCTGATGATAGAATAGATTGCGGCACAGAAAGGAGAACTCGGCATGGCTTATGGTTTTTCAGCACTTTTTGCACGAATGAATTACATCGACCGATGGGGTTTGATGCGTAATACAAGAAAGGAATCACTCTCGGAGCATTCGGCAATTGTTGCGAACGTTGCACATGTTCTGGCGGAGTCTGCTGTAACGATTTTCGGAGCGCAGGATGTGAGACCGGAGCATGTGGCAGTTACTGCTCTGTATCATGATATTTCGGAAACGCTTACAGGAGATATGCCTACTCCGGTCAAGTACCGGAATGACGCGATCCGTGCGAGTTATAAGGCAGTCGAAGCCGAAGCAGAGGATCAGGTTATCCGTATGCTTCCCGAACCGCTTCGGACATCCATCGGCACATGTGTAAAGGGATTAGACTTGACAGATCGGGAAAAGAAGATCCTTAAGGCTGCAGACAAGATCGGTGCACTTCTGAAGACCATTGAGGAGAAACAAAGCGGCAACAGCGAATTCCAGAGCGCTGAGCAGTCTACTGTCCGTTCGCTCCGGGAGATGAACCTTCCGGAACTGGATTACTTCATGGATAAATTTCTTCCCGCCTACTATCTAACGTTGGATGAACTGCTTTCTGAGCAGAACTGAAAAAAATACCCGCCAGGACTTCGGTAAGACTCTGGCGGTTTTTTTATTCTCTTGCATATCCGGCATTCATTGCTTTTTCGCAGATTGCTTTCAGATCGTCCATGGAAGTGATCTGAACGCACTGATTTCGGATCCATGAGGCATTGTTTACGCCTTTGAAGTAATACGGAGCATGTTTTCGCATTTCACGGATTCCGACATACGGACCTTTTTCTTCGACAGAGAGTTCAGCCTGTTTCAATAAGATCCTGCAGCGTTCTTCAAGGGAGGGCGGTTGCGGATAGTCATTGGAGAAGAGAAACGGATTACCGAGGGCACCTCGGCCGATGAGAACACCGTCGCAACCGGTTACCGTGCGCATAGTGGCAATATCATTCCGGGACTGAATGTCTCCATTACCGAAAACAGGGATTGAGACGTGATTTTTGACTGAGCGGATGACAT
>OCTX012266298.1_pt1 | contig 11425 bp, 9 predicted proteins | sample 1539691 | NCBI WGS metagenome assembly OCTX01 (sample SAMN02144231, study PRJEB22623) | gut metagenome | biome: sheep rumen | host: Ovis aries | place: New Zealand | reverse complement strand
ATTTATTCGAGAACGAAAAACGGCGCCTGAAAGAGGCGCCGCTTTTTATGATTCAGGTCTGATGACTCTCTTACTGTTTCCGGCTGGCAGACAGTACCAGTTTCTCGCAGAGGTCTTCATAGCAGATGCCGACCGCTCTTGCTTCCTGCGGGATCAGGCTGTTCGGTGTCATGCCCGGGAGGTTATTGGCCTCGAGACAGTAGAAGTCGCCGTCTTCCTCGGAAAGGATGAAGTCCACACGGGAGTAGTTCCCGAGACCGAGAGCACGGTGAACGGCCACCGCCAGTTCCTGTGCACGCTTCGTCTGTTCCTCGGAAAGCGGAGCCGGGCAGATCTCTTCGGTCGCATTGGCCTGATATTTGTTCTTATAGTCATAGAAGCCCTGCTTCGGACGGATCTCGATGATCGGGAGTGCCTGCCCATCGAGAACACCGATACTGAACTCGCGTCCGCGGATCATCTTTTCAATCAGGCAGGTATTCTCATATTTGGTGGAGTAGGTGATCGCATCTTTCCACTCGGACTCGTCATGTACGATGGATACGCCGCAGGAGCTGCCACAGCCGATCGGCTTAACGACACACGGGAATCCGATCTTTTCGCGGACCTCATCGACGGACTGCTTCGAAGGATCGAAGATCACCCAGTCCGCTGTCGGAATATCAAATTGCAGAAGCAGTGTCTTGGTCAGGTGCTTGTCCATCGCGAGGGCGCAGCCGAGATAGCCGGAACCGGTGTACGGGATATCATAGCAGTCGAGTACCGCCTGAAGACGTCCGTTCTCGCCCATGCCGCCGTGGCATCCGATAAAGACAGCGTCCGCTTTCTTACAAAGCTCGATGACGCCGGGGCCGATGAGCTCTTTTCTGCCGCCGTGCGATGCGATGATCGCCGGAAGATCCGGCTCGGTCTCCGGGATGGAGTAGGAAAATGTCTTGCCGGAAGAGGGCTTTATGAAGCAGCTCTCGAGATCGGCCGCATCCGTGCCTTCATATACATCGACAAAAGCCACCTCGTGACCTTTGGATAAAAGTGCATTGGAAATAAGACTTGCCGAACAAAGAGAAACATCACGTTCCGGGCTGATGCCGCCGGCTAAAACTACGATTTTCATAAGAAAAAGGACCTCCCCTCAGAGTGTGCGATCCGTCTTTTTGCTTTTTCTTCCCGAAAAGCACACGCCATGATTATACACTTTTTCATTATATGCCAAGGAGGAATTTGCCATTTGTAATGAAAGAGTAGGATTTTTCGTGACGTGGAAACAAGGGAATGGTATGATAGTGTGGTATAAGTAGGTGGAGGTCGCAATATGCTTGCCATTTTGTATTTGATCATAGCAATATTCTTCGGGACTCAGCTGATACGTTTCCTGATCCCGGATATCCGTCGTCTTTTCGTCGGTATCGCTTCAGAGCCCGAGACGATCGAGAAAGTCCCGACCATGCTTTTCCTTCTTCCTGCAGGCACACTGGTCGGACTCCTGCTCAGCTCCTGGGTCACCTACTTCCTCGCATATATCATGCACCCGTATATTCCGGCCGACACTGCGAACCTCCTGCCGGCGAATATCGTCAGCATGTGTATCTTCGCATATCTTGCCTGCCTGTTCTGGCAGAGATGTTTCCTCAGAAACTATAGAAACCAGCAGGATCCGAGGTTTAAGAAACTTCCGGATTACCGCCGCCATCCGGGCTCGGTGATCTTCTATCTGACATCGATCCTTGTTGTAGTAAGTGCTGTTGCTTTCGTGTATTTTTACAGCTGCTTCACCAGCGGAAATACCGTCCGTCTGGGCTTTTCGATCTTCAGTGATTTCTCTCCGCATGTGGCGATCACTTCGGGATTCGGCAACGGCTCGAATTTCCCGACCCAGTATCCGCACTTCTCCGGAGACAATATCCAGTATCACTTCATGTTCTACTTCCTGACCGGTAATCTTCAGGCGATGGGACTTCCGATCGTCTGGGCGATCAATCTGCCGTCGATCCTCTGCATGGGATCCGCGCTGACACTTCTCGGCACGCTCGCAGTCCTTCTTTCCTCGAGAAGAAGTGCTTTTATCTTCGCACCGGTACTGGTGCTTTTCCGTAGTGCATGGAATGTATTCCATCAGTTCTCTGAGCTTTCCTCTGCACCGGGCGGTTCCTTCAGCTCGGCGATCGAGTCGATCACGAAGCAGGCGGCCTGGTACGATTATACATTCCGTGATGAGTGGGGCATCTGGGCGATCAATGTCTATGCGAACCAGCGTCATCTGGCGCTCGGTGTCGGCCTGGTGCTGGTACTCATCTTCCTCTTCCTGCCGCATTTCCGAAGGATGTTCCTGCATCTTTCCCGTGCGAAGGGCGCCGGAAAGAAGGCAAAGATGTTCTTTATCTCCCGTGAGGCATGGATCGGAAGAAAAGCAGACCCGCTGCATCCGTGGGGCTCCCTGATCCTTTCCTGTCTGATCGCGGTGGCGATGCCGTTCTTCCATGGCTCCTGCCTGATCTGCGCACTCCTCGTACTCTTCGGCATGGCGATCTTCTCCGAGTTCCGTCTCGGCTATGCCATCGTTGCTTCTGTTTCCGTGATCTCCGCTTCCGCGCAGGCATGGTTCTTCGCCGGCGGAGCTTCCAATGTCGCGACATTTAAGTACAACTTCGGCTTCGTTATTCCGGAACTTGCCGGAAAAGAGAAGGCGGGTATCGGCACGATCTTCAGCTCTCTCGGCACGATTGCGGAGTATCTCTTTAAGATCGGCTTCCTGACGGTCATCCTGACAGCTCTCCTCTTTGCCGGTCTTCTGATCTATGAGCTTATAAAGAAAAAGAACCCGTACCGTCCGGTCTTGATCCTCGCTTTCTCGCTCCCGATGGTCTTCGCATTCTTCTGCCAGGTTTCTCTCGAGGTGCTGGCAAACCACAAGTTCATCCAGGTTTCCTTTATCCTCTTTGACATCTTCGTCGCAGGCCTCCTGGCAAATCTTCTCGCGCTTCCTTTCAGGATCGCGAAGAAAGAAACAGCTTCTGATTCCGCGGAGACGGCGAAGAAACCGTCCGGATTTGCGATGCCTAAGAAAGCATTTATCCCGGTACAGATCGCATCGGCGATCCTCTGCCTGTGCCTGACCTTCGGTCTTACTGCGACAGGTATCAGCGAGTGGTTCACCTACTATAACGTCAATACTCATGAAGGCGGTTTTATCGAGCTTCATCCGGATGCTCCGATCGTGGACTGGGTCAGCAAGAATACAGGTGAAGACGACATCTTCCTCACCCCGATCTGGTCGGTCAATGACTTCTTCCTTAGCGGACGCAGAGTCTATTACGGATGGCCGTACTTCGCATGGTCGGCAGGCCACGACACTACGACCCGTCAGATCAACTACCAGTGGCTGCTCTGCGGATGCAACGATAATATCGCTGAGTTCCGCCGTTACTGCTCTGAGATGAACATCCGCTATGTCATACTGTCGTCTGATTACTACGGTAATGCGGAGTCCCGTGACTACTATTATCCGGAGTTCTTCGAGGAAAATCTCACCGAGATGATCCGCTTTGATGACGGTACCGCTATCTACAAAGTCTGAGGACCCGATGAGTATTCCGCGGCAAAAGCACTTTGACGTGATCGTGATCGGCGCCGGCCCATCGGGGATGATGGCCTCTTTCTCCGCATCGGAAAGTGGTGCTTCCGTACTGCTCCTGGAGAAGAAGGAGCGTCCCGGAAAGAAACTTCTTCTGACCGGACACGGCCGCTGTAATATGACGAATCTCCGGATCCCCCATAATTTCCTGGAAGCCTATCACGAGAATGCCCGCTTTCTGACATCCTCATTTCACGCATTTCCGCCGGAAGAAGTTAGAGAATTCTTCCGCTCTTTAGGTGTTCCTTCCCATGAGGAGGACGATGGCAGGATCTTCCCGGATTCCCAGACTTCCGCCTCGGTGTGTGATGCGCTTGAGCGCGCCCTTTCCGATGCAGGAGTGAAGGTTCAGTATTCTTCCCCGGTGAAATATGTTGAGAAAGACTCACATGATCCGGAAGGAAAGAGCCGATTTCTGGTAAAGACGGAAAATGAGGAGTATTCTTCCCGCGCCGTGATCCTCTGTACCGGTGGAAAGAGTTTCCCGCATACGGGCTCGGAAGGGGACGGCTATGCGCTGGCTGTAGGAAACGGCCATACCGTGACATCTCTGACACCGGCACTGGCGCCGATCCTGCTCTCTAGCTTTTCAGATTCTTCGCTGGACCGCCGTGAGGACTGCGGTGCCGAGTTTACGCTTGCCGGGATCACACTTCCCGATGTGGGGACGTATCTTCGTATCGACGGAAAGAAGGGAAAGAGTGCCCGCGGAGATCTGCTGTTTACCCATCAGGGGGTGAGTGGTCCTGCGGCGATGAGACTTTCACGGGAACTTCCTGTAAATACGGGCAAATACCCGGCGGGGAAAGTACAGTTTGTGATCGATATGCTTCCTGATCTTCGCGAAGATCAGGTGGAAGAAAAACTGCTTTGTGCCATGACGGAAAACCCGAACCGCCATATGAAGAGACTTCTTTGCGAGACGTTCCATCTTCAGGAAAAAGCGGCCATACTGGTGCTGTCCGGCGAGACGATGGATCTGTCGGCCAACGAAGTGAGAAAAGAAGTCAGAAAAACGATCGTAAGGAATCTCAAGGCAAGTGCTTTTGACGTGGAAAAATGCACTCCGGTCGACATCGCGTATGTAACCCGTGGCGGTGTAAATATCCGGGAGATCTCTCCCAAGACGATGGGATCGAAGATCACGGAAGGACTCTTCTTCGCAGGCGAAGTGATGGATATCGACGGGATCTCCGGAGGATATAATCTGCAGCACGCGTGGGCGAGCGGAAGAGCCGCGGGAAAAGCCGCGGCGGAATACGTCTGAATCAGACGCCCAGAGTACTGAAAATGATGCCGGTGAAGATGATGGATGCGCAGAAAAGCCGGTAAGCGATCCCCTTCTCATGAAAAACAAACTTGCCGCCCAGGATCGTGACGAAGCAGGCACTCTGCTTGACGACAGTCATGACAGTGATCAGGCTGTTCGGGTCGGCATTGGCGATGAAAAGAGATGCATCTCCGATGACGAACATGATCGACATCAGCCAGATCCATCCGTTTTTAAAAGCTTCCTTTCTGATCTTCGTCCTCGTGACGACGACATAGAGCGAGTAGAGAATGAGAAGGAAAAGCATATACCAGAACTGCATCTGCGAGCTGCTGATATCTTTCATGAGGATCTTATCGAGAAGCGCGGAGACGGAATTGAGTACACACGATCCGAAAGCGAGGAGGACGAACTTTGTACGGCTGCCTTCCGGAGCATTTTCGGAACTTGTGACATCGGAACCTTCGGCCTCTTCCTCGGCCTTTCTCTTTCCAAAGACCTTGAAACGCAGCGCCATGAGTCCGAAGACGACCAGCGTGAGGCCCAGGATCTGATTCCAGAGAAGAACTTCGTGCAGGACGATCACACCGAGAAGCATGCCGAGAAGGACACGAGAAAGATCGAGAACACCATAGAGGCTGACCGGCAAGTGCTTTAGCGCATGGAAGCCCATCATCCAGGCGATGAAGATGGAGAAGGATTTAATAAGAACGAGACCGTACTGGTACGGCTCCATCCCCATCGCGTGCGGGGCACGCGGCACGACGATCAGAAACCCGATCAGGGTATAGATCAGGAGGACCTCCATAACGGAGCTTTTATCCATCGCTTTTTTCTTGCTGATCTCGCGGCCTCCCTTAAGAAGACCATATAGCAGAGTGAGAAGGATCCAGATCATCGGTAATCTCCATATCGTAAAGTGCGCTATCTCAAAAACACCGTTGAAATAATAGTACAGGGCAAGTGCTTTTGTAAATGAAAGATATGCCGTCAAAGTGACGAATTCATGCAGGTATGCGAAGAAGAACGGAACCGCGCTGATTTCACGGGAAAATAGTCTGATTTTTTTGAGTTTTACCCGATTTTTCTTCATTCCTTATATAGGCGTATGTTTTTTTGTGCAGGTTTGCGGTATCGAAAAGGGAATCTTTGTGATAATATGTAAAAATCAAAAGTATATCTTCGGCAGAATATCATCTGATGAGGCTTGAGAAAAATGGGTAGACCCGAAAACGTAAGATATGAGAATCAGTTTTACAGACCGCGCCGTGTGAACAATAACGGCCTGTATGTACTTTTCCTTGTTACCGTAGTGCTCGTTATCACAACGATCATTCTTGCCGTGGTGACTCTCAAAAAAGGTAAAAAAGATCTCAAGGAGACCACTCCCGAAAGCTCCGAGCCGCAGACCATCGTTACGAATGAGCAGGGGGAGACGGTAGATCCGACCGGCATTATCGTTGTCACACCGACACCGACACCGGCTCCGACGATCGAAGATTATCAGAACCAGCACCTCTATCCTGCCAAAGCTAATATGGATGTCCTTATAGGTAAACCACAGGACAAGTATTCTCCTACCGGCCGCGGTGCTATCCAGACTGTATATAACGGTGATGAAAAGGTTACCGGATACCATAGAGAAGACGAGATCCATATGGGAGATCCGCTGTATTATCAGAAGGTCGGCGGTATCCTTACTTTCCGCGGAACGAATTTCCGTAACTGTGCCACATGGGGCACGTTCTCCCTCGATCCTGCAAAAGAACAGCATCTCGAGCAGATCTGGGAATATGATAAGATCGGCTCACTGAAGTCCTCTTCGTGGTCCTGGCCGTGGTTTGGTACCGGCTGGACAGGACAGCCTCTGGCTGTAAAGTGGAGCTGGGATGTACAGCAGCTGATGAATCTCTATCCGGAGAAGAAATCCAAGCAGAACCTGACCGAGATCATTATCGCGGCGATGGACGGCTATGTCTATTTCTTCGATCTGGAAGACGGACAGAAGACGCGAGATCCGCTGAAAGTCGGCGCGACGATCAAGGGTACTCCTGCAGTCGATCCCCGTGGATATCCGATCCTTTATGTCGGACAGGGCGATGATAACGGTGAGAAGGGACAGATCGGTTTCCGTATCTTCAGTCTTCTGAACTTTGATCTCCTGCATTTCCAGTGCGGTCTCGATTCCCGTGCTTACAGAAGCAGCTGGGGCGCATGTGACTCTTCTCCGATCATCTGCGGGGATGCGGATACACTGATCTACCCGAATGAGAACGGAATGATCTATACCGTAAAACTGAATACTCAGTTTAATGTCGGCACCGGCGTGCTTTCGATCAATCCGCAGACGATCGCGTATAAGTACATCTTTGATGGCGTGGAAGGGAAACAGCTCGGTATCGAGAGCTCCATGGCGATCTATGATCACTACGGATGGTGCACGGATAACGCAGGTAACCTGATCTGCATCGATCTGAATACCCTTGAGCTGATCTGGTCCAGACGTCTGGATGATGACTCCGACGTAACTCCTGTTATCGAGGAGGAAAACGGTCATGTTTATCTTTATACCGGAACAGAAGTTGACTGGCAGAGAGATGAACTCGATTATCAGGGAGCATCCTATACCTACAAGATCGATGCCATGACCGGTGAGGATGTATGGCAGACATCGCAGACATGTTCCACGCATAACGGTAAGAACTCCGGTGACGATGTCAACGGCGGTATGCTCGGAACTCCGGTAATCGGCAAGGGATCGATCTCCAATCTGGTCATCTTCTCCTACTGTATGACGAAGAGCACATATAGCGGAAACCTCGTGGTGGCATATGATAAGCAGACGGGACAGGAAGTCTGGAAGTACGAGATGAAGATGTACTCCTGGAGTTCTCCGGTCGATATCTATGATGACAACGGAAATGCATATATTCTCATCTGCGACAGTATCGGGCAGGTTCATCTGGTCGATGCTACAAATGGTCAAAGACTGTCCTACATCCGAATGACCCGTCAGGATAATCCGGATGCACAGCATAATACAGAATCTTCGCCGATCGTAGTGGACGGCATTATGGTCGTCGGTACGAGAGGCCAGTCTATTATCGGGGTGAAGATTTCATGAGCAAGACGACGGCACATGAAGTGATATGGATGAACGAGGCACTATCGATGAGTGAGAAGAAGCATGATTATAGAGACATCGTCTTCATCGAGACTGAACTCTCCGGATACCGGAGAGGAAGCCTGAAAGCGTCTATCGACCTTCGTGCCGGACGGATCGCCTGGATTGATACGCATATGTGGAACAAGGATTTCGTAAGAGCCCTCGCGCCGCAGGTGATCGAGCGCATCTATCAGGGCCTTCCGGAGACGGAAGTCCTGTCATGGGCGACCGACTATGCCAAGGGCATCGGACATCTCATGGGATCCCAGACGACGTCTTTCCCGCAGGACTGGTCCGTCGAGATCCGCTTCTCTGATGGAGAAGTCCTAAAGGCCTGTGGCGTCAGCAATTTTCCGAAACAGTGGAGCATCTACCGCCGCCTTCTTGAGGAAGTGGCAAAAACTTCTTTCCGGCTTCGCTGAAATCCCCGTACATATCCTATTCTTTTTCCGTGACGGTTCTCGCTCATAAAGGTGACGAAACCGCCTTTTTTTGGTACAATAATGCAGAACTGTTTTTCGAAGGGGAAAAAGAGAGAGTGGATTATTTAGAAGGCCTTTTACTGGGACGTCTTTGGAGCGATACGGATTTCGAGAATCGTCGTCATCTGTCGCTTTTCCTTTTGTATGGCGTTTTCGTGGATCTTCTGGTCGTGTATAACTACATGACAGGCGGACTGAACGGCCTGATCACCGGCGGCTTTCTGCAGAAGGTGATCATCTTTGTCGTGCTGTTTTTCTTCTGCCCGGCACTCTGCTTCTCCTATTACCGAATGCCCTTGTGGGGCAAGATACCGGTACTCGGCGCCCAGCTGGTCAAGGTCGGCGCGCTTACATTAATGATCACAGCCTGGGCCCGTCCCAAGCTGACTGTCTCTTCCGGAGACTTAAAAGATTTCTTTATCTCGTATCTGAATAAGACACTGGAACAATTCACGGCGAAGTATGTAGATACCGCAGGTACATTTGCAACAGTACTGGGCGTTATCTCCGGCGGCGTATATGTTGTCGTAGTCATCCTTCTTATTATCCTGGCGGCTGTACTGATCCCCGGCATCGTGTTCTGTGTCGCGCGTTTCCTGCAGTACTGGTATGACAAGGTCGTCAGTATGCTGGTGCTGTCGGACTATACTGACAAGTAAGACTGGAGAATATATACTATGGCAAATTTATCAGATAAGATCCGGGTTTCGATCGATGACCTGGAAGATATGCTGGGTGTTTTCGGATTGCCGGACTTCATAAATAAAGCGGAGGCACGCTTCGTCCGCCAGACCGCTGAAGTTGCGAAGACTGTCTGCGAGAATCCGAAGGTCCAGGTCGTTTTCGTATCCGGGCCGACCTCTTCCGGCAAAACCACTTTTACCGACCGTCTGGTCAGTGAACTTCAAAGCAGAGGAAAGCGGGCGATCCGCATGTCTCTCGATGACTACTATAATCTCGAAGCATTAAACTACGATGACGAAGGACGCCCGGACTTCGAGAGCGTGAATACGCTCGACATGCGTCTGGCCCGTATGGACCTGGCAAGACTCGTCAGCGGAGATGAGGTGGTAACACCTACCTTCGACTTTATGACGAGAACAAGAGTCGAGTCTGATAAGCCGGCTCTCTCGATCGGGAAAGACGGTGTCGTGGTCGTGGAAGGCCTGCACGGTCTCTGCGATGAGACGACGGGTGCTTTTGAAAAAGAGCGCTACATCGGCGTATTTATCATGCCGTACGCATCCGTAATGTCGGATCGAAGACTTCTCGACAGCGATGATCTGCGCATGCTCCGCAGGATCGTTCGGGATGTCCGCCACAGAGGCGCGCATGCACTGACGACGATCGATTACTGGCCGATGATCCAGAATTCCGAGCAGGATTATTATCGGGATTACCTGACGAAGGCGGATGTTCATGTCAACTCGTTCCTCGCGTACGAGCCGCTCGTGATCGCGGGCCTCGCCAAGCGTGATATCGAAGAGGCGCTGGCTGCGTATGATCAGGGAATTCTCGCACCTTCCGTATTCATGGAAAGAAGTAACGTAAAAAAAGATTTCGCAAATATCGAGAAAGCGGTCGCGAAGGCGAGGATGCTCCACGCCTGGCTCGACATGATCCCGCCTGCGAAAGAGACATTCGTTCCGAAGACATCGATCCTGAACGAATTCCTGTGTCTGTGAAAGGGGGAGGAAGAAAATGCCTATCCGTATTCCGAATAATCTCCCTGCAACAGGGATCTTAGAGAAAGAGCTCATCTTCGTCATGACCGAGGACCGCGCCTATATGCAGGACATCCGTCCTCTGCATCTTCTGATCCTGAACCTTATGCCGAATAAGATCGCGACCGAGACACAGCTTCTCCGTGCACTCAGTAATTCGCCTCTGCAGGTCAATATCGACCTTCTTTATACGGCATCGTATCATCCGAAGCACACGGCGACCGAGCATCTGGTGAAGTTCTATGAGACCTTCGATGATGTCAAAGACCGCTTCTATGACGGCATGATCATCACCGGCGCACCGGTCGAGCTCATGGAGTTTGAGGATGTTGCCTACTGGGAGGAACTGTGCACGATCATGGACTGGAGCAAGACTCACGTCTATAGTACGCTTCACATCTGCTGGGGCGCACAGGCGGGCCTTTACCACCACTACGGTATCCCGAAGTACAATCTCGATAAGAAGATGTTCGGTGTCTTTCAACACAGTATGACCTATACCAAGCCGGTCAAGCTTTTCCGTGGTTTTGACGACTTTTTCTATGTGCCGCATTCCCGCCACACCGAGGTGAGAAAGTCCGATATCGAGCGTCACCCGAATCTGCGTATTCTCTCCGAGTCGGAGGAGAGCGGTGTCTATGCCGTCTCCGATCTTTCCGGAAGACAGATTTTCATTACGGGTCACTCCGAGTATGATGTCAACACACTTCGTGACGAGTATTTCAGAGACCTCAATAAGGGCCTTCCGATCGAGATCCCGAAGAATTATTTCCCGGATGACGATCCGTCGAAACAGCCGCATATGAGCTGGCGTTCGAGCTCGACGCTCCTCTTTATGAACTGGCTCAATTACTACGTATATCAGGAGACACCTTTTGATATCTCCACCATCAGCGAGGTGCCGAAGCTCTGAGAGCGGAAGGTCCTGGAGGGGAAGATCATGCAGACACCTATATTGATCGATCAGGAGTTTATCACGGCAAGATGCCCGGCCCGCCCGGAAAAAGGCCATAAGGGAACATTCGGGAGGGTGCTGCTCTGCGCCGGAACTCCCGGTATGGGAGGGGCTGCATGCATGGCCGCTTCCTCCGCGCTCCGTTCGGGAGCCGGCCTCGTCTATGTTCTTACGGCAAAAGAACTCATCCCGCCGCT